>Ga0187780_10000696_pt1 | contig 24786 bp, 29 predicted proteins | sample 1015_Q2_SP10_20__FD_132429 | JGI IMG/M metagenome (GOLD analysis project Ga0187780, IMG submission 132429) | Tropical peat soil microbial communities from peatlands in Department of Meta, Colombia - 1015_Q2_SP10_20_MG | ecosystem: Environmental > Terrestrial > Soil > Wetlands > Peat | place... | reverse complement strand
CATGCGCCGTCAAGCGGATTGACGGCGTGGCATGCGCCGTCAAGCGGATTGACGGCGTGGCATGCGGCGCCAAGCTGAAGGACGTCGCTGGCGCCGTGGCGTTCGGCGTCAGCTACCCGGAATGCGAGGTTCCAGCATCAAGCGTGCCCAGCGTCACGCGCCCGGCCTGAGCGAAGCGAGGTTGCCGAACGTGGGATGGAGCGGAGAAAACAACGGTGGCCCGGACGTGGTGCAGGTGGGGGCGCTGGCCGCCCTGGCGGGGGTTTCCCATGCCTTCAGCACGCGCCGGGGAGGCGTGAGCCACGGGCCGTACGACTCGCTGAACCTGGGTCTCGGCGTGGGGGACGAGCCGGCGGCCGTGCACGAGAACCGGCGGCGCTTCTTCGGCACATTGGGGATCGACCCCGGGCGGGCCGTGCGCGTCCGCCAGGTGCACGGGGAGGGTGTGCTGGTGGTGGACCGGACCCTGGCCGCCCGGACCGGATTCCCGCGGGTGCTGCTGGATGAGGATTTCGAATACGACGCCCTGGTGACGGACCTGCCGGGGTTGGCCCTCACCGTCTCCACGGCGGACTGTCTGCCCATCCTGATCGCGGACCCGCGGCGCCGCGCCGTGGCCGCCGTCCACGCCGGGTGGCGCAGCACGGTGCAGCGCATCGCCGGACGGGCCGTGGGCGCGCTGCGGGAGCGCTACGGCACGGAGCCCCGGGACTGCGTGGCGGCCCTGGGTCCCGGCATCCGCGGCTGCTGTTACGAGGTGGACGCCCCCGTGATCGAGCCCCTGGCCCGGGCCCTGCCGTCGTGGGGCGCCTGCGTGCGCGCGGCGGGGGATGGCCGGTGGACCCTGGACCTGGCGGCGGCCAACCGGCACGTGCTGGCGGCGGCCGGGCTGGACCCGGGCGCCATCCACGATGCCGGCCTGTGCACCCGCTGCCGGCAGGACCTCTTCTACTCCTATCGCGGGCAGGGCGCCCGCACCGGACGCATGATGAACACCATCATGCTGGAGGCCTAGCCGCAATGCTGTTCACTTAGGCCGTCACCTGGCTGAAATCCCCCTCGCCCCCCTTTGAAAAAAGGGGGCGAGGGGGATTTGGCCGAACGCTGGTGTGCCTTTTGAGCCGTTGTGTGAGCGGCATGGGGCCGAGCCGGAAACGTCGGGCGAGGCACGGAGGAGGAACGGGGATGACGAGCATGCGGGAGGTGGAGCGGCGATATCGCGGCGTCTGGATCGCGGTGCTGGTGGCGGTCGCGTTCTACGTCGTCGAACTGACCCTGCGCGTTAATTTTCTCGGGTTCCGGCTCCGGGAAACACTTTTCTCCTTCGAGGATAACTACCTCCGCTGGCTCGTGCTCATCCTGGTAATGGTCTTCGGGATCGTGATCAACAGGCGGAACCGCGAGGCGGCCCTCACGCGGCAGATCCTGGATAGCTTGAACGACGACATCGAAGCCCCGCTGGCCCTGGTGTACAACCAATTGGAGATGATCTCTATCCGGACCCCCGGCCTGCGCCCGGAGGACCTGGAGAAGCTGGCGCGCGTGCAGCAGGCCGTGATGCGCATCGCCACCCTGGTCCGCGAGCTGTCCGAGGGCAAGCCGGCCACGGCGGCCGGCCCGCCCGCCCCTCCCGCCCAGACCGCCTGATCGCCCCCCCCGCCCCGGACCCCTCGGGGCCACCGGCGCCCTCCCGTCGGCCTGAGGGCTTTGCTGAGAGCCCCGCGCCTTCATAGGCTGCTGCAATGCCTACAGGTACGGCGCCTTCGGGGAGGTGAGTAGTTGCCTGGTGCTGCATCGCGATGCGGAGGCGAGTGAGCGGCAGCTCCGATGCGCAAGATCGCCTGGTGAATTAGGGAGCCGTCAGCTATACTTCCAGCGCGAACGGCAACATCCAGGCGGCCACCGCTGGCGGACAGACGACCACGCACCGCTCTGACGTCCTCGGGAACCCGACCTCCGTCCCCTGGGCGGCGGGGCCTTGGGGTTTGTTCCCTCTTTTGCGGGCCCACATTGCGGGAACCCGCGCCGGCTGCCCAAAGCTTACCCGCCGGGTCAGGGGCCCTCACGGGAGGATCCATGGTCCCAAAGCATCGCAGCGGCACGGCCAAACGGGCCCGCCCCGGGACGGTGGATGTTCACGCGCACTTGGCACCGCAGGGATACCTGGCCGAGGCGCGGCGGGGCGCGGCGGGCGGGCCGCGCCTGGAGCGCAATGTCGAGGGGCACGAGTTCATCGTGTTCGACGAGAAGGCCCCGGCAGGATATCGCCGCATGCGCCTCATGCCCCAGGAGTACGATCACGACGCGCGCCTCGCCGAGATGGACGCCGGCGGCATCGACGTGCAGGTGCTCTCGCTGACACCACCCTTCTTTCACTACTGGGCCGAGCCGGCCCGCGGGAAAGACTTCTGCCGCATGGCCAACGAGGAGATCGCCGGGCTGGCCCGCCGACACCCGGACCGGTTTCTCGGCATGGCCACGGTGCCCCTGCAGGACCCGGCGGCGGCCGCCGAGGAATTGGCGTACGCCCGGCGGACCCTGGGCCTGGTGGGGGTGGAGATCGGCTCCAACATCAACGGGCGCGAGCTGGATGACCCGGCCTTGCACCCATTCTTCGTCCGCTGCGCGGAGCTGCGGATGCCGGTGTTCATCCATCCCGTCGTGGTGGCCGGGGCCGACCGCATGACCCGCTACTACCTGCGCAACCTCATCGGCAACCTGGTGGACACGTCCATCGCCCTGGCGCATCTGATCTACGGGGGGGCCTTCGTGCGCTGGCCGGGCCTGGTGGTGATCGCCGCCCACGCGGGCGGGATCATCCCCTACACGTGCGGCCGCCTGGACCACGGCTACCGGGTACGGCCGGAGTGCCGGGCCGCCCTCCCGCGCCCCCCCTCGTCCTACCTGCGCCACGTGTACTTCGACACCATCGCGCACGGTCGGGAGGCTCTGGCGTACCTGGTGCGGCGCTTCGGGGCCGGCCGGGTGGTCTTGGGATCGGATTTCCCCTTCGACATGGCCGACCCCGATCCGGTGGGCAGCGTGCGGGGCCTGAAGGGCCTCTCGGCGGCGGACCGGGGGCGCATCCTGGGGGAGAATGCCCGCGCCCTCTTCGGCCCCCCCGCGCGGCTCAGCGCCGCGGGACCCTGAAGCTGGGCGGGGGCGTGGGGATTCCCTCCCGTGCCCGGCGGGCGATCTCCGCCTCCAGCGGGGCCATCTCCCGTCGGAGCCGCGCCTCCCGTTCGTAGTCCTCATCCGCCAGCGCCGCGCTGGCCTCCGCGTCCAGCACCGCCAGGCGCCCGCGGATCTCCTCGAGGCTCAGGTCCTTCAATTCCTTGGCCGCCTCGGCCTGCGGCGTGGCGGCGGGAAGCGGCGCGGCGCGGAAGGCCGCCGCGCCCGCCGCCAGCAGGGCCGCCGCCATCGCCGTCGCCCACAAACCACGCCGTCTGTCGGTCATGTCACACCCGTTTTCATGCCGGGCCCTCGCCTTGTCATCGCGGAAGGGCGGGTGTTATGATGCACGCGAACGTCCCCGAGAGGGCCGAACCGTGCAGAACGCGGCCATCGCGCACCTGTTCGCCGAGATCGCCGACCTGCTGGAGATCAAGGGCGAGAACCCCTTCCGGGTCCGCGCGTACCGCCGCGCCGTGGAGAGCCTGGAGGCCCTCGGCGAGGACGTGGCCGCCGTCGCCGAGCGGGACGCCCTGGAAACGATCCCCGGCATCGGCAAGGACTTGGCGGGCAAGATCCGGGAGTTCCTGAAGACCGGGGCCGTCCCCTACCTCGACGAACTGCGCCGCGAGATCCCGGGCGGCGTGGTGGAGCTGATGGGCATCCACGGCGTGGGGCCGCGCACGGCCAAGCTCCTCTTCGACCAGGCCGGCGTGGATAGCGTGGCCAAGCTGGAGGAACTGGCCCGCGCCGGCCGGCTGGCCGGCTTGCCCGGCATCAAGGCCAGGACCGAGCAGAACATCCTCAAGGGCATCGCCGTGTGGAAGGCCGGGCGCGAGCGCATGCCCCTGGGCCAGGCCCTGGGCCTGGCCGACGCCATCGTGGGCGCCCTGCGGGCCCTCCCCGGCGTGGCCCGGATCGAGACCGCCGGCAGCCTACGCCGGATGCGCGAGACGGTCAAGGATATCGACATCCTGGTGACGGCCCGGGACGCGGCGCCCGTGATGCGGGCCTTCGTGGGCCTGCCGGGCGTGTCCGAGGTGCTGGCCCACGGCGAGACCAAGTCCAGCGTGCGCCTGGCGGAGGGCATCCAGGCGGACCTGCGCGTGGTGGAGCCGGAGGCCTTCGGCGCCGCCCTGCAATACTTCACCGGGTCCAAGGCCCATAACATCCGCGTGCGCGACCTGGCCGTGCGGGAGGGCCTGAAGCTCAGCGAGTACGGCGTCTTCGCCGGGAAGGGCGAGCGGCGGGTGGCCGGGGCCAGCGAGGAGGAGGTCTACGCGGCGCTGGGCCTGCCCTGGATCCCGCCAGAGCTGCGGGAGGACGCCGGCGAGGTGGAGGCGGCGCTGGAGCGCCGGCTGCCGGCTCTGGTGGAGCTACGCCAGATCCGGGGCGACCTGCACTGCCACACCGACTGGAGCGACGGGCGCCTCAGCCTCGAGGCGCTGGTGCGGGCAGCGAAGGCCCGAGGCTACGAGTACGTGGCCGTGGCGGACCACTCCCGGTCCTCCACGGTGGCCAACGGGTTGGACGCGCGGCGGCTGGAGGAACAGCTCGTGGCTATCGAGGCGGTCCGGAGGAAGGTGAAGGGCATCACCATCCTGGCCGGGAGCGAGGTGGACATCCGGGCGGACGGGACGCTGGATTTCCCCGACGAGCTGCTGGCCCGGTTGGACGTGGTGGTGGTCTCGGTCCACTCGCGCTTCACGCAGGATGAGCGGACCATGACGGAGCGGATCGTGCGCGCCCTGCGGAACCCCCACGTGCGCATTTTGGGCCACGCCACCGGCCGCCTCCTGGGCGAGCGCGACCCCTACGCGGTGGACCTGGACGCGGTCTTCGCCGCCGCGCGCGACGCCGGCGTGGCCGTGGAGATCAACGCCAGCCCCCAGCGGCTGGATGTGAAGGATGCCCACGCCCGCCGCGCCCGGGGGCTGGGGGTGACGCTGGCCATCAACACGGACACGCACGCGGAGCCGCACCTGGACTACATGCGCCTGGGCGTGGGCACGGCCCGCCGGGCGTGGCTGGGCCCCGACGCCATCCTGAACACGCGGTCCGCCAGGGACCTCCTCGCCTGGCTGCGGGCCAAGCGCCCGCCGCGGACGTAGGCGAGGATAAGGGCCGCCGGACGTCCTCCGGTTCCGCTGCGCGGTCGAGGGTTCGTGAATGATCGAACGGTCAAACGCTCCCGGGGGCGGGGTGGACGTCAAGGTCGGCTGCTGCGGCTTTCCCATCAACCGGCGGAAGTACTACGCCGCCTACCCGGTGGTGGAGGTGCAGCAGACGTTCTATCAGCCGCCGCAGGTGCACACGGCCGCGCGATGGCGGGCCGACGCACCGCCCGAGTTCGCGTTCAGCGTGAAGGCCTGGCAATTGATCACCCACGAGGCCTCCAGCCCCACGTACCGTCGCCTGCGCCGGCCCATCCCCCCCGAGCTGCGGGACCGGTACGGATCGTTCCGGCCCACGGACGAGGTGCGGGCCGCGTGGGATGCCACGGCCGAGGTGGCCCGCGCCCTGGGCGCCCGCGTGGTGGTGTTCCAGTGCCCGCCGCGGTTCACGCCCACGGACGATCACGTGCTGTGGCTGCGGCAGTTCTTCACCGGGGTGGCGCGGGGAGAGTTCACGCTGGCGTGGGAGCCGCGGGGGGAGTGGCCCTCGGCCCTGGTGGCCGGCCTGTGCGGGGACCTGGACCTGGTCCACGTGGTGGACCCGCTGCGCGAGGAGCCGCTCTCCAAGGGGATGCGGTACTTCCGCCTGCACGGGCTGACGGGGTACCGGTACCTCCACACGGAGGAGGACCTGCATGCCATCCTCCGGCACCTGACACCCGACGCCCCCAACTACGTCCTGTTCAACAACCTGTTCATGGGCGAGGACGCCAAGCGGTTGCAGGCCATCGTGCAGCGCCGCCAGGCGCCGGTCCCCTGACGCCGGCCACGGTTGAGGCTCGATGGCTGCGGCTGTTCCCCCGACCATCATCGACCTCTTGCGGACCTTGGGCGACCTCGCCGAGGCCACCTTCGTGGTGCGGAACGCGGACGCGGTGGCGGAGGCGGCGAGCCCGCGTCGCGTCTCCGCGGAGGGCGGGTGGGCTACGCTGGAAGGGGAGGGGTGCGCCTGCCACATCCACCTGCGGATCGACCAGATGGCGGAGGCGCGGTTCGTCCAGGAGCCGGGCCAGGCGCCGGGGAGCGTGGCCTACTCGGTGCAGTTCTTTCACGTGGCCGGGGAGCGTCCGGTGCTCTCGGTGTATCTGCCGGCCGATCCCTACTACGACGTGCTGGAGCAGTTCGCCTGGCAGGAGCGCATCACCTTCCAGCCCGGCGCGCCGGCCCCGTGAGGCGGGGGCATGCGTGGGGCATCGGCGGGCGAGTGCACGCGGCGGATCAAGGACCGGGCGCGGCGCCTCGGCTTCGACCTGGTGGGGGTCTCGCCCGTGGGGGCGCCGCGGCACGCCGGTTCGTTCGCCGAATGGCTCCGCCGTGGCCTGCACGGCGAGATGGCCTACATGGCGCGGACGGCCGGGCAGCGCATGCACCCGGGGGAGTTCCTGCCGTGGGCGCGCTCCATCATCTCCGTAGGCATGGGGTACGCCACGCCCCACCCGCCGGGGGTGCCGCCGGGGGACCCGCGGGGCTGGATCTCGCGCTACGCTTGGGGCGACGACTACCACGACGTGCTCCAGGAGAGGCTGGACGGGCTGCTGGCCGCCGTGCGGGAGCTGGCCCCGGGCGCACAGGGCCGCGCCTACGTGGACGCCGGCCCGGTGCTGGAACGGGACGCGGCGGCGCGCGCCGGCCTGGGCTGGATCGGGAAGAACACGCTGCTGCTGCACCCGGCGCGCGGGTCCTGGTTCTTCCTGGGCGAGTTGTTCCTGGACCTGGTCCTGGAATACGACAGGCCCCTGCGGGATCGCTGCGGCCGCTGCGACCTGTGCCTGAAGGCCTGCCCAACCGGCGCCTTCCTGGGGCCCTACGTACTGGATGCCCGCCGCTGCATCTCGTACCTGACCATCGAGCTGAAGGGGGCCATCCCGCGGGAGCTGCGCCCGCTGGTGGGCGCCCACGTCTTCGGCTGCGACATCTGCCAGGACGTCTGCCCCTATAACGCGAAGAACAAGGCGTTCGCCGCGGAGCCGGCCTTCGATCCCCGCCCGGGCCTGCGCGCGCCGGAGCTGATCCCGCTGCTGGGGCTCACCGAGGCGGAGTTCCGCCGCCGCTTCGCGGGGAGCCCGCTCACGCGCCCCAAGCGCCGCGGTTTCCTGCGGAATGTCTGCGTCGCCCTGGGGAACCTCAAAGATCCGCAGGCGGTCCCGGCGCTGGCGCGGGCCCTCCGCGAGGACGCCGACCCCCTGGTGCGCGGCCACGCCGCCTGGGCCCTGGGCCGGATCGGCACCCCCGAGGCGCTGCAAGCCCTGGAAGAGGCCTCGCGGCGCGAGGCGGACGCGGCGGTCCGCTCCGAACTCGCCGAGGCCCTGGCGATGGCGGTTGCGGATCCGGTGGCGCCGTGAGGTCCGTGGTGCCTCGCATCGCGGGCCTCCTTGAACGTGTCCTCCGATGATGCGTCGAGAGCTACGATTCCTGGCGATGCTCCTGCTGGCGTGGCCCGCGGCCGGGGGGCCGCCCGCCACGGCGGGGGCCGCGGAGGCGCTCCGCCCCCAGCCTGCGGCGCCGGCCGCGCCGCTGCGGGCAGAGCCCCCCGCGGCGGCTGCGCCGCTGCGGGCAGAGGTTGACGGCGGCCAGGCCGTCGTGGTCTGGAGCGGGGAACAGGTCATCGGCCGGATCGGGCGCGAGGCGGTGGACGCGTCCGGCGTGGCGGGGCGCAACCGCGTCTCCGAGTTCGGCGAGGCGGTCGCCGATGCGGGCCGCCGGCAGGTCATCTTCTCCGTACGCTACGCCGCCGGGGGATCGCCCAACGGGCCCGTGGGGATCCTCCAGGCCGACCCGGACGGGCGAAACCTGGCCGCGCTCTATTCCGGCGAGGGCCGGGAGGCGCGGGGCCTCGCGCTCTCCGCCGACCGGCGCCTCCTCGCCTTCGTCCTCACCTGGCGCGTGAGCGCGTGCGAGAGCCTGGCCTGGCCGACCCTCATGGACCTGGATCGCCCGCGGGACCCGGAGGTGTGGGTGCCGGCGAGCCTCTTCCTGAACGAGGACCAGGGGGAGTTGCCTTACTTCCACGAGCTCCGGTGGCGGGAAGACGGTGCGCTGGCCATCCTGGACCGGCCGGTGACGCCGACCCCGGAGTGCCGGCGGCTGCCCGCCCGCGAGATCGTCTTCGATCCCCGGACCAGGTGGTTCAGGCCCCCCATCCCGCCCGCCGTGGACCTGCGCCTGCGGGTGGGGCAGGTGCTGCAGGGGTTCTTGGAGGCGGTGGCATCGGGCGACGCGGCCGCGGCCTACGAACGCCTCAGCCCGGCCGCGCAGCGGCAAATGCCCCTGGAGACGTTCCGCGAGCGCTTCCGCCGCCGCCCTCCCGCCTTCACCAACGGCGTGCGGGCGGACGACAACCGCGTGACCTTCCGCTTCCTCACGCAGAACCAGGAGACCTACTTCTTCTACACGCTGATCCCGATAGGAGGGGCCTGGCGCGTCTCGGCCATCCGGGAGCGGCCAACCTCTTCCCCCTGGCCCGAGTGACGGCCTCGCCGTGGCCAGGGCGCCGTTCCCTCTCGCCACGCCCGCGCGCGGGGCCGCCCCATCCTTTCCTGCCCCGTAACGACCCATGCCGGCGCGGGCGCGCGGGGGCACGTCCGCGCGGCCGAGATTACCCGGCGCGACGCCCCAAACGGCCGCCCGCCCTATTGGCTGAAACAGGGCGTGGAAACCAGGCGGTCTTGGCGGGCCTCGCCCGTTCCGTGCGCACGAGGGCGCACCTACGGGGAATCTTTCGACGGCGTTTCGTTACTCGAAGAGATGCGGCGGAGACGTGGCGCCCCGGGGAGCACCCGGGCTGGGGAGTCTTTCCGGCGGATCTATGCAATGAAGTCAGGAGGCATCCCCTGGCGAGGAGTCCTACATCACTACCGGCGGTGCCGCCTCCAGGCGATGCCGGCCAACCCAGCGAAGCCGGAGCCGAGGAGCAGGAGGGTGCCGGGCTCGGGGGCTCTGACGGTATTACAATCTGTGCAAGGAAGGATCTGAGCCAGAGCGTGCGGGACCGGCAAGAAGATCACGGCGAGCAGGGCGATGAGGGCGATGAGCCTCCAATTCCTCATGGGTTTCTCCTCTTTGAGGAGAGCGCATCGTGGCTGTTGGTCCCCGACGGCGATCCTCAGCCCGGTTGGAGCGGCTGAACCGGGAATGCAAGGCGCTGTCTCAGCAAGGGCCGTTCCTACCCGCAGAGAAGAGAGATAGGCAGGAGAGGCTCGCCTGGTCGACGACCGGTCGGCCTGCAGAACTCCCTTTCGTGTCGCAGACTTATGACGTTATGTCCTTTGAGGCTTTCTCGGTGGCGGGGGGAAGACATCGGAGAGCGGTTGTTAACGAAAGCGATACTCCTTTAGGGGAGCAGCCCGCGAAAAGAAGGTAACTACGGACGAACAACCCCTTTGTGGCTGTTAACAAACCCGACGCGGCGTCGCGGCGTTGCGTCCCCGGGTGCGACGGTCGGGGCCGCCCTGCGGAGGCGCTATTAGGGTCTGCGGCCGAGCCCAGTTGGAGCTACGGCGTTGGGCTATCGAAGGTTACGGTGGGCAGGGCTCGGCGTGCGCGACGGGGACGGCAGGGACCGCGAGGTTTTAGCGGTCGAGCCGGACGGGTCGCCAGTCCTCGCCCTCTATGAGACTGAAAGTCGCCCGCGGGCCTCGCTCCGCCTGGAGCGTGACGGGCGGCCGGACCTCATCCTTCTGGACAAGGAGGGGAAGGTCATTTGGGGGCCGCGCGCCGCCGCGCCGTCCGTGCCGCCCCGGTGACGGCGTACCCCGGCCCGGAGGCCAGGACGGCCCGGTGGGCCTCAACTGCCTCGCGCGCCTTCACTCCCTTCCGGCGCGTGCGGAGCCACAGGAGCGCAGCGACCACCATCGAGCCCCCGACGAGGGTGAGCCCGGCCGTACGGCTCATCCATAGCCCAGCCATGCCCCTCCGAAAAATGAAGGCCTGCGACGCCGCATCGAACCCACGGAGAGAGATACCCAGCCCTTTTGCTATGGCGGCCTGGCAGGGCAGACCACCCTCGATCCCCTCGAGCACCCTTCGCAGTCCGTCGAATCCGTATCGCTCCACGAGGTACCTCGCGGCAGCGTAGGCCTGGGCGTATTCAACATCCCACGCGTATCTGTTCTTCGCCATGTTCCCAAGCCACTGTTCTTCCGTCGTGACCCTCTCCAGGGGAAACAGGTCCCGCCGGATCAGCGCTTTGAAGGCGAGCCTGAACCGCGATCGACTCCATGCGGTTTCAAATTCCCTGCGCTTCGGCTTCAGCGTCCGCTCCGCGGCGTAATCGCCGAGACCCTCGTAAAGCCACCTGGCCGAGGTCGCCACTCCCGCGCCGTAACCCTGCTCCACGAGACCGTGGGCGTACTCGTGGGTCACGCCATGCCAGAGGTATGGTCCCCAGTGCTTCGTCCGAGCGTGGAGGTGCATCGTGGATCTGGTGTTGGGCGACATACCGATCATGGCGATGAGCTCTGCCTTTGGCCGTTCGTAGCCCAACAGCGCCATGAGCCCAGCGGCCATTTCCTCGGTCGAGTCGTAAATCCGGATGGTGATTTTGCCCTTCGGGTAGCCCAGTTCTGGCCCGAGCGCCGCGTAGGCGAATTCAAAGACCTCCGCAACGGTGTTCGCCAATTCGGCGTTGCCCGGATGGTACAGTAGGGTTGCGTGGGCGGTGTGTATCGCGGCGTACGGCTCGAGGATGCGGGGGGCGGCGTGGGCGCTGGAGGGCGCAAAGACGCGGTGGAAGAGCGCCGCTGCGAGGGCGATGAGCATCCGGCAGGTGCTCACGCCAGGCGCCCGCGCTCCGGTGTGCCTATGGCAGACGAACGCATCCGGGGACGCACGGAGGGCGAGGAAGAGGGCGGGGGCGCTGGCGGCCGACCCGCCGCGTTGAGGCGTCAGGGTCCGAGCCTTGGGGGAAGCGGGGCCGCCGGCACTGTGCCTCCGCGGGGCGCCGCGCGGTCATCCGTGCCCGGTGGGGGCGTGCCGCCAGGGTGGCCCCCGGGACGCGAAGTTCTCCCGGCGCGCCTATGCCATGAAGCGAGGCCGCGTGTCTCTGGGCGCGAAGCCTTGGGTTACTTCCGGCGGAGCCTGCGCCAGGCTTTGACGCCACAGTATGCCAGACCGGAGCCCACAAACAGGGAAAGCATGGAAGGTTCCGGGGCCGGGACCGGCCCAACGGATGCCCACGCGTCGTGCGAGAGCCCGAGGAGCTGGATGCCGAGAAGCAACCCCAGCCCGATGAATCGATGGCGATCCATAGGCGTTCCTCCTTTATCTCGCGCGCGCGGCTGCGCGCGGGCGGGGGAGACCCCGCGATTACTTCCGGCGGTGCCGCTTCCAGGCGTGAACGCCAAACCAAGCCAAGCCCGACCCGACGAGAAAGGAAAGTGCCGAAGGTTCCGGGACCGAGACCGGCACACCGTTCGCCCACGCGTGGTGCGTGAGCCCGAGGATCTGGATGCCGAGAAGCGATCCCAGCATGAGCAATCGATGGCGGTCCATAGGCGTTTCCCCTTTGTCTCGCGCGCCCGACGGCGCGCACCCAGGGTAGGTCCTGCGACTACTTCCGGCGGCGCCGTCTCCACGCGATGCCTGCCAGCCCGACGAGGCCAGAGCCGAGGAGCAGGAAGCTGCCGGGCTCGGGGACGCTAAGACAGGGTAAAGGTTCTGGACAGGCATTGGCCAAAGAGTTGGGGAGCGGCAAGAAGGTGACGGCCAGCAGGACGCTGAGAGAGATGAGCTTCCAATGCCTCATGGCTACCTCCTTTTCGCGGGGAGCGCCCGCTGGCGATTGCGCCCCGGCTCGATCACCAACCCTGTCTGCGCCGACCGAAGCTACCATCCCTGTTCGGGAGCCGAGGAAGGCCCGTCCGACCTCGGAGGGACAGCCGATGGGGGACGGCCCCGTGGATCTTCAAGCACAGGCCCCCCGTGGGGCGTGCGCTGCGCCGCGACTACTTCCGGCGGTGCCGCCGCCAGACGATCCCCGCCACCCCGACGAGGCCAGAACCGAGGAGCAGGAAAGCGGCGGACCCTGGGGCGCCGACGATAAGACAATGACCATCTGTGAAGCCACAATTGGGGGTGGCCAGAGCGTGCGGGGCCGGCAAGAAGGTGACGGCCAGCAGGGCGATGAGGGAGATGAGCCTCCAATGCCTCATGACTGGCACCTCTTTGCGGGAAATCCCGGTGGCGATTGCGCCCAGGGCTGGATCATGAATCGCGCCTGCGGCGACTGAATCCAGAATCCCTGCGAAGAGTCGAGCCAGGCCCGTTCCTCTCCGGAGGAAAATGCCGATGCCGGACGACCCCATTCCTTTTCAACCACAGGTTCTCGGCCCCCGTGGAGGCGTACGCTGGCCGAGACTACTTCCGGCGGCGCCGCCCCAGAGCGATGCCCGCCAGCTCGGCGAGCCCAGAGCCGACGAGCAGGAAAGTGCCGGGCTCGGGGGCGCCGACGGTATTACAATTGCCATCTGTGCAAGGCCGAGCTTACTTTCGGCGGTGCCGCCTCCAGGCGATGCCCGCGAGCCCGGCGAGCCCAGAGCCGAGGAGCAGGAAGGTGCCGGGCTCTGGGGCGCGGACGACAAAACAATCACCATCACCATCGTTCAAGGAACAGTCGGGCTGGGCCAGCGCGTGCGGGGCCGGCAATATGGTGACGGCCAGCAGGGCGATGAGGGCGATGAGCTTCCAATGCCTCATGGGTGCCTCCTCTTATTGGAGGGGAGCGCCCCGTGGGCGTTGCGCTCCCGATCCTCGACCCGGTTGCGGCGACTGAACGTGGAGTTCATGGCGCTCTCGCAGCAAAGGCCGTTCCTAACTGGAGAAGAAAGAGATCGGCAGTAAAGTCTCGTCTGGCCAACCACTGGTCGGCCAGAGAAAACCCCTTTCGTATTGCAGATTCACGAACTTATGTGCTCTCCGGCCTTCTCGGCGGCGGGGGAAAGGCATGGGAGAACTATTGTTAACGAGGGCGATACTACTTTAGGGTGAAGACCCTACGAAGAGACCGTAACCGCAGAAGAACAAGGCGTTCGTGGCTGTTAGGAAACTCGACGCGGCGTTGCGGCGTTGTGTCGCCGGGTCCGACGCTTGGCGCCGCTCTGGGAACCCCTGGGCCCCCTCCCGCGCTTTCCTCGCGGCGGACCGTGACATCGCCGACCACGGGGTGCTTTGCGGCGTGGCCGCGGGATCGGGGCCCGCGCTCTCAGCCTTCGATACGAACGTGGCCTGGGGGCCGTTCCAGGAGGAGGTTCTGGTCGCTCACGTTCAGGTCGTGGACATGTGCTGTGTTACCGAAATGCCTTCACATCGCACTCTCGCTTTATGGTCCCCTCTCCCCCGCATGGGGGAAAGGGTAGGGGTGGGGGGGCCAAGACACGGCCTGGTTCTGTGCATGGACCCCCTCACCCGAACCCTCTCCCTCCTGGGAGAGGGAAGATGAAAGACTGTAAGCATCTCTTGGAAACGGTAGGCTAGGGACTCGGGGTCGGAAGTTATCGGGCGGGCGGGGGAGATTCGCCCAGGAGGGCGGCCAGGCGGTTGCGCGCCTCGCGAAGGCTTTCCATCTGGGGCCCCGTCATCTGGAGGAGCTCGTTCCGCAGGACCGGCTTCAGGGTGTACATCCAGCGCAAGATGCCCTGCAAGCCGCCGTCCAGGGCCTCGATGGCGCTGCGCACCGCCTGCCGCTCGCTCTCGTCCATGGGGCGCTCCTCAAGGCCGGTCGCCGCGGGCGGCGGCGATGCGCTGGCCCACCTCGGCGTGCAGGCGGGTCTGCGCTTCGAAGATGAAGCGAGTCACCTCGTGCCAGCAGCGGTTCACCTCGGCCGCGGCGGCGAGGGTGTCGCCCGCCAGCGCCAGCAGGTCCTGGGGCGGGGCGGTCTTGGCCCGCTCCCGAAGCCGGACGCTGGCATCCTCGAATTCCGTCACGGCCACCCCGAACACCCTCAGCAGCTTCCGGGTCGAATCGTCCGCCATGCTCCGCCTCCCCTCGGTTGATGACCACGCAAGCCCAGGGTACCCCGCCCCCGGGCCAACCGCAAGGCCGGCCGGGGGCCCGCTTTGCGCTGGCCTGCGGATGTGCTACTCTACCTGCTCCGCGTCGGGGAGCGGGGGAGGGCGATGCGATGGCGAAGAAGATCGTGCGGTGCGATGCCGTGGCCCAGGCCATCGGGCCCTATTCGCTGGCCGTGCGGAGCGGCGGCCTCATCTTCGTCTCCGGCACGGTGGGCTGGCGGCCGGACGGACAGGTGCCGCCCGACTTCCGCGAGCAGGCCCGGCAGATGTACGAGAACGTGAAGGCGGTGCTGGCGGCCGAGGGCGCGACCATGGATCACGTGGTGAGCACCACCACCTACCTGGTGCGCGCCTCGGACTATCCGGCGCTCAACGAGGTGCGGCGGGCCTACTTCCCGAAGGACCCGCCCGGCAGCGCCGTGGTGGTGGTGAAGGAGCTGGTGAAGCCGGAGTTGCTGGTGGAAGTGGAGGCGGTGGCCGAGGCGCCGGCGGGCCGGCCGCGAACGACCGCCCGCGGCGCGGCCCGCGGGGCCGCGCGCCGGCCGGTGCGCCGCCGCCGCTGATCCCGGCTTATTGGCACGTTGCTGCCCAACTTCTTCCGCAGGCTGCTCAAAAAGGCCCAGATGCAAGGCGGCGCGCGAAGCGCCGAGTGAGGCGTACTGGGATGTACGCCGCAGCGAGCGCGCGAGCGCGCCAACGCCGCAGATGGGCCTTTTTCAGCAGCCTGTCAGGAGGACCTCTCATGAAGGTCATGGCGTTCGAAAGGCAGGGCGGGGCCGAGGTGCTGGAGTACCGTGAGCTGCCGAACCCGAAGGCGGGCCCCGGCCAGGTGGTGGTGCGGCTGCGCGCCGCGTCCGTGAACCGGCTGGACATCTGGATCCGCCAGCGCCTGCCCGGCGTGGAGCCGATCCCCCACGTGGTGGGCTCGGACGGGGCCGGCGAGGTGGCCGAGGCGGGGCCGGGCGTCGTCGACGTAAAGGTGGGCGACCGCGTCTGCATCTACAACGGCCTGAGCTGCGGCCGCTGCGAGTACTGCGTCGCCGGAGAGGACAACGTCTGCGCCCGGTTCCAGCTCCTGGGCTGGAAGACGCAGGGGACCTACGCCCAGAGGATCGCGCTCCCGGCGGCCAACGTGATCCCGATGCCGCCCAATGTCACCTTCGAGAAGGCGGCCGCCTTCCCGCTGACGTTCCTCACCTCGTGGCATCTCCTGGTGACCCAGGCCGGGCTGCGGGCGGGGGAACGGGTGCTGGTGCACGCGGCGGGGAGCGGGATCGGCAGCGCCGCCATCCAGATCGCCAAGCTATGCGGGGCCACGGTGATCGCCACCGCGGGCTCCGAGGCAAAGCTGAAGAAGGCGCGTGAGCTGGGCGCCGACGAGACCGCGCTCTACACCACCCCGGACTGGCCCGACGCCGTGCTCAAGTGGACGGGCGGGCGGGGCGTGGACGTGGTGTTCGAGCACATCGGTCCGCCCACCTTCGAGCCCAACTTGAGCTGCATGGCCAACAACGGGCGGATGCTGGTGGTGGGGGCGTCGGCCGGGCCGCGGGCCGAGTTCGAACTGCGCCCCCTGTACATGCGCCAGCTTCGCATCATCGGGTCCATCCTGGGCACGCGGCGCGAGCTGATGGAGGTGGCGCGGCTGGTGGCCGAGGGCAAGCTCAAGGTGATCATCGACTCCACCTTCGCCCTGAAGGATGCGGCCGCGGCCCACCACCGCATGGAGTCCCGCGATCTCTTCGGCAAGATCGTACTGACCATCTGAACCGAGGGCGTTTGTGGTTTTTCGTTCGTCGTTTGTGGTTCGGGCCGGCGGCGTACGCTGCGCGCCGCCCGCGCCGGGGTCCGCAACAAACTACAGACGATAGACGGCAATCGGTGTGTGGAGCGGGCGTGGCGACCCACACGTTCACGGTGAAGACCGCGCGGCGGCACCAGATCGTGGACATCACGACGCAGGTGGCGCGCTTCGTGGCCCAGCACGCCCCGGCCGAGGCGATCTGCTGCGTCTACGCGCCCCACGCCACCGCCGCCGTCACCATCAACGAAAACGCGGACCCCCAGGTCTGCGACGACATCCTGGACGCCCTGGGCAAGCTCGTCCCCCAGGGGGTCTGGCGGCACGATCGGGTGGACGGCAATGCCGACGCCCACATCAAGGCCGCCATCGTCGGGCCCGGACAGGCCATCCCGGTTCAGAACGGGAAGCTCCTCCTCGGCACCTGGCAGGCCATCATGCTGGTGGAGCTGGATGGGCCGCGCACCCGCACCGTCCACCTCACCCTCCGCTGATCTCCGGGGTCGGACCTCCAACGTCCAAAGTCCAGGATCGAGAACGCGGGCAGAGCGGAGCGCGCACTCCGCCGGGGCCAACGCCATATGATTTGCGTGGCCGGCGGGAGTGGGGCGGGGGCGCCGCCTGGCCCCTCCGGGGGAGGCGGCGCCCGGGGATGCATTCCCGATCCGCGGCTGGCGTGAGGGGGGGGTGCGCGTTGGGCCTGGGGATGGGGATCGCCCAGGTGGCCAGGCCCCTGAACCGTTCGGCCGGGGTGCCCCGGCACGCCCCCCTGCTGGCCCAATCTTTGACGGCCCGGGGGGCCCACCCCTGCTGTCCTTCTAGTCCAGGGCAAGGATAGCCTTCATATTCTCCCTCCGTACCCTCCTACTACGTGCCATTTTCCTCGTGCCCGTGCCTGTTTCCACACGGCCCGTTCCCATGAGAAAGGCCGTGGAAATAGGCAGTTAGGGTCTCGCTCTCATCATGAGCATGGGTGAAATGCGCCAATCAGGAACCGGGCTTACACCATGAAACGTTTCTCCTGCGGAAGTCGTATTGGGAAATAGGGAAAAAGGGTGTTCGCCGTGAAATAGTGGTCGGTCGGTGCCCTGGGATCCTCTTGGTGGTGAGATTCACGAGACCGGCACTGGCCTGGCGGTATGGGTTGGGCCGCCGGGGTGGCTGGTCTAGAGGGTTCTGGCCCGGCTACGCCGTGGGCGCATTTCCCGGCCTGGCCGCAGGGACCCTGGCGGCACCGTATGTGCCATGGGTCCCGGTCTATGTGGTGCAGCCACCGCCGAGATGCCACGCGCAGCCGGGATACTGGTCCCAGGTGCCGATAGCCCAGGGAAACGGATTCACCACGCACCAGCACGTGTAAGTGCCAGGGGGTACCGTCTGTCGCCGATCCCTTCGGACCGACGCCGGATCATCCTAGGGTCTGGCCACGACACCCGACCGGGGGTTCCGCCTGCACGCGTGGAGCACCGGGGCATCGGAGCGTGCTCGAGACCCCGGAACCGTCGCATTGCCGGTGAGAGCGGCGGGACGAGGGACCCACGATGCGAGGCTGCAAAGGTCTTCCAAGGCGGGTTCGAGGCCCGACTCATCACGGCGCTGCCGGGGCATGTTGCGTGGAAGCGCCCAGGCGGACGCCCCCGGGGGGGTCGCGTGGGGCGTGGCGCCCGCGTTCGCTGCCAGCGCCGAGGTCGTGTTGATCCGGTTCCGGGGTGGCCCGACCCCGGTTGGTCTCCTACGCCTGGAAGGCCTCTCGGCGAGCGAGCGCCTCGTCCGCGAGCCCCAGCGCCGAAACCCGACGTGATCCCGGCGGCCGTGCTGGACAGGCCTGGCCGGTGACCTCGCAGGCGGACTAAACCCGCTTTTGACCGCGGCATCGCATGTGGCCCGGCAGGGGCGAAGATGCACAGGGAGGGGATTGAGTGGTGAACGTCGGTACGAAGCTCTCCTGCGGAGCGCTTCTGATCGCAGCGTTGTGGGCAGGCGCGCCCTGTGTTGAGGCCCAGGAGCGCTCAGGAGATCCATGGCATTTCGAACACGAACGGGGCTGGCGCTTCGAACACCGTCCGGGCGTCTGGTCCCCGTACTACGTTTGGTGGTGGGTCAATGGGCAGCCGGTGCTCCTGGCCGCGCCCGCCGTCCAGGTCGTCCAATTCTCACACGGAAGATACGAGCTCCACGGAAACGGGATCACGGTTCCCTATCAATGGGTCTGGGTTCAGACATCCCCCGTTGTGGCTCCACCACCCCCCCCTGCATTTCCACCTCCGCCCTCCCAGGCCCCGCCCGCCGGGTCGATACCACTGCCGCCGCCACCCAGCCGGTAAGCATTCTTCCGAGGGTGCAAGGCTGGCTCAGATAAGTGCCGTGCCGGTCCGGGTCCCGTCTTGCCGGACCGGGAATCGGAGGATTCGCCCCCGCAAACCTGGCAGAGGCGCCCCTGGCCGGGCGGCGGGGACATGGCCTGGTGCGCGAGGGCGAAACCGTGGGTATGCCCTACAAGGTAGTCCGGACCTGCAGGAGGGAAGTCCTCGCTTCGCTCTATCTCGGCTTGATCGTCGCGGGCATGCTCGTGTTCGGCTGTGCGGTGGGGAGCGCCGGGGGTCCGCCCGCCATGTCCTTGGCGGAGTGCATGGGTCCATCCAATCCCCTGCCGTGGTGGCAGACCTATCCCTGCAACCTCATCAACGGGAGCGAAGGGCCCTGAGCCCCGGGCACGGCTAGATGGTCGCTCCTTCGGAGACGGTCGCGCGCCGTTCGCCATAGCTCGCCGCGAGCGGGCCAATGCCTCGCCCGCTGCCGCCGAGCCAGCGGGGGGAGATGTCGGGCGTGTTTCCGCGGCGTGCGCGACGCGAAGGCCGTGCTTCAAGCCGGCAGCCCGCCGGCATCATCGCGGCGTCTGCCTCTCCTCACGCACCACTTCGCTGTGGCGCCGCGGGGCGCCATGGAGACTGTCGGGCCGGTCGTCGGGGCGGACTCCCCCGACGTTCGTGGCGGTGAAGGTGCTCCTGACCGCCTGGCGCTGACGCCCGCGACGAAGGCTTCGAAGATTTTCACCCTCTCCACTACGCCGGGCCCGCGCCCGTGCGGGCCATTTCCGGCGCCTGCATCCCGTCCCCATTCGGCTGTTCGAGCGCCTCGCCCGAGAGCAGGCGGGCGATCTGCGCCTCCCGCCGCGCCAGGACGCCAGCCTGATGATGGGGGGTCACGCTATCCCGCATCAGGATGACCGCGTCCGCGAACCCATCGCGGTGCCCGGCCCGGTAGCCCAGCAGGAACTCCTCAGAGAATTGTGTACCCATGGACTCTCCTCCCTCTCCTCTGCGCCTCCTCGGCGGACGGCAACGACCAGATCACGGCGCGGTGCGGAGCGCTCAGAACGCTGCCCCGGGCAAGCCGCTGGGCACCCCCAGGACGACAGGCCGAGGCCGGCGGCCAACCTTGGCCGGAGGGTCGCTGCCACTACTTCACCGTTGACCGTTCTGGAAGACGGCAATCGGGTGGGAATCAGCAGAAGGAGAAGCAACCGCGGTGCCAGGCCGGAGGTCGAAGGCCGGCTGGCAGCCGTCGATGGGGAAGAGGCGCAAGGGCTACCGCGGCTTTCCACATGCAGACGCGTGGGAGCGCGGCGTCGGCGCCTCGGCGGGGTCCTGCCGCGATCTTGGTAGGCCAGGGACGTTCCGTAACCAGATGCCCGCCGGCGCACATAGGTTCAAGGGCTTAGCTGCCCTTGGTCGTTCGACGCGGGCCTCCTTCCCGCGGGGACCGAGCCTCGGGGATCCGGCAGCCGGCCTGGCGCGCGCGTGACATCCGCGCCAGGGCGTTGCACGCGTAGCTATCTATTTGCTCGTGTGAAGGGCAGGGGGCACGTCGCCCGCTGACGGGCACCCGCGGGTGGCCGAGCAGGCGCGCTCGGTTCACCCTCTCCGGCCCCTCTGCGGGACGCCGGCTATCGCGTCGTCAGCCGTGGGCTGCACCGGCTGGCCGCCCCCTCCGGGGTGTCGGGGGGGGCGCAGGAAGCCTGGCGAGGAGCTGCGTGGCTGGGGAAGAGTCTGCGAACCTGACCCCTCACGCCGGGGCGGCGCGCGGGTCCCCTTCTTTATTCCTTGGGTCGCCCCTCTGGCCCGTCGCACGAGCCGTGGCTGCGGTGCTCACCGGGCGAGGGGGAGGGAACGGAGGGCAGCGAGGGCCCGCACGGAACACCTCGTCGAGCGGAGGTGGCTCAGCGACGTGCGGGTTCTTCCGTAGACCGTGACGGTGTGGCCCCCCCGCGCCCATCCACGAGGACCGCGCCCACCGCTCGGAGCAGGTCGCAGCGGGGACAGCGATGGGTGGTCCATTCCACCGCGGGAACCTCCACGGCCCGGAGGAGCAACCCCCGGGGGCCCGTCTCCGCGATCCGCGCGAATTCTGTCTGCTGGTAGGCGAATCCCCACCGGTGCCCCCGCCAAGAGCACCACAGGAGCTCCACGAACCGGCCCAGGTTGCGCTGGCGGGACCGGCTGTACTCCAGCCGCTGCATCGTGCCCACCTCCGTGCCGGATCTGGCTCAGCGGCACCTGGATCCGAGGCCGGCGTCCATGCGTGCTCACGGGACCCGCCCACCGGGCGTGGCCGCAGCCCGCCCTCATACCGGCCGGATTTCATCACCCAACGGCCCGACGCCTAACGGAGTGCACGAGCTATGCCGGTCCGGGAAGCCTTCATTCGGCAGGTTGCCGAACGAGACCCGACGATGTTTCCCGCTGCCACCAGGACGGCAGCGGGGGTGAACTTGGCGCATGGGGACATCGCTCCCCGTTGTTTCGGCGGCAGCGGCTGGAGCGCCACGTATCGTCCCAGTGCGCGTCCGACCCATCTTCTACGGGGATCCTGCTATCCCGCCGTCTGAGTGCTTGGCGACCTTTGGCAGTTGTGCGCGGCCCGGACGAGAGCGGGCACTGCCGCAGCCTGCTAGGGGGCGGAGGCGGGGCATGTAGGCGGGGAGTCCGAGGGACCGGCCATGAGGGCGGAGAGGGGACCGGGCAGGTTTTCCGAGACACGGCCAAGGTACTCGCCCAACTCCTGCCTGGCCTCAGGGGGAAGCGCCTGGAACTCAAGGCCCGAGTGGTAGACGATTCCCTCCTGCCGCTCGATGTGGCGGACCTGGCTCCAGACCACGCGGGAGGGAAGATGCAATGTCCGCGCGGCGAACCCCATGGGGACCGAGAGGAGACACCGGTGGCCGGGACGAAGGATGTCGGCGTGCTCAAGCCGTGCCCCGTGAGAGCTGAGATCCACCAGCCTTGCGGCGAGCGAACCGTTTATCTCGCCCGGAACCTCCATGGGGAGCTGAACCCTGGGGGCGCGCCGCGTGGCGGTCCAGGTTGCTTCCTCACCGTTCCATTCCTCCGGGTTCGCCGACTGGATGTTCAGCATCGCCGTTGCCACCTCCAAATTTTTGAATCGGCCCGGCGCGTTGGAGGCTGCAAGCATAGGGCCAAAGTTCTAACCGAGAGAAGGCCGAGCGCTCTACTGCCTTTCGCTTGGTCAACCAGATGTGCGACCTGGCGCGGTGCGGCAGTCGGGTGCCGCGATTGGGCAGTCGCAAATTTCCGAATCCGCCTCGACTGGCGGCGGTCTGTCCCCGTCGATAGGCGCGGCCACTTTGACGCCCGTACCGAAGCGGAGGGACCCCGCCCCGTTGGCAGGGGCGGTGGAGGTGGCGGGAGAATTCCCGGCAGAGAAACGGGAGGGCGGCCATCCCTCGGATTCCTCCCAGGCCCCGAGTGGGCGATGGTCCGGACACAGCTTGGCAGGCGGTTCTGGTCTTGAGGGCTGGCCAGGATTACGGACGCTCGGATGCGAGGCGCCTCACCTGCTCCGGAAGGCGGCCCAGCCGGCCAGTCCCGCGAGCTGCCTCGGGGTCTGGGCGAATCGGTCTGGAGAAGATTGGTGGGGAGGGCCTGTGCGCATCCCCCGGCTACCGTTGGGACGGGTAGGGCGGTGTTTGGGTGATGGGAGCCCGGTCATCTTTTTCGGTGTAAGACTCGGCGGTCAGAATCATCGCGGCCAGGATGACGACGAGGACGACAAAGATGCCGAGCAACCGCGGGGAGCACCGGTCCGCAAGATCGGCGTTTCCGGTGTCGGCCTTGGCTGGGTCTTCCACGCCCTGCGGAGGCTCCGGCGGAGGGAGCCCCCGCGAATCCGGACGCTCGTGACATTCATGGGATGGAGTCACCATGGGCGGCGCCACATTCAGGACACTTCCCCGCGCCTCCGGGGACCGGAACCCAGGGAGGCGACGGGGGAACTTCGGGCAACTCCCATCGGGGAAGGTTCGGTGCTAATCCTAACTGCCAGGATGAGATGTCTCGTATGCACGAACCGCTCCACCGGTTGCGCGGGGCGGACCCGCCGTCCGATGCAATCATTCAGGGGGGTTGCGAAGCTCCCATCCGGGGCGGCCGGGACGGGCATCGTCGCATCATGGAAAATGTTTGCAGCTAATGCACACAGGCTTGCCGTTCTCGGGCGTGGCCGGGCCCCGTGGCGTCGGCCTCCGGAAAGGGGGCGTCAAGGGAACAGCGCGATGTTGTTTTGACTTTCTGTTCGTCGCTTTGGCCAGCCTGGGATGGGGTTCCGGCATGCCGCACGGTCGCGCCTCGGTGCGCCCGGACCTCTTGCGGCCTATCATGGTCCGCGGGATCGAGGGCACCCACATTCCCCGCTCCGGCAGCGAGCGGGACGATGTGCTGTGGTGACTGGGGGGGGAGGGGGATGGAGGCCGCGGGAGCAGAGTGTTCGCCTGGGCCTTCTCAAATGTCGTGGGGAGCGTGGTGGTTGCCTGCGGTCCGAATAGTGCCGAAACCCTCAGCGGAAGTCACCGCTGGCCGACCGCCTATGTGGGCGCCGCCGCGGCCGCCAATGCGCCGAGCACGCGTGCCTTCCGGACGGTGTGGACTCGCGGCGGCGACCTGCCGGGCCGCCCGCCCGCCCGCTACTTCCCAGCGAAGCCGGGCGCGTAGAGCTCCTCCACGGGGACGCGTCGGGGAAGGCTGAAGGCCTCCACGACCACGTCGCGGGTCTGCTCCATCTTCTTCGGATCGATGTAGCCCAGGCCGTGGGCTCGGGTCAGGGGGGTCACGGCCAGGTCGCGGACAATTTCCATCTCTGCCTGTCCCAGGGCCGGCTCGATCTGCGGGTGGGCCTTGTTCATGATGCGGCCCGCCTCGGCGGGTTCGGCGAACGCCGCCTCCATCCCCCGCACCGTGGCCGCCACAAACCGGCGCACCACGTCCGGTTGCTCCTGCAGAAACCCATCGTTCACGATGATCCCGTTGCTGTAGAACTCCAGTCCGGCGTCGGCGTACAGCAGGCGGGTGATCTTCTTGGGGGCCAGGCGCCGCTCCAGGAGGGGCTGGGCGACGTAAAAGAGGCTCACGCAGTCCACCTGGTGGCTGGCCAGCACTGCGGGGAGGGCCGAAGTATCCACGGCGACGCGCGTGATCTTCTCCGCGTTGATCCCCGTGGCGCGGACGAAGGCCGGGAACATGGTGGTGCTGGCGGATCCGGGGGGCGTGGCGATCTTCTTCCCCTCCAGGTCCCTGGGGACGCGCACGGCCGCCTCCTCCAGGCAGAAGATACAATGGGGCGCCCGGTTGTACACCATGGCCACCACCCTCACCGGCAGGCCGTGGCTGGTCCTGGAGACGACCAGGGTGCCCGCATCGGCAAAGCCGAGGGGGGCCCGGCCCGCGCCCACCGCGCGGATGGCATCGGCGGAGCCGCTGCCCCGCACGATCTCCACGTCCAGGCCGGCCTCGCGGTAGAACCCCTTCTCCAGGGCGACGAAGTAATAGGCGTGGCGGCCGGCATATTCGAAGTCCAGGGTGAAGGTGACCTTCTGTGCGGCGGCCGCCTCGGGCGCGGCGACGTCTACGCCAGGGAGGAACAGCCCGGCGGCGGCCGCCAGGGCGGCCAGGGGCGCGGACAGGGAACGGCTGATCGGGCGCATGGGCCTGACTCCTCCCTTCACAAACCCTCGTCAGGGGTCGTACGTTCAGCGAAGGTGGGAAAAAGTGTCTGCTCTTAGCACGGGGATCGGCGCCGTGTCAATGGAGCGGCGAGCTTCCTTGCGTCTGAGATCCCTGGCTGTCCTTCCCCTCCATTCCCGAGGCGGAGCCCATGGGGGAAACGGACCGCCCCCTGTCCCATCGAGCCCGCTCGGCAACCACAACGGGAACGGAACGGCTCTGCGCTGTATTGCAAACTGAGGACCCGAGCAGGCTGCTGAACAGGGCCCGCCATCTCTTTTTGCTCCCCAGCCGACGGCAGGGGCCGGGCTGCATTGGGCGGGTGCGGCACGCCGCCGACCCACGTTCGGTGGCCACCTGCGCGGCGGGGGCTGCCCGCCCGCGGGGCGAGGGTATCCACTTGACGTTCGTTCCGGCCCCGGTGTACCGTGCCGCTAGACTCCGCGGCGGTGTTCCGGACGCGCGGGGTCCTCCGCCGTTCGCAAGAAGGTCCTGACCCGCTGCGGGACGGGCCTTTCCGAACCACGTGCTCATCAACGCAGGGCCGGGCCATGACCTCACCGCCGCTCCTTCCGCCTCCCGAAACCCTCCGAGGGTTTCTGGAGGTTCTCGAGAGCCT
>Ga0187780_10000695_pt1 | contig 24801 bp, 24 predicted proteins | sample 1015_Q2_SP10_20__FD_132429 | JGI IMG/M metagenome (GOLD analysis project Ga0187780, IMG submission 132429) | Tropical peat soil microbial communities from peatlands in Department of Meta, Colombia - 1015_Q2_SP10_20_MG | ecosystem: Environmental > Terrestrial > Soil > Wetlands > Peat | place... | reverse complement strand
GGTCGGCGCGTACCTGGGGCAGCTCGACCAGGAGCAACGGACGCGTCTACGCGAGCACTGCCGAGATGCATTCCCGGAGAGGGGCCTGGTCCTGACTGCTCGAGCATGGGCAGCCCGCGGTCGCGTCTGAGTCGCGGGCTTTCGAGGCCACAGGGCGGGCGCGAGCCAGACAGCAACTCCCTGCCCTGCGCGAGTTCAGTCGCCTGAGGGTCTTGACGTGGTCGAACGTGATGCTGGGAACGGCCGGGACGGGATCTCGAACGGGCTTCGAGAACACGCCTGCGACCGCGCATGCCAATTCCCGGTAGGGCTCGCACCAGTCGCGCAAAATGCAGCACGACGGGCTGTAGTAGGGTCGACTGAGACGGTTCTGTCCTTCTCGAGAAGGAGTTCACCATGCCCAAGATCGTCGCCACCCACGCGGTCGTCGATGTCGGGCGTTGGCTCGAGGGAAAGGAGGAGCGTGCCGCGGCGATCGAGTCGGCGTCTGGCTCCAACGTGAGGGATTTCGTCGCCCTGGACGGGAGCAACAACATCGCCGTCACCGCCGACGTTGCAGACATCGAAGCGATGAAGTCGATGCTGGCCGCGCCGTCACCCGAGGTCTTGGCCAAGATGCAGGAACACGGTGTGATCCCTCCCATCACGGCGTACATCGAGGCATAGCCCTGCCGGCAGTCCGCGAGCCGCGTCTCAGAGCGCGCAGCAGAAACAGCTCGGACGCCTGCCCCAGTGCGGGAATGAATCTCCGATGACTGTCAAGTCGTTAGCGGAGTCGCGTTTTGCATGATGCGGTAGAGGTGGCGGGCGAGGTAGCGCTTGAGGATGCGTGTTACGTCGCGGCTGCTCTTGCCCTCGCTGATGCGGCGGGCGATGTAGTCGCGGGTCGCGGGGTCGTGTTGGCGGCGGTGGAGGACGATCGTGTGGAGGGCACGGTTGAGTTGGCGGTCGCGGCCGCGGCTGAGGCGGTGGCGGATTGTTTGGCCGCTGGAGGCTGGTAGTGGTGCGACGCCGGCGAGGCGGGCGAAGCAGGCTTCGGAGCGGATGCGGTCGCGGTGTGACCAGGTGACGATCAGCTGCGCGGCCACGATCGGCCCGACACCAGGTTCGTCGAGTAGCGCCGGCACGAGCGCGCGGACGTGCTCGACGATCTCTCGCTCGAGCTGTTGGGCTTCCGTCGTTGCGGCTTCGATCCGGCGTGCCAGCGAGCGCAGCACGAGCACGATCGCGAGTTCGTCAGGAGCTGCGCGAGTCGGAGCGGCGGAAGCGACTGCAGCGCTGGACCAGCTGGCCGACTGGCAGCCGCCGGAGCTCCTCGCGCAGGCCTTCGGGCGCGGTCACGATCACGCTGCGAAGCTGGACGAGCGCGAGACGACGAACGTCGACGGCGCTACGCCGAGCGAGCAAGAGCACACGGAGCGCCTCCTGGTGCTGCCCGGCCCGCGGCAACGTCAACGTTTCCATGGTGAGCGCCGTGCGCGCCGCTCTGAGCGCGTCGAGGGGATCGTCCTTCCCCTGCAGCCGCCGCTCGGCGCGGACACAACGCCCGACTTCGATCACCGTCTCGCTTCGACCGCGGAGATAGCGCGTCAAAGCAGCGCCGTAATGGCCACTGCCTTCGATTGCCCAGACGCGAGCGCCGGCATACCGCCCGGCAAACCGCAGCGCCTCCCGATACCCGCACGCGTCGGTACGCACCGACCGCTGCGCCAGCGCCGCCCCAGTCGGCGCCGCGACAACCGCGAGCGTGTGCTGATCACGCTGCGTGTCGACACCGATCACGTAGTCCAGCTCGTCTGCAAGCATCCCGATCGATCCTCCGACTCGTAGGGTCCGATGACGCCGGTCTGTTGCAGGGAAACCGCGTGGCAGGCCTGTGATGAGTCACGCCAACAAGGCGGACAAGCTCCTGATCAAGCCAACAGCGGGCGCCAGGCCGGCGTCGCCGTACACGCTCGGACGATTCATTCCCAAGGCACGCAAGACACGGCCTGACGCTTGACGAGCCACGAACGGCACGGACGACACCACCCTGGCAACAGCCCCTGACAGACCGACCCGCCGACTCTCACAGACGCTCGAGCCGGATCGCGGTCAGGTTCAGCTCCAACCCGGCGTGCGGCTCGCCTCCTCGATCCATTTGTGCAGCTCTGGTCGTTGTGCCTCCTCGAGCGTGGTTACTTTGATGTACCGGGTGCGGTCGGTGGTTCCGAGTGGCGGTGGGGAGTCGAAGTCGGCGCCGCCGAGGAAGACGACGTTCACCGAAACGTCGTAGGCGGCGAGCTCGATGATCCAGCCAAGTTCGGGTAGCCCGTAGTAGGGCCTCTTCCACTTGACGGCGTAGTGGAGGCCCGGGATTGTCGCTCGGATCGACTCGTCCAACGCTCGGACTAGGGGCTGCAGGTGCGGCATCTGGCGCTGGAACCAAGCCTCGATGTCGGAGTGGTTCACCGACGGCTCTGGTGGCCTCCGCGACGCGTTTCCCTTGATTTCTTTTGGCATCTTGCGTGTCCTCCTGCGAGGAAGAAGACCATGTTCTGGCGGTGAACGCCGCCCCGAATGCGAGAAACGCCCGCAGATCGCATGCGCGAGCGTTCAGACGCCTGAGCGGGACCGTTGGCCCGCGTCGACTCCGTCAGTCCTCGGTGCTCAGCCGAACCGCTGGAAGCCGTTCTCGGGAACGCGAGGTGCTGGTGTGGGCAGGCACCTTCAGGTGGTCGACCTTGTGCCTTGTCGCAGGTGCCACGGCTTTGCCTTGTCGCAGGTGACGTTGCCGATGACGCTCCAGTTGTACTTCAACCCTGACAGAGAAAACGACTTGCAATGGTCGGCTTGGTCGCACCGCCGTCGACGACTCACCTTGATGGAACTCTCAGCTGTTTCACAGCGCCTCCTTGTATGAAGGCAGAGTGGATCGAAGCCTTCTCGATCGTCTCGGGCGCCGGCTGCCCGAGGCCGACTCCGAGGGCCCATCCGGGAACGAGCGCCTGACGGCGGCGACCGGTGTCGTCCTGCTCGCCCTGTTCGCCGTCGAGCTCGTGACGTTGCTCTCGATGCGGTCGTTGCTGGGATGGCACATCTCCGTTGGGCTCGCCCTGATCCCCCCGGTCGTGCTCAAGCTCGGCAGCACCGGCTGGAGGTTCGCCCGCTACTACACGGGGTCGAAAGCGTACGTCGCACACGGCCCGCCTCGACTGCTGCTCCGTGTGCTCGCGCCGCTCCTCGTGATCGCAACCGTCATCCTGCTCGGCACCGGCGTCGCTCTTGTGGCGCGCGCCCCCGGTCGCGGCAGCGTCCTCGCCCTCCATAGGCTCGCCTTCATCGCCTGGCTGATCCTCGTCGGGATCCATGTGCTCGGACATCTGCCACGCGTCGTTCGCCTCGCGCCCGCGGACTGGCTCGGCGGAACCCGGTCACTGCGCGGGCAGCGCGCCCGGGGAGTGGCGCTCGCCGGCTCCCTGCTCGTCGCGCTCGTCGTCGGCCTGTCGACCGTTCCGGTCGGGCACGCCTGGGAGCGCTGGCTCGCCACACACCATCACCACCACCGCGGAGAAGGGTGAACCGCGCCGCGCAGCACGCCCCGGGCGGCCCGATGGCTGACCGTTCTGGTTCCTTTCGTGCAGGACGCGCGGGCCATGCGCTTCGTCGAAAGCGGACAGACGGCTGAGCCCCACCGGGGCGCGCCTTCGGTTCCGAGCCTGCTCAGGTCGCGTGCGAAGGTCACTGTCTCCTCGAACGGCCCGAGCGCGTGGTCGTCGCGCAGCTGCCGGTACCGGCCGAGCGCCTCGTCCTCGGTCGCTCGTTCGCTCAGCCAGTCGACGATCGCCTCGGCGAGGAAGGTCGCGTGGACCGAGGCCATGTCCATGCCCCGCCCCGTCCACGGATCCTGATGGAGCGCGGCGTCACCTAGGAGCGCCCAGCCGGCGCCATGGGTCTCACGCACCCAGCTGGCCTCCGGTGGGCCGCCCGCCGTTCGCCCGACCGGCTTGGACCGTGCGACCCGCCCGGCGAACTGGGGATGAGCGTGCAGCCGGCGCATCAGCTCATGGCAGGGAGCAGCGCGGAGTGCTGGGAACTCGGACTGGGTCGCGCTCACCGCGACGCACGTCAGCCCCGCGTCGCATGGGAATGCGTAGGCGAGCTCGTCGCCACGAAGCGAGAACTCGGCCGCATCCGGCGCGGCGCCGTCCGGGCCGCGCCAGCCTGCCACGTACTGGTAGTACAGCGTCCGCGCCGGCGGCTCCCGACGGACAACAGACGCGCCAGCCTCCCGTGCGACGCGGTTTCCGTGCATCTTGGGTCAGCGTCTGCGCGGATGCTCGAAGCGGCGCCGTCGGGTGTACTGAGACGCGGGAATGTTCGGTCGGCATGAGCGGCTGGAACGGCTTGCGGTCTGGCCTGTCTTGGTGGTGGTTGCAGCCCGCTCCGCCCTCGAGCTTGCGGTCGCGGGTCGGTACGGGTGGCAGCGTGACGAGCTGTATTACGCGGTTGCGGGCAGGCATCTCCAGGGCGGCTATGTCGAGTTCCCGCCGGTCACTGCGCTCGTCTCGGCTCTGGCGCGGGTGTTCTATGGCTGGTCGCTTGTTGGCTTCCGCTCGTTCGTGATCCTTGCCGGCGCGCTGGTGACCGTCACCGCGGCGCTGGTGGCGCGCGAGCTCGGCGGCAGCCGCTACGCGCAGCTGCTCGCGGCCGTTCTGGTCGGTTTCGCGCCGATCCTGCTGATCACGAACAACCTCTTCCAGCCGGTCTCCTTCGACCAGCTGACGACGATGGTCGTGCTCTGGCTCGCTTTGCGGCTGGCTCGGGGCCGCGGATCGTGGCCACTGCTCGGGCTTGCGATCGGTGTCGGGCTCGAGACGAAGTACACGCTCGCTGTCGTTCTCGCATCGCTCGTGGCCGGGTTCGCGGTTTGGCGCCGCGACGCGCTCGAGCCCCGTGGCCTGCTGCTCGCGGCAGGGATTGCGGTCGCGCTGATGATTCCGAACCTGCTCTGGGAGGCGACGCACACCTGGACGAGCGTCAGGTTCTTCCTCAACCCACCGCCAAGCGCGAGCGACGAGAGCCGGCCGCAGTACTTCCTGAATGTGGTCTTCGGCGCGAACCCGGTCGCCTTTCCCGTGGCGGTGGCCGGAGCCGTGGCGCTCTTCCGCGACCTGTTGACCCGGCCGGTCGGCTTCGCCGCGGCGGCGGTCGTCCCAGCGTACTTCTTGCTCGGCGGCAAGTCCTACTACGCCGCACCGGCCGTGCTCTTTGCTCTCGCAGCCGGCGCCCTACCCCTCGAGCGTTGGGCGACGGCCCGGCGCCTGTGGCTGGTCGGCACGGCCTTCGCGCTCTTCACCCTCGGCACCGTGCTAACCGAGCTGCCAACGCTTCCGCTCCACACCGCCGACCGGCACGGGATCATCGCCGGGCGAAGCGACTTCGAATCCGAGACCTCCTGGCACTGGCTCGTCCCCGACGTCGAGCGGCTCGCGGCCGGCGCGGACGTCGTGATTGCCTCCAACTACGGTGAGGCCGGCGCACTCCAGCTCTTCGGCCACGGACTGCCGGCGATCGCATCAGGTGACGTCACCATGCGCTACTGGCGGCCCAAAGTGACCGGAAGACATGCGCTGCTCATAGGCTTCGACCAAGCCTCGGCGGGCTTCTGCCACGACTACCGACTAGTCGCCCGCCTCCACGTCCCCGTCCACAGCGACGAACAGAGCGCGCCGATCGCCACCTGCAGTCTGAACGGCTCGCTCGCCGACGTCTGGCCGGAAATCACTGCACAGTCGGACTGATCAGACCACGATCCCGAGTCCCGGCCGTCGCGAGCATTGTCCTGTTCGCTCGCTGGCGCCAGGGTTTAGGAGTGTCGCCCGCCCGATTTCGCCTAGGGTACGCCGCTCCACGTGAAGCCGGAAGTGGGGTTCAGCTTCAGCCCTTTGCCGCACTCCCCGGCGAAGGCGCGCCCTCCTTGCTGCTGTGCGCAGCGCTCGAGTACCCCTTCGGCCCATTCATGAGCACGTTGTTGTTGACGAGGGACGACGTCTTGTTCTTGACCGGGTCAGCAGCCAGCTTTGCGACCCACTTCTTCGCCGACGTGCAGGGAAATGAGCCGATCGCGACCACCGCGTACTTCGTACCCGACTCAGGCCCTTTCACGAATGTCCACTGCGGCCCGCTGATCGTTCCGCACGACTTTCGCGGCGCAAACGTCCTCGGCGCGCCCCACGCAGCGGCGACGACAACGAGGGCGACGGTGGCTGTTGCAAGGAGCAGCGACACCCGGGGACGCATCAAACCTCCTTATCCTCGGTCGACGGGGTTTCGCCTGCGAGCCACACCTCCTTCCCGCCAACTGACGCAGGGAAACCGCGGCGGCAGGACGGTAAAGAGTCACGGCGGAACGGCGGACAAGCTCCTGATCAAGCCCGCAGCGGGCGCCAGACCGGCGCCGCCGCACACACGCGAACAGATCATTCCCAAGGCACGCGCGAAGCGGCCAGTCGCTTGACGAGTCACACGCGGCACGACGACAACCAGGCTGGCAACGGCCCCAGACAGACCAACCCCACGAGTCTTACCGTCTCTTGGCGGTACGATTCGTCCGACAGTGGACAGCTGGCTCCCTCAGAGCTACCCGAAGGCCCGCCTTGCGGCGGGCCTTCGTTGTCCATGGACCCCGAGGGGCGAATTCGAACCGGCATCCCTGCAGTGGACAGCTGGTGCTCTACCGCTTTGAGCTACCTCGGGGTCGTGCCGAGATCGTGCTGAGGCTAGCCCGCGACCGGCCGGTATCTCCCATGGCGTGGTCACGCTCCGATTCTTCGGAAGGTTCCTCGTCTGCCTCGGCGTCGAGTTCGTCCTTCTCGTTGGGTTCTCGGCGGCGGTGCGACTTCAGAAAGACCCTCCGGGCTGGTTCGCACTCGTGCTGCTGGCCGGGGCGCTGGTAGGCGCTGCGCTGCTGCCGCGGTTCCGACACGTCCAACAACACCGCCCACGGCACGCTGGTGGCTCGTGATCGCCGCTCTACTGGTGGGGCTCTTCGGATCGTTCGTCATCCTCCTGTTCTTCGGGCTGGCGCGGGACACGAGCTAGTCGTAGTTCGCAGAGCGAAGACAGGCACGGATAGGTGCCCGAGTGTTCGGGAATGTTCCTTGACGTTCGTGATCCGTAACGATCCCGGAACGGCGCCGGTTTAGGCTGCGGGGATCGCCGTGAACGCCAGTCAGGGTGAGGGTCCCGATCTTGTTGTGACGGGCCAGTTCCGGCTGGCGTCACCGAGGGTTGGGCTGGTGCTCGGGATCGCGCTTGCGGTATCGATGGTCGCGGCCGTTCCGCTGTCGATCCTTGCGGGTGGCGGCAATGGCGTTTTCGCGCTTGCGCTCCTTCCGTTCGGGGGCGTGGGCGCGGTCATCGCGTGGCGTCAGCCGTGGAACCCGGTCGGCTCGGTTCTGCTGCTGTTGGCATTGGCGGTTGTGGCGTCTTCGGATGCCGGGTCGTACTCCGTGATGGTGTACCGCCAGGGCGATCATCTGCCGCTCGGCCGGCTTGCGGTCTTCCTTGCGCCCGGGGCGTGGATCTGGCTGGTCGCTCTGTTGCCGTTGCCACTCGCCCTGTTCCCCGACGGCCGGCTGTCGCGAGGCTGGCGATGGGTGCTCTGGGCCTACCTCGCCTGCTTCTGCGGCGTCTTCCTCGCGATTGCCGCTTGGCAGAACGCGACCGGCGCGCTCGCGCAGCATGTACGGATCGACTCGAGCGGCCAACTCGCTTCGAACAGCGCATCGTCGGGCACGTCCACCACGGATGGTGTCCTAATCTTGGTGTACGTCGGGTTCGGCCTGGCCTGGCTGGGCCGGCTGCTGCTCGCCTACCGGAACTCATCGGGCGACTACCGTCAGCAGCTGAAGTGGCTCCTCACCAGCGCTGCGATCGGCATCACAGGTCTTGTGCTCGCGGTCTCCACCAACGGCGGTCATTCGCTTCTTGCCGTCGTCGGCGGTATCGGCTTCATCGTCAGCCTTCTGGCCCTCCCGATCGGGCTCGGAATCGCCATCCTCAAATACCGCCTCTACGAGATCGACCGGCTGATCAGCCGCACTATCTCCTACCTGCTGATCACCGGCTTGCTCGCCGGCGTATTCGTCGGCCTCGTTGTTCTCACGACACGGGTGTTGCCGTTCTCCTCACCCGTCGGCGTCGCGGCCTCAACCCTGGCTGCCGCAGCCCTCTTCAACCCCTTGCGATTGCGGGTACAGCGGGTCGTAGACCGGCGGTTCAACCGTGCCCGCTACGACGCCGAGGCCACAGTGACCGCGTTCCGGGCTCGACTCCGTGAAGCGGTCGACCTGGACACCGTGCAAAGGGAACTACTGCAGACGGTCGAGCGTGCCGTCGAACCCGCCCACACGTCGCTCTCGATCAGGCCATCCGGATCAGGACTGCGCGGGTAACAGCAGGGTGTCCTGCCAGAGCGTACTCACGCCCGAGCGGGCGTGACCGCGTCAGACCTCGAGCTTCTCTACGACCGGACCGACGGAGACGACGTGCCGCTTGAACTTCAGCTCGCTGTCGGTCAGGCCCGCGGCGACGCCGATCAGCTGCGAGAGGTGCAGGATCGGCATCTGGAAGTCGCGGCCCGTCTGCTTCTTGAGCTTCGACTGCCACGCGTCGAGCGAGAGGTGGCAGAGCGGGCACGGCGTCACGATCGCGTCCGCGCCCGCCTCCCTCGCCTGCTCGATCGGCTGGATCAGCTCGCCGAGCGCGACGTCCTCGCGCGCCTGGATGATCGGGAAGCCGCAGCACTTGATCTTCGCCGGGTAGTCGATCGCCTCGCCGCCGCACGCCTCGATGATCCGCTCGAGCGACTCCGGCTTGTCGGGGTCGTCGAAGCCGAGCAGCTTGGAGGGCCGGAGGATCTGGCAGCCGTAGAACGGCGCGATCTTCAGGCCCTGCAGGCCCTTGTGCGCCGCCTCCTTCAGCTCGGCGAAGTGCGTCCCCGCCGCGAGCCACAGGAAGTGGAGGACGTCGACCGACCCCGAGTAGCGGGGCACGCCGACCGACTCGAGGTTGTCGTTCACCCGCTCGAGCAGCGACGGGTCGCCCTGGAGCTGGTGGTTCGCCTGGCGCAGGTTGAGCGTGCAGACGTTGCAGACCGTCATCAGCGTGTCGCAGCCCGTGGCCTCGGCGTACGCGAGGATGCGCGCGTTCAGGTGGAGGTAGTAGTCGGGCTCCGCCTCGTGGATGTCCCCGGCTCCGCAGCAGGTCACCGACTCGAGCTCGACGAGCTCGAGCCCGAGCTTCGGCGCGAGCGCCTGTGTCGAGATGTCGAGCTCCTTCGCCGAGAGCGACGCGAGACAACCCTTGTAGTAGGCGACCTGCTTCAAGCCTTCTCCTTCTCCTCGAGTTGGGGCAGATACGGGGTCGGGTAGTCGCCGCCCTTGCCGTAGGCGCCGTCCGCGCCCTCGGCCTCGTGCGAGAGGTGTCGCAGCGCCTTCTCGCCCTGGACGATCCCCTGCGCGCCGTCACGCCCCTGCTCCTTCACGCGGTCGTACAGCGCCCGCGACTCGTTCACGTCGGCCGCGACGTGCGGCGGGAACGGCGGCGGCACCTTGCCGTGCCGGGCCAGCCCCATCGCGAACTTGATCTCCTTGATCGAGGCGACGACGCCCTGCGTCTTCGGCACGAGCTCCGTCTCGCGCAGCCAGCCCGTGGTCTTCGCGGACGTCACGAACCACTTCGCATGGCGGGCGCCCATGTCGCGGTCGATGCCGTTCCGCATCGCCTCGGCGCCGAGCTTCGCGATCGCGTCGCGCGGGTCGACGCCCTTCGGACACCGCTCCTGGCAGAAGTAGCAGCGCGTGCAGTCCCAGATCCCGTGCTCCTCGGAGTAGCTCTCGAGCCGCTCCACGGCCGCCCCGTCGCGCGGGTCGCCGACGAAGCGCATGCCCTTCGCGAGCGCCGCCGGGCCGAGGAAGTCCGGGTCGGACTCCATCGAGTTGCACTCCGAGACGCAGCAGCCGCACAGGATGCAGAGCGACTCCTTGTGGATCGGCTCCATCCGCTCGGCCGGGACGACGTTCTCCTTCTCGGTCGCCTGGTCGTAGCGGGGCTGCAAGTAGGGCTGGACGGCGCGGATCTTCCCCCAGAACGGATCCATGTCGACGACGAGGTCCTTCACGATCGGGAGGTTCCCCATCGCCGAGATCACCGGCACGTGGCCGGCCTGGGCGATGTCGTACATGCGCGTCTTGCATGCGAGCACGGCGCCGCCGTCCATCCGCATCCCGCACGAGCCGCAGATCATCATCCGGCAGCTCTTGCGGTACGCGAGCGTCCCGTCGTAGCGGTCCTTGACGATGTCGAGGCAGTCGAGAAGGGTCGCTTCCTCGGGAGCGTCGATCTCGTACTCACGGAGCGCGCGGTCGCCGGATGTCGAGTCGTATCGCCAGATCTTCAGCCCCACCTTCATCAGTACGTCCTCTCCATCGGCTCCCACTTCGTCATCCGGACTTCCTTGTAGGAGAGCTCGGGCCTGCCGTCGAGCCAGCGGGTGATCGAGTGCTTCAGGAAGTTCTCGTCGTCTCTCGTCGGATGGTCGTGCGGGCGGGAGTGGGCGCCGCGGCTCTCCCTGCGCGCCAGCCCCGCCTGGAGCATGCACGCGGCGAGGTCGATCGCGTTGCCGAGCTCGATCGCCTGCGTGAGGTCGTTGTTGAAGACCGTTCCCTTGTCCTCGACGACGACCTGCCCGTACCGCTCCCGCAGCGAGTCGACGGTGTCGATCGCGGCACTCATCTGCTCCTCGCGGCGGAACACCCCGAAGCTCTCGAGCATCGTGCCGCCGAGATCGTCGCGGATCGACCACGGCCGCTCGCCTGTCGTGCGATCGAGCAGGACCTTCAAGTCGCGCTCCGCGTCGCCCAGCGCGGCGCTCCCGGCGCCGCTCGCGCCACTCGTCCCGCTCGAGTGCGACCATTCCGCGGCGTGCTGGCCGGACCGCCGGCCGAAGGTGATCGTCTCCATCAGCGAGTTGCCGCCGAGCCGGTTCGCGCCGTGGACGGACACGCACGCGGTCTCGCCGGCCGCGTAGAGCCCGTCGAGCTCGGTCCGCCCCCACTCGTCCGTCTCGACGCCACCCATGTGGTAGTGGGCGCCCGGCCGGACGGGGACGGGAGCGTAGATCGGGTCGACGCCCGCGTACGTCATCGACAGCTCCCGCGAGCCGGGAAGCCGGTCGAGGATCCTCTCCGCGCCGAGGTGCCGCATGTCGAGCAGGACCGAACCGTTGATCCCGCGCCCCTGGTCGATCTCGGTCTGCTCGGAGCGGGAGACGACGTCGCGCGACGCGAGCTCGAGCGCGTTCGGCGCGTAGCGCGCCATGAACCGCTCGCCGTCCTTGTTGATCAGGTAGGCGCCCTCGCCGCGGCAGCCCTCGGTGAGGAGGATGCCGGTCGGGTACATCGTCGTCGGGTGGAACTGCATGAACTCCATGTCCTTCAGCGGCAAGCCCGCGTGGAGCGCCATCGACATCCCGTCGCCGGTGCACGCGTAGGCGTTCGTCGTCGTGCGGTAGATCCGGCCCGCGCCGCCGGTCGCCAGGACCGTCGCGGTGCCCTCGAGGAGCTTCAGCCCGCCGCGGAGGAGATCCCAGCAGATGACGCCCACGCAGCGGTCGCCGTCGACGACGAGCCGCCAGGCGAAGAACTCCTCGTAGACGGTGAGCCGCGAGGCGTCGGTCGCCAAGCGCTTCATCAGCTGCTCGTAGAGGACGTGGATCAGGACGTGGCCCGTGATGTCCGCGGCGAACACCGTCCGCGGCGACCCCGCCGCTCCGAACGGGCGCTGCGCGAGCTTGCCGTCTGCGTTCCGCGAGAAGACGGCGCCCCAGTGCTCGAGCTGGTAGATGTCGCCGGGCGCCTCGCGCGTGAAGATCTCGATCGCGTCCTGGTCGCCGAGGTAGTCGGAGCCCTTGACGGTGTCGAAGGCGTGCGTCTCCGGGCTGTCGTCCGCGGTGTTGCCGAGGGCCGCGTTGATGCCGCCCTCCGCCGCGCCGGAATGGCTCCGGGTCGGGTGGAGCTTCGAGATGACGCCGACGTTCGCGCCGTGGTCGAAGGCCTCGATCGCGGCGCGCATCCCCGCGCAGCCGGCGCCGACCACGAGCACGTCGTGCGTCTCACCCATCGGCGAGGACGGTATCGGATCGACCAGGCGCAGCGCGCAGGCACCTGCTGGGGCCTGCGCAAGGTGCATGACGCCGGCGGTCCCACCCTCGCCGACTCCCTTGTGGACTCATTGGCACAGTTCCGTCACACCCAGGGACAGTCCCTGGTTTGTGTCGGTTGTGTGCCAATCGTTCCACAGGGCCTGGCGGCCTGGCTGGGTGCTCCGTCTCGAACGCCCGGGACGTCAGCCGCGGGGACGGGCGGCGTGGATCGACTCCGCGGCGTCGGCGGCGTGCGACTCGAAGTTCGAGCGGAAGAGCGCCGCGAGCTCTGCCGCCTTCTGGTCGTAGCGGCGGCGATCGCTCCACGTCGAGCGCGGATCGAGCAGCCCCGAGTCGACGCCGGGCACCTCGATCGGTACCTCGAAGCCGAAGTTCGGGTCGATGCGGTACTCGACGCCGCTCAGCTTCCCGGCGAGCGCCGCGTCGAGCAGCGCCCGGGTCGCAGCGATCGGCATGCGCCGTCCCTCGCCGTACGGCCCGTCGGTCCAGCCGGTGTTGACGAGCCAAACAGCGACGTGCGGGTGCTGGTCGAGCTTGGCGCCGAGCATGTGCGCGTACACGCTCGGCGGCTGCGGCAGGAACGGCGCCCCGAAGCAGGTCGAGAAGGTCGGCTGCGGCTCGGTCACCCCGATCTCGGTGCCGGCCAGCTTCGCGGTGAACCCGGAGAGGAAGTAGAACATCGCCTGCTCGCGCGAGAGGCGGGCGAGCGGCGGGAGGATCCCGAACGCGTCCGCCGTCAGGAAGACGACCGAGCTCGGGTGCCCGGCGCGTTTCTCCCGCACCGCGTTCGCGATCACCTCGAGCTTGTACGCCGCGCGCGTGTTCTCGGTCTTCGAGTCGTCGTCGAGATCGAGGACGCCGGCATCGTCGACGGCGACGTTCTCGAGCACGGTCCCGAAGGTCCGGGTCGTGCGGAAGATCTCCGGCTCGGCCTCGGCCGAGAGCCGGATCACCTTCGCGTAGCAGCCTCCCTCGAGGTTGAAGACGCCGGCGTCACCCCAGCCGTGCTCGTCGTCGCCGATCAGCGACCGCGTGGGATCGGCGGAGAGGGTCGTCTTGCCCGTTCCGGACAACCCGAAGAAGACGGTCACCCTCCCCCGGGGGTCGACGTTCGCCGAGCAGTGCATCGGGAAGACGCCTTCCAGCGGCAGCCGGTCGTTCATCAGCGTGAAGATCGACTTCTTGATCTCGCCTGCGTAGAACGTCCCGCCGATCAGCACCTCGCTCCGGGTCGGGTGGAGGACGACGAAGGTGCCACTGCGGGTGCCGTCCTCCTCCGGCACCGCCACGACTGCTGGGGCGTGGAGCACGAGGGCGTCCGGCTCGAACGCGCCGAGCTCGTCCGCCGTCGGCTCGATGAAGAGCGTCTTCGAGAAGAGCGCGTGGTACGGACTATCGGTGACGATCCTGACCGCGGCGCGGTGCTCCGGGTCTGCGCCCGCGAACGCGTCGACGACGTAGACGGAGGGCTGACGCTCGAGGTGCGCGACGACCCTGTCCCGCAACCCGTCGAACTGGCGCGCCTCGAGCGGGCGGTTGACGTCGCCCCACCAGATCCGCTCCTCCGAGCCGGGCTCGCGGACGACGAACTTGTCCCTCGGCGATCGACCCGTGTGCACGCCCGTGTCGACGGCGAGGGACCCGCCCTCGACGATCCTGCCGTCGCCGCGGGCGACGGCGTGCATGTAGAGGAGCGACGTGGTCGGGTTCCACTGGACCGCGCCCGTCGGTCTCAGTCGATGCTCCGAGAGGCCTGTCCGTGCCCGGATCGGCGTCGTTGTCATCGAAGATCCTCGGTCATGCGGCCGTCGTCGCCCGAACGAACGGCCGAATGGTACGCATGCAACGGCTGCTTCTGCAGCAGTCGGGCTCAGTCCTCGATCAGGACGGCCGTGTCCGCGTCGCGCGCCACGAGCGCTGCGTAGCGGCCGCCGAGCGCGACGAGCTCGTCGTGCGTTCCGACCTCGACGACCCGGCCCGCATCGAGCACGACGATCTGGTCGGCGTCGCGAACGGTCGAGAGACGGTGCGCGATCGCGATCGTCGTCCGGCCCTCGGCGAGACGCTCGAGCGCCTCCTGAACGAGCCGCTCCGTCTGCGTGTCGAGGGACGAGGTGGCCTCGTCGAGGACGAGGATGGGCGGGTTGCGCAGCACGGTGCGGGCGATCGCGATCCGCTGCTTCTCTCCGCCGGAGAACCGGTAGCCGCGCTCGCCGACGACGGTGTCGTAGCCGGCGGGGAGCGTGGAGATGAGCTCGTGGATCTGCGCGGCGCGCGCCGCTTCCTCGATCTCCTCGTCCGTCGCGTCGGGCCTGGCGAAGCTGAGGTTCTCGCGCACCGTCGCGTGGAAGAGATAGGTCTCCTGCGCGACGACGCCGACCGCGTCGGCGAGAGAGGCGAACGTGAGCTCACGCACGTCGAAGCCGTCGATCGTGACCGTCCCCTCGTTGGCGTCGTAGAGACGCGCGACGAGGTAGCCGACCGTGGTCTTGCCCGATCCGGTCTCGCCGACGATCGCCGTCGTCGTTCCGGCGGGCACCGTGAACGAGACGTCCTCGAGCGTCCACGTGTCGTCGTCGTAACGGAACCAGACGTCGTCGAGGCGGAGCTCGCCGCGCGCGTGCTCGAGCGTGCGGTCGCCCTCGACGATGTCGACGGGGACGTCCAGGTAGTCGAACACGCGGTCGAACAGCGCGAGCGAGCTCTGCACGTCGAGCGAGACGCTGAGCAGGCCGCCGATCGGGAAGAACAGCCTCGACTGGAGCGTCGTGAACGCGACCAGCGTGCCGATCGAGATCGCGTTGCTGCCGTGGGAGATCGCGAGCCCGCCGAACCAGTAGACGGCGGCCGGCATGATCGCGAAGGTCATCTGGATCGACGCCATCATCCAGCGCCCCGTCATCCGGCTCCTCACCTCCAGGTCGGCGAGTCGCTCGGACTCGCCGTGGAAGCGCTCGGCCAGCTCGGGCGAGCGGCCCATCGTCTTGCCGAGCAGCATCCCGGAGACCGAGAGCGATTCCTGCACGAGCGACGAGATGTCGGCCATCGACTCCTGCCGGACGGACGTGATCCTGCGTCGCTGCTCGCCGACGCGGCGCGTCATCCAGACGAAGACCGGCAGCAGGGCGAGCGCGAACGCCGCCAGCCGCCAGTCGAGCAGGAACATGGCGACGACGGTCGCGATCACCGTCGTCACGTTGGAGACGACCGAGGTGGCGGTCGACGTGAGCACGTTCTCGACGCCGCCGATGTCGTTCGCGATGCGGCTCTGGACCTCGCCCGTGCGCGTCCGCGTGAAGAACGCGAGCGAGAGGCGCTGCAGATGCCGGTAGACCGCGGTGCGCAGGTCGTGCATCACCCGCTGGCCCACCTGGGTCGAGATGTACGTCTGCAGGACTCCGAGAGCCCCCGTGACGACGGCGATCGCGATCATCCCGGCCACGAGGAGCGACAGCAGCCCGGTGCGCTTGTCCGGGATGGCCGTGTCGAGGACGGCGCGAAGGAGGAACGGCGAGACCACGCTGAGCGTGGCCGAGATCACGATCAGTGCGCAGACCGCGCCGAGCTTCAGCCCGTACGGGCGGAAGAGGCGCGCGATCCGGCCGAGGTTGGCTCTGCGAATCGCCGGGTCGGCGGGCCGCTCCGGCTTCTCGCCAGGCATGTAGCTCGAATAGCGTCCGCCCGGCACCCGCTCATCGTGCCTGTCGAGCGCACCGTCGTGCCGGGCGGCGCCCCGGCCGCCGAGCGCCTCGACCGCGGTGCCGCCAGCGGCTGGGCCGGCTCATCTCTGTTGGCTTCCCAGCCGACAAAGGCTTTCATGTACGGGAGGAGAACTCGCGTGGCTGCAATGCGCGTCGTCATCGGAACGATCCTCGCGGCACTCGTGCTCGCGTTCGCGGGCCCCTCCTCGGCCCGTACCGGCGTGCTCGTACGGGCGTGGTTCCCGCAGGGGAACCAGCTCCGTTACGGCATCCGCGAGGTCGACCAGAGCGGCCCGCTCGTCCCGGCAGCCCTGCGCGCGCTGCTCGAGGGCCCGACTCCCCCGGAGGCGAGAGCCGGCGCCAGGAGCGCGTTCGTCCCCGGAACGCGCCTGCTCGGCTTCAAGCGCGCGGGCTCCTCGATCACGATCCAGCTGGACGCTCTCTTCCTCGAGCAGCGCGCCGACTCCCAGGCGACGGTCGCGCCGGCGCGACTCGCGCTTCGCGTGCTCCAGCTCGGCCGCACGCTGGAGCAGTTCACGGGCGTGCGCCGGTTCCGGATCTCCGTCTCCGGCCGCTTGCTCGAGACCTATCCCGACCTCGGCCTGCGCTGGAAGCCGTCGGCGGACGGCTGGTGGGACCTGACGCAGCTGGCTCCGACGGCCGCGCCGCCCCTCGCGGCGCGCCTGACGGCCGGAGATCTCGAGCAGGCGGGCGAGGTGCGCCTCGCCCAGACGATCCTCGCGAGAACGGGCTGGCTCGAGCCGTCCGAGGTCACAGGCGAGCTCGACTACGCGACGTCGCAAGCGATCACGGCCTTCGAGGCCTGGCACGGCCTCACGCGCGACGGCAGCCTGACGACCGAGTCGTTCGCCGCGATCCTGCACGCGACGAGGCCCGAGGCGCGCGTGACCGACCCCGGCCGTCACGTCGAGATCTACCGCAGCCTCGGCGTCCTGCTGCTGGTCCAGGACGGCGTCGTGATCCGCGCCGTCCACACCTCGACGGGCGCTCCGGGCCGCGAGACTCCTTCCGGCTCGTTCGACGTGTATCGGAAGGAGCAGCTCTCCTGGTCGATCCAGTTCAAGGTCTGGATGCCGTGGGCCTCGTACTTCACGGGTGGCATCGCGATGCACGGGTATCCGGACGTGCCCGCCTACCCTGCGTCCCACGGTTGCGTCCGCCTGCCGGAGCCCGAGGCCCAGGGCGTGTACGACTTCGCTGTCCAGGGCACCCCGGTCGACGTGTACTAGGCAGAGTGCGCCGGCCCGGTATGGTCCGGGGCCATGACGGAGCTCACGCCTGACGTCGCCATCGCCACCGTCCGTGAGCGGACGAGCCGCGCGAGTCAGGTCGTGACGCTGATCGCGGTCGGCGTGCCGCCGCTCGGCGTCCTCTCCGCGATGGGACTGCTGTGGGGCGTCGCCTTCTCCTGGCTCGACGTCGTGCTCTTCGTCGTCCTGTACGCAGCGAGCGCGCTCGGGAACTCCGTCGGCTTCCATCGCCTCTTCACGCACCGCAGCTTCGAGACGACGAGATGGCTGCGCGCAACGTTCGCGATCCTCGGGTCGCTCGCCATGCAGGGGCCCGTCACGCAGTGGGTGACGGACCACCGGAAGCACCACGCGCTCTCGGACAAGGACGGCGACCCGCACTCGCCGCACGCGGGGCACGAGGACGGCGTCCTCGGCACGATCAAGGGCTTCTGTCACGCCCACGTCGGCTGGCTCTTCACGCTGAAGGGGATGGAGCGTGGTTGGCAGTACGGCCGGGACCTCTACGAGGACACCCTGATCCGCCGGATCGACCGGCTGTATCTCCTCTGGGTCGTCCTCACGTTCGGGCTGCCGTTCCTCGTCGGCTACCTCGTCGGCGGCTTCAGCTGGGCGGTCGGCTTCGAGGCGCTCGTCTGGGGCGGGCTCGTACGGGTCTTTGCGTACCAGCATGCGACGTTCAGCGTGAACTCGATCTGCCACATGTTCGGACGGCGCGCCTACCGCTCGCGCGACGAGAGCCGCAACAACTGGGTCGTCGCGCTGCTGACGATGGGAGAGGGCTGGCACAACAACCATCACGCCTTCCCGAGCTCGGCGCGGCACGGCCTCGATCGGCTGCAGCTCGACGCGTCGTGGTGGACGATCCGGCTGCTCGAGAAGCTGGGGCTCGCCTGGAACGTCCGCCTGCCCAACAGCGATCAGCTGAAACGGCGCAGGCTCGCCGAAGCCTGAAACGCCCCGAGGGCGTCACCCACGGCGTCGACCCAGCGCCGCCAGCGCGGCAGCCTGAAGAGCCTGCCCGACGGGCCGCGCACGGCGCAGCCGTGGAGTCCGCCCGGGATCACCGTGTAGCTCCCTTCGGCGCCGAGTGCCCGCGCCCGCTCGAAGCCGGCGAGCGAGCTGCCCGGGTGGACGCCCGGAATGCCGGGCAGGTACCTGTCCCACGAGCCGTGGAGCACGTCGAGCCGCTTTCCGGCAAGCCCTGCGAGCGAAAGGCGCTCGGGGATCCATGGTGCGAGCCCGAGGACGCCGGTCACGGCCGGCTCGCTCGTGATGCCGATCGAGACGGCGCCTCCCATGGAGAAGCCGACGAGGAGGCACGAGCGCGCGCCGTCCGCCACCGCATGCTCCACCGCCGCCGCGGCGTCGTCCATGCAGGCCTGCAGCTCCTTCCACGACTTGAGGCGGTAGCGCACCTCGACGAACCGGATCCCCGGCAGCCTCGCCGCGAGCGTCGTGACGAGCAGCTCGCTCGTCGCGCTCCAGGTTCCCGGCAGCGGACGGGCGGTGCCGCCGTTGACGAACACCGCAGCCAGCTCGCCCGGCGGGTTCGACGTGCGAGCTTCGGCGCCGGTAGCGAGCGGGAACGTCTCCGTCACGAGACGACGCCGCGGTCGTAGCACGACCGCATCGCGGCGACGATCGCCTTCGCGCGGGCGGCGTAGCCGGCCGGGCTGCCGTGGATCCCGTCCGGTGCGAGATAGCTCGGATTCTGCTCCACCATGCGCTCCCATTCGACCACGCGCAGGTTCCGGTTCCGGGAGGCGAGAGCGCGGAGCACCTCGTTGAAGGGCTCGTATGCGGCACCGTCGCGGTGAACGGTCGGCCAGACGACGCAGCGGTGCCGACCGGCGAGTGTGAGTGCATCCTCCACGGCCTGGTCGAACTCGGCCACGGCGGTCGCGGGGTCGTTCGTGCCGAGGCTGATCACGACGTACGGCGCGAGCGCCGAGCTCTCCGCGCGGAGATGCTCCAGGCCGATCCACGTCGGACGTCCGACGACGTCGTCGGCGTGCATCGTCCAGCCGGCGAGGCGTCCCTGGAGGTACGGCTCGACGCCGACGTTGAGCGAGTCGCCGAGGAGCGAGACGCTGCTCCGCGGCGGAGGCGTCGTCGACTCGGGGCCGTTTCCACGCCGCACGAGCACGGCGACCGCGATCACAGCCGCGGCGGCTACGAGCAGTACGAGAATGAGCGTGCGTCCTCGCATCGGCAGGCGTCACGGGCGGCAGGGCGAATCGGTCGACGTGGAGGTGATAGCCGCCATCGACCGCTTCCTCGCGAGCCCGGGCCTCGCGGAGTCTACCCGCCGTTCCTACGGCTTCGACCTGCGCGACTTCGGCCTCTGGCTCGGGCGGCGCGGGATCGCGCTCGACGACGTCGACACCCGAGCGCTCGCCGAGTACACGGCCGACCTCGGGCGCGACCGGAGGCGCCTCGCGCCGACGACGATCGCACGGCGACTCGCCTGCGTCCGCTCGTTCCTCCGCTTCACGCTCGGGGCCGAACGCGTACCCGACGCTGCGCTCGCGCCCCGCCGGCCGCTCAGGCTTCCCGACGCGCCCAAGGTCGCCGAGGTCGACTCGCTCTTGGCCGGTCTGTCCGGGCACGATCCGATCGCGCTCCGAAACCGCGCCCTGGTCGAGCTCGTCTACTCCTGCGGGCTGCGCAGCGCCGAGGCGGTCGCCCTCGACCTCTCGGACGTCGACTTCGAGCAGGAGTCGCTGCACGTGAGGGGCAAGGGCGGCAAGGAACGAGTCGTGCCGCTCGGCGAGGAGGCTGCGCTCGCGCTTGCGCGCTACCTGCGCGACGCACGCCGCGACCTGGCCGTGGGTGCGTCCGACGCACTCTTTCTCTCCGTGCGCGGTCGGCGGCTCGACACCAGCACGCTGCGTCGGCTCGTGCCCAATCCGCACCGGCTGAGACACGCATACGCGACGCACCTGCTCGAGGGCGGCGCCGACCTGCGAACGATCCAGGAGCTGCTCGGCCACGCGTCGCTCTCGACGACCCAGGTCTACAGCCATGTCGACGCGCGCCGCCTCCGCCGCGTCTACGACCGCTCCCACCCGCGCTCGTAGCTCGTTCCAGCCTGTGGACGACTTGGCACACAATCGCCACACCCAGGGACAGTCCCTGGTTTGTGCCGATTGTGTGTCAGTTCGTCCACGGGGGAGGCGACGGCGCAGGAGCCACGGACGGGCCGCCGAATCGAGTCAGGCCGCGTGCCGACCATTACGTCTCCCATCGATCCTGGCGTCGAGAGCTTCCTCCTGCTCCTCGCAGCCCGCCGCTCGCCGCGCACCGTCGACGCCTATCGGCGCGACCTCCAGGCCCTCGCCGCCTTCCGCAACGGCCCGGTCAGAAGAGCGACGACCGCCGAGCTCGAGCGCTGGCTCGCGCAGATGCGCGCGGATGGACTCGCCCCTTCGACGATCGCGCGCCGCCTGGCCGCCGTGCGCTCCTACTTTCGCCACGACGCGCTCATCGGCAACCGCCGCGACAACCCCGCGGCCGCCATCGCGCTCCCGCGCAGGCCGCGAAAGCTCCCGCGCACGCTCTCACCCCTCGAGGCCGAACGGCTGATCGACGCAGCGAACGGCGTCACGCCGCGCGCGATGCGCGACCGGGCGCTCGTGGAGCTCCTGTACGGCGCCGGTCTCCGCGTCTCCGAAGCGATCGGCACCTCGAAGACGGCCGTCGACCTCGACGCCCGAACGGTTCGCGTGATCGGCAAGGGCGGCAAGGAGAGGATCGTGCCGCTCGGGCGGCCGTGCGTCGAGACGGTCCGGCGCTACCTCGCGCTCGGACGACCCCACCTCGATCGCCGGCATCGGCCCGACCTGTTCCTCAACGCGCGCGGTGGGGCGCTGACGCGCGCAGGTGCGTTCCTCATCCTCCGGCGGCTCGCCGAGCGCGCAGGGCTCGAGCCCGCGCGCGTCCACCCGCACCTCCTGCGCCATTCCTTCGCGACCCATCTGCTCGAAGGAGGCGCCGACCTCCGCAGCGTGCAGGAGATGCTGGGCCACGCAGACCTCTCGACGACCGAGCTCTACACGCACGTCTCCGACCGCCGCCGCCGCGAGACGTACTTCCAGGCGCACCCGCACGCGAGGCGGAGGCCGCCCGTGGGCGACGCCGGCTGAGCCGGCTCAGGGCTCGACACCCGTCAGCGCGAGCGCGTCTCGGAGCGTCGCTTCCGCCGGCTCGATCAGCGTCACATGGCCGACCTTGCGGCCCGCTCGCGGCGACTTGCCGTAAAGATGGACGTGCGCTCCCGGCAGTGCGAGCAGGTCGGCCAGCGGCGGCACGGATCCGACGAGGTTGACCATGACGCTGGGGGCGCGCGCGTCGGTCGGGCCGAGCGGAAGGCCGAGGACGGCGCGCAGGTGGTTCTCGAACTGGCTCGTCGGCGCGGCGTCGATAGTCCAGTGGCCGGAGTTGTGCACGCGCGGCGCGAACTCGCTCGCGAGCAGCCGGCCCTCGACCTCGAACAGCTCGAGGGCGAGGACGCCGACGTAGTCGAGCTCCTCGAGCAGCCTCCCGGCGTACTCGCGCGCAAGGGCCTCGGGCACGCCAGGAGCGGGGGCCCGGGAGAGGCGGAGGATCCCGTCGCGGTGCACGTTCTCGGCGAGCGGATAGAAGCCGGTCTCGCCGTCCCGGCCGCGCACGGCGACGATCGAGAGCTCGCGCGCGAACGACACGAGCTCCTCGGCCAGCTCGCCGTTTCCGACCGGCTCCGGGCGATCGACCCGGCGCTGCCCTTTCCCGTCGTAGCCGAGCCGCCGGCTCTTCACGATCGCAGGGAGGCCCGTCTCGTCGAGGTTCCCGAAGCGCGGCGTCGGGATCCCGAGGCGCCGGAAGAGCTCCTTCTCGCGGAGCCGGTCCTGCCCCTCCTCGAGCGCGCGCGACCCCGGCACCGCGCCGACACGGCGCGCGGCGTCGACGGGGACGTTCTCGAACTCGAAGGTCACGGCCTCCGCTCCGTCGGCGAGCCGGTCGAGCAGCGCCGCGTCGTCGTAGCCGCCCGTCAGCAGCTCGCCGACCTCGCCCGCGCACGCGTCTGCCGCCGGGTCGAGGAAGCGGAAGCGGAGGCCGAGCGGGATTCCGGCGAGCGCGAGCATCCGCCCGAGCTGCCCGCCGCCGAGGCAGCCGACGATGCTCACGCAAGAGACTTTGCAACAGTCTGTTGCAAAGTCCTCACGCCGCCGGGTCGGGCGACTCGAGCACGGCATCGGTCTGCTCGGCGCGGTACCGCCGCAGGCGCTCACGCACCTCGGCGTCACCCAGCCCGACGATCGCGGCTGCGAGCAGTGCGGCGTTCACCGCGCCGGCCCGGCCGATCGCGAGCGTGCCGACGGGAACGCCGGCAGGCATCTGGACGATCGAGAGCAGCGAGTCCATCCCCTTCAACGTCTTCGACTCGACGGGAACGCCAAGGACGGGCAAGGCGGTCTTCGCCGCGGCCATGCCCGGCAGGTGCGCTGCTCCGCCGGCGCCCGCGACGATCACCTGCAGCCCGCGCGCCTCCGCGCTCCCCGCGTACTCGAACAGCAGGTCGGGCGTCCGATGGGCGGAGACCACGCGCTTCTCGTACGAGACGCCGAGGGCGTCGAGCGTTTCGGCGGTGTGGCGCATGGTCTCCCAGTCGGAGCGAGAGCCCATGACGAGCCCGACGGCCGGCGCCTCTCCCATCTGCGGGAGGCTACTTCTCGCGGGACCGACGCGTCAGCAGGAGCGCGACCGAGCGCGCCGACTGGCGCACCTCGCGGTCGTCCTCGTCGTTGCCGGCGATTCCGTCGAGCAGCCGGATCGTGTCCGGGACCGGCGTACCGTTCTTCAGGCAGAGGATCGCGAGCCGCCGCACCGCGATGTTGCCGTCGTGGGCCGCGAGCCCGTGCAGGAGCGGCCGGAACTTGTTGACGTCGCCGGGGTGCTGCCGCGAGAGACCCTCGAGCGCGATCAGGGCCGACCCGCGGGCGGCCGGGCTCTCGTCCTCGAGTCCTCGCCGCAGGAGCTCGAGCTTCTGCCGGAAGCGAAACTGCGCGATCGCGCGGTATGCCTGGCCACGCACGCGGTAGTCGTCGTGGCGAGCGGCAGCCTCGATCTCGTCGTCCCATTGCGCGCGAAGCGTCGCCAGCTCCTGTTCGAGCCCTTTCTGCGCGTACTCGTCCGCAAGTGCGGCGGCTTCGGGAAGGTTCACCCAGAGACCGACGAGAGCGAGCGCGCGCCCGGGCCGACGTACCGGGCGGACGGACGGAAGAGCCTGCCCGTCCGCTTCTGCTCGAGGACGTGGGCCGACCAGCCGGCGACGCGCGAGCACGCGAACATCGCCGGTGCGAGCGGTGGCGGCACCTCGGCGATGTCGAGGACGACCGCGGAGTAGAACTCGACGTTCGTCTTCAGCGGGCGCTCCGGGTGACGCCGCTCGAGCTCGGCGAGCGCGGCTTCCTCGAGCCGCTCGGCGATCTCGATCTGCGGCGACCCGAGCTCGCGCGCCGTCTCCTTGAGGATGCGCGAGCGCGGATCCTCGGCGCGATAGATCCGGTGTCCGAACCCCATGATCCGCTGGCCCGAGTCGAGCGTGTCCTTGACCCACCGGTCCGGGTCGCCCATGGCGGCGACCTCCTCGAGCATCGGCTTGACGTATGCGGGCGCGCCGCCGTGCAACGGCCCCGAGAGCGCGCCGACGGCAGACGAGAGCGCGGCACCGCAGTCCGCTCCGGTCGACGCGACGATGCGCGCAGCGAACGTCGACGCGTTGAGCCCGTGCTCGGCGGTGCAGATCCAGTACGTGTCGATCGCCTTCACCGCCCTCGGATCCGCTTCGCCCCGCCATTGGAGGAGGAACTTCTCGGCCGCGGTCTTCCCCTTCTCCACCACGCCCGCGGGAACCTCGTCGGCATGGCCGTCGGCGATCCGCGCCGAGCGCGCGACGATGCCCATCATCTGGGCCGAGATCCGTCCGAGGTCCTCGCGCGCCTGCTCGTCCGAGATCTCGTTCAGCTTGCCGAGCTTCCACGCTCCCGAGAACCGGGCGGTCTCCGCCTGCAGGTCGGAGGGCGCGTTGCCCGTCAGGCGCGCCGGCTCGTACGGCTCGGGCGCCGGCATCGCCGACTCGAGGTCGCCGTCGACGAGGAGACCCCACACGTTCTCGTACGGGTACTGACCGACGAGCTCGACGATGTCGAAGCCGCGATACCGGAGCTGGCCGCCCTCCCGGTCCGGTTCGGCGATCTCGGTCTCGACGGCTACGACACCCTCGAGACCAGGCTTGAAGTCGCTCACGAGCTCGTTCTCCTCGTTCGTCCGGCCACTGCGGGAGGACCGTGCAAGGGCACGGTACCCGAACGGCGTTCCATCGGCGCATACGTACAATCGACCGCTGCATGGGCCACCGCGTCACCCTCATTCCCGGCGACGGCACGGGGCCCGAGCTGACCGAGGCGACGCGACGCGTCCTCGAGGCGACGGGCGTCGACTTCGACTGGGACGTGCGCCAGGCGGGCGTGGACGTGATGCCCGAGGCCGGAACGCCGCTGCCCGAGGAGACGCTCGCGTCGATCAAGGCGAACCGCGTCGCGCTGAAAGGCCCGATCACGACGCCGATCGGGACGGG
>Ga0187780_10000694_pt1 | contig 24818 bp, 22 predicted proteins | sample 1015_Q2_SP10_20__FD_132429 | JGI IMG/M metagenome (GOLD analysis project Ga0187780, IMG submission 132429) | Tropical peat soil microbial communities from peatlands in Department of Meta, Colombia - 1015_Q2_SP10_20_MG | ecosystem: Environmental > Terrestrial > Soil > Wetlands > Peat | place... | reverse complement strand
TGGAGAAGTCCGAGTGCGGCGCGCTGCTGCTGTTCGACGACAACAACATCCGTTACGTCACCTCGACCAAGATCGGCGAATGGGCGCGCGACAAGCTTTCGCGCTTCGCGCTGCTGATCCGCGGCCAGGATCCTATCCTGTGGGACTTCGGCTCGGCCGCTGTCCATCACAAGCTCTATTCACCGTGGCTACCGGCGGAAAATTGCCGGGCCGGCCTCGTCGGCCTGCGCGGCACCGTCGATCCTGCCTTCGGCCTGATGAAGCGCCACGCCGAGGAAATGGCGTCGCTGTTGAAAGCGGCGGGCGTCGCCAAGATGCCGCTCGGCGTCGACATCATCGAGCCGCCGATGATGTTCGAGCTTGAGAAGGCCGGACTGAAGATCAAAGACGGCCAGCAGATCATGCTGTCGGCGCGCGAGGTGAAATCCGCCGACGAGATTGCGCTGCTCAACCGCGCCGCCGCCATGGTCGATGGCGCCTATGACGTCGTCAACGAGATGCTGCGTCCGGGCATCCGCGAAAATGACATCGTCGCCGAGGTCAACAAGTTCCTCTACACCCATGGCTCCGACGACGTCGAAGCGGTCAATGCCATCTCCGGCGAGCGCTGCTCGCCGCACCCGCACAACTTCACCGACCGCATGATCCGCCCGGGCGACCAAGCCTTCTTCGACATCCTCCAGGCTTTCATGGGCTACCGCACTTGCTACTACCGCACCTTCAACGTCTGCCGGGCAACGCCGGCGCAGCACGACGCCTACCGTAAGGCGCGTGAATGGCTCGACAACGCTATCGACCGCATCAAGCCGGGCGCGAGCACGGCGCACATCTGTGAGGTGTTCCCGAAGGCGAACGAGTTCGGCTTTCCGGACGAGATGGCGGCCTTCGGCCTGCAATTCGCGCACGGCCTCGGTCTCAACCTGCACGAACGGCCGATCATCTCGCGCGTGGTGTCGATGGATCACCCGACCGAGATCAAGGAAGGCATGGTATTCGCGATCGAAACCTACTGCCCGGCGACCGACGGCTTCTCGGCCGCACGCATCGAGGAAGAGGTCGTGGTCACCGACAAGGGCTGCCGCCTGATCTCGCTGTTCCCGGCGGAAGAGCTACCGATTTCGGCCAAGTACTGATAGGCACCGCCTAGCCGCACGGTCATTGCTGGGTTTGACCCGGCAATCCATGCGGCCGTGCAAACGAAAGCAGTCTTAGGTCTTCCTTCGCTGAAAATTCATCATGGATGCCCGGGTCAAGCCCGAGCGTGACGGCGGAGAGGCATCGAGCCTCACGCCGCGCGCACGCAGGCGACCAAATCCTGGGCTTCTTCCTGCAAAACGCCGGCCTGGCGGTTCAAATCGGCCACCGCATGCGTGATCTGCTCGGCGCCGAGCCGCGTGCAGTTGGCGAAGTCGTCTCAGCCCCGGATTCAGACGGCTTTCGTATGCTTCTCACGCAGATGCGGGAAGCGCTCCGACAGCAGCGAGCCCGGATAGAAGGTCGGCGCGAAGGCCGGATGCGCGCGGATGTTCCGGTACCAGGTGACGACGCGCGGCAGGTCGAGCCAGCCGGCGAGACCAAGATCGTCCATGCGCACCAGCGCCGGCATCACCGCGACGTCGGCGAGCGTGATGTCCTTGCCGAGCAGCCATGGGCCGCCGCTCGCCTCAATCTCGCGGTCCATGCGCTCATAGGTGCGGCGCAGGCGCGACAGCGCGTTGTCCATCTCGGCCTGCGGGAAGCCGCCCTGCCCCATGGTCTTCATGAATTCGCGGCGGATCGGCTTCGACTCGGCCATCGCCTCGAAGTCCTTCGCGCTCATCTTCTGGAAACTCGGCAGGAAGGCGAGGTTGAAGGTCGGCACGCGCACGGCGGCGGCCGGCATCTCGTCGATGAAGTGCATCAGCGTGCGCATGTACGCGCGCTTCACCGGATCCTTGGGGGTGAAGCTCTTCTCCGGCGCGACCTCGTCGAGATATTCGGTGATGACATTGGAGTCGGTGATGATCTGCCCATCATGGTCGAGCGTGGGCACGACGCCGTTGGGATTGAGCTTGAGATAGTCGGGCTTGAGCTGGTCGCCGGCAAGCAGATTGAGCTTCACTTCGTCGAACGGTAGCCCCTTAGTGTGGAGCACGAAGCGCACCCGCTGACTGCAGGTCGATTGCGGCGCGTTGTACAGCGTGAAAGCCATGGCCTTTCCCTCAGGGGCGGATTGTTGCGCCGATCATGCTCTATTTTAGAAATAAAGTTCCAGCGCAAATTTACGGCCATTTTACTTGAGAGCAACGGCACAGACGCGTTCACTACTCGGGTGCATGGCTGCCGTTTTTCCTCCCTATAGGCTTGGACGGCGGCCACAATCCTCCACTCATGCACGAGGGAGCCGCGCCAGCGGCTCCCCTTTTTTATGGGCCGGGCCTCGAATATTCCCCCTGCGGCAAAAAATATCGCTGCACTCACACACGGAATAACGTCGCCGCGTCGGGGATTCGTTCTGCGGCGCTTACGCCCAGAAAAAAACGATCAGCAGGAGGATCAAGATGAAGAAACTCGTTGCCGTTGCCGCCGCCACGGCACTCGCCTTCGCCGGCGCAGCCATCGCCGCGCCGACCAAAACCGGCGACAGCGCCAAGGGCAAGGTGCTCACGGATGCGAAGGGCATGACGCTCTACACTTTCGACAAGGACGCGGGTGGCAAGTCGGCCTGCAACGGCGCGTGCGCCGGCAACTGGCCGCCGCTGATGGCGGCGGCGAGCGACAAGGCCGACGGCAGCTACACAGTCATCAAGCGCGACGATGGCTTGATGCAGTGGGCCTATAGAGGCAAGCCGCTTTACACTTGGAAGAACGACAAGAAGGCCGGCGACATCACCGGCGATGGCTTCCTCAACGGTGCCTGGCACATCGCCCAGCCGTAATCATATCCGCAAAAACAATCATGCCCCGCTTTGCGGCGGGGCATGATTTTTTGTAGTCTCTATCCGGCTTATTCCAGCCCAGTGCCGACGTTCTTGTTTTCCGGCGTGAGCTTCATGCCGGCCGCCAACGCCATCGTTTCGGCGAGCGCAGCGAAGTCCTTCTGCAGATAGGCTTCCGGATCCTTCTGCAATTGCGCGGCGCCGAAATGCGTCTGTAGCACCTCGCGGGTCGCCGCCGTCACCGGCATCGGCACGTCCCATTCGCGGCCGAGCTCGAGGCCGAGGTCGAGATCCTTGCGCAGCAGCTCCGGCGTGAACGTCGTTGACCAGTCGAGATTGACCAGCGCCGGCGTCTTGTAGGCGGTGAACATCGAGCCCATCACGCCGTTGTTCATGAAGGCCAGGAAGGCGTGGCGCGGCACGCCCATCTTGTTGGCGAGCAGCGTGATCTCGATGAGGTTCTCGATGACGACGCCGAGCATGACGTTATGCGCGATCTTGCAGATGCGCGCGAGTTCGCCGTCGCCGACGTAAGAGACGCCGCGAGGCGCGAACACCTCGATCAGCGGCATCGCGGTCTTGGCGTCGGCCTCCGGACCGGACACGACCGACGACAACTTGCCGGCCTTGATGACCTTGGCGTTGCCGGAGACCGGCGCGGCGATCAGGCTCACGCTCTTGTCCTTGAGGCGCTTGCGGATGGCAGCAGACTCTTCGACGGAGATCGATGAGCAGTCGACCACCATCTTCGGCTTGGCGCTGCCGGTTAGCAGGCCGTCTCTGCCGAACAGCACTTCCTCCACATCCTTGCCGGTCGAGACGATGGCGAACACGACTTCGCAGAACGCGAGCTCGGAAGGCTTGTCGACCAGCTTGCCGCCCTTGGCTGCGAGCGGCTCGGCCTTGGCGCGGGTGCGGTTCCAGATCGTGACGTCATGGCCGGCCTTGAGCAGGCGCTCGATCATCGGCGTGCCCATGCGGCCGGCGCCGATCCAGCCGATCTTGTTCTTCGACATTAGGAAACTCCCGTTGAAACTTTGGCGGGCTTTAGCGTGTCCACGCGCGGCGCGCCAGCGCCAAAACTCATGCGGCCTATGCTTGCCGGGCTCCGCGCATTATCCTGTGGCCGGAGCCGGTCACAAGGCTCGCCGGCCGGGCCCAAAACGGGCCCTATGCCGCAGCCAGACACGCGCGGAGGATGCCGCAAGGGCCATGCAGGACACTGCCGCCATAGCCCTGCAAGACGCGCCGCCAAACGCGGGCGGCGACCGGCTGCGCACCATCTGGCGCAACGCCTTTCCCTTCATCGTCGTCGGCGCGCTGTGGGAGATCGTCGCCTGGTTGGGCGTGTTCCCGCGCCAGCTCTTTCCGACGCTCGAAGACATTGCCAGCTCGTTCGTCGAGCTGACGCTCAACGGCATCCTGCTGCACCACTCCATCGAGACAGTGTTGCGGCTGCTTGCCGGCTTTGCGCTCGCCGCCGTCTTCGGCGTCACCATCGGCATGCTGATGGGCCGCTCGCGCCGCGCCGAGGACTGCCTGCTGCCCCTGGTGAGCGTGCTGGCGCCGATCCCGGGGCTCGCCTACACGCCGCTGTTCTTGTTGTGGTTCGGACCAGGCGAAATATCAGCCGTTCTACTGGTCGGTTTCGTGTCGATGTTTGCGGTGATCTACAACACCTGGACCGGCGTGAAGGCGGTCAAGGAAATCTGGCTGCGCTCGGCGCAGTCGATGGGCGCCAGCAACCGCCGCATCTTCCGCCATGTCATCCTGCCCGGCGCACTGCCTTACATCCTCACAGGTTTGCGGCTCGGCCTCGGCCAAGCTTGGCGCATCCTCGTTGCCGTCGAGATGCTCGCCGCCGTGCCGTGGGGGCTCGGCTGGCTGATTTTCGGCGCACGTAAGTTCCTCAACACCGACGCCATGATGGCGGGCGTGATGGTCATCGCGCTGATCGGCCTCGCGCTGGAGAAATTCGTCTTCCAGAAGATCGAGAATTACACGGTCGTGCGCTGGGGCATGATAGGCAGAACATGAGCGAGGAGCGGCAACAACGCAACCGGTCGATTCTGCGCGGCAGCCTGGCGCTGCTCGCGACAGCGGCGTTCTACGAGACGCTGGCGCGCAGCGGCATCTTCGCCGCGGCGCTGTTGCCGACCATCCCCGACGTGCTGCGCACGCTCTGGAACATGATGGCGGACGGCACGATGGAGCTGCATGCCGTCTACACGCTCTACCGCGTGCTGTTCGGCTTCTTCCTCGCCGTGGTGTTCGCGCTGCCCCTCGGCATCCTGATGGCGCGCTTCAAGCGGGTGGAGAATTTCGTGCTGCCGCTGGTCAGCGCGCTGATGCCGATCCCGTCCTTCGCGCTAGTGCCGCTGTTCATGCTGTGGTTCGGCATCGGAAATCTCTGCACGATCCTGATCGTGTTCTATGCGGCCTCGTTTCCGATGCTGTTCAACACCTGGTCGGGTGTGCGCGCCGTCAATCCGCTGTGGCTGCGGGCGGCGGGCTCGATGGGCGCCGACGAGCACAAGCTATTCTGGAAGGTGATCATCCCCGGCGCCTCGCCGTTCATCATCACCGGGATGCGGCAGGCGTTCCTGCGCTGCTGGATCGCGGTGGTCGGCGCCGAGATGATCGCGGCGTCCGACTGGGGGCTCGGCTGGGTGATCTTCGACGCCAAGGAGTTCCTCAACGCCGACATCATGCTCGCGTCACTGATCGTGATCGGCGCCATCGGCTTCGTGTTCGAGCGCGTCGTGTTCGGCTCGCTCGAGCGCTTCACCGTCTACCGCTGGGGCATGGTGCGGGCGGCGAAGGGCTAGGTCATTCGGGCAGGTCACTCAGGCTTGGCGCCGGTCGCCTTGATGACCTCGACGTATTTGGCGCTCTCCGCCTGAACGAACCGCGTGAACTCTTCGACCGTCGTCGGTCGGATGTCGGCGCGGAGCTCGGTGAACTTGGTCTTGATCTCGTCAGTCGCGAGGATCTTGTTGATCTCGGTGTTGAGCCGCTTGATGACGTCGGCCGGCGTGCCGCGCGGCGCGAAGATGCCCTGCCACAGCGTGAAATCGAAAGTCTTGAGGCCGGTCACCTCGGCAACGGTCGGCACATCGGGCGCGGACAGCACGCGGATCGACGACGACACCGCGAGCAGCTTAAGCGAGCCGGCTTTCACCTGCGGCGTCACCGCTGGGAAGCCCGGGAAATACATGTCGACATGCGCGCCGAGGAGATCGTTGAGTGCCGGCCCGGCGCCCTTGTAGGGCACGTGTGTCATATTGGCATTGAGGCCGGCCTTGAGCGCTTCGCCGGCGAAGAAGCCCGGGGTGCCGACGCCGGCGGAGGCGAAGCTCACCGGCTTGCCGGATTTCAGATAGGTGACGAAATTCTGCATCGTCGAATACGGCGCTTTGGCCGGCACCACCAGCGCAAGCGACACGACGGAGGCAAGCGCGATCGGCTGCAGTTCCTTGTCGGGGTCGTAGCCGAGATCCTTGAGCCAATGCTGGTTGATCGAAATCTCGCCGGTCTGGCCGAGCAGCAGCATGTAACCGTCGGGCGTCGCGGTGGCGACGGCGCGGGCGCCGATCGCGCCGCTGGCGCCGGCGCGGTTCTCCACCACCACGCTCTGGCCGAGCGCGGTGGCGAGTTTGTCCGACAAAAGCCGAGCGACGACGTCGCCGGTCCCGCCCGGCGCGTAGGCGACGATGAGATGGATCGCGCGCGAGGGCCAGGAGTCGGCAAGAGCCGGCGTCGCGCAAAGCGCCACGACGCAAAGCAGCGTCCGCAACATTACCAACATGTCATCCTCCCTCGGCCGTATTGCGCGTGTTTTGCGTGCGACTATAGCCGGGCACGCGCGGCCTGTCCGGGCGGCTTCCGGCCCGGCTTGAACCTAGTGTATCGTCCGCGCCCTGTACCGGAGTAACAATGACCCCGATCGAAATCCGCGACGTCTCGCTGATCTACGACACGCCGGGCGGCAAGGTGCCGGGGGTCAAGGACGTCAACTTCAACATCAAGGCCTCCGAGTTCGTCTGCATCGTCGGGCCGTCCGGCTGCGGCAAGTCCACGCTGCTCAACATCATCGCAGGCTTCCTCGCTCCCGCCGTCGGCGAAATCCGCATCGGCGGCAAAACCGTTACCGGTCACGGCATGGACCGCGGCGTTGTCTTCCAGGATTTCGCACAGCTTTTCCCGTGGCGCACCGCGCTCGGCAACGTGTCGTTCGGGCTCGAGATGAAGGGCGTACCGAAAGACGAGCGCGAGAAGATCGCTCGCGAGCAATTGCGCCTAGTGAAACTCGAAAAGTTCACCAGCTCCTATCCGCACCACCTGTCCGGCGGCATGCAGCAGCGGGTCGCCATCGCCCGCGCGCTGGCCTACAATCCGTCGGTGCTGCTGATGGACGAGCCATTCGCGGCGCTCGACGCGCTGACGCGCGACGACATGCAGCGACTGCTCGCCGACGTGTGGCGGGAGACCCGCAAGACGGTGATCTACGTGACGCACAACGTGGCGGAGGCGGTGTATCTGGCGGACCGCATCATCGTGATGACGCCGCATCCCGGCACGGTGAAGACGGATATCAAGATCGAGCTGCCACGCCCACGTGACCCGCTGAGCGTGGAATTTCTCGACATGCAAAAAGAGTTGCTGCGCCATCTCGGCCAGGAGGCGCCGGCGACCAACGGTAAAGCCAGTTAGGGAGGAGAAGCACATGACAAAGGGCATTACGCGACGCGACTACCTCGCCGCCTCGGGTGCCGGCTTGACGGTGGTGGGCCTCGGCCTGCGGCCGGCTCTTGCCGCCGATCCGGTGCGGCAGGGCTACCAGACGAATATGTGGGGGATGCCGACCTACTATCTGCTGCACTCGGGGCTGCTCGAAAAGCACGGCGTAAAGTTCGAGGAATTCGCCGTGCCGTCGGGCAACCTGACCATGCAGCAGCAGGTGGCACGACAGGTCGACCTCGGCACCTATGCCGGCCCCTCTTTCGCCATTGGCTATGACAAAGGCGGCCTCGTCGCCATCGCCATGGTCGAGTATGTCGGCAAGACCGCGCGCGTGATGGCGCGCAAGGATCTCGACCTCAAGACCGTCGCCGACCTCAAGGGCAAGAAGGTCGCCAACCAAACCGGCTCCTCGACCGGCAACATCTTCGTCGACCAGATCGCCACCAAGGCCGGCCTTCACAAGGGCGACTATCAGGAAATACGCATGAACGTCGACGACATGGTCGCGGCGATGGTCGCCAAGACCGTCGACGCGATGGTGAACGTCGAGCCGTACAACGCCATCGCCGAGTCCGACGGCATCGCCAACACGCTCGAGGACTTCTCCTCGTTCGACAGACTGCCGGTGTTCATGGCGGCGACTCCCGAGTTCGTCGAGAAGAACCCGGACACCATCGTCAATTATCTCAAGGCCTGGCTCGACGTTGAAAAGGACTTCAAGAGCGATCCGAAGAAGATTGCCGACGTGATCTACGGCTTCTACACCTCGAAGGGCTACAAGATGTCGAAGGACACGTTCCTTGCCGCCATCGGCCGCGTCGAGGTGCAGCCCGGCTGGCCAGCCGACCTCGAGCCCTACATGACGCACCACGCCGAGGTGCTGCTGAAGGAAAACAAGATCAAGGCCGTGCCGGACTGGGGCAAGGCGTTCCGCAAAGACTTCCTGAAGAAGGCGATGGCGTAAACTGCGCGCATCACGACACGAGGGCCGGCGCCTCCCGCGCCGGCCTTTCCACGACAAGCCAATGGAGACGTAAATGTCGGCTGCTGATAACCCGCTCACCCGGACCGGCGAGCCCGTGACCTGGAACTTCAAGCTTCTGTCGCAGAACGACCTCGGCGGCTTCGGCGGCATGGGCGAAGGCATGTCGGTGCAGATCGCCAAGGACGGCCGCCGCATCATCTGGCTTGCGCATGAGAGCGCGCCGAAGAATTTCACGGCGGTCGACGTCTCCGACCCGCGGAAGCCGAAAGTCGTGGTGCAGACCGACCTGCCGAAACCCTATATGCGCTCGAATTCACTCGAGACCGCGGGCGACATCATGGCGGTCGCCTACCAGACGCAGAAGGTCGGCCAGCAGCCGGCCGGCCTCGAACTGTTCGACATCTCGGTGCCGGAGAAGCCGCGCTCGATCTCGTTCTTCGACTGCTCGGGCGCGCATTCGCGCGGCGCGCATCAATTGTGGTTCTGTGACGGCGAATACGTCCACATGGCCTCGGGCTCGCCCGACTTCAAGCCGAGCCATCCGCAGGACGACCAGTTCTACCGCTGCATCGACGTGCGCGATCCGTCAAAGCCGAAGGAGATCGGGCGCTGGTGGATGCCCGGCACGAGCGCGACTGACAATGTGCGGCCGCCGCCGCGCCATCCGCTCGACAAGGGCTACCGCGCGCACAACACCAACGTCTATCCGCAGCGGCCCGACCGGCTCTACCTCTGCTACATCGACGGCGGCATGTTCGTCATGGACATCAAGGACAAGGCGAACCCCAAGGTCATCTCGCACTGGACCAACTCGCCGCCCTATACCGGCTTCATGCACACCGCGGTGCCGCTGTTCGACCGCAAGCTGATGCTGGTGACGGACGAGTCGACCGAGAACGCCGGCAAGGACTGGCCGAAGCTGATCTGGATCCTCGACCTGCGCGACGAGACGCACCCGGTGCCGATCGCCACCTGCCCGATGCCGCCGCTCGATGCCTACAAGGATCGCGGCGGCCGTTTCGGCGCGCACAACATCCACGAGAACGTGAAGCTGCCGACGGCGTGGCAGTCCGACCAGATCGTGCTCGGCACCTTCTTCAACGGCGGCCTGCGCGCCTACGACATTTCGAATCCGTACCAGCCGAAGGAGGTCGGCACCTTCGTGCCGCCGCCGCCGAAAGGCACGCCGGTCGGCGCGGTGCAGCTCAACGACGTATTCGTCGACGAACGCGAGATCGTCTACACAGTCGACCGCCACACCGGCGGGCTGTACATCCTGGAGATGGATTTTTGAACGAGATCTTCCCCTCGCCTGCGGCGGGACGGTTCGGCCGCAGGCTCAAGCGCGAGCGCGGCGCCAAAGTGCCGGTGACGGTGCTGACCGGCTTTCTCGGCGCAGGGAAGACCACGCTGCTCCAGCGCTTCCTCAAGACGCCGGATGGACAAGGCACCGCAGTCGTCGTCAACGAGTTCGGCGTGGCCGGCATCGACGATACGCTGGTGCGTTCCTCGGCCGACGAGACGGTGCTGCTCGGCAATGGCTGCCTGTGCTGCATCGCGCGCAGCGACCTGCAACTCGCGCTGCGCCGCATGGTGGCCGAACGCGAGCGCGGCGACTTGCCGGACTTCAAGCGCATCGTCATCGAAACCTCGGGTCTCGCCGATCCCTCGCCGATCCTGCAGACCTTCGCCACCGACCGCGCGCTCGGCGACGCGTTCCATGTCGAGGCCGTGGTGACGGTGGTCGATGCGGCAGCCGGGCTCGATACGCTCGGCTGGTCGGCGGAAGCGCGCAAGCAGGCGATCCTGGCGGACCGGCTCGTCATCACCAAGACGGACATCGCGGGCAGTACCGCCGCGCCGCTGACCGAGCGGCTGCGCGCGCTCAATCCGGGCGCGGAGATTTTGCAGGCGGTGAACGGCGCGCTCGATCCATCTCGCCTCACCGAGCCGGCGCGCGATCAGCGCAATGCCTTCGTCGCCGAGGCCGAGCATTCCGACGGCATCGTCAGCTTCGTCCTGACCGACAAGAAACCGATGCCGTGGCCGGTGTTCGCCCGCACCATGGACACACTGATGGCGATGCGCGGGCCGGACCTGCTGCGAGTCAAGGGCTTCCTCAATGTCGAGGGCTGCGCGGGGCCCGTCGTTGTGCAGTTCGTGCAGCACCTCGCGCCGCCACCGGTCGAACTGGCGCAGTGGCCGGACGGCAATCGCGAAAGCCGCGTCGTGTTCATCACGCGCGGGGTGATGGAACGCCAAGTGCAAGGATTGTTTGAGGCGGTGAAGGCGCTCGTCCTGTCACCCTGAAAGCTACTCCCGGTCCCGCCCGGCGATCTCCGCCTGCCATGGCGCAACCCAGCGCTCGACAACGCCGATCAGCGAATTGAGCCCGATCGCCATCACCATCAGGACGATAATCGGCACGAACATGGTCGCGGTGTCGAAATTGTTGGCGGAGTTGATGATGACGGCGCCGAGGCCGGAAATCGTCGTGAAGAACTCGGCGATCACCATGCCGACCACGGCGCGGCCGACGGCGAGGCGGATGCCCGCCATGATGTAGGGCAAAGTCGCCGGCAGGATGATGCGGCGGAGGATGACGACGTCCGACGCGACGAAGGACTTGCCGACCTCGATCAGCGTCTTCGGCACCGCGACGACGCCGAGCCAGGTATTGATGACGATGGGGAACAGCGACATCAGAAACACGACCGCGACTTTCACCGCGAAGCCAAGGCCGAGCCACAGCATCAATAGCGGCACCAGCGCGACGAGCGGCATGGCGTAGCCCGCCGTGATGTAGATGCCGAGCGAGGCTTCTGCCGTGCGGAAGCGGCCGACCACAAGTCCGAGCGGCACGCCGAGAAGGATGGCAAGGCCGTAACCGGCGATGAACGGCTGCAAGCTGGTCGAGAGCGCGCTGACGAGCTCGCCGCTCTTGAGAAGCTCCCAGAACGCCACCGCGATCGCGCTCGGATAGGAGCCGAAGATCGGGTTGATGTTGCGGCCGGAAATCTCCCACAGCCCCAGCGCAACGCAGATCGAGATCGTGGTGATGACCCAGCGCGGCAGCGGCCGGCGTTCGGCGGGCGCAGCCTGCTCCGAGGTGACGGTGTGCTTGTCGGCGATATCGGCCATCAGTGCACCGTATCCTCGTGCAGCGTCTTCCAGACCTTGTAGCGGGTCTCGACGAACTCCGGCATGCCGCGCACCAGGCCGAGATCGGGCCGGGGACGTGACAGCGGCACTTTCATGATCTCCTGCACCGCGCCGTTCTTCATGACGACGATGCGGTCGGCGATCAGCACCGCCTCGTCGAGATCGTGCGTGACGAACAGGATGGTCTTGCCGGTGCGGGCGTGGATGTCGAGCAATTCGGCCTGCAGGCTCTCGCGGGTCTGCGCGTCGAGCGCGCCGAACGGCTCGTCCATCAGCAGCACCGACGGATCGATGGCGAGCGCGCGGGCAATGCCGACGCGCTGCTTCATGCCGCCGGAGAGCTGGTGCGGGCGGCGGTTGCCGGACGAGCCGAGGCCGACGAGCTCGAGATATTTGTCGGCGGCGTCGCGCAGGTGCGCGCCGCGCACGCCTTTCATCTCGAGGCCGAACATGACGTTCTCGCGCGCCGACAGCCAGGGCAGCAATTCGGCATGCTGGAACACCATGCCGCGATCGTAGCCGCAGCCTTCGACCTCGCGTCCGTCGACGGTGACACGGCCGCCAGTCGCGGCGTCGAGCCCCATCGCGACGCGGAGCGCCGTGGTCTTGCCGCAGCCGGACGGGCCGATGAGCGCGACGATCTCGCCGTTGTTCACGGTGAAGCTGACGCGCTCGAGCGCCTGCACGTGATGAAGCTCGCCGTCCACGCGCAGGGAGAAGCGCTTGGACACGTCTACGAAACTCACCTCACCCATTCACGGTCCCCGCATTGCTCGAACGGCATCACGAGCTGGCCATCTTCAAGGCCCTCTCGCGGTACTCCGGCGCGACCACAGTCTTGAGGTCGAGCGGTGCGCTGACCTTGCCGGCTTTCACCAGCTGATCCTGCACCCAGGCGAACTTCTCCATCGGCAGCGGCAGCGTCGGGTCGACCGCATGATGCTTGATGGCGTCGTCATAGACAAAGCCGGGCCGCGGGTCATCGGGTTTGGTCTTGATGATTTCGTTGGTGAGCGCGACGGTTTCGGCCCGGTGCGTCAGCGCAAAATGTAACGCTCTCATCTCGGCGGCGAGGAAACGCGCCGCGTCGTCGCCCTTGGTCGCGAGCGTCTTGGCGCTCGACATCATGCAGACGCGCAACAGGTTCGGCACCGCGTCGCGGCCCGCCACCAGCAGGTGCACGTCCTTCGGCGCCTCGGGCTCGTATTCGTTCGACACCACAGCCGCCTCGACCACGCCGCTGACCAGTGCCTTGTAGCGGTCGTTGTCGCCGCCAAGCGCCGCGAGCTTCACGTCCGCGGGATTGACGCCGTATTTCGTGAGCGCCGCGCGGGCGAGTGTGTCAGGCATTGAATTCGGCGCCGACACCGCGATCTGCTTGCCCTTGAGGTCCTCGACCTTCTTGATGTCGCTCTTGGCGTAGATGCCATGCGGCACCACCACCCAGTGGCAGCCGAGAATGCGCACGTCGCCGCCCTTCGAGTCCGCGGTGAACACGCCCTGCGGCCCGCCCTCAAAGCTGTCGACCTCACCAGCGATCAACGCCTTGAGCGCGATCTGGTCGTCCTTGAACTCGGAGATCTGCAGGTCGAGCCCCTGCTTCTTGGCGAAGTCGCGGGTCGTGACCATCATGAATATGCCGGCGTCGGCCTTGGCCTTGATCAGGCCGTGGCGCCAGACGTGCTGCGCCGAGGCGGAGCCGCTCACGCCGCTCAGCGCGGCGGCAAAAATGAATAGCGCGATACCTTTGGCCATCTTCATGGCTTGCGTTCCTCCCTACAAACGCGCCGAAGGGTCCTATTCCCCGGTCTTCTAACATCTTTTTTATCGTGGGGGACGTTCCCAAGGCCAGTGTGCGGGACTAGTCTTTGCGGCGCAAGCATCGGCAAAAGACGCGCGCCAACGCGACCGGCGTACGCATCCGCCGCGTGCCGTTCTCTCCGGACCGGGTGAAGGGGATGTTGATCTGACCGGAGCGGCTCGCGCTCAGACGGGCGCAAGCCGTTTCACGTTCTCGCGCGCGGAGGCGATGATTTCGGGCACCGTCGCCTCGTTGCCGGGCGCCATGATGTGGCAGCCGGCGACGTGCGGCGTCGCCGCAAGCTCGGCGACCATGTCGAGGCAGATGCGGCGGCCCTCGGCGGCCGGGTCGCTGGCGCGCTCCATGCGCTCGATGATGGCGTCCGGGATGATGGCGCCGAACAGCTTCTCCTTGATCCAGCGCGCCGACTTCGCCGAGCGCAGCGGCACGATGCCGACGATGACATAGAGCTCGGCGGCAAGCCCGGCCTCGTTGAGCCGCGCCATGTAGCGGCGCACGACTTGCGGATCCATGCAGAACTGCGTCTGCGAGAACTGCGCGCCGGCCTTTACCTTGGCGGCGAGGCCCTTCGGCTGCCAGCCAGGCGCCGGGTCGACCGGATTGTCGGCGGCGCCGAGGAAGAAGTCGGCGCGCCCAGTGACCTTGCGGCCGGTCGGCAATTCGCCTTTGTTGCGCAACAAGCGCGCGGTCTCGAGCAATTGCCGCGGATCGAGATCGAACACCGGCGTCGCGTCGGGCTGATCGCCGGCGGACGGATCGTCGCCGCGCAGCATCAGCAAGTTGCGGATGCCGGACGCCGCCGCGCTCATCAGGTCGCTTTGCAGCGCAATGCGGTTGCGGTCGCGGCAGGTGAGCTGAAGGATCGGCTCGATGTCGGCATCGACCAGCAGGGTCGCCGCGGTCACTGCGCCGAGATGCGGACGCGCGCCCGCGCCGTCGGTGATGTTGACGGCGTCGGCGAGACCTTTCAGCGGCATTGCCTTGGCAAGGAGCTCGCCACGATCAGCCGTGACCGGTGGCGTCACTTCGGCGGTGATGACGAAACGCTTGGCTCGCAACTTCTCTTGTAGAGTCATTGGTATGAAGTCGCAAAATTGTATGCGCGTGGCAAGCATGTTATGCGAGCGTCATGTTTCATCCGGCGAAATCCATCGACGATGCGCTCGCTCGCATCAAAGACGGCTGCCTGTTGGTCGTGCCGCGCGAGACATCGGGCGTACCGATGGAAGCGACCCGCGCGCTGATCAGGCGCGGCGTCAAAAAATTGCAGCTCGTCGCACTGCCGACGTCGAGCCTGCAGGCGGACCTTTTGATCGGCGCGGGATGCATCGACTCGCTGGAGACGAGCGCGGTGAGTCTCGGTGAGTTCGGGCCGGCGCCGCGTTTCACCGCCGCCGTCACCGGCGGCACCATTACGATGAAGGATGCGACATGTCCGGCGCTGCACGCCGCGTTGCAGGCGTCGGAGAAAGGCGTGCCGTTCATGCCGCTGCGCGGGCTGATCGGCTCGGACGTGCTGAAATACCGCGACGACTGGAAGGTGGTCGACTCGCCATTCGGCAATGACGATCCGATCGTGCTCTTGCCGGCAATCAGGCCAGACGTCGCCCTGTTTCACGCGCCGATGGCCGACCGGTTCGGCAATGTCTGGATCGGGCGGCAGCGCGAACTGGCGACGATGGCGCACGCGGCGGAGCGCACGGTGGCGACCGTCGAGAAAATCCACGACGGCAACATGCTCGACGATCCGGTGCTGGCGGCAGGCACCTTGCCCGGCTTCTACGTCGAGAACGTCGCCATCGCCGAGCGCGGCTGCTGGCCGCTCGGCCTGCCCGACCACTACGCCACCGATGGCGAGCACCTCACGCTCTACGCGCGCATGGCGGCGACCGAGCAGGGCTTCGCCGAATACCTGGACAAGTACGTGTATGCCAAGCGCGCCGCGTGAGGTCCGCGACGAGGAGCTGCTCGCCGACGTCATCGCGCGGCTGATCGGCGATGTGCGCCACGTTGCAGTCGGCAATGCCTCGCCGATCCCGGCGACCGCGGCGCTGCTCGCCCGCGAGCAGAACGGCAACGGCCGGCCCTATGTGTCGCTGCTGCAAAGCCGCAAGCACAACTTCTTCACCGACGGCGCGCGCGAATTGTTCGACTGCGCGGGCCAGGGCCGCATCGATGTGTTCTTCCTGTCGGGCGGGCAGATCGACGGCCAGGGCAACGTCAACCTGGTGTCGACCGGCGACTACGCGCATCCCAAGGTGCGCTTCCCCGGTTCGTTCGGCTCGGCCTATCTCTATTACGTCGTCCCCAAGGTCATTCTGTTCCGCACTGAGCACTCGCGCCGCACTTTGGTGCCAAAGGTCGACTTCATCAGCGCGCCGGGAGCGAACCAGCCGAACGTCCACCGCAGCGGCGGGCCGATCGCACTCGTCACTAACCGCTGCCTGTTCACCTTCGCCAATGGCCGCTTCACGCTCGCGAGCGTCCATCCAGGGCATACCGTCGAGGAGGTGATCGAGAACACTGGCTTCGACTTCGAGCGGCCAGCGACCGTGCCGACGACGCCCGCGCCCTCGCCCGCGACCTTGGCGCTGATGCGCGAAGCGGTCGCGCCGCAGCTTGCCGAGGTCTATCCGCAATTCGCGGCGCAAGTGTTCGGCGTTGGGCAGCCCGCTTTAACGCGGTGAAAGCGGCGGGCCTTTCGGCCCCTAGCCTCCTAGGCTAGTGTCCGCCCGAAAAATCAAGAACGAGGAACGGCCAAGTGAAAACGGTTGAAGCTGCGGTGATCGGCGTTGGTTGGGTGGGCGGCACGCGCGCGGAGACGTTGTCGCGCACTGCGCTGGTGGACAAGCTGCACCTGTGCGAGATCCGCCCGGACCGTCTCGCCGAGGTGAAGAAGCTCTACAAGCCGGCGACGGCGACGCTCGACTACAACGACATCATCAAGAACGACAACATCTCGGTAGTCTACATCTCGACCACGCCGGAGACCAATCACTATCCGATCTGCCGCGACTGCCTGAAGAACGGCAAGAACGTGATGCTGGAGAAGCCGATCGCGCTCGAACTGTGGGAAGCCGACGAGCTGATCATGCTCGCCAAGCGCAACAACCTGAAATTCACCATCGGCTATTCGCAGCGCTTCAATCCGAAGATCGCCTACGCCAAGAAGAAGATCGTCGACGGCACACTCGGCAATGTCGTCTCCGTGCTGGTGAGCCGGCATCTGTCGCGCTCGCTCGGCAAGAAGATCGCGGGCCGCGTGCGGCTTTCTCCCGTCGTGATGGAATCGACCCACGACCTCGATTTCGTGATGTGGCTCTTGGAGCCCGCCAAGCCCGTAAAGGTCTACAGCCAGGGCGCCTACGGCTACATGAAGCCGGTCAACGGCTCGCACGACATCATGTTCACCACCGTCACCATGGACAACGGTGTCGTCGTGATGATCGGCGGCGGCTGGAATCTGCCTCCGAGCTATCCGAATTACTGCGCCACCTGGATCGAGATCACCGGCACCGAAGGCTCGCTGTTCCTCGACGACAGCCAGCGCGACAACTGGCTCAACACCATGAAGGACGGCCAGGTGTTCCCGATGTCGACCATGCCGGGCGAATGGGTGGACAACGTTTTCGCCGGCGGCATGGGGCCCGAGACCATCCATTTCCTCGAGGCCTGCATCCGCGACACGCCGGTGATGGTGACGCCGGAATCGGCGCGCCGTGTGATGGAGACCTACAGCGCCGCCGACCTCTCGGCCGACCGCGGCGAGCCGATCGATCTGCCGCTCACCAATGAGACCATTTCCGGCATCGCCGAGCTCAAGCAAAGATACCGGGCCGGCATCAACCCGGCGGGAGCGACGCCATGAAGAAATCTGCCAAAGGCGTCGGCCTCGCCATCGTCGGCGGCGGCCGCGTCGGCCTGTTCCGGGGCGAAGTCGCGGCGCGCCACCCGGCGGTCGAATGGATCGGGCTCGCCGAGAAGAACCCGAACCGCGCCGGCGAGGTCGCGCCGAAGATCAGTGCCGATTTCGTCACGCAGAGCCACGTCGAGCTGCTCAAGCGCCCAGAAGTCACCGCCGCGATCATCTGCACCGACGAGCATCTGCATGTCGACCCGATCATGGTGGCGCTCGAGCGCGGCATCCCGCTGCTGATCGAGAAGCCGCTGGCGACGCGGCTCGACGAGTCCGCCAAGGTGCTCAAGGCGATCCAGGACGCCAAGGTCGACGCCGTCGTCGGCTACACCCAGCGCTTCCGCCGCCGCTGGCTGGCGGCCAAGGAAAAGTGCCGTACCGGCGCGCTCGGCGACGTCACGCTCGTCACCTCGCGCGCCTTCATGAACCGACTGGTGGCGATCGACAACTACAAGCGCACCGATGATCCCCTGACTATCTCGCCGATGGTCATTTCCGGTACGCACATGCTCGACATCTGCATGTGGTGCCTCGAGGGCAAGACGCCGGTCGAGGTTCAGGCGCGCTCGATCGATAAGGTGTTCGGGCCGCTCTACAAGGGCATCGACGCCACCGCGGGCATGATCATTTTCGACGACGGCACGCTCTACCATCTTGCCATGTCATGGGCGCTGCCGGTGACGTGGCCGCCCGCGGTCTATTCGCTCAACGTCGGCATCCTCGGCACGACCGGCGCGCTGACCATCGACGACACCCACAGCGACATTGTGCTCGCGGTCTCCAAAGGCACGTCGGAAGGCTACAATCCCGACTCGACGCGGCTCGTCGACTTCCTCGGCAGCTATCCGCCGGGCGACATGGCGCTCGGCGAATTGCGCGGACCGATGTCGCTCGAAACCGACAGCTGGCTCAACCGTGTGTCACTCGGCCTGCCGACCGCGGCGGCAACCGTGGAAGAGGCGCACCGAAACCTGCTGATGACCAAGGCGCTCGACCTTTCGGCGAAGCGCGGGCGGCCGCTGAAGCTGCCGCTCGATCCGGACGAGCTCAAAGCAGCGGCCTGACAGGAGGAGTACATGATGCCGGCAGGCCGTTGGTTGCGCGGCGGAGTGCTGGCCCTCGCGGCGCTCGCCGCCACGCCCTCGTCCCGCGCCGACGACTATCCCTCGCGCCCGATCCACGTCATCGTGCCGTTTGCGCCGGGCGGCGCCACCGACTTCGCTATCCGGCTCATCCAGCAGAACCTCGCGCAGGCGCTCGGCCAGCCGATCGTCATCGACAATCGCGGCGGTGCGGCCGGCACCGTCGGCACCGAGCTTGCGGCGCAGGCCGCGCCCGACGGCTACACGCTGCTGTTCGGCAATGTCGGCACCATCTCGATTAACCCGTATTTCTTTCCCGAGATGAAGGTGAAGCCGGAACGCGACTTCGCGCCGATCTCCCTGGTCAGCGAGACGCCAGGCATCGTCATCGCCAGCAAGAAATTCCCGCCGGACTCGCTCAAGGAAATGGTCGCCTACGCCAAGGCGCATCCTGGCAAGATCAACTATGCCGCCTCCGGCATCAGCACGCTCAACACCTTGGCGATGGAGGAATTCCGCCACGCCGCGGGCCTCGAGATGACGCAGATTCCGTACAAGGGCGGCGCCGGGCCGGCGATCCTCGATCTCATCGCCGGCAATGTCGACGTCATGCTGGTGACGCTGTCGGCGGCGGCGGCGCATGTGAAGGCCGGACAGCTCAAGGCGCTGGCGATCACCACGCAGCAGCGCGCGCCGCTCCTGCCGGATGTGCCGACGTTTGCCGAGTCCGGCTATCCCGAAGAAGTGAGCTCGTCATGGCAAGGCCTGTTCGCGGTCAATGGCACGCCGCAGCCGATTGTCGACAGACTGCACGCCGCGATCGTCAAGGCGAACGCCGATCCGAACGTGCGAAAGCTGATGAGCGAAGCCGGCACGCTGGCGGTGGCGAGCGATTCGCCGCAATCGTTCAAAAACTATCTCGCCGCCGACCGGAAGAAATGGGCGGCGGTCGTCGAGCGGGTCAAAGCCGAAGAGAACGGCAAACCAGCGCGGTAGTGGAAGGTTCTAGGCCCGCTCGCGCAGCGGCTTGATGCCGAGCTGGCCGGCCATCTTGTCGAGCTCGGCGATGAGCTCCGGCGGCAGCATCAGTCCGTTCTTCAGCCGGTCGGCGCGGCGCCGCGCGCGCTCGTCGCCAGGCAGCCGCACCGTCTGACCGGGCAATGTCTTCGAGGCGCGCAATTCGCGGGCGTGCCGGTCGACTTCCGACTTGAACGTGTCGAGTCTCTGGAAGCGCGCCGGATCGAGCGCGACGACGAACTGCCCGGTATTGTTGACCTTGTCCGGCTCGGCGTTGAAGTCGATACACTCGCGGCCGAACAGCGCGCCGTTGAGCACGCCCGCCAGCATCCCGATCATCAGCGCAAGACCGGCGCCCTTGTAGCCGGCCATCGGCAGCAAAAGCGCGTCCATGGTCTTCTTCGGATCGGTGACCGCCTGGCCCGTTTTCGGATCGACCATCCAGTCCGGCGGCAGCGGCTTGCCCTGCAAGCGGTGATTCTTGATGGTGCCGTAGGACACGATCGAGGTGGCGATGTCCAGCACCAGCGGCGGCTCCTTGCCGGCCGGCACTGCGATCGCCAGCGGATTGGTGCCGAGCAACGGTTCGGCACCGCCGGCAAGCGGCATGTGGTTGGCATTGGCGACCGCGGCATAGAGCCCGATCATGTCGGCCTTGAGCGACAGCGCAGCGTAGACGCCGGCCGCGCCCGCATGGTTCGACATGCGCATGCCGACCCAGCCGATGCCGCTTTCCTTGGCAATATCGATCGCCGTCTCCATCGCGCGCGACACGACGAGATGACCCATCCCATTGTCACCGTCGACCAGCGCCGTCGCGGGCGCGGTGCGCTCGACCTTGATGGTCGGCTTCGGATTGAGGCCGCCGATCTTGAGCCGCATAACGTATTGCGGCAGGCGGAAGACGCCATGCGCGTCGGCGCCGACGAGATCGGCCTCGAGCATCAGCTCGGCGACCTTGGCGGCGTCGGCGGCCGGCAGCCCGGACTTCGCCATCGCATCGACGATGAGCCCGGTGACGGCGGCAGTCGGAATCCGCGCCGGGGCTTTCACGTCGTCTTTCATGCGGCACCCAACAGTTTCGCAGCGCGCTGTCCGAGGATCGACGACTTGTCGGCGTCGGAGATCTTCAGGCCGCGCACGTGCGCGACGCAATCCATCATCGCCATGTCGTACGGATAATCGCTGCCGAGCATGACGTTGCCGGCGCCGACATGGCCGATCATGAATTCCAGGACCGGCGCCGAGTGCAGGATGGTGTCGTAGTGGAAACGCTTGGCGATGTCGGCGGGCTGCTTCGTGATGTTCTTCTTCGGCTCGGGCCGCACCTTCCAGCCGTGCTCCCAGCGCGCCGCCTGGTACGGCGTGAAGCCGCCGCCGTGCGCCAGCATGAACTTCAATTTCGGATGGCGGTCGAGCACGCCGCCGAAATAGAGGCAGGCGGCCGCGATCGTGGTGTCGAGCGGATTGCCGATGAGGTTCTGCAGGTAATAGGCCTTGAGCCGGTCGGCGCCGGCGACGTTGTTCGGATGCACGAACATGAAGGCGCCGAGCTCCTGCGCTGTCGCCCAGACCGGCTCGAAGCTCGGATCATCGAGATTCTTGCCCATGATGTTCGATGCGAACATCGAGCCCTTGAGCCCGAGCTTGTTCATGGCGCGGCGGAGCTCGTCGGCGGCGCGCTTGGGATCCTGCAGCGGCAGCGTGGCGATGCCCATAAAACGGTCCGGATGCGCCTTGATGTGCTTCGCCATCTGGTCGTTCTGGATCGCGGCGAGCGTCGCGCCGAGCGAAGGTTCCTGATTGTAGAGATAGGTCTGCGGCGTCGCCGACAGAACGTGCACGTCGACGCCGGTCGCATCCATGTCCTTCAGGCGCCGCGGAATGTCGAAGCCGCCGGTCGGGAACGGGCGGTAGACGACGCCGGCGACATCGAGCGCCGCGCTCTCCGCATCGTCGGGCGTGATGGTCACCTTGACGCCGGCCTTGGTCAGCAGCGCCGCCGTCTCCTGGGTCAGGATGTGAGTATGGGTATCGATGGTACGCACGGTCGCCATTTCGTCCCCTGAAAGCATGGTTTGAAAGGTGGAAGGTGCGTTTCCCTGCCGCAGCCGCGCGGGACGCGCAAGCCCCTGTGCCACGCTCGGCTTTCGGCTATAAAACGCGAGCCTTTTAGCCCACCGACGGAATTCCGATGGACGCGAAGACCCACACGAAACATGCGCCGCGCGTCGAAGACGATGCCCTCGTCCGCGGCCGCGGGCAGTTCATGGACGACCCGCGCCTGCCGAACCAGGCCTACGGCGCCTTCGTGCGCTCGCCGCATGCGCATGCGCGCGTGCTGTCGGTCAACGCCGATGAGGCGCGCAAGGTGAAAGGCGTGCTGGCGGTGCTGAGCGCAGCCGACATCAAGGCGACCGGCATTGGTGGCATCTCGCGGCATCCGCCGGTCGTCGGGCGCGGCGGCGCCAAGATGGCGATGCCGTTCCGTCCGGCGCTCGCCGACAAACCGTTGCATGCCGGCGATCCGGTGGCGCTTGTCGTGGCGGAGACGCATGCCGCCGCGCAAGACGCCGCCGACAAGATCGCGATCGAATATGAGGAGCTGACGCCGGTCATCGACCTCGAAGCGGCGATGAAGGGACAAACGCAGCTCCATGCCGAGGCGCCCGGCAATCTCTGCGTCGATTGGCCGGGCACGATCCCGAGCGAGGACAACGAGAAAGAAGTCACCAGGATCATCAAGGAAGCGCCGCACGTGGCGCGGGTGCGCGTCGTGCACCAGCGCATGATCGTCGCCTCGCTCGAAACGCGCGGCGCGACCGGCGAATACGACGTCGCCAAGGACAGCTACACGCTCTACGCCTGCTCGCAGAGCGCCGACAGCCTGCGCGGCCAAGCGGCCTCGATCATGGGCCTGACGAACAACAAGTTGCGCGTCATCACCCGCGATGTCGGCGGCGCCTTCGGCATGAAGACCACCGTCTATCCGGAATATATCGCGCTGCTGGTGGCGGCGAAGAAGGTCGGCCGGCCGGTGCACTGGCAGTCGACGCGCTCGGAAGCCTTCATCAGCGACGCGCAGGCGCGCGATGCGATCACCGACGCCGAGCTGGCGCTCGACGACAAAGGCAAATTCCTGGCGCTGCGCGTGCGGCACCTGTGCAATCAGGGCGCCTATGTCGCCAATGCCGGCATCAACATCAACACCAACAATTTCGCGCGCTGCTTTCCCGGCATGTACCGTATCCCCAAGGTCGATGCCGGCGTCGCCTGCTACTTCAGCAACAAGGTGCCAATCGCGCCCTATCGCGGCGCCGGACGTCCCGAGGCGAACTACACGCTTGAGCGCGCCGTCGAAGAAGCCGCGCGCGTCATCGGCATGGACCCGCTGCGGCTGCGCAAGAAGAACTTGATCCCGCCGTCGGCGATTCCCTGCAAGACGGCGATCGGCAACACCTACGACAGCGGCGATTTCCCCGGCATCGTCGACAAGGCGCTCGAGCTCGCTGACTACGCCAACTTCAACAAGCGCAAGCGCGAGAGCGCGCGGCGCAAGAAACTCCGCGGCATCGGCATCTCCTGCATGCTGGAGCATTCCGGCGCGACGCCGATGGAAGAGGCCGCACTTTCGTTCCCCGGCAGCGACAAGCTCATCCTCGGCTGCAACGTGCAATCGACCGGGCAGAGCCACGCCACCGTGTTCGGCCGCCTGCTCGCCGGCAAGCTCGGCATCGACGCCGGCAAGATCGAGCACCGCCACGGCGACACCGCGCTGGGGCTGACCGGCAACGCGTCGGTCGGCTCGCGATCGGCGATGTGCGCCGGCAACGCCATCATGCACACCGCCGACGTGATGCTGACCAAGGGCAAGAAGGTCGCCTCGACTTTGCTCGAAGCCTCCGAGCACGACATCCAGTACCGCAACGGCGCCTTCGAGGTGGTCGGCACCGACCGCAAGATCTCCCTGTTCGAGACGGCGCGCCGCGCCAAGGAAATGGGCGAGAACCTCGACACCAAGGACAAGGCCGAGACGCCGCTCACCTTCCCGAATGGCTGTCATATCGCGGAGGTCGAGATCGATCCGGAGACCGGCCTCGTCGATCTCGTCACCTATACGGCGGTCGACGACTGCGGCAATCCGCTCGACCTCATGATCGTCGAAGGCCAGGTGCACGGCTCGCTGGCGCAGGGGCTCGGCCAGGCGCTGGTCGAGAACGCGGTCTACGACGCCGGCAGCGGACAGTTGGTGACCGGCTCGTTCATGGATTACGGCATGCCGCATGCCCACACGATGCCGGTCGAGTTCCGCGAGGCGCTTGCGCCCTCGCCCGCCAAGAGCAATCCGCTCGGCGTCAAGGGCACCGGCGAAGCCGGCACCACGGCGGCGATCGCGGCGGTGATGAACGCGATCTCGCACGCCATCCCGAACGGCACCGCCGATCACATGGACATGCCGGCGACGCCGGCGAAAGTCTGGGCAGCCTGCCAGAAGGCGCTGGCGACAAAATAAAAATGGCCGGGCTTTGCCCGGCCATTTCGCATTCCCCACGGCTATCAGCCCTGCGAGATGAACTTGATGTTCATGTAGGCCTGCAGGCCCTCGATGCCGCCTTCGGACCCGTAGCCCGATTCCTTGATGCCGCCGAACGGTGTTTCCGGCGTCGAGATGGCGACGCTGTTGACGCCGACCATGCCGGACTGCAACGCATCGCTGATCGCGGCTGCGTTCTTGTCCGACGTGGTGAAGGCATAGGCGGCGAGGCCGAATTGCAGCGAGTTGGCGCGTTCGACGACCTCGTCGAAGGTCTTGAACGGCACGATCGGCGCCACCGGCCCGAACGGCTCCTCGGTCATGATCTTGGAGTCATCGGGCACGTCGGTGATCACCGTCGGCTGGTAGAAGAAGCCCTGGTTGCCGTGGCGCGAGCCCCCGGTGACAACCTTGCCACCACGGTCTTTTGCGTCGTTAACAAAGCTCTCCATGGCGTCGAGCCGGCGCGGATTGGCGAGCGGCCCAAGGGTGATGCCTTTCTCCAGGCCGTCGCCGAGTTTCAACCCTTTCGCATATTCGGTGAAGCGGGCCACGAACTTGCTGTAATTCTTTTCGTGAACGTAGAAACGTGTCGGCGAAATGCAGACTTGGCCGGCGTTGCGGTACTTGAACGCCGCG
>Ga0187780_10000693_pt1 | contig 24842 bp, 30 predicted proteins | sample 1015_Q2_SP10_20__FD_132429 | JGI IMG/M metagenome (GOLD analysis project Ga0187780, IMG submission 132429) | Tropical peat soil microbial communities from peatlands in Department of Meta, Colombia - 1015_Q2_SP10_20_MG | ecosystem: Environmental > Terrestrial > Soil > Wetlands > Peat | place... | reverse complement strand
TTGGGATTTCCAGTTCCAACTTTGACTGATCCCGAGGTCAGCATTGTGAAGCAATTATTCCAAGCGGCGGTTGTGTTCGCTGCAAGCGCAGAGTTACATGCTGTGACGGTCTCGTTTGCAGCCGAATTTTGAAGAGTCGCATTTGAGTATGCGAGAACCATCTGATCGGACGCGAATGCAATAGCCCACCCCGAGGACTGATTTCCGAGATGTGATGCAGTTACCGCGCTGTGGGAGAGTGATATGAAGACACTGACCGGATTACCCTGCGCTATTTCGCTCGCGAGGAGAAGTGATCCGCCGGACTTTGGCGGAGCCATCATAATCCCCGTGCTACTCGTAAAGGCGCTTTCCAGAACCGCTGCTTCAACAACAAAAGAATCCGCGGAGTAGAGGATTAGTGGTGTGGATGGCACCGTTGAAGGCATCATCGTTGATGAAACCATTGTTGAAGACATCGAGCTGGCGCTAGTCGAACTTGAGTAGTAATAGTATCCGAGCCCACTGGCACCAATTACGATTACGATAATTAACACGCCAGCTAACCGTAGATTCTTCTTACTGGACGGTCCTGACACTTGTTCAACCTTCTTTCGATTATCCGCGTAAACTGCCTGTTTCGAGCTATAAGGCTTGGTAAGCTATTTCGCTTACATTTATCGAGACTAAAGCACAATCGATATGAATCGGTAGTGGCAAGGTGCATTGAGTACAGTTGACAAGAGTAAGAGCCCCGGGCACGACATTAACCAAGAGGCAGTGGCACGTCGTGAGACTTCGTTCGACTGGCCTGACTCAGGCTCAAGTGGCAAGGAAGCTTAGGACAACTCGAGAAAACGTGACGATCCTTGAACACAGGGCGCATGAGAATTTGAATGCGGCTAGAGCAACGCTTGCCGCATTCGAGGAATTCTCGGGATCAAAGGAACTCGTCATCCCCAGTGGAGTTAGTATCTTTGAAGCCACGTCAATGATTCTGCGTAGGGCTGATGTGCTTCGGATAAAGGTGAAAATGAGCGCTGACTCAATCCTGGCATCACTGCGGACTAAACGTAAGAGAAGGATTCGCGGACACCATCTTATCAGAGCCATAAAAGTCAAGATTGAACCAGATGGCTCACTCAACATGAAGTGACCGGATAATAGATCGGGCCGCTATTGCGCAAAACTTGATTTCAGATTGCAACTCCTGAGTAGTCGGTCAATTGTGCGTGCGTATCAATCGACCTGCATTACGGCAGGTGAGGGGCCGGCTTTGACACTGGGCTCAATCTCTATTAGATTAGCCAGCACATCGGTAACGAGCCGCATTGTTGCGTCATGTGTCAGTCGACGTTTGTTCATGGATTCCTGACAACTCAGTTCCGACTGTTGGACGCATGACCGGAATCAAGCTACGACGAGTGAAATCTATTCAATAGAAGCGAGTTCCCAACAACTGTAATTGAACTCGTGGCCATTGCTCCGGCCGCCAAGAATGGAAGCACATTGTAGACATCTGGACCAAGGAATGGTACAAGCGCGCCTGCTGCGATCGGAATGAGCGCCACGTTGTAGCAGAACGCCCAGAACAAGTTCTGTTTGATTTTTCTGACCGTTGCCTTGCTGAGTTTGATTGCGGTAACCACATCTCGCAAGCTATTTCTTATGAGGACTATACCGCCCGTTTCAACCGCCACGTCAGTTCCACTTCCAATTGCGATTCCTATATCAGCTGCTGCGAGGGCGGGTGCATCGTTGATGCCATCTCCGACCATCCCGACGACCTTTCCTTCGCTTTGCAAGTCTTTGACGACTTTCTCCTTTTCTTCTGGGAGAACATCTGCGATGACCCTGTCGATGCCAAGCTTTGCTGCGATAACCCTGGCGGTGTGCATGTTATCGCCAGTCAACATTACGACTTCGGTCTTCAATCGTTTCAATTCTGCTATTGTACTAGCAGAATCTTCTTTGAGTGTGTCAGCAAGTCCGATTATTCCGAATGGTTCCTTATCGTTTGCAAGTATCATGACCGTTTTGCCGTCTTCTTCAAGCTTCGATACATCTGCATCAAGTGGCGACAGGTTAACTTCGTATTGCGCCATGAGTTTATGATTTCCAAGGAGGATAGTTCGATCTCCATACTCGGCTACGACGCCTTGGCCAGGCATCGCCTTGAAGGCTGAGGCGCTTGGTATGGAGATATGCGCGTCTTCAGCAGCTTGGATCACGGCTCTGGCCAGAGGATGTTCGGATCCTCTCTCAGCTAAAGCTGCGAGTTGAAGGATCTCCGTCTCTGTGTGGTTATCAGCGGCGAGCACATCGGTGACAGATGGTTTTCCACGCGTAAGCGTGCCGGTCTTGTCGAAGACAATCGCCTGCAGCTTGTGCGCGGTTTCCAGATATTCGCCCCCCTTGATGAGAATACCGTTCTGTGCGCCCTTGGCAGTTCCAACTAGGATAGCGGCGGGAGTAGCTATCCCAAGTGCGCATGGACATGCGATAACTATGACAGAGACGAAGATTAGAACAGCAAAATTCAATGGTAGTCCTCCGAAGAAATACCATCCGAACGCCGCTCCAGTGGCTATCAGTATCACTGCGGGTACGAAATATCCTGAGACTTTGTCAGCTAGACGCTGGATAGGCGCATGCGCCATCTGTGCTTCTTCAACAAGTTGGACGATCTTCGACAGAACTGTATCTGCTCCGACTTTTGAGGCTCGAATCGTTAGGAGCCCGGAAGTATTGATAGTTGCCCCGATAACCTCATCGCCTTCAGCTTTCTCGACGGGCATACTTTCTCCCGTGATCGCTGATTGATCTACGGCAGAAGTCCCGTTGACAATCACGCCGTCAACTGGTATTCTCTCCCCGGGTCGAATAACGAGAATATCTCCAACTTTCACGGACTCTACTGGAACTTCACTTTCAGTTCCATCACGAATTATGTGCGCCATCCTCGGTTGCAGGTCAAGCAATCTGCGAACTGCCAGTGACGCTCTTCCCTTGCTGATGTGCTCAAGGAGATTGCCAAGCAGTATTAGCGTAATGATTATCGCTGCTGTATCAAAATAGACTCCTCCTGCTGGGAAGAGTGATGGAAAGAAAGCGATTATGGTACTGTAACCCCAGGCTGCAGTTGTGCCTATGGCAATTAGCAGGTCCATGTTCCCCATACGATTCTTCAGAGAATCATATGCGCCTCGGTAAAATCGCCAACCGACTATGAATTGTATTGGTGTTTCGAGAAGAAAGAGAAGATAATTGTTAACGTTCGTCGGTTGCAATGTTAGGTATGTTAACAGAACGATCGGGATCGTGAACACAACGCCCACGGCCACCAATCGCTTGAGGCGTTTGAGTTCAATTTCGGGTTTCTCGAAGGTATTCGCGCAGGTTTCACTACAGAAATACCATTTAGTTTCATGGATTGTTCGCGTGATCGATGCTGTGCTCTCATCGACGAACATTCCGCAGACTGGATCTTTCGCCATCTGTCATGACTTCTATTTCATGTAACGATTGAACAAGTGTGCACTTAAGGAGCGTGTGCACAGTGAAAAACAAAGTGTTGCAAGCTGTCGCTAACTCTTGGTTTCGTGCAGAAGTCACGCAAGCTTCTTCATGAAGCCGCGAATTTCCTCGCTTTTTATCTTGCTAGGGTCAAACGTAACTTCGACAACGTCCGCAACATAGTTTACGTATACATCTTTGATCCCAGGGATTTTCTTCAGCTCACTTTCTACGCCTGAAGATCCGTGAGGATGTAGGGAGAATATTGCGTTCCCAACAGGGGGGGTAGCGTCGTGTTTCATACTTACTTCCCGTTAGCAAATGACACCGTGACGAATTAAGTGGGACGTGCGCAATGAAGGACAGTGTGTTGCAACTATTTGCCAGGGAGGCTCAAAATAACTGATCTGTCGCTCATTTCCAGCTTGGGTAAGAGTCCTACTTGTTGGAACATGGCTGTAATGTAATGCACGAGGAATATGGACCAGTTCAATCCGAATTCATGTATCATAGTGATAACATCTCCTCGAGGGTCAAGGTTTTCGCTATATTCGTACAGATGAGCGTAAAGCGCGAGAGATCGCAAATGATCGAGGAGCGAGTCGATGTCAACCTTTCCACTTTTCGCGACGACGAACGCTTGAGGAATGCTGCTGCCCGCGGTTTTCGCTAATTCTATTATCTTGTCTACATCTGCTGCGTCCAATAACCCTCGAAATACGAAGCTGCTTGGTTTTACTGTACTGATTTTCTTCGCATATCTTTCGAACTCGGAGAATTGTGTGAGAATCTGGTTGACTAGAGTGTTCGCGCTGACTTGCTGAGCTGCGGCTTCTTTCTCGACGGCATCAAGTGCCGATTCATCAATTCTGAACGATTTCGGTACGGTTCTGGATCTCGTCGTCTTTGATGCAGGCAACTAGTGTCCTACGTCAGTTCTAAGCCTCATAGGTTAAATGTATAACGGAGTCCGGGTTATCGAAGAGCGAGGAAGCGGCGCCGATGGCTGTAGACCCTGTTTGCAGGATGAATGTTGCTGAAAGTCAAGCTAAGTACGTGAGTACTCATAACGGCGGCAAGTATTACTTCTGTTCTGCAGCGTGCAAGCGGGAGTTCGATAAGAACCCATCAAAATACGTAAAGTGACCCTGCTCAGGTCGATTAGGCTTTCCAGCAATACTGTGTGTTTCAGAGTGTACACGCCGCTTAAGCGTTCCATACCGTTCTATACACCGTGTCTTAGCGATGGTCAATTGCGAACGATGTCATCGGAACTTTGTCTCGTATGCTGCCCTTTCGCAGCATTTCGAGAATAAGCATCACAACGCTGCAAAACCCCCTGACCTTGTGAAAGGACTGTCAGAGGAAAATGAACTTAAGACGTATAGGACCGCCGTCCATTATGTCCATGGCCCTTCAAAGATCAGATTTGCAGCGTTTGTCTTGATCCTTGTCGTGGCCGCAGGCGTTATTGGGTTTGTCGCTCTTACGCCTCGAGACGGTAGCGAGTCATTGATCGACGTTGGCGCAGTCGCTCCTGACTTTTGGCTTCCTTCGACGTCCGGAGTTACTTTCAAGTTATCGGATTATCGGGGGAAGTCAAACGTCTTGTTATTCTTTAATGAAGGTCTTAGTTGTCAACCATGCTTGACGCAGATGCAAGGCCTTGACGCGCTAAACTCGGAATTCGGGAGTCTTAATGTCGTAGTGGTAAGCATAACCGGTGATCCGTTACAAACACTTACAGATTGGACAAGGTCCAGTGGACCAGCGTACGGAATGGTCTTGTCTGATCAAGGATTGCAGGTAAGCAGATCTTATGGAATGCTCGGCGCGGAGGTCAGCATGATGCCTGGGACAGCACCTGGGCACTCATTCATTCTTGTGAATGAGAGCGGCGTTATTGTTTGGCGGCATGATTACGGACCATACAATATGAACGTCGCGAACGAAGAGATCATGACCGCAATAAGACAGGCGCTGGGCGGATGATTGTGCCGAATATTGTGTTGCTGACCAGTTACGGATGTACGCCCTGCCTACGCGTGAAACGTATATTGAGCGAGTTGCAGGCCGAAATGCCTGATTTGTGCGTCCAAGAAGTAGAGTTCAAATCGGCTTCTGGCGCGACTCTATCCCTCAAGAATAACGTTCTGTACCCCCCCGCCGTCTTCATGGATGGCAGACTGCTAGCCAAAGGTAAGATTGACGCTCAGAAGATGATTGAGGCAATTCGAGAATCGAGAGGAATCTCGTGACGTCTCTGTTGTTCTTAGGCTACGTGATTGCCGCTTTCGTTGCAGGGGTAATTGCTCTGGCTATGCCTTGTTGTTTCAGCGTTCTCCTACCCGCGTACTTCGCTCAAAGTTTCAAACAGAGAAGTCGTCTTGTGGGTATGACCGCAATATTCTCTATGGGTATCGCAACTGTCATGTTGCCGTTAGCGTTCGGCATATCATTTGTCGGCAGAGCATTGGGAACAAATCACGAGTTAATCTTCGTGAGCGGAGGTTTTCTTATGGTTATAATCGGATTTTGGACGTTATGGGGACACGGGATGCTTCCGAGACTCGAGTTTCCCGTCAACTTAACCAAGGTGAATGCTGCGTCCGTTTATACGCTTGGCGTGTTCTCGGGCGCCGCAACTTCGTGTTGTGCCCCGGTTTTAGCCGGGGTTCTACTCCTGGCCGCTTTGACAGCTAGCCTTCTGGAGGGAGTTCTAGTTGGGTTCGTTTACGTTGTGGGTATGGTGTTCCCGTTATTCGTGATCGCACTTGCGTGGGCGAAGTATGAGGCATCGGACGCTAACCCTCTTGAGGGTAAGCTCGTGAACCTGAAACTTTTCGGACGAGAATATTCCAGTCACTCATCCAAATTGATTGCTGGTCTCATGTTTCTAATGATGGGCGTTGTCAACGTCTTCGTGGGTTTGAGTGGAAGAATGATTCCAGCACCAGGCTCATACCTCATAGGCGCAATGCAGGCAGATTTCCAAAAAACGTTACTGACAACATTCTCTGCTCTCTCACTGAAGCCCGTGCTCCTAATCGAAACAACAGCATTGATTTCAGCACTTGCGATTATCGCGATTCACATTAAGCGAAGAAAATGAGAGCTTTTCCGATTATATTTCCCATCAAGCGCACCGCAGTTGCAATACTATGTGTTGCTGAGTGGACACCTTCCTTAAGTGCAGTCTGAACATCTTCGTTGAGTAATCATGAAGCGGAGGTGAAATGTGAAATTGTCAAAGACAACGGAACCAACAGTCGCCTTCATCCTCTCGCTGATAGGTGGCATCTTCATTCTGCTCGGTGGAGGAATGATGTCTATGATGGGATCATTCGGGTACGGCATGATGAACGGGTATGGCAGCTATAGCGGATATGGGGGAATGATGGGTGGATACGGGTGGGGATACGGCCCAGGATTCGGAATGATGAGAGGATACGGCTATTTCGGAATCTTCGGACTTGTAGGAGTACTCTTCGGTATAGCCGTGATCGTTGGCGCGGTAATGCTCCAACATAACCCAGTCGAACATTCAAGATGGGGTCTCATAATTCTAATCTTTTCAATCCTGAGCATCTTCGGCAGCGCAATGGGAGGATTCGGCGTAGGTCTAGTCTTAGGCGTCATCGGCGGAATACTAGCGCTAACCTGGAAACCAGCCACACTGGAAAAGGAGTAAACGACTCAATCGACCCCTCTTTTCCTTTTTTGTTTTTCATTTTAGAACCAGAGATGACGCATCCCCTAACTCATGGAACGCCAAAGCGCAGACCTGCTTTCTACGAGAGCAACGAACTGTTCTTGCATGACTCTGTCTTGCACAGTGCACATCACCCTTATCATCACTACAAGGGAACTGAGTCATGAGCTCGATGCGGATGAAACGTAGAATTGCGATCTTCATCGCATTCGTCGGTAGTATGATCGGACTCGGATTGCTTGTGAACAGCGCATTCTTCCTACTAGGCATGGTTGGCCTGTGCGGTGGCCATATGTTCCTTGGCCATAACCACGGCGACGAACATACTGCGACTTCTGAGGAAAAGCGGAAGAACGGGTGCCACTGATCAGGAGGAGAGAATCACTTGATTGCAGTAGATCCAGTTTGTAAGATGAAGGTTGGAGAAAATGAAACTGAATATATGAGTACCTATCGAGGATCGGATTACTATTTCTGTGCAGGCCCATGCAAGAGAGAATTCGATGAGCATCCTAAGGATGATGTTAAGAATTCACGCAGGGCCCAAGTAAAGGCGCACACTCATAACGTCACTATTCGCTAGAACAAGAAGGATGGGTGGATTGAGACCCTTTACATCAAAGACTAATCTTGTTTCCCTTAAAGGTCTAGAAACTTTCATCATTATTTTTGGTGCCTTGATGGGGATTACCGCGCTCTATGTTGGAATTAATTATCCTAACTCTAACGCGGGCTCGCAGCAGACTGGTCCATTCAAAATTACATTGGTGGAGATCATGGATACTGCTTGGAACTCTTCAATTGCTCAACCGCAGTTCACTATGATTGGATCGAACGGGTTGCAACCTACTGAGAGCATTCAATTTCCTGTACACACTTTGATTCAGCTGACCATAGTCTCGTACGATACTCCAACGGCTGACAGCCCTGATTCCGAAGGGAAAGTGACTGGCACCGTCGGAGGCACGATGTACGTCATCAATGGCACATCTGCGATGGGAACCGATGTTAGTCAAAAGTGGGGCGAGAATGTTACTTTGGTACCAGGATCAGCGCTCGCCCACACAATTACTATTCAACAGTTAGGCATCAACATCCCTGTGGTCGGCGGTGACGCAGAAATAGTGTACCTGTACCTTAACCAGACTGGGACGTATCAGTGGATTTGTATGACTCCCTGTGGGTTCGGTCATTTAGGAATGATGGGAGCCATGTCAATGTTCGGATGGATGGAAGGACAAATCACCGTATACTAAAAACAGATCGCAAAGAGTCATGGTCGATTAGAATGAGAAAAATGAGTTTTCTAGCGTTTCTAGTGGTCGTTCTCTCAGTTGAGAGTCTATTGTTTGTTAGCATCTTATATGGACAAACTCAAACGATAACCATAGATAGTGCGGTTCAACTGTTCAAAGATTACTTGACGCGACTTCAGAATCCAAACTTAGCCCTTCATGAAGTTGAAGAATATCAGAACAACTTCTACGCTTCGTATCTTGAGGTGAGCACGGGTATCTTCGCGTTTCAGATGCTCATCTGGAAACCAGGCTCCTTCTGGACCGGCGGTATGATGGGCAACGGAATGATGAGTGGCATAGTCATGCCGGAACCGGGACCGAATGTGATGTGGAACACGAAATATGGTGTGATGGGGGGTATGATGGGTATCTACAGGCAGGTTTCAGGCAAGAACATGACGGTCACAGCGGACGAAGCCAAAACGATCGCGCAACAGTATCTTGACAAGACTTTCAGTGGCGCTTCGGCTGGAGACGTGGACACGTACTACGGTTACTACAACATTGATGTGCTATCAGGAGCAAAGCCCTTTGGAATGCTCAGCGTCAATGGGTACAACGGACAAGTGTGGTATCATAGCTGGCATGGAGCGTACATACAAACTGTTACAATTCCTTTGGCTGATGTTCCCCTAACCGCCGTAACACTGATCGCCATCCTGACTATAACGGGATTCATAGCTAGAGTTTCTTCAAGAAACTCTTAGCATGCGTATCTCCAGTTCAAACGCAAAAAGGCGTTAAGGGCGTTCACTAACTTTAGTTCTTAGAAAGTCTCTTCGCTGTTTAGGGTCGAGTTTCTCAATTTCCTTTGCATATTTCTGTTTTACTAGGTTTAGTTTGCAGTAAGCGTACAGTGAGTCGTACACGTATCCTTGTTTCTCAATGGCTTCGAAGTCGTCCTTCGCGAGCATCATAGAGCCCGAAGCGATGGCTTCCAGTCCAACACTTTCTGGAGCGAGCTCCATCTTGTCTGTGTCAGCTGCCCGAACAATCTTCGCTAGTCCAAGAAGTGCAGGGTCTGTCAGTTTGTATTTATCGATGATTGCGTCGAAACTGCATTTGTGTCCGTGGTGGCCTAACTCAACTCCTTTCGCATCGTATGGAATTGCTCCTTCCTTTTCAACGACGTCAGGTATCTTCTCAGGTGGTACGAACAGAAATTGCGCTTCTGGGTCAACGAATCGTTTGATCAGCCAGGGACAGGCGACTCTATCCACATGAACTTTCTCTCGTGTTACCCACTTCATACATGACACGGGAGGGGAATGTGTTTCGTCAAGAGTCTTACGCTTTGCTAATCAACTTCATATTGTCGCAGACTTCACAGTTGAAAGAGTCCTGTTGAACATTACTGTAACGTGTCTGGCAACCAAGAGAGGGTCAAACCGATGAAGGACTTGGGAAGTTGGATCAATAGGGATGGAAAGACGGTTTTCTTAGAGAAGACGGTTCGTACCGTGCCATACGGATTTCTCGGCGTCCTCTTCGGAGTTTACTTGGCCCAGCTCGGATTCAACGCGTTCGAAATAGGAGTAGTATTGACTCTCACGGTGCTGAGCAGCGCATTCTACACGTTCATAGTCAGTTTCGTGGCCGATCGAATTGGTAGAAGACGAACGTTAGTTTTCTTTGCGTTGACAGATTTTGCAGCTGGATCAGCATTATTCTTGTCAACTGCATGGTGGGCTCCAGTCTTTGCAGGAATAGTCGGCAACATGACCGTTGGCGCTGGCGAAGTCGGACCTTTTCTCTCGCTAGAGCAAGCGATCGTGCCCAGAACATGTAACCCCGATCGGCGGACTCTTGCATTCAGCATATACAACCTAGTCGGATATGGGGCATCGTCTCTGGGCGCGCTGATCGCGGGAGTACCTCAATATTTTGGTTATCGCCCACTTTTCCTAGCGTACATGGCGTCGGGCCTTCTAGGCGCGCTCCTTTACGCGTCGTTGTCTGAGAAGGTGGAGATTGAACATGGACACGAAGGCAAGAAGCATCCTGCCCTATCTCAGAAAGCCAGACCTGTCGTCTTGAAGCTTTCAGCTCTCTTCGCTGTGGATGCTTTCGGTGGCGGTTTCATCGGGCAGAGCATCCTATCTTACTATTTCTACACTCGATTCGCTCTTGACCTATCCACTCTGGGAGAAATATTCTTCGCAACTCAGATCGTGACAGCGTTATCATTTCTAGTAGCCGCACGAATTGCCCGTAAGATAGGTCTCCTGCGAACAATGGTTTTCACTCACATTCCTTCGAACGTATTCTTGACTGCGGTTGCATTTGCGCCGACTCCATTTACCGCCGTATTCTTTCTCTTATGCAGACATTCGCTGTCCCAGATGGATGTGCCAGCTCGGCAATCATATGTTATGGCGATCGTTGATGAATCAGACAGAACAGCGGCCGCAGGCTTAACGAGCAGTACTCGAACCGTTTCATCATCAATCAGCCCCTCAATCGCGGGATACGCGATCGAAACAATCTGGATAGGGATACCTTTAGTGGCAGCTGGTCTGCTAAAATTGGCATACGACCTTATGATTTACGTGACCTTTCGGAAAGTCAAGCCACCTGAAGAGATGCATACCAATTGAAGCTACCCACATTGATCTGTTTCATTTGTTACGTCTCTCTTCTGTTGACCAATCGCCTTGAAGAGCAGCGCTGCGAATATGGCGCCCATGAGTGGCCCTATGAGGTACACGTACTCGCCGCTCCAATGCCATGACCAGAAGGCAGGTCCAACGCTTCTGGCTGGGTTGAAAGACGCTCCAGTCAAAGGACCAAACATTAGAATTAGAAGAAATAGAGTTCCGCCAACAAGCACAGCTTGGGAGAGTGGCCTTCGAACATAGAAGCTTGCGGTCAGCGCTGCAGAACAAAGAAGGAAGGCGCCAATTGCCTCTATGACTATACCGTAGATAGGATGCACCCCTTGAGCAAGCTCTGTGGAACCCAAATCCGCGGGAAAAACGGACCGGTTCAGGAAGAATAGGCGAAGTGTCAATGCCGCGGACATTGCGCCTAGTCCTTGAAAGATCAGGTAAGGGAGGATCAGATCGTTTTGAGTCTTTCTCGAGAGTGCATGGGCGATGGTGACGGCCGGATTTATGTGAGCGCCAGAACGCTTACCGAGAAGCAGAATATTTAGCATAACTGTCCCGGCGAAGATACCTGCAACGAAGACAATTGCCTCGAAGCCTTTGATGATGGTACTAATGATTACGGAACCCGCGCCGAAGAGAACGAGAAGATAGGTTCCGAAGAACTCTGCCGAACATTCCCGACTACAATGAGAACAAGGAACAGACACCATTCAGTCATTTCACTCCTAGAAAGGTCGGTATCGCATATCCGCATTCCCGCGTGATTCGATCAGTTAGGCTTCGTAGCTTTCCAAGTCATACTCTTAACGTGAATTCCCTTCGACATCATCTCTTCGTTTATTGGATGTGATTCATCCGACTCTTTGATATCCCGGAATCCAGCCTTCTCGAGAATTTTCCTGTATTTGTCAATGGTTACTGCTCCGGCAATGCAAGCTGCCCATTCTTCTGGCTTGATTATCTTCCTATCCTCTTTGGTCGCTACCATGTCTGATACTGAGATTCTGCCGCCTGGTTTGAGTACACGATGGATTTCTCGGAACGCTGATTTCTTGTCCGGAACTAAATTCAGAACGCAGTTACTGATGACCAAATCAACCGTACTGCTTTCAATCGGCATGTGCTCGATCTCTCCAAGCCGAAATTCAACATTGCTGCAATCATACTTCTTTGCTGTTTCACGTGCTCTGAAGATCATCTCGGGTGTTGCATCAAGACCGATAACCTTCCCCGTCCCTCCTACGAGTTTTGAGACTCGGAAAACGTCAACACCCCCGCCGCTCCCCAAATCCAGAACCGTCTCGCCGCCCTGAACAGTAACATTCGCTAGGGGATTTCCGCAACTGGCAACAACGCTCAGAGCCTCGGTTGGAAGATCAGTCTCTGAGGTTGCACCACAGCAACCCTCAGTTGTGCTTCCGCAGCATGGTTCATTCAGCGTAGCTAATCGACCGTATCTTTCCCTAACGACGTTCTTGATCTCTTCCTCGCTTAAACCCATCCGTGATCACTTCGAGATACGAAAACGACATATTTAAGAACGTTGATATGTATTTCTATTCCTATGAGCTCGGCAGTCGCCCAAGCCAGAGTTAAACGTCTCGTGAACCTCGGGCTGGTAGAAACTGGCTGTACTCCTGTTGAACGAATTACACAACTGAAATCCAGAGTAAAAAGAAACGACAAGAGTCTTCGCGAATTGGAGGACCTCTTCGCTGCTCTCGGAGACGCTACCAGACTGAAGATGCTGAAGATAATTGCTGACGAAGAATTATGCTCATGCGAGGTAATGGCGGCTCTCGAGTTAACCCAACCCACAACGTCACACCATCTAGCAATACTAGAAAGAGCAGCCCTCCTGAGCTCAAGACGGAGTGGAAAGTGGGTATTCTACAAGATAGCTAACTCACAGGTCAAGAATCTAATCGCTAAAGGATTCAGTCTCGTCGGAGAGGCAGAATAAGGTGAAAAAAGTGCTCTTCGTCTGCGTAGAGAATGCAGGACGCAGCCAGATGGCTGAGGCAATCGCGCGCTCATACGGGGTTGACGCACGCAGCGCAGGTACGCTTCCCGCGACGACGATCAATCCAGTTGTCGTCCAGGCAATGAAAGAACGAGGATTCAATCTGACCTCCAATAAGCCAAAGATGCTCACTGACCAGATGATTGAAGCCGCCGACTATGTTGTGACGATGGGTTGTCGTGTTGAAGGCGTCTGTCCCAAACCCTTGATCGTCAAGATGGAGAAGAAACTTCTTGACTGGCATATTGACGACCCGAAAGGCAAACCGATGGAAGAAGTACGAAAGATCAGGGCTCAAATCGAAAACCAAGTCATCGAGCTTCTGAAAGTCAAGTGAGTCCACATGCAAAGTACTCGGGCAGATGTGACGATAACCGCAGCTAGAAGCGAGGACCTACAAGAAATCTATACACTACTCACGGAATGTGGTCTTCCCAAAGAGGGGCTAGTGCATCATGTCACAACAACCCTAGTCGCACGAAAAGGGAATGAAATTATCGGATCCGCAGCGTTAGAATTGTATCAAGAACACGCATTGCTACGATCGGTTGCAGTCAAGTCAGCCTTTCGTAGGCAAGGAATAGCACTGAAGCTTACGAAAGCAACTTTCGAATTAGCTAAGGAACATCAGGTAAGGAACATGTATTTACTTACTGAGACGGCGAGAGCATTCTTCTCAAATCAAGGCTTCAATCAAGTTCTACGATCAGATGTGCCGGAGACCGTTAAGCAATCAGTCGAGTTTACAACACTCTGTCCGGATACTGCCACGGTCATGATGAAAATTTTGGCTTAACTCGATTTTCAGATACCAGAAGTCAACAAGTTTCGAGAGAAGAGTACTCATTCTTCTTAATTTTAGATGTTTGTTATAGATTCATGCCAGGCGCGGAGCTTGGGGAATTTCTCGGGAATTTGATTTCCTGAGTAGGCGAGTGGGTTTAGGGCGCCGAAGACTGCGAAGTCAGCCAGGCTTGGTTTGTCGGCCAGCAGAAAGTGTTTGATTTGTAGCATGTCTTCAAGCATTTGTAAGTGATCTTCCATTTCTGCCTTAAACGCGGGTCTTCGAACGTTCATCAGTTCGAGCGGGCCTCGCTTTAGTTCTTGAATTTCAACAAAAATCCATCGTTCCAGATCGTCCTTGAATGTTTTGGGAAAGTCGACTAACGCGTAACGCCAGACAACCTCTTCGAGACGGTAGTGAGCCCAGTTTTCAAGCACCTTCGCCAAAGCTTCTGTACCTTGAGGGTAGATCGTCGGGTTAGGCTGCAGTTTTTCAAGGAAGTCAGGCACTTGAGGGTAGGTGATGACTTGGCCATCGTTGACCAATGCTGGCACGTAATCCTGACCCGTGGCCTTGATCAGTTCCCTCTTATCGTGGTAACCTACGCTCTTAGTTTCAAACGGGATCTTCTTGTAGTTCAGGATCTTCCTTGCTTTAACGCACCAATGGCTGAACGGTTCTTCATAGAAAGTCAACATTTGGTCCGGACTTCTCCGCTTCCGGCCAGCCGAGAGGTACTTCCTCCTATTTTTAACGTCGCGTAAATGCCGCTTGATTTCTCTAGTTCGAACTGTGAAGCGGACCGATTTAAACAAGTAATAGTTAGAGTTTACGGGCGACTATTGAGATCACGTGCCAGTGTTTCCTGCGTCCTGAAGAAGTTTTTCCCTCCCATTCTTTCTCGTGAAATATTTCTATCTTGAAATTTCGCAAGAGAGATTTTGCCTGTTTGCGTGAATGAAACGTCATATCTGAGAGAATTGCCCATTCATCGTTAGTCCCGAAGAAGTGTCCGGCAAATCTTCCTCCTGGACGGATCGACGCTACGATTTCGCACCAGAGCGATTTGAAATGTTTTGGCGAGCAGAAGGGTAGGCTGTAGCTTGCATTCACAAGGTCGCACTTAGGTAAGTACGCCTGCTCGAACGAAACGACGCGGGTTCTAAGTCGATGCCGATCCGTTGTTCTCGCGCGGGACCGCACGCGCCTGATCGCTTCTCGCTGATTATCTACCGCTAGTACCTTCCAGCCGTGCCGTAGCAAATAGAGAGTATCTCGACCCGCGCCACATCCTAGATCGATCGCAAACCGTTCTGACGGCGCAATGGGTTTGATTTCGAAAAGGCGAAAAGCTTCACGCAATGTACCCCAAGCAGCACCTCTTGCGGTCTTGTCATAATAACCGCTCCAAGACCACCTCTTTCTCTTCCTATTCTCAGGTATGAGTGTTCTCGAGGCTCTTGTAATCGTCAATTAGCATGCTCCGATCCCACGTGCCAGTGACTGTGTGATCAACGTTGTGCAAAGGCAGTTCAGTGTTATGTTTCAGGTAGATGGGCCGTTGGGCTGAATTCTATTTACGGCGAACTCTGCGGCTGGATCATGTTCTGTGGCGACGCTAGAGTTTAAATCATGTTCGTCAGCTAGTTCAAACGGTCGGGCAAAGGCTGCAACCTGTGGACTCCGAGTTAGGTGGTGTAAAGTCTCCTCAGAGACTTTTCGGGACATCAGGAATTAGGGGACAGGTTGACGATTTTCTGACGCCTGAACTTGCGGTCCGCGCAGGTTTGTCGTTCGCCGTCTTGTTGCAGAACAAAGGGATAGTCCTGGTTGGTCGAGACGTCAGGAGGAGTTCTCAACTCGTCGAGAATGCTTTGATTTCTGGACTCTTGGCAGGCGGTGTGGATGCGCTTGATTGCGGAGTAGTTCCAACGCCGGCCATGCTCTTTGCTGTCAAGAAGTTTGGTCATTCTGGTGCTGTAATGGTGACCGGTAGTCATACGCCTGCTTCTACGACCGGGCTATTGTTCTTCCTTTCTGATACAGGGGAAATGGACGAACACGACGAGCAAAGGTTCGAAGGATACTTCCGATCAGAGCAACTGAAACGTATGTCATGGAGTGAAGTAGGCTCGTCAAGCACGCTCGACATATTAGAACCGTATTATGAGGAGCTGCGCAACGAGCTGGGCTATCTCGGCGATTATAGAGTGATCGTAGATCCTGGTAACGGATCAACATGTAAGACGTTGGGCACGGTCTTGGAAAGTGCCGGCTGTGAGATAATCACAATCAATGGGCAACCCGATGGAAACTTCAAGGCACGACCTCCCTATCCTCAACCATCAACCTTACGCCAGTTAGCCGCAACGGTTCAGGACGAGAAAGCCGATCTAGGTGTCGGAGTCGATAGTGATGGCGATAGGGCGCTGTTCGCCAAGCAAGGAGAAATCTTATGGGGAGATACCTCCTGCGCCATCTTCGTCAAGAATGAGTTGAGAAATCACAACGGCGGCCGCATCATCACAACCATCAACACCTCCAACGTAATCCGTCTCCTCTGTCAAGAATATGGGGGCACTCTCACCGTTACTAAGGTTGGACCACCTGCAATGGCTGAGGCTCTCCGCGATCAAAAGAATGCGTTAATTGCTACGGAAGAATCTGGAAAGTACATTTGGCCCCAAATTCTCATGTATGGCGACGCAGCTCTAGCAACTGGCAAACTTCTCCAGATCATGAAGAGAGAACAGAAGAGTTTAGAAGAACTTGAACGCGGACTTCCAAGATTCCACCAGTTCAAGTCAACATTGCCCTGCCCGGAGCAACTGAAATCGCGGACAGTGGAATTTGCAGTTGACACGTGGAAGGGTGCAAAGGATGTGGAAATTTCAACCGTTGACGGAATCAAAGTGAACTATCCTAACCATTCGTCGTTCCTTCAGAGCGTCCGGAACTGAACCGACCCTTCGATGTTACGCCGAAAGCCTGAACCAAGACGAGGCCGCCAGACTCCTGGAGGTAGTTAATGCGCTCGCACGGGACTCGTTGGCTAGGGCAAAGAGAGAATAGGCATATGATTTCGAAAGAGCAGTTAGCCAAAATGATTGACCATTCCCTGTTGAATCCCACGCTTACGGAGCAAGATATCAAGAAAGGCTGCCAAGAAGCCATTCAATATGGTTTCGCTGCGGTCGTAGTGAATCCAAGCCACGTGCCGATCGTAGCGCGGGAACTCAAGAAGTCAGCTGTGCGAGTCTGTAGCGTCATCTCGTTCCCGTTCGGACTTTCAACAACAGCGGATAAGGTTCATGAGGCTAGAACTGCGCTCGACCAAGGCGCGGAGGAAATCGATATGGTAATGAATTTCAGCGCCCTCAGGTCAGGACATTCAGATCTTGTTTTGGAAGAGATTCGAGCAGTCGTACAGGAAGCCCGAAGAAGGCAAGGAAAGACGGTGAAAGTGATTCTCGAGAACTGCTACCTTACGCAAAGCGAGAAGATAGAAGCCTGTCAGTTGACTGTGCAAGCAGGAGCCGACTTCGTCAAGACATCGACAGGTTTCGGCAAGAGTGGCGCAACCGTTGACGACGTCCGCCTCATGAGGAAGACTGTCGGACCAAAATTCGGCGTGAAAGCAGCCGGTGGCATCCGAACCGCAGAACAAGCACTTCAAATGATTGACGCAGGCGCCAATAGAATTGGCGCAAGCGCAAGCGTGTCCATGATCGAAAGCCTAACACGTTGAATGTGGAAAATATGGGCGAATACATACATATGAATCCGAAATATCAAAACCGGCACTCTACGCAATCGTCCAAACTGATAGGAAGATCAATCGATCATGGTTGTCCAGGCGAATCACATTGACGAACAATTTGCAGTACCACATCAAATGTAGGAAAGGGGACGTAGCGCAATACGTACTTCTTCCAGGAGATCCTGCTCGCGTAAAAGTCATCGCGTCATTATGGGATGAATCACGCAAGGTAGCTGAGAACAGGCAATACGTTACCTATACGGGCAAAGTAGGTGGCGTCGAGCTTTCGACGACGTCAACTGGAATTGGCGGCCCTAGCGTCGCCATAGCAGTAGAAGAGCTTGCCAGGTGCGGAGCAGGAACCTTCATTCGAGTTGGAACGTGCGGCGGAACCCGCGCGACGCAACAGATAGGTGATGTGGCAATCTCGACTGGTGCGGTTAGGTGGGAAGGCACCAGCCAGCAGTATGTCCGACCCGAATACCCCGCTTTCAGCGCCCCAGAAATCGTACTGGCTTTGATAGAAGCCTCGGAGCTAACTGGCGTCAGCTATCATGTCGGCATCACCAAGACCAGCGACAGTTTCTACTCGAACATGGGATTCAAAGGATACCGACAGAGCTGGATGACCGACATTGAGAAAGACTTTGCCCGAGCAAACGTGATCAACGTAGAAATGGAGGCAGCCACTCTTTTCACGCTCGCGAACCTGTACGGCCTACGGGCAGGATGCGTCTGTTCTATAATAGATCTCATCCCTTCGATGGAGAAGAGCGAGACGGGAGCAGAGGCATCAGTAGAAGAAGCTCTCCACCCAAAAACCGAGTTTATCCGCGCAGTCTGCGAATGCGCCGTGAAAGCCGTACAGATACTCAACAAATGGGATCATGATAGAGAGGCAAAAGGAAAGACAACCTGGTATCCGTCGCTCAGCTACACACCCAGCTGATGTCGTTCATGGACAATGCAAGCTCAGACAAATTTCTCGGAACCCACACAGCACTGTCAATCGTCAAGCAGAAACCGGACGTCTGGCGTCGTATACCTTACCTAAGAGAGAACGATGGACATGCGCCAGGGGTAGTCCTCGCAGTCGGAGATCGACGAAGAGTATACGCTATCGCACGTAGACTTCGTAACCCTATACTCGTTCCTGAAACAGCCGCGAAATTATCAAATCCTCGATGTGCCTTGAGTGCCCTGCCGTCGACCTCAGAGTTTGGACGCGCTGCAATAGCAATTGGAACAGCTGGATCTCTACCAGTCACGGTGGTCGAGACACAGATTGGTTCCCCCGCTACTCAGATTATACTGAATGAGATTCTTTCCGATGAGTTGACTACTAAGGAGTATAGGGTTGGACACAACAGGCTCGATTTGGACCGTAAAGTCGTCATTCGAATAGGAACTGCAGGTGGGATTAATTGTGAAGGAAAGTCCTTGCTCAGAGTGGGCGACGTTGTCAACGCAACCCATTCGATCGGTGCGACCGGAGCAATTATGCAGTCACTTTTGCGACTGGATTTCTGGCATTCAAAAGCCTACGACGAGTTCCGGTCTCAGTGGATCCGTCTAGGGCATGAATTCACTTTTACAAGGCAGAATCATCCAAGGGTAGAATGCAGCCACGGGGTGGTTGAGGCGATTGAGACTGCAGGGAAGAAACTGTCTCGAACCAACTATTGCACTGGTGGAAACGTCACTAAGGATTCTCTTTACGCTGAACTTAGCTCTGATGTTTTCCTCGACATGTGCCGCAATGAGAATTGTCGAACGACTGAAATGGAGCTAACTACGATCGCTGTGTCTGCACGTCAGCATCATACCGATTTCGGGATGGTCTCAGCGATCGTCGGTACTCTGCCTGGCTTATCCTTTGCAGATGACGAGAAAATGAGGCAACTGGCGGAAAAGAGAGCAACACTAGTCGGCATGGAATCATTAAAAGCCCTAACCTGAACGCCCAATTGGCAGGTTTAATATACATCTTAGACCCGACCCACTACTCGGGTGGATGATTTGGCTAAATCCGCTCCAGTTTTCACGCGAGAAGCAACTGGTCTCGTGAGATCGATTAGTCCTTGGGTAATGCTCTGGGCGAGTATCGGCGAGATAGGGCTAGGTACCGGACTTCTTCTCATGAATGATGCGAACGCGTATCTTGGTTTCGCGGGAGTGCCCAATGGAAACGCAGGAGGTAACGTTGTTGTCGCTACGGGAATCTTCGTCATCGTAGCTCTGTTGGAGGCTTATGTTTACTATAAGATGATCCCGGCCGTAGGCCGAACCGGAGGCGATTACGTATGGATGAGCAGAAGCATTGGCGCATGGGTTCCGACCATTCTCATCTATGGTTTCCTGTTCACAGGTTTTCCGTTCATAGCGATTTCATTGAATTGGATGTTCACCTTGGCATTGGGACCATCGATCTCAACGATCGGAGTAGTTACGAACAATATGGCGCTAGGATCGATGGCTAGTTCACTTACGAGCCCCGTCTTCATGGCCGCCGCTTCCATACTGATAATGATCGTGTTGACAGTTCTGAACATCGTCTCACCATCAAAATCCTACTTGCTCATTGCAGTTTTCACCGCGATCGGCACCATAGGAATGCTAATGTGTGCTCTCGTTTTTGTCACAAACGGTCCGGTCGGAATTCAATCGAGCGTTTCTTCCCTGTTGCAGCAGAACAATGCGACGTACACCGGCATCGCCTCTCAGTACACTGGTCCAGGAGTTGACCTTGCGGCGGTAGCGCTACTCTTTCCATACTTAATGTTCACATTACCTTTCATTAACAATACAGCCGCGTTCGGCGGGGAATTGAAGAACATCAAGAAATCTGCACTGTACGGCACTGTCTTTGCAGTTCTTGCGAGCGGAGCTCTCCTGATGATCTTTCTGCAAATGTATTATAGTTACTTGGGTTTTGAGTTCGCGATGCAGGCACCAACGTCATGGCCGTCCGCCCTTTCAAATTCTGGCGTAACTCCTAACATGTTAACCATCGCGACCATCGCCTCGAGCAATAACTCGGCGCTCATTTGGATGATGAATATCTTCTTCGCGTTCTGGTACTTGGCCTCAGTTCAGCAAACAATTCTTGCTGATTCCAGATACATACTAGCCATGTCATTTGACGGCATCCTTCCTCGCAGGCTCGCGGGCGTGAACGACAGGTTCCATACGCCAATCATTTCAATTCTCATAGTGTTCATTGTGACAGTTCCCCTAATCCTCATCACTTCATTTAGCCCAGGCTTCCCATACCTTTTCTCTACAACTGCTGAAGGCTCCCTCTGGTTCGCCTTCATCGGCATAACGGCCATCGTATACGGTTGGAAAAAGAAAGCCGACTTGAAGAGCGCGTCTACATGGTTAATCTCTGCTGGCGTGATTGTGATGGGATTCTTCCTTTACATCACATATCAATGCCTTGCCCTACCATACTACGGCATCAACACAGCTTCATGGATCTTGATCCTGGGTGTTTGGATAGCTGGAGCCCTAGCTTACCCGATCGCAAAATGGTACTTCAAGAAGCAGGGCCTCGACATCAATATGATATTCAGAGAACTTCCACCCGAATAGACGCCCCCCTATTGGAGCGGACGCAAAGGGTACACTTCAGAAGCCGCAAATACATCGTAAGATACCCAGCTCCTATTTGTCAATCTGAAGTGTAGTGATGCCAATGGCAATGACAGAAAGCAAGTTAAAGCAACAACTTTGCGAGGTATCGGGCAGGCTCTACGAGCGAGGTTTAATCTCGTCGAGAGGCGGCAACGTCAGCGCGAGACTGCCAGGAAAGAGTGAGTTCTGGATAACAGGAAACCAAGCCGACAAATTTCAAGTTCTCACACGTGACTTGGTAAAAGTGTCGGTAAGTGGTCGCAAGATCAAGGGAGTAAGGAACCCATCCATCGAAACCCCTTTTCATTCCGCAATATATCGCACAAGACACGATGTGAACGCGGTCGTGCACGCTCACAATCCAGTCACGATGGCGCTTGCATTAGCGGGGATTAGGCTGAAGCCTCAAACGGTCGAAACCAAATATTACCTCAAAAAAGTCGGAACGGTAGGATTTGCTGAACCTGGCTCTAAGGCTCTGGCCCATCACGTAGGCAAGCAGATAGCGCGCGCAAACACTCTGATACTTTACGGTCATGGAGTGGTCGGTGTGGGCTCCGGACTTATTGAAGCTGAACATTTAGTCGAACTCCTAGAGGAAGCCGCGATTACTCAACTTGCTTCATCCCTAGTTCTCAGTCAACGACGCAGGGTTCCAGGTTGAAGCGCGTACGCTTCCTCTAGAATCAAAAGAAGCTGACGAAACGATCGTGACGGTTGTCTACTTGTCTTCCACGGTCCAAGCCGGCTGTAAGTTCTTCTCTCTGTAGATCTGCAACTTGAAGTGACGATATGCATTTGCTAAGAAGATTTCCCCCTGATGATATGCTCTCTCAAGAATCGCGTCTCTGGAAAGGAATAGTTCCTTCAACTCTTCTTGTTCTTTCCTCGGCGAGAAGAAAATGTAAATTGGAATCCCGATAGCGAACAGAACCGCAGAGGTCAGGATCTGTTGCGTGTTAACTTGAGTCATAAGGAATAGTGAGAAAACTGCGCCCATGACTGGGACTATTCTAGTGGGCAAAGAGGGTTTACCTCCTTTGGCGTGTCTTCTTTCAATTTTGAAGGCAGAGATGGAAGTAGCCAAATATGCAAAAGAGAGCAGAAAGACTGAGCTATTGATCAAGGCGGATAACCCGTTTGTCATGCTTGCTACGAAAGCTGTTCCGCAGAGCACCAATATGCAGATGTACGGCGTGTGGTACGACTTGTGCAATCTGCTGAATGGTTTAGGAAGCATTCCGTCGGTTGACATTGCAAACGCTAGCCATGAGGTTCCTATGCTGCCGGATTCGTCTGCTCCGAGAATTGACACAAGGGCTCCGATCGTAAGGGTGAGCCCTCCGATTATTGCTAGGGTAGGAGAGAATTGTAGCGCGTTGCTAGCGGCCACGGCTAGCGGCGCGGGGGATGAGACTAGGGTTTCATGGTCTACGACGCCTATCACAACAAAATTAGTCACGATATAGAATGCTGAGACAATTAGCATTCCGAGAAGAAGAGCCTTGGGCAACGTCTTCCTTGGGTTCTGAATTTCATTCGCGGGTAGGCTGGAGAGCTCAAATCCTGCGTAGGCCCAGAAGATGAGCACGAAGGCTTGTCCTGCGTTCGATATGTTACCCGTCAGGAATGGGTGGAAGTGGGCGATGGCGAGATTGGGTTGCAGCCCCATGTAGAGCATTCCGAAGAATATGAGGAGAAAGAGCGGTCCAAGTTTTACTATGGTTAGAAGGTCGTTGAACTTTCCCGCGGTTTTTACGCCGTAGATGTTCGTCAGAATAATAACTGCTATGAACACAGCCTTCAGGAGAGTTTGCGACAGAACGTCTAGGTTCGGGTCTAATGCAAGAAAATATTGTGTGAAGGCAACTGGGAAGACTGCTAGCGAGAACCATTCGGCTAACAGAAGGGCCCAGCCAACCATGAACCCTGGGAATGGTCCGGCGACTTCCTTTGTGTATGCGTATGAGCCTCCGACCTTAGGTAGATAGGTGGCGCAGAAAGCAAAGCATAGGGCGATCACAATCGCAATCAAACCCCCAGTCAGCCAGATCAGCAGTGAAGCGGGACCGAGAAGCTTAGCGGTAAGCGCGGGAATTACAAAAATATCTGCCCCAATGGCGGAACCTATCACAAGGCTGGTTGTGTCGAAGGTGTTCAATTGCCTGTTAAGAGAGATTCTCCGAGTCAAGTCAATTCATCTAGAACGGTTAATGATACATGTGTTTTCTCTGGTCGTACGTCTTCGCTACTCAGATCCCTTTTCAAAACCAGTTCAACCTCGAATACACGCCTAGTACATCAATTTCTAGTTTTATTCGCGGAGACCGATTATCCCGATAATTTAGTTAAACTACTTTACGGGTTGCCTAACAGGATTGGATTACTAGAGATGCGGCCGGAGATTATTCAATGTGACAAATTACAACTAACTTTAGTTAACCATTGGTTGAGTGCAAATGAAGTCGACAGTAACGATGTAGGGGGAAGGTGCTCATCGATGACCGATTTGCTCTTACAGGTTTTGCTCATTGCTTATGCAAGTGTCAGCGTGGTTGCTGCTCTAGCATACTTGCCTACCGTAAGAGACTTGCTTCATCAAAAGCTGAGCGCTAATATTGCATCTTATTCGATGTGGACCGCAACATCAGGAGTCACATTCTTGTATAGTCTGTTCATACTCCCGGACTTTTTATTCAGACTTGTCTCTGGAGTGAATTTCGGATCTTGCGCGGTAATATTATGCCTTTGCGCTAATTTGAAGTACCGCGGAAATTTCCGCCAATAGACCGCAGTCCTAGTTTCGACACTTCGATGCTCGTTGGCTATATTGCTGGCAGATATTCACGGCTGATTAAGCCGCATTTTAGACATCTCATGAGTCTCAAGAGTCGACCGTCTTTGTCGAAGTCTTGACCCACTTCTCGCTGCCGTTCGTGCCCGCACGTTACCGGGCTGGTTGTTCTTTTCGCGTCCTGCTGATTCGTGATGAGAGATTGCATCATCTGTCACCACATATGCACATACGTACTGTTTCTATGCACTATATACCAATCCCTGAATCATCCAATGCTTCATGGGGAACAGCCAGCTCGATGCCTCATCCTGCCACTCCTATTAGCCATGAAATTATCCGGCATGAGTGGGGACACGTATCCCATGGGATTTGAGGATGCGGGGTTAGTGAGGGGCGCCGGAGATTACTGAAAATAAAATAGATAATCGGTATTAGAGTTGAGGTTCAGTAATGTGACTCACTCTTTTTTCTTGTGATGGAACGAATTATTGGTAGTAAATGATGAAACCGCAGTGCCAGTCGTCCGTCTTGAGAGAATTCATTGATCTTCTCATGTTGTACGCCCAGTAATTCAAGTAAATTGTTGGAGGCAACTGTAAGGCTAGTTGTGAGATTCCTCCGGAGCCTGCTCCAGTATCTCCCGTTTTTAGTCCGGCGAACACGTCATTCGCCATCTTACCACAGGGCTGATAACTGAGCCAAACATCCACATGTAGACCCGACATGGC
>Ga0187780_10000691_pt1 | contig 24880 bp, 24 predicted proteins | sample 1015_Q2_SP10_20__FD_132429 | JGI IMG/M metagenome (GOLD analysis project Ga0187780, IMG submission 132429) | Tropical peat soil microbial communities from peatlands in Department of Meta, Colombia - 1015_Q2_SP10_20_MG | ecosystem: Environmental > Terrestrial > Soil > Wetlands > Peat | place... | reverse complement strand
GGCGCCGACGCCGGAGCGCTCCAGTACGTGGCCTAAGTCGCCCACCAGTCCGTCGGACAGATCAATGGCGGCGCTCGCTAGGCCGCACAGCGCGAGACCCAACGCCACCCTTGGTTCGGGTCGGTCCATGCGACGAAAGCATTGTTCGCGCGCGGGCGAGGGTATGTCGACTTTTCCGCGGCGAACTGCCAACGCAAGGGCCGCTTCGCCCAGCCTGCCCGAAACCCAGATGTCGTCGCCCGGCCGAGCGCCGGATCGGCCCCGGCAACAGGCGCGGTCAACCTCGCCGATGGCCACAATGTTGATCCAAACCGGCCCGGTCCGCCCTCGGTCGGAGGGCAGCGAACGCGAAGTGTCGCCACCGACAAGCGCGCAGGCGTGCTGCTCGGCCAACGCAAAGAGCCCGCGAGAAAACGCCGCGAGCCACTGCTCATCGGCTTGCGCCATTGCGATGCCCAGCAAAAAACAGCGCGGGCGAGCCCCGGCCGCGGCCAGGTCCGAGAGATTCACGGCCAGAGCCTTGTGGCCAAGGGCCTCGGGATCGGCGTCGGGAAGGAAGTGCACGCCTTCGAGCAGCATGTCGGTGGTGACGGCAAGCGTCCGGGAGTCCACATCGATCAAGGCGCAGTCATCGCCCACGCCCTGACGTTCGGCGCAGCCGCGCGTGAAATAGCGCGCGATGAGCGCAAACTCGCCCAACTGCGTCACGGCATCCTCCCGGGGTCTTCTCCGCGCGGCCGCTAGGCCGCGCCGCGCTCCGCGGCACGGACCTCGGCGCCTCGCAGCCGGGCCGCGAGCTTATCCATCACGCCGTTGACGTAGCGAAAGCCATCCGTGCCGCCGAAGGTCTTGGCCAGTTCGATCGCCTCGTTGATGGCAACCTTGTAGGGAACCTGCGGACAGTGCTTGAGCTCGTAGGCGCCCATGAGCAGCAAGGCGTGCTCGATCGGACTGAGCGCCGCAACCGGCCGGTCCACCAAGCCGACAAATTCCTCCCGCAGCTCCCGGGCCGCACCGATCGTGCCACCGAGGAGCTCGCGAAAAAACGTCACGTCGACCTTGGCGAGTTGCTCGGCCGTGAGCAGCCGCTTGGCAATGTCCTCGGCCTCGCCACCGGCCAGCAACCAACCATACAGACCCTGCAGCGCCAAGGAGCGCGCTTGCCGGCGCGCACGCCGGGATCCCGCTGGTGTCGGCCCCGGGGCAGCGGCAGGCGCTTCATTCGGCGTCTTCGCTGCCATCTTCCTCCAAGGCCCAGAGCAGGTTGGCCATCTCGACGGCGACGCGTGCCGCCTCGGTGCCCTTTTCGACCACGCGGGTGCGAGCCTGCTCGTCATTTTCGGTCGTGAGGATCGCATTGACCACGGGAAGTCGATGATCAAGCGCCACGCGCGCAACGCCAGCGGCCGATTGCTGGGCGACGATTTCAAAATGGTAGGTCTCGCCGCGGATCACGCAGCCCAAGGCAACGAGCGCGTCAAAGTCGCCGTTGGACGCCAGCGTGGCCAAGGCCAGGGGTACTTCCAGCGCACCGGGCACGGTGAGCACCGTGATGTCGTCTTCGTCGACACCCAGGTTGGCGAGCTCGCGCAGGCACGCTGTGAGCAGGGCTTCGCCGGCCCACGCGTTAAAGCGTGCCTGCACCACGCCGATGCGCAGCTCGGCTCCATCGAGGTTAGGGGCAATAGTGTCCAGTGCCATGGTGTATTCGCTTTCCCAAGAACTTAGCTTTCCAAATACCCGGTCGTCACCAATCCGAACCCGGCCATCGACGGCATCTTGCGCGGTTTGGCCAGAAGCTTCATGCGCGTGACACCCAGATCCCGCAGAATCTGCGCCCCTACGCCATAGGTGCGAAGGTCGTGGCGCTCGCTCGAGCGGCGCGGGCCGGCCTCGGCCCCGGACTCCGCCGGTGGTGGGACAACGCGCTCGAGCAGTCGCTCGCTGGATTCGCCGCAGTTCAACAGCACCATGACACCGCAGCCGGAGGCCGCGATCATGGACAGCGCCTTGTCCAGCGGCCAGGAATGATTCGAACGATCGACCTCGAGCAGGTCGAGCACCGACAGCGGTTCGTGCACGCGCACCAGCACCTCGTGATCCGGGCCGGGCGTGCCCTGCACCAGCGCGAGGTGGGTCGAGCCGCTGGGTTTGTCGCGGTAGACGACCAGGTCGAGCTCGCCCGCAAAGGTGCGCAGTCGGCGCTGCGTCACCCGCTCGATCATCGACTCGTGGGCTGCGCGGTACTCGATGAGGTCGGCGATCGTACCGAGTTTGAGCCCGTGCTGCTGCGCAAAGCGCAACAGATCCGGCAGCCGGGCCATGGTGCCATCCTCGTTCATGATCTCGCACAGGACCGCGGCCGGGTGCAGTCCCGCCAGTCGGGCCAGATCGCAGCACGCTTCGGTGTGACCGGCGCGCACCAACACGCCGCCGGGCTGCGACACGAGCGGGAATACGTGGCCCGGCTGCACGATATCGCCCGGTTTGGCCTCCGGACGCGAGGCCACCCGAATCGTGTGGGCTCGGTCGGCCGCCGAGATGCCGGTCGTTACACCCTCGGCCGCCTCGATCGCAACGGTGAAGTTGGTGCCCTGCACGCTGCGGTTGGTGCCGACCATCGGCGGCAGCTCGAGGCGGCGCGCGTGTTCGGCCGTGATCGGCATGCAGATCAGGCCACGGCCGTATTTGGCAAGAAAGTTGATTTTTTCCGGCGTGACGAATTCGGCGGCAAATACCAGATCGCCCTCGTTTTCGCGATCCTCATCGTCGATCAGCACGACGATGCGCCCATTGCGAATCTCCTCGATGAGCTCGCTCGTGGAGGTGATCGCCGACGGTTCGCCGCCAGCCGGTTCGGCCGCACTGTTCGGAACAGCGGTCAGCATGGTGTTGCCTTCCAGGCTACGGGCCCGAAGCGCGAACCCGCAAGACGGCGCCGCCGAATGCAGCGCCCGTGGAAGGATTCTAGGGAATTTCGGGCCCGGCGTCTGAACCGCCGTCGGCCACATCGAGCATGCGCGCAACGTAGCGAGCAATCAGGTCGACCTCCAGATTCACGTGCGAGCCGGGCGCAAGCCCGCCCAATGTGGTGGCCCCGAGCGTGTGGGGAACGAGGTTGATGGATATTTCCGATCCGGCCGCGGCACCCGCACCCGGCCGAGCGGACGGCCCGCGCCCGCTGGCGCCGTCGGCGACCCGATTGATTGTCAGGCTCACCCCGTCGACGGCAACCGATCCTTTGGTCGCCAGGTAGCGCGCAAGCGCGGGCGGAGCCAGCACCACGAGCTCGACGGACTCGGCCACCGGCGCACAACGCACAACCGTGCCCACCGCATCGACGTGACCGGACACCAGGTGGCCGCCCAGTTTGTCGCCCAACGCGAGCGACGTCTCCAGGTTCACTGCGTGGCAAGAATCCAACCCGGTCGTCTTGGACAAGGTCTCGCGCGAAACGTCGGCGGCAAAGCGCAGAGCCTCGACCCGGGTCGCCGTCAGGCAAACCCCGTTGACCGCAATACTGTCGCCCGTTGCGATAACGCGCGGTGCAAGAGCGCAGGCTTCGACTTCGATGCGCACGCCCCCTTGCAGCGGATGCACCGATACGATATTTCCAATCGCCTGGACGAGACCGGTGAACACGGCTATTGCAATCGCGCACGCACGCGCAGATCCGCGCCGATTCGGGCGACGTCGTGCAGCTGCAGGCTTCGCGCCTGCGCCAAGTCATCGAGCTTCGGCAAATCGAGCATTGCCCGGCCCGGGCCGATGAGCACCGGAGCCAGGTACAGCAGCAGTTCGTCGACCAAGCCTTCGCGCAGCAGCGAACCGCTGAGCGTGGCGCCCGCCTCTACCTGCAGTTCATTGATGCCGCGCCGGCCCAGTTCGAGCATCAGGGCCGACAAGTCGATGCGCCCGTCCGCGGCCCCGCACGCAAAGACCTGCGCGTTCTTGCGCTGCAGGCGCGCCGCCCGCGTCTCGTCGCACTGCGCGCAAGCCACCAGCACAGCGTTGCCATCAAACAATCGTGCGTCTTCCTCGATCGACAAGCGACTGTCAACCAGAATCTTCAGCGGCTGGCGCACCGTCTCGATCCGGTGGACCGAAAGCAAGGGATTGTCGATGCGCACGGTACCGATTCCGGTCATGACCGCGCACGAGCGCGCCCGCCAGACGTGGCCGTCGGTGCGCGCGGCCTCGCTCGTGATCCACTTGGACAGCCCGTTTTCCAGGGCGGTACGCCCGTCGAGGCTCGCAGCGATCTTGACGCGGACCCAGGGCCGGCCGCGGTTCATGCGCGAGAAAAAGCCGACGTTGGCCTCGATGGCCTCCTGGCGCAGCAGTCCGCAGCGCACGTCGATGCCCGCGCTGCGCAGCATTTCCATCCCGCGCCCGGCGACCTGGGGGTTGGGGTCCTCGACCGCCGCGACGACACGGCCGACCCGCGCCTCCATCAGGGCGGTCGCGCAAGGCGGCGTGCGCCCGAAGTGCGAACAGGGCTCCAGGGTGACGTAGACGGTCGCGCCGTGCACGTCGTGGCCGCGGCGCCGCGCCTCCTGCAGCGCCTCGATTTCCGCATGATTGCCGCCCGGGCGCTGGGTAAAACCCTCGCCCAGAATGCGCCCGTCGCGCACGATCACGCATCCCACCCGCGGATTGGGCGTCGCGTACATGAGCGCACGCTCGCCCAACTCCAGGGCGAGCTGCATGAATCGATGATCAAACTCGGAATACATACTGCGCGCCGATTCTACGCGCCGCTTCGGCACGCGTCGGGCCGTGCCCGCAGCATGCGCGGGCACCAGCCGAGAAGTTCTCGCTGCGAGGCGGCGCCGCGCCGCCTCGCAGACGCGCAGTCAGCGCTTAGCGCACTGTCAGACGGCGACCGGCCACGTGCGCCCGCTTGGGCAGCGTCAGGCGCAGTACGCCGTTTTCATAGCTCGCATCGGCGTTTTCTTCGGTCACCTCGACCGGCAGCTCAAAGGCCCGCGCGTAGCTCGCGACGCGCCGCTCGGTGTAGAGCACCTTGTCGCCTTGCTTGGTTTCGTTTTCGGACTTGCTCTCGGCCGCTATGGCCACGCGCGAGCCTTCCACGGTCACGCGAATGTCTTCTTTCTTCACGCCCGGAATGTCGAGCGTCACGAGGTACCGATCGCCCTTATCGACGACATCCATGCGCGGCAGTGTCGCCCCCGGCGCATCTTCCGAGCGCGTTGACAGCGGCCAGCCCCGATTGAAATAGTCGGAAAACAGTTGGTCAAACAGCGAGCCCAAAGGCTCCCGGCGGATAATCGAACTCATTTCGCAACTCCCATCTTGTTGATCGACGGGGCACCAGTCCCCTTACCGGCCTTAAGTGGGGTGCATCCGGCCGGTTTCAAGCCCCCCTTTCACCAGGGCGTCCGGGTGCTCAGGCACGACGCCGGCGGCTCGGCCGTACTTCGCGCACGGCCTCGGCAAACTCGTCGATATCCTCGAAGCTCCGATACACCGAGGCAAAGCGCACGTACGCCACCTTGTCGAGGCGCTTGAGTTCGCGCATCACCAATTCCCCGAGCTTTTCGCTCTTGATCTCGCGCTGGGCCGCGCTCAACAACCGGTCCTCGATGCGCCCAATGGCATCCTCCACCGCCTCGCGCGGCACGGGACGCTTGCGCAAGGCCAGCAGCATCGACGCACGCAGCTTGCCGCGATCGTATTCGGCGCGGCTACCCCCGCGCTTGATGATCGTGGGCAGGGCGAGCTCGACGCGCTCATACGTCGTAAAGCGCTTCTCGCACGCGAGGCATCGGCGCCGCCTTCGGATCGTCGCGCCCTCGTCGGAAGCGCGCGAGTCGATGACCTGGGTGTCAGCGTGCGCGCAAAAGGGACACTTCATGGCCGGCGCGCCTCCGGGCTCCCGCCGCGCTAGACGTATACCGGGAAGCGGCGCGTGAGCTCGGCGACCTTCTGCCGCACGGTTTGGGCAACGGCCGCGTCATCGGGTCGCTCCAGAATATCGGCCATGAGATTGGCCGTGGACATCGCTTCGGCAGCGCCAAAGCCGCGCGTCGTCATCGCCGGAGAACCGACACGGATGCCGCTCGTGATCATGGGTTTTTCCGGGTCATTGGGAATCGCGTTCTTGTTGACCGTGATGTGCGCTTGACCCAGCAGCGCCTCGGCCTGCTTACCCGTGATGTTCTTGGGACGAAGGTCAACGAGCATGAGATGGCTTTCCGTGCGTCCCGAGACGATTCGCAAGCCGCGCTCGGACAGCGTGTGCGCCATCGCCTGCGCGTTGCGCAGCACCTGCTGCTGGTAGGTCTTGAACTCCGGCGTCAGGGCCTCCCGAAACGCGGTGGCCTTGGCGGCGATCACGTGCATCAGCGGTCCGCCCTGCAGACCCGGAAACACGGCCGAGTTGACCGCCTTTTCGTAGTCGGGCTTCATCAAGATGAAGCCCCCCCGCGGCCCGCGCAGGCTCTTGTGCGTTGTCGACGTCACGATATCGGCGTGCGGCACCGGATTGGGGTAAACGCCAGCGGCGATGAGCCCAGCGTAGTGCGCCATGTCGACCATGAAGACAGCTCCGACGTCGCGCGCAATTCGTGCAAAGCGCGCAAAATCGATCGCCAGCGCGTAGGCCGAGGCGCCGGCCAAGATGAGTTTGGGTCGATGCTCATGCGCCAGGCGTTCTGCCTCGTCGTAGTCGATTTCCTCGCGCTCATTCAAGCCGTAGCTCACGACGTGAAACCACTTGCCGCTCATGTTCACCGGAGAGCCGTGCGTCAGGTGCCCACCCATTGCCAGAGACATCCCCAAAATGGTGTCGCCGGGTTTGAGCACCGCCAGGAACGCCGCCTGATTGGCCTGCGATCCGGAATTGGGTTGAACGTTGGCCGCGTGCGCACCAAAGAGCTGCTTGACACGATCGAGCGCCAACTGCTCGGCGACGTCGACAAACTCGCAGCCGCCGTAATAACGCCGGCCCGGATAGCCCTCGGCGTACTTATTGGTGAGTTGCGATCCTTGCGCCTGCATCACCGCGAAGCTCGCGTAGTTTTCCGAGGCGATGAGCTCGATATGGTCCTCTTGCCGCCGATTTTCGGCACAGATGGCAGCCCACAGCTCAGGGTCAGTCCGCTCTAGAGTCAGGGTTCGGTCGAACATGCGGCACACCTCGTAAACGAATCAATGGGGGTCGACGTGGTCCCGGAGGATCGCGGCAAGATCTAGGGCGCAACGCACCGCGATGCCGATCGTCGCGGCAGCGCGCACCCGCGAGCCGGGCAGCCGATTATGCCAGCGCAAACCCGCGGCACCGGCAAGGCTCTAGCGCTCAGGACACTTCGTCCAGCGGCTCATCAAGGTGTTGACGTTCGGCCCAGGAGCACACCGTGAAGGCCGGCCCCGGGTGGCGCGCCCGCACCCGATTGATGCTCGCATTGGGCAGCAAGTGGGAGCGCGGGGTCTGCCAGGCGATGCCATAGGCCGCCCGATAGACAATGTCCAGAACCCCTCCGTGCGTCACCACCGCGACGGTAGCCCCCGCGTGCTCGCGCGCGATCTCATCGAGACACTCCAAAACACGCGCGCGCGCCGTCAGATACGACTCGCCGCCCGGCAGGGCGTGCGCGGGGTCGCGCTGCCGCCAGATCGCAAATTCATTGGGCCAGTTGGCCTGGGCCTCCTCATAGGTCGACCCCTCAAAGAGTCCGAAGCCGCGCTCGCGCAGCCGCACATCCGTGCGCAACGCAAGCGCGAGCGCGTCGGCGAGCGGCTGCGCCGTAGCGCTCGCCCGCGACAGGTCGCTCGAATACACCGCGGCAATGGCCGATGAGGCCAGAAACCGCGCCAGGACGCGCGCCTGACGCAGCCCGCGCTCCGAAAGGCCGATGTCGCGATGGCCCTGGATGCGTGCTTCCGTGTTCCATTGCGTCTCGCCGTGACGGATGAGCAGCAGCGTCGCGTCCGTGCCGGGTGCCATCGCTTTGCGCCCCTCAGTGAACCGTAACGCGCGCCCAGCGACGCTTGCCGATTTGCACGACGTAGGTGCCGGCGGGCAGCTGGCGCGTGCGATCGGCAATACGCTCCCCATCGACGCGAACCGCGCCCTGCTCGATGCTTCGCAGGGCCTCGCTGGTCGAAGGCGCCAGGCCCGATTGCTTGAGCAGCGCGGCGATGGCCATCGCGCCGCCGGAGGAGGAGAGCTGCACGTGCGGCATGTTCTCGGGCACCGCGCCGTGACGAAAGCGCGCCTCGAATTCCTCCTGCGCGCGCTGTGCGACCGGCGCCGAGTGGTAGCGCGTGACGATCTCGAGCGCTAGGGCAACTTTGGCCTCGCGCGGATTGCGCCCGGCAGCGGTTTCGCGGCGCAACTGCTCGAGATCCGCGAGCGTGCAAGAGGAGAGCAGTTCGTAGTAGCGCCACATCAGATCGTCGGAGATCGACATCAGTTTGCCGAACATCTGCTCTGGGCTTTCGCTGATGCCCACGTAGTTGCCCTTGGATTTGGACATCTTCTCGACCCCGTCGAGGCCCTCCAGCAAGGGCATGGTCAGCACGCACTGGGCCTGCTGACCGTAGTGCTTCTGCAACTCGCGACCAACGAGCAGGTTAAATTTCTGGTCGGTGCCGCCCAGTTCCAAATCCGCGCGCAACGCTACCGAATCGTAGCCCTGCATCAGCGGATAGAGCAGCTCGTGCATGGCGATGGGCAGACCCGCCGCATAGCGGGTGCTGAAATCCTCACGCTCCAGCAATCGCGCGAGCGTGTAGTGCGAAGCCAGACGTATCATGCCGTCGGCACCGAGCGGTTGACTCCACTCGGAGTTGTATCGGATTTCGGTGCGCTCGCGGTCAAGAACGAGCGCGGCCTGTTCAAAGTACGTCGTGGCGTTGGCGCGAATCTGCTCGGCCGACAGCGGCGGGCGCGTCGTATTGCGTCCCGACGGATCGCCGATCATCGAGGTAAAGTCCCCGATGAGAAAAATCACGGTATGACCCAGATCCTGGAGCTGACGCAACTTGTTGAGCACCACCGTGTGGCCCAAGTGGATGTCAGGGGCGGTGGGATCGAGCCCGAGCTTGCAGCGCAGCGGCGTGCGCTGGGCCATGGACCGGCGCAGCTTTTCGACGAACTCGCTCTCGACCAGCAGCTCGTGGCTGCCGCGCTTGACCACGGCCAGCGCGTGCTCGATCGCTTCCGGGTCCGGGATTGCGGCAGTTTGGGTCGCCGAGCGCATGGGCAATTTTAGTGCAAACTGCGGTTTACCCTGGCCTGCGCGACGCACCCGCGCGCAGTTCAAAGCACGAAGAGGCAGCCATGTCTGCACCCGACAAGTCCGACTTGTTCATCGGCATCATGTCCGGCACGAGCCTGGACGGCATCGACGTCGTGCTGGCCGATTTCTCCAATGGCGTGCGCCTCGTCGGACACTTGCGTCGCGATTTTGCGCCCGAGTTGCGCGCGGTGCTCTACACGCTGCAGGCCTCGGGCAAGGACGAGCTGCACCGCTCGGCAATTGCCGCGCAGCACCTGGGTCGCACCTACGCTCTGGCTATCAGCGAGCTGCTGCACCGCTGCGGGGTGGAGGCTGAACAGGTATCTGCGGCCGGCATCCACGGCCAGACCGTGCGCCACGAACCTGAGGCCGGTTACACGATCCAGCTCAATGCGCCGGCCACGGTCGCCGAACTCGCCGGAATCGACGTCATTGCCGATTTTCGCAGTCGCGATATCGCCGCCGGCGGCCAGGGTGCGCCGCTCGTTCCGGCCTTCCACGCGGCCGTTTTTCGCGCACCCTTTGCGCGCGCGGTCGTCAACATCGGGGGAATCGCCAACCTGACGGGTCTGCCGGGAGCGGGAAGCGAAGCGCAGATCATCGGTTTTGATTGCGGGCCCGGCAACGTGCTGCTCGATCTTTGGGTCGGACGACACCGCGGCGAGCGCTTTGATCGGGACGGCGAATGGGCCTCACAGGGACATTCGCAGGCCGGTTTGTTAGGCGCACTGCTCGATGAGCCCTATTTTCTTCGCGAACCACCCAAAACGACCGGCGCCAACTTGTTCAACGCCCATTGGTTAGACCGCAAACTTCAGAGCCACGACCCGGGAGGTACGACCAACCCGCGCGACGTGCAGGCCAGTCTCACGCGCATGACGGCCGTGAGCGTCGCCCAATCGATCCAACGCTGGTGGCCGCAAGCCCAGGAGATCGTGGTCTGCGGGGGTGGGGCCTTCAATGCTTGCCTGATGCACATGCTGGCGCAAGAGTGCTCGCCGGTGCCCGTGACGGCGAGCTCGACGCTTGGCATTGCCCCCGATCATGTGGAATCGCTCGCCTTTGCGTGGCTTGCGCGCGAGCACCTTCATGGTCGCACCGGCAACCTGACCGCGGTCACCGGTGCGCAGGCCGCGCGCGTGCTGGGCGCGCGCTACCCCAAGTAAAACAAAAGCGACGGCGTCTTAGGCGGAAAACGACGAACCGCAGCCGCAGGTGGTAGTGGCGTTAGGATTGCGGATCACGAACTGTGCGCCTTCGATGTCTTCCTTGTAGTCGATTTCCGCGCCGACCAGATACTGGTAGCTCATCGCGTCGATGAGCAGTGTGACGCCGTTGCGCTCCATCGTCGTGTCGTCCTCGTTGACGATCTCATCGAAGGTGAAGCCGTACTGAAATCCCGAGCAGCCTCCGCCTTGAACGAAGACGCGCAATTTCAGCGCCGGATTGCCCTCCTCGTCGATGAGCTGGCGCACCTTTTCCGCGGCCGCGTCCGAAAAGATCAAGGGAAGCGGAGTTTCAACTGCTGCATTCATGGCCTGGCTCCCAATAGTTCCTATCGGACTCAATTATAAGGGAGATGACACAGCAGGCCCCCGTCGCGTAGGCGCTAGCACAACCCTACTTAAAGAATGGTCTAGCCAGGCAAAGCCTAGCCCTGCGCCACCTCGGCGTTGGCGGCAAGCTTCAGACTGGCCTTGGGTTCACCTCGGGGATCGGAACGGGCCTCGGATTTGCCCTCGGCCGACATGTGGATCATCAGCCCCTCGACCACCGCACCATGGTGCATTTCAAGCGCGCGGTATCGGACATCGCCCGCAATGTGCGCCTTGGGTTGCAGCTCAATCAGGTTGGCGGCGCACACGGGTCCCTCGATGCGCCCGGCGACGACCAGATGGCCGGCGCACACTTCGCCTTCGACGCGACCGTTTTCGCTTATGACAAGCATCCCGCCTTTTTCGCCGTCGACACAATGCACGGAGCCCCGGACCGTACCATCGATGCGAAGTCCCCCGGAAAATTCGATGTTGCCCGTTACCAGTGTCGTGCCGCCAATCAGGCTAGCGATCTCGGTCTGCTTGACTGTCTTACTGCTAAACATCGTCATCTCCTCCAACCTTACAGGTTGAATGTCTGCTGCAACTGCGTTTCACCCCCAGCCAGTATGCGCACTTGGACCGAGCGCGCAACGGACCCGGGTGGCAGGCTAAAGCCGCCCTCTACGCGCTGATAGTGCCGAAAAGACAGCTGCATCGAGCGCAACGTCTCCGGCGCCGCGTTCGCATCAGGCACCTGCAAGGTAAAACCGCGCGAGTTCTGGGTGAAGTTCACGCGCAGTTGCACCGAGCCCACGAAATCCTTGTCGGGTTTGCCGCTTTGCTGCACCAGCAGGCGGTAGCGTATTTGCGAAGTTTCCGCGTCCGGCTGAACCCGAAAGCTGCGAATAACAACCCCTTTGTCACCTTTCCCGGCCGGCAGCAAGCTCTCGAAAAACGCCAGGTCGCCCTGTAGGCGGGCCTGTTCGGCCTCCAGGCCGTTGACTTGCTGCAAGAGCTGGTCCTGGGCGGCCTTTTGCACCTTGAGCTCGCTCTCGAAGGCGGTGGCCTGCGCCGCGTTGCGATCGCGCTCGGCGCTCACCTCAAGCAATTGCGCGTTGAGGCGGTCGATCTCGGCTTGTAGCGCACGTCGATCCGGCCCGCCAATGTCGCGGCCAAACTCGTAAATCGCCACACCAGCGGCCGCCGCGATGGTCGCGAAGACGAACGCCAGAACCAATCGCACGGGCCAGGGCAGGCGCGAGCGCACCGTGACCTGCGGCGAGCTCACCGAAAGCTTGCGAAAAAACAGCTTCCATTTCATGGGCAAGACCCTATGGAACCGCGGCGATCTGCACGAGGCCCTCAGTCTCCGGTCGCCCGAACATCAGGTTCATACACTGCACGGCCTGGCCGGCTGCACCCTTGACCAGGTTGTCCTCCACGACCAAGACGACGAGCAGGTCGGGGGCGGGCCGATGCAGCGCAATGCGTGCCACGTTCGTGCCGCGCACCGAGCGGGTGTGCGGCGCGCTGGCCGGCGGCAACACATCAATAAAGGGTTCGCCACGGTAGCGGCGCTCGAAGAGCGCCTGCAGATCCAGATCTTTGGCCGAACGCAGCCGCACGTACAGCGTACTGAAGATTCCCCGAATCATGGGCACCAGGTGCGGGATGAAGGTCAGGCCCACGGAGCGCCCTGCCAGGTCGGAGAGCTGTTGCACGGTCTCGGGGTGGTGGCGATGACCGCTCAAACCGTAGGCACGGAAGTTCTCCGAGACTTCGGCGCTCAAGTAATCGAGTTCCGCCTTGCGTCCGGCGCCACTCACGCCGGACTTGCAATCCGCGATGATGCTCTCGCAGTCCACAGAGCCGGGCCGCTCGCGCTCGAGTTCCAGCGCAGGCGCCAGACCCAGCTGGATGCTGGTCGGATAGCATCCCGGCACCGCGATAATGCGCGCGCCCCGCACGGCATCGCGCCCGAGTTCGGGCAGACCGTAGACCGCCTGCGCGAGCAAATCGGGACACGCGTGTGGCATCTTGTACCAGGTCTCGAACTGGGCCGCGTCGCGCAGGCGAAAATCCGCCGCGAGATCGATCACGCGCGCGCCGCCGGCAAGCAGTTCCGGCGCCTGCGCCATCGCAACCCCGTGCGGAGTGGCAAAGAAAACGGCATCGCAGCGCGATAAGGCGGGGTCGCCCGAGTCGGAGAAGCGCAACTTGACGTGGCCACGCAGCCAGCCGAAAACCTCGTCGACGGGGGTACCGCTTTCCTTGCGCGAGGTGATCGCTACTAGGTCCACCGCCGGATGCTGGACCAACAGGCGCAGCAGTTCCACCCCGGTATAGCCGGTGGCGCCGACGATGCCAACTCGAATTCTTTGCGTCATTGCCTCGTATTTTGGTGAAACGCACGGGCAAGCGGCGGTTGCGGGGTCGCAAGCGCCATGCTCTCGTCCGCTATCCGCACCCGCCCAAAACGGCAGTATAGGTTGCGCTCGCGGGCCGCAAATCCGCGGGCACCGCTCGAACGAGGGTCATCCGGATGCCCGCCGGCAACTATTCTTGCGCGGGCCCGAGGGCCCCGAGCGCGAAGATAACGCCGTAAAAGCAACGATACTCTTCTGGCAATGTCCGAGAAGACAAGCCGTCGCCCAACGATGGGCGAGGGCCAATCCGATTAGCGCTTGGAGAACTGCTTGCGGCGGCGCGCCTTGCGCAAGCCGACCTTCTTGCGCTCGACCTCACGCGCGTCGCGCGTCACCAGACCGGCTTTGGACAGCAGCGGCTTGAGCGTTGCGTCATAGTCGATCAGGGCGCGTGTGATGCCGTGGCGCACCGCACCCGATTGCCCCGATTCGCCTCCGCCTTCAACGTTGACCTGAATGTCAAAAGACGTCAGGTTATCGGTCAACGCGAGCGGTTGGCGCACGATCATGCGCCCCGTCTCGCGGTGAAAATACTCGTCCAAGGAACGGCCGTTGATGAGCAGTTGACCCGTACCGCGCCGCAGGAATACCCGCGCGACCGAACTCTTCCGGCGGCCCGTACCGTAGTTGTGATTGCCAATCATGACGTGATTTACGCTCCGATGTTCAGCGGCTTGGGTTGCTGCGCCGCGTGAGGGTGTTCGGCCCGCGGGTACACCTTGAGCTTTTTGATCATGGCGTAGCCCAAGGGACCCTTGGGCAGCATTCCCCGGACGGCGATTTGCAGCGCCCGCCCCGGAAACCGCTCCTGCATCTTGCCAAAACTCGTCTCCGACACGCCACCGGGGTAGGTCGAGTGACGGTAATAGACCTTAGCGAGCGCCTTGTTGCCCGTGACCCGCATCTTGGCCGCATTGACAACAACGACAAAATCCCCCGTGTCGACGTGCGGGGTGTACTCGGGTTTGTGCTTGCCTCGCAGCCGCAACGCGATCTCGGAGGCAAGGCGCCCGAGGATCTTCTCGTTGGCGTCGACGAGCAACCAATCGCGGCGAACCTCGTGAGGCTTGGCCGAAAAAGTCTTCATGGCGAACCGATCATTCCGTATGCAGGGTCCATCCCGCGCGCTCTTAACCGTGTCCGGAAGTGCGCCCGACCGGCCAGGGCACCTTCTGGTGCCCGGACGGCTTGCGAAAAGCGTGAAATTGTACGTGCCCGCAAACGGGCCTGCAAGTCGCGCTAGTCCATGCCTGCGGCGGCGCCACGAGGAGCAATAGGCCTCCCATCGGGGAGGACGGTGAGCCCGTGGGCGCGGATGCCCTACCGAGCGGCCGGGGCCGGCGCTGCGGCCTGCGGGGGTGAGCGGATAACGTTCCGGGCGCCGCACTCGTGCGCCCCAGGCTCCTTCGTGCAAAATCAGCCTTTTCGCAGGAGTCTGTCATGGAGTGCCTGGTTCGGTGGAGCGGTCCCTCGGGCATGAGCTTTATCGCGGAGACCGGCAGCGGCCACATCGTGGCAATGGACGGCGCGCCTGAGGCGGGCGGACGCAACCTGGCAGCGCGGCCCATGGAGTTGCTGCTGGCCGGTGCTGGCGGTTGCACGGCTTTTGACGTGGTGCACATCCTCAAACGCGGACGCCACGACGTGCGGGGTTGCGAAGTGCGGCTGCTCGCCGACCGTGCAGCGGAGGATCCGAAGGTCTTTACTCGGATCGCCTTTCAATTTGTCGTTACCGGTCGGTCACTTCCCCAAGAAGCGGTCGAACGGGCGGTGCGCCTGTCGCACGAGAAGTACTGCTCGGCAACCGCGATGCTGGAGAAAACCGCCAAAATCGAGATCTCCGTCGAGGTCATGGATCTTCTTTGAGAGCGCGCGCAGCTCGCCCCTATGCCGATATCGGAATTCGACCCGCGCGTGTATTTTGCAGCTGAGCGCACGCTGCTGGCTTGGCTGCGTACGGGACTCACCGTGATGGCCTTCGGGTTCGTGATCGCGCGCTTCGGGCTTTTCTTGCAGATCGTTGCCATCGAGGCGCCGGCCGTGGCGCACCGCGCGCAGACGGGCCTGTCGAGTCTGCTGGGAATCGCGTTGGTTGTCGCCGGGACCTTCATGATCATTGCTGCGGCATTGCAGCACCGCCGATTCATCGCGACGCTGCCGGCGGTGGATCGGCCGCAGTACTACGCGGGCGGCGCCCTGATTCTTTTCTCGAGCGTCGTGCTTGCGCTCGTGGGGTTCGTCCTCACGGCGTACCTGGCGGTGTCGGCCGTGTGACAAAAAGCCCGGGCCAGGCGCCCAGGGTTTCTCTTTCAGATGTAGTGCGCGGTAGTGGTCATTACTCGGGCGGCCAACTTCATCGCCCAGCGTGCGGGCAGTGGCAGATCCACGCCGCCTTGCTCCATGGCGGTTTTTGCGTGCGCGATTTCATCGGTTTTCATCTGCTCGACGATCGCGCGCGAGACAGTGTCCGCATCCGGCAGCCGGTCCAGATGCGTGAGCAGGTGCTCTTCGACCTGGCGCTCGGTTTCGGCCATAAAGCCCAAGCTGATGCGATCGCCGAGGCTTGAGGCTGCAAAACCGATGGCGAAGGCGCCCGCGTACCAAAACGGGACCAGCAGGCTCGTTCGGTCGCCCAGTTCTTTGACGCGCCCACTCGTCCAAGCCAGATGATCGGACTCCTCCGCGGCCGCGCGCGCAAATACGCCGCGCATCTCCTCGCTTTTTGTCGCCAGCGCCTGCGCCTCGTAGAGCGCCTGGGCGCAGATCTCTCCTACGTGGTTCACCCGCATGAGCGCGGCGGCCCGCCGCTTTTCTCGGGGGCTGAGCTCGCCCGCGCCAGCGCGCTCGGAAGCGGCCGGATCCGGCCGCTGCGACTCGGGCGTGCCCATGACGACGTCGGCGGCCGACTGCGCCGCGCAGATCCACCGGTCCACAGCACTTAGTTTGCGCAAGCTCTCCATAAGAGCCTCCGACTGGGGTTTGTGTTCGTGATCGGATCTTCGTGCCCAACCGGGCAGTAGGAAACCGGAAAAATGATAGCCAAGTCAGCCGGGGCAGGACCGATTTCTCGGAAATCTGCCCCAGAGGGCGTTGTTGTCTGTCTTATACAACGCTTTTCGGTGTTGTTTTAACCCGACGTTGTAACTTCCCCGTAACCTACGAGCCCTACTGTCGCCTGGCTTGAGGCACTGGCGCGTAAGTGCGCCGTTAACAAACGGAAAAGAACATGTCACGCAAGACTTTGCGCACCTTCGCACCGCTTCTCCTCGCGGGCTTTGTCGGCACGGCGTTTGCCGACGATTCGTATGTCACGCTCTACGGCACCTTGGACTTGGCGCTAACGCACTGTGATCACTGCCTGAATTTCGATCCCAACCACGTAGTCGGCCAGAACCTGAATGTGACCCACGGCTATCAGCCGGCAACAGGTTTCATAAATGGCGGTATGTCGGCTACCAAATGGGGGCTCAAGGGCCAGGACGATCTGGGCGGCGGCTGGAAGGCAGTTTTCTTGCTCGAACAGGGCTTTAACCTGCCCAGCGGCAACATCAGCAACGCCGCCAAGGGCTTGGCCAGTAACAGATCGACCGGGCCCAATATGTCGGCCGACAGCGCGATCTCGGGGCAGTTCTTCAACCGCGGCGCCTACACCGGGTTGTCGTCGAATACCTGGGGAACACTCACCTTCGGCCGGCAGCAAAGCTTCTTCCTCGACAACATTGCCATATTCGATCCGATTCTGGGCTCGCAGGCCTTCTCGCCCATGGGCTTTTCGGGGAGCTTTGGTGGCGGTGGGTATACGGACAATAGCCGGGTCGATAACAGTCTGAAGTACCGCGTGGCGGTCGGCGACTTTGACTTGGGCGCGTTGTACAAGCTCGGTGGCGTAGCCGGCAGCACCGCGGCCCAGAGCGCTTGGGAATTGAACGCGGTCTACGCGGCGGGGCCCTTTGCAGTACAGTTGGGCGTAGAGAAGTTCTATGACGCCTTTAGCGTGGGCAACAGCACCGGGGACGGCTTTGTGACGGCGAAAGCCGCCGATACCAAGGCCTATATGGCGTCGGCCAAGTACACGTGGGACCTCACGACGTTCCGTATTGGCTACGAGCGGGAGGAGTACAACGACCCGTCGAACCCGGCTGTGGATCAGCAGACGACGTCCATATTCGGCTTCCCCATCGCCGGCCTCGTGAACGTGACCTCCTATCCCAATGAGGAGGCTCTTAACGTGTACTGGGCAGGCATTCAACAGCAGTTCACCCCGGCCTTCAGCGTCCTGTCAGGCGCCTGGAAGGTCTTCCAAAATCAGTATAACTGCACGACCGGGGCGCAGTCGGGCTGCTCTGGCAACCTGAACTACTACGCGCTCGTGGGCGACTACTACCTGTCCAAGCGCACCGACCTGTACCTGGGGATCGCCGACGCTCTCGTGACGGGCGGTCCGCGCAATGCGGTGCTCAACGCCGCTCCGACACCCTCGGCAAACACGAACCTCCAGTACGCTCTCGGCATGCGCATACGTTTCTAGACGCGGGCCACGCGGGGGTTCACGGACGGGGGCAGAACGCCCCCGTTTTTGCGCAAGCAGGCGATCTTTTTCTGGCCCCCTTGCCGGGCAATTCGCACACCCGAGGACGGTGCCGCGCAACGTCTTGCCCACCGGATCCGCTACGGCACTTCATTCGGGTGCAGCAGCCGGCGGAACATCGCCACGATCGCAGGCTGCGGTGTCCGAATGGGCGGCGGCCCGGCGTACTGCTCCCAGCCGCCGCCCAAGGCCCGATAGACGGCTACGAACTGCTCGTCGACTGTCATTTCAGTGAAGGCATACTGCCCTTCGAGGTCGTACTCCTGGCGCTGCGCATCAACGACGTTCAGAAAGTCCGTCAGTCCGCGGTCATAGCGTTCTGCGGCCAGTGCGGTCGCCCGCTGGCTCGCGAGCACGGCCTCGCCCAGATACCGCAGGCGGTCTTGCTGCGCGAGAAAACCGGCCATCGCGCCATCGAGTTCCTGCACCGCCTGCTGCACCGTCTGTTTGTAGCGCACGAGCTGCTCGTGCGTCTGCAAGTCGGCGATGTCTGCAAAAGCGTCCAGAGTCCCAAAGTCCAGCAACGGAAAAATGGCGGAATACCCCGCCGACCAGATTCTCTGGCTGCTGCCGGGTTTGTATCCGAAGCCCTGTCCCTGGTTGCCAAGGCCTGCGGACAGGGAGAGTTGCGGAAACAGGTTTGCGGTGGCAATACCAATGCGGGCCGTGGCTTCCGCGACATACCACTCCGCTTCACGAATGTCCGGCCGACGCCGGATCAAATCCAACGGAAGCCCTGGTGTGATTTGCTCGGGAACGGGTGGAATCAGTCCCGGCGAATCGAGTTCTTTCACCATTTCCTCCGGGAATCGACCCAGCAACACGGCGATCGCGTATTGCGCACTCTCCACCTGGGCATGCAAAGGCTCAACCAACGCTTCGACGCTTGCGAGCTGGCGCCGCGCCAGCGTCACATCCAACTCGTTGGTGATGCCGCGATCAAAGCGGGCCTGCACCAGGTCCATCAGGTTCTGCGCCACGCGGGCGTTTTGTTGCAAGACGGCCAGTTGCAACTGCAATCCCCGCAAGTCGACGTAAGCGCGCACGACATCGGCAATGACTGCCACCTGGACCGAATCGCGCGCCGCGGCAGCCGCCTGCGAGTCGTACTGGGCCGCTTCAATCTGGCGGCGCAAGCGCCCAAACAAGTCGATGTCCCAAACCGCATCAAATCCCGAGATGCGGTTGATACGCGCCGTCGATGAGATGGCATGATCCGCCGAGGACAGCGAGCCCGGAATTCGCCCCTTTGTTAGATCGCTGCCCGTGCCACGCGCTCCCGCCGCGGCGGCTTGTACGCGCGGCAGCGCAAATCCGGTAACCGCGACCTCGAAGGTACGCGCCTCTTGCAGGCGCGTGAGCGCAATTTCGAGCGTGGGATTCGCCGCCAGCGCACGGTCCACGAGCGAATCGAGTTCCGCATCCCCCAACGCATGCCACCAGTTCGCAATCTCGGCCTGGGCCGCGGGCTTTGCCGGCGCAGCCGCAGGCACCATCGGCTTGTACGTGCCGGCCGCCTCCGAAGCTATAGGTTGAGTCGCCGCTTGCCCGCCCGCCGGTGCTTCGGGCGCCGCCTTCTCTGGTTTCAGGAACTCCTCGGGCACCTCTATCGTTGGGGGGTGGTAGTTTGGTCCGACGGCGCATCCTGACAAGCCCAAGCCGGCGACGGTCGCCAATAACATCAGATACCCCAAGCGCACGTGCGCTCCCCTACTTCGTCACGGCACTTGCGTCTGGCGCCGACGACGCAGGCGCCGCTTGGCCCGCGCCTGGAGCACCGCTGGCACCGGCAACCTCGTTGACCATCACCAGATCCCCGTCAGAGATCCGTCCGCTGATATTCAGGACAACTCGGTCACCGGCGGCAACGCCCGATCCGAGTTCGAGCACGTTGCCTTCGTCGCGCGCGATTGTGACTTTGCGAAAGCGAACCCGTCCATCGGCCTCCACGACCGCGACCTGAGGGCCGCTCGTACGAAAGACCATGGCCGCGGCAGGTACCTGATAGAGGTCCGTGTTTTGCAACTGGAAGGCGACGTCCACATACATTCCCGGCACCAATGCCTGATCGCGATTGGGCAGATCGACCTCGACCTTGAGCGTTCGCGCCTGCGGATTGATTGCCTGGGACGTCCGCGCCACCGTACCGGTAAAGACCCGGCCCGGTAGATTGCTTGCGCGGATCTGCACGGGTGCGCCGGCCCGCATGAGATCGCTTGACGCGGCCTGTGGCACGTCGACAAACACGCGGATGGGTCGATCCTGGCTCATGCGGTACAGTGGCGAGGTCGAAGCGGTGCTGCCGGCCGTCACAAGGTTACCGATGTCGATGCGCCGCTCCACGATCGTGCCGTCGTAGGGAGCGGTGACACGCTTGAATTGTGTCAATGCCAAATAACGGTCCACGTCGGCCTGGTCCAATGCAACCTGCGCGCGGGCCTCATTGAGCTTCGCCTCTCCGCTCTCAAAGGCGGCCTTCTTTTCTTCGCGTTCCTGCTCCGAAACCACACCTTTGGGCGAATCGCGCCAGCGCTCGTAGGTCGTAGTGGCGAGTGCAGCCTCGGCCTGGCGCACATTCACCTGCGCCACAGCAGCGTTGAGTTTCGCCTCCGCGGCAACGAGCTGCGCGTCGAGTTCGGGCGTCTCAATGGTTGCCAGGGTCTGGCCCTGGCGTACATGATCGCCGATGTCGGAGTACCACTTGCCGACATACCCATTGACCCGCGCGTAAATAACACTTTCGAACCAGGCCGCGGTTTCCCCGGGGAGTGTGAGCATGCGGCCGCCCGCGCCGCCGCGCACCACCACCACGTTGACCGCGGGCCTCCGGGACGCGTCGGCGGCCGCGCCGGCGGCAAGTTCGTGGCGCTCATAGAGCCGTACCAGGTACACGACGACAAAGCCAGCCAACAGTACTAGGGCGATGGCGATCGAAAAACGCCTAAGCCCGCGCGCTGTCTGCGGGGAGAAGTTGGTTGCAGCCGCAGCCGCACCGGGCTCGGTGGTCCGGACGTCCGCATCGGAAGCGTCCGCCTTGCGCCTGAGAACACGCGAATCGGGGGTTGCGCTCATCCCGAATTCCTCGGGCGGTTGGGAATCGCGTGCACTCACGGCATGCCTTTCGAAAAATCGGCAGCAGACTCCTGCGACAGATCTGTCGTGGGCCGACGCCGCAGCAGGCGATACATCGTCGGAACGAACACGAGCGTGGCAAAGGTCGCAAACAGCAATCCGCCAATTACCGCGCGCGCAAGGGGTGCATTTTGCTCTCCGCCCTCCCCCACACCAAAGGCCATCGGCGTCATCCCCAGCATCATCGCTCCGGCCGTCATCAGCACAGGACGCAGCCGCGTGTAGCCGGCGGTGACCGCGGCCGTCAGCGGATCATCGCCGGCGTCCATGCGCTGGTTGGCAAAGGTCACGACGAGAATGCTGTTGGCCGTGGTAAGCCCAATGCACATCAGCGTCCCCATTAAGGCGGGCACGCTCAAGTGAGTTTGGGACAAAAACAACATCCACATTACTCCGCTCAATGCGAAGGGCACGGCCATGAGCACAATCAGCGGATCGATCCAGCTCTGGAAATTGATCACGAGAAACAAGTACACCAGAACGACCGCCAGGGCAATGCCCGTGAACAGTCCCGAGTAACTCTCGCGCATGGTCTCGACCTGGCCCGACAGCGCTACCGAAATGGCCTTAGTTGGCGGCGGTCGGTTTGCGTCGAGCATGCGGAGAATCTCGCCTGCGGCCGAGTCCAGATCGCGCCCCTGCACATCCGCTTGCACGTCAAAAACCGGGCGAATGTTGAACTGCGAGGTGACCATCGGAACTGGAGCGCGCCCGAAGTGCGACACGTTCATGAGCAGCTGGCGCTGCTCACTTCCGGTCTCCGCGGTGATCGGAACCGTCCACAAATCTTGCGCCGACGCGATTTGATAGGTTGGCACTTGAACGACCAGTGGGTAGCTGACACTGTTGCGCGGATCGACCCAAAAATTGGGTGCAAGTTGAGCGCTGGAGTTCGTCGCAACGAGCAAGCTATTGGCCGTGGCCTGCTGGCTGGCGCCGACTTCCGTGGCCAGCGCGCGGTCCACGTCGATGGTGAGCGATGGCGCGTCCGGAACCTGGAAGACATGCGAATCGACAACCCCCGGTATCCGTTTGAGGTCGCCCGCGATCTTGGCCGCCAAAGCATAGGTTTCCGCGCTGTCGTAGCCGGAGATACGCACATCGATGGGGGCGGGCTGTCCGAAATTCAGGACCTGATCGACGATATCGGCCGGCTGGAAGAAAAACTCCAGTTCCGCGAAGCGTTGCGGCAGCTCGCGCCGCAGCATCGCAACGAGGTCGGCCGTCGGGGTGTGCTTCTTTTTCAGCGAGACCAGGATCTCCCCGTCCATCGGCCCGACGGTGGCCGAGTCGCTCAGCGCGATGTTGATCCCGCTGTAGGGCAGCCCGATGTTGTCGAGAATGACAGCGACCTGATCTGCGCCGACCATCTCGCGAATCGCACCTTCGACCTGCGCAAAGTACTCCTGCGTCTTTTCCAGGCGCGTGCCCGGCGGGGCGCGCACGTGCAGCCGCATCTGCCCGGCATCGACCTGCGGGAAGAAATCGCGCCCAAGCGAGGGAAAAAGCAGCAAGGAGCAAACCATCAGCGCGATGAAAAAACCGACGGTCAGACGCGGCTGCCGGACGGCAAAGGAAACTGTTTCGCGATAGATTTCGCGAAACCGCGTAAACCCGGCTTCAAAGCCCCTATGGACCGCGCCCAGCGCACCCAGCACGCGGCGAGCGGGTGACGCGGCCGCGGGGGGCGCATGCGCCGCCTTGTTCCCGTGGCTCTCCACGGATGAGCGCATGAGGTATTTGAAGAGCACCGGAACCAAGGTGAAGGACAGTGCGAGACTGGCGAGCAGCGACACGCACACCGACACCGACAACGGCGAGAACAGGTACTTGGCCGTTCCTTGCAGCAAGAACACCGGCACGAAAACGATGCAGATGCAAAGCGTCGAGAGAAACGTCGGCACGCCCACTTCGGCGGTGCCATTCAAAATCGACTCGGTCAGCGTTTCGCCCAGCCGCACGTGGCGCTCGATGTTTTCGATGACCACCGTGCCGTTATCCACCAGAATCCCCACGGCGAGCGCAAAGCCGCCCAGCGTCATCGTATTGAGCGTGCTGCCGCCGGCATACATCAACAGCACCGCCGTGATGATGGACAGCGGAATCGCCGCCAGAATGATGAGCGTCAGGCGCCAGTTGCCCAGGAAGAGCAAAATCATCAAGGCGGTGAGACCCGCAGCCATCAAGCCGCCCATGAGCACGCTGTCGAGTGCGGCCTTGACAAAGATCGATTGATCGAAAACCGGCTTGATGAAAACACCGGGCGGCATCACTTTTTCGATGTCGGGCAAAACCGCGCGAATGCCGTCGATCACAGAAAGCGTACTGACGCCACCGGTCTTGCGGATGGTCATCAATGCACCCGGAGAGCCGTCGACCGCGACCGAATTGGTCTGCACCTGAAAGCCGTCATGCACACGGGCTACGTCGCGCATGAAGACGGTGCGGCCCGCCACCTCCCGTATGGGAAAGGAGTTGATCGTGTCGATGACGTTCGGGCTGTTGTTCATCGACAGCATGTAGTCTTTGGCGCCAATCTTCACGTCCCCGGCAGGCAAAATCACGTTTTGGCGCTGCAATGCCAGGCTCACATCCGCGGGCGAGAGGCCGCGCGACTGCAGGGCACGCGCATCCAGATCCGCCATGATGACGCGTGGCTTGCCTCCGTAGGGATAGGGAACCTCGGCGCCGTGGACTACCGCGAGAGCAGGCCGGATGATGTTCTGGCCCAGATCGTTGAGTTTGGTGTCGGGCAGCGAGTCGCTCGATAAACTGAGCTGGATGATCGGCACGTCGGTTGCCCCGTAACGCAGAACCAGCGGCGGGGTGATGTTCGGCGGCATGTACTTGAGCACGACCAGCGCGCTGCTGGCCAATTGCGAGATGGCACGCGTGACGTCAGCCCCCTCGTGCAGGTACACCTTCTCGACACCGACTCCGTAGTAGCTCGTCGCTTCGATGCGCGCGATGTCATCGACTAAAGAGGCGAGCTGCCGCTCGTGCATCGTCAGGATGCGGTTTTGCATGTCCAACGGACTCATGCCGTTGTACGTCCACACCACGCTCACGACCGGGATGTCGATCTCCGGAAAAATGTCCACCGGCATGCGCAGCGCAGCGCCGATGCCGAGCAGGCACACCAGGATCAGTACGGCCGGGACCGTGTACGGTCGCTTCAGAACCAGATCGACGATGGACACGCGCGGGATTTCCTAAACGCAGGCGAAAAAAAATGGGACGAATCGGACAAAACGAAGCCCTTCGGTCCACAAGGGACCGAAGGACCACTCGGTTGCGAAGGATATCGGATCGTTATAGCCTTAAACATGGGTATGCCCGTACGCGCAGCACGGCTTGACAAGAACGCGGATTCCTGGCGCTTTGCGGTGCCAGCCAAGGTGCCTGCCTTCGGAAGCTGCCGGGCTACGAGCGTGCGGTATTTTGAAGCCGTTTTTGGTAGTGCGCTTGCGGCCCCGCCGCGGGCTTGATCTTGATCATGTACCGCCCCGTGGTCTACATAGTCGATGACGACCCTGCCATACGCCGGTCGCTGGCTCTTTGGCTGGGTTTTCGCAGCGTAGCGACGCGCGCGTTCGAGTCGGCCGAATCGTTTCTTGCGCAGGTCGATGCCAACTGCCAGGGCTGCGCGATCGTGGATGTGCGCATGAGCGGCATGGACGGGTTGCAGTTGCAGCAGCAGCTGGCGACTCGCGACATACATCTGCCGCTGCTGTTTTTGACCGGCCACGGCGATGTGCCGACGGCGCGCGCGGCTCTGATGGGCGGGGCGTTCGATTTTCTGGAAAAACCCGTTGACAACGACCGACTGGTTGAGCTGGTGACCGCGGCACTGGCCAAGGACGAGCAACGTTGGGAGACGACCCAGCAAAGCCAACGGCTGCACGAACGGATGTCGCGCCTGACAGCGCG
>Ga0187780_10000690_pt1 | contig 24894 bp, 26 predicted proteins | sample 1015_Q2_SP10_20__FD_132429 | JGI IMG/M metagenome (GOLD analysis project Ga0187780, IMG submission 132429) | Tropical peat soil microbial communities from peatlands in Department of Meta, Colombia - 1015_Q2_SP10_20_MG | ecosystem: Environmental > Terrestrial > Soil > Wetlands > Peat | place... | reverse complement strand
GAAAGAGCGGCAAGGCCGCGAGCGCATCGATGTCCTCGTCGCTGCGCGTCTCGGCGAGGTAGCGGTTGAGCACGATGTTGGCCTGCGCGTCGAGCTTGCGCTCGATCAGGTCCATCAGCAGGAAGGCGAGATCGTACAGCACGTCGCCGGTCGCGATCTTCGGATCGAACTCGATGGCATCGAACAATGTCGGAACGCCGTCCAGCAGCACGATATTGCCGAGATGCAGGTCGCCGTGACAGCGCCGCACGAAACCTCTGCGCTCGCGCGCGTCGAGCAAGGCCCGCACGCGCTTGTAAGCGGTGCGCGTCGCGGCGCTGAGCACGATTACCTGCGCCGCCGGAAACAGTTCAGGGTTGCCGCGCAGTTCGAGATCGTTCTGCTCGATGATCTCGTCGAGCGCCGCGGCAAAGCCCTCGCCGCGCGGCGCTGCGGCATGCGCGCTGGCGACGGCACGGCCAAGCGCATCGGCAAGCTGTGCGTCGATTTCGCCGCGTTCGGCGGCATGATCGAGCGTCTGCTCCTCGTCGAAACGGCGCATGTCGACCGCCCATTCGACGGCCTCGCCGTCGCCGCCGACCGTCAGGCCGTCGCCGTCGCGCGTGATCGCAACGACACCGCGGTAGATCGCCGGCGCGAACGACTTGTTGACCGCAATTTCCGCCTCGCAGGCAGCCTTGCGTTTATCGAGGGTCGAATAGTCGAGAAACGGAAACCGCACCGCGCGCTTGACCTTGAGGGCGCGCTCGCCGCCAAGGAAGACTGACGCCGCGTGCGTATCGATGCGCTTGACGGCGTCGCCGCCGAAGGTCGACGGGCGCCCGAGAAGCTTCATCACCGCATCCTGCGGGTCGTTCGCCATTGAGCGTCCTATGGCCGTTCTGGTCGTGCGAAAAACCTATGTGCCACGGGCCTTCTGAAGCTGATCCAGATCAATACGGAGCCTGCGCGTCCGGGCCAAATTATCGCCAATTGACGACAGGAGAACACCCCGTGACCACGTTGCCGCACACCTTCAAACGCATCAGGCTTAACCTTGCCCGCTCCAAGGAGTTTCCGCAGGGCTCCCCCGCGCGCGGCTACGAGTTCGTCGCGCCGCTGGACGCGCAAGGGCATATCGACGCCGGCGAGTGGAAGAAAGAGAAGGAGCATTGCCGCGTCCGACGCTTCTGGGAAGGCAAGGACGACGAGGTCGGCCGCCTCGAACATCGCCCCGGCGGGCCGGAGCATGCGCGATGGGTGTTCGACTACAATGCCAAGCGCGCCGATGACGACGAGAGCGGCTACCGCTTCGGCGCCCACGCCTTCAGGCAGGGCGAATACGTCTCGATTCGAGGCGAAGACGGCGATATGCATACCTTCCAGGTCGCCTCGGTCACGCCTGCGACGTAGGTGACGCGAACTTAAACCGGTATTGCGCGTTAAAAACGCGGGAGGCGGGCGCGGAGTGATTGCGCATGCGCGCTCTGACCGTCGAGCCGGGCAAGCTGAATTCCATCCGTCTCGAGCAAGTCGATGAACCGCCGGAAAGCGACGGCGCCGTCCTGGTCCGTGCGCTCGCGCTTGGTGTTTGCGGCACCGACCACGAAATCATCGCCGGCGAATATGGCTGGGCGCCGAAAAGCCGCGACCGGCTGATCCTCGGGCACGAGTCGCTCGGCGAGGTCGTGGATGCCCCGTCAGGCAGCCCGTTCAAGCGCGGCGATCTCGTCGTCGGCATCGTGCGCCGGCCCGATCCGGTGCCCTGTCCGGCATGCGCGGCAGGCGAATGGGACATGTGCCGCAACGGCCTCTACACCGAGCGCGGTATCAAGGAGCGCAACGGCTACGGCTCGGAGTTTTTCCGCGTCGAGCCGGATTTCCTGGTCAAGGTTGATCCCGCACTCGGCCAGCTCGCGGTGCTGATGGAGCCGACCAGCATCGTCGCCAAGGCTTGGGAGCAGGTCGAGCGCATCGGCGCCCGCAGCCCGTTCTGGCAGCCGCGCCTCGCGCTCATCACCGGCGCCGGTCCCGTCGGCCTGCTTGCCGCGCTGCTCGCGCGGCAGCGCGGCTTCGAATTGCATATCCTCGACCGCAACACCGACGGTCCGAAGCCGCAGCTCGCACGCGATCTCGGCGCTACCTATCACACGGGAAGCCTTGGCGACCTGCGTCCCGACATCGTCATCGAATGCACCGGCGCAGGCTCGGTCGTACTCGAGGTCATGAGGCGCGTTGCGCCGAACGGCATCGTCTGCCTCGCCGGCGTTTCCTCCGGCGGCCACACGCTCAAGTTCGACGTCGGCGAGCTCAATCGCGGCATGGTGCTGGAGAACGACGTTGTGTTCGGCAGCGTCAATGCCAATCGCCGCCATTACCGCTCGGCCGTCGATGCGCTCGCTCAGGCCGATAAGAGCTGGCTGGCGCGGCTAATCACGCGCCGCGTGCCGCTGGCGCGCTGGCAAGAGGCATTCTCGCCGCAGGCCGGCGACGTCAAGGTCATCCTGGATTTCGCTGCATGACAGAAATGAAGCCCGCCGAGCAGCGCAGCGTCGACAGCTCTGCCATGCCGCAGGATCTCGCCAAGGTCTATTGACCGCGCGCCAAGGCCTGCGGAAGAGTGCGCGCCTCGCCGTGTGAGAAGCGGCCAAGCAAGGGAGGCGCGCAGTGCTCATCGATCTTCGTACCTATACGGTCCGTCCAGGCAGCATGCCGGCCCAGCTCGCGCTTTACGAGAAGTTCGGCTATCCGATCCAGTTGCGCTACATGGGCGAGCCGCATTTCTATCTCACGGCGGAAACCGGTGAGCTCAACACCATCGTGCACGGCTGGGTCTATGACAGCGCGGGCGACCGCGAACAGAAGCGCGCGCAGATGGGCAAGGATCCGGAGTGGAAGGTTTACCTGAATGAGAACCTGAAGGCGGGCAACATCATCGGTCAGCGCACCAGCCTGATGGTGCCGGCGTCGTTTGCGCCGCCGATCCCGAAGGCGAAGATTCACAGCAAGTAGGTCAGTCATGCGCGGCAGTAGCAGCAACACGCGGACCGGCGGCGAAATCCTGGTCGACCAGCTGGCGATCTACGGCGTGCGCCACGTCTTCTGCGTGCCCGGCGAAAGCTATCTTGCCGCGCTCGACGCCTTCCACGACCGCGACATCCAGCTCACCGTCTGCCGCCACGAAAGCGCGGCGGCGATCGCGGCGGAAGCGATCGGTAAAGCGACGGGGCGGCCTGGCGTCTGCTTCGTCACGCGCGGACCGGGCGCAACCAATGCCTCCGCCGGCATCCATATCGCACGGCAGGACTCGACGCCGCTGATCGTCTTTGTCGGCCAGGTAGCGCGGGCAATGCGCGAGCGCGACGCCTTCCAGGAGCTCGATTACCGCGCAGTGTTCGGCTCGATCTGCAAGTTCGCGACTGAGATCGAGGATCCGGCGCGCATCCCGGAGGTTGTCTCTTACGCCTTCCATGTCACCTGTCAGGGCCGGCCCGGGCCGGTGGTGATCGCGCTGCCGGAAGACATGCTGACCGAGCGCGTCGCCGTGCCCGATGCGAACGCCTTCGTGCCGGCCGAAACGTGGCCCGGCGCCGCCGACGTGAGCCGCCTGCAGAAGATGCTGTCGGCGGCAAAGAAGCCGATCGTTCTCGCCGGCGGCAGCCGCTGGTCGGCGGAGGCGGGCGCGGCACTGGCGCGCTTTGCCAGGCGCTTCGCGCTGCCGGTCGCGACGACGTTCCGCCGCGGCCATCTGTTCGCCGCCACGCATCCTTGCTTTGCCGGTGATCTCGGCATCGGCGTCAATCCGAAGTTGTTCGCGCGCCTTAAGGAGTCCGACCTCGTGCTGCTGATCGGCGGCCGGCTCGGCGAATTGCCCTCGCAGAGCTACACGTTGTTCGACATCCCCGAACCGCAGACGACGCTGGTGCACGTCCACCCAGGTCCCGACGAGCTCGGCCACGTCTACAATCCGGCGCTCGCCATCAATGCCTCGCCGGCCACGTTCTGCGCGGCGCTCGACGAGCTCCAGCCGCCGGCCGAAATTCCGTGGAAGGGCGCAAGCGATGCCGCGCACGCCGACTATCTCGCCTGGTCGGAGAAGGCGACGCCGCAGCCGGGCGCCGTCAATCTCGGCGAGATCATGGTCTGGCTGCGCGACAACCTGCCGGCCGACGCCATCGTCACGCAAGGAGCGGGCAATTTCTCCGGCTGGGTGCACCGCTTCTACCGCGTGCGCCAGTACGGCACCTTGATCGGCGCGACCTCGGGCTCGATGGGCTACGGCCTTCCGGCCGCGCTCGGCATGCAGACGCTCTATCCGCAACGCACGGTGGTCTGCGTCGCCGGCGACGGCGACTTTCTGATGACGGGGCAGGACTTCGCCACCGCCGTGCAGTACGAGCTGCCGATCATCGTGCTCATTTCCGACAATAGCCTCTATGGCACCATCCGTATGCACCAGGAACGGGAATATCCGGGCCGCGTGGTCGCCACGCAGCTGCGCAATCCGGATTTCGCGGCCTATGCGCAGGCCTTCGGCGGCTTCGGCATCAAGGTCGAGAAGACCGCCGACTTCCCCGCTGCTTTTGCCGCCGCAAAGAAGTCCGGGAAGCCGTCGATAATCCAGCTCAAGATCGACCCGGAGGCGCTCACGCCCGGCATGACGCTGTCGGCCATCCGTGAGAAGTCGCTCGCCGCCGGCAAGGGCTGACGGTCCCCTGCAAAAAGCTTGCGTCTTTGCGATGAATCAGAATTCATCGCATCCGCGATGCCCTATCGCCGCACCGAAAATGTCATCCGGCGGCTCGCCGCGCGCGAGCAGGCGATCCTCGATGGCGCCGCGGCGCTCGCCGCCGAAAACGGCATGGGCGCGGTGCAGATCGCGGGCGTCGCCGAGCGCGCCGGCATCGCTGCGGGCACCGTCTACCGTTACTTCCCGTCGAAGGCCGATCTTGTCGCCGCGCTGATCGAGAGCGCGGGCGAGCGCGAGCTTGCGGCGCTGCGCGAGGCGGCGGATCGCGCGCCAGGACCGCTGTCGGCGCTCGCCGCCTGGATCACGACCTTTGCCGCCCGCGCGTTCCATGCACGGCACCTCGTCTGGGCGATTACCGGCGAGCCGGTCGAGCCCGACCTCGACAGGCTGCGCCGCGATTTCCGCCACGCGCTCACCGCCGATCTCGCCGCGCGCATCCAGTCGGCGGTCGCCGGCCGTCATCTGCCCGAGCAGGATGCCAACCTCGCGGCGCCCGCGATCCTCGGCGCGCTGATGGAAGGGTTGATCGGCCCGCTCGCGGTGACGTCGTTCGACGAAGCTGCCGCGCGCGATGCGGTGCAGAACGCAGCGCTGCTGGCACTGCGCGCACTCGGCGTCGTCGATGCTCGCGCCCGCGGGCTCGTTGCGCAGTGCGCGGTGCCGGTGCAGCAAGCGTCCTAGTGCACCGCCTCGGCCGGGACTTGGGAAAGCGGCAGCCGCACGCGCTTGACGCCGCGTTCCTCGTCGTCGCTGACGTGGAAGCCAAGTTCGCTGCACATTTGCAGCATCGTTGAGTTCTCGGCCAGCACCTGGCCGTCGATGGTCTCGAGGCCGCGCTCCTTGGCGAAGCCGATCATGTGCTTCATCAACAGCCAGCCGAGACCGTGGCCCTTGAGCCGCGAGCGCAGCAAGATGGCAAATTCGCCGTGCACGTCCTCGCGGTCGTCGTGCAGGCGGACGACGCCGAGCATCTTGCCGTTGTCCTCGTCGATGGCGATGAACGCCATGGCGTGGCTCGGATCGTAGTGCACGAGCTTGTCGATGAGTTCGGGGCTCAACTCGCGCATCGAGGAGAAGAACCGCAGCCGCAGGTCGTCGTGCGTCACTTCGGAGAGGAAATCGGGATAGAGCGCCGCATCCTCGACCTTGAGCGGTCGGATCAGCACCTTTTCGCCGTCGCGCAGTATGACGTGACGTTCGAGCATTTGCACTCCGGATATTCCGGGGCGCGGGCGAACCCGGAACGAAGCTAGTGCGACATCAGCACCGGCACGGTCATCGCTTCGAGCAGGCCGCGCGTGGCGCCGCCGAGCACGAATTCGCGTAAGCGCGAGTGGCCGTAGCCTCCCATCACGATCATGTCGGCGGACGCGTCCGCGGCATAGGACAGCATGGTGGAAGGCACGTCGGTCTCCGGCGCCGTGATGCGTTTCACCGTCACCTTGATGCCGTGGCGCGCGAGATGCTGACCGAGATCAGCGCCGGGCACTTCGTCGCTCTTCGGCGGCTTGTTACCGATGACGACGATTTCCACCTGCTTCGCCTTCTCGAGAAACGGCATGGCGTCGCCGACGGCGCGCGCCGCGGTTCGGCCGCCGTCCCAGGCCACCATCACGCGGTCGAGCTTGATGCCACCCTTCTGGATGAACGGCACGAAGATCACCGGCCGTCCGCTCTCGAACAGCACGCCTTCATCGACGACCTCGTCCGGCATCGCCTGCTCATGGCCCGCCTGGCCGACGACGACGAGGTCGAAGCGGCGGCCCATGCGCGCAAGTTGGTCGGAGGCGCCGGCGATGCTGGCGCTGACCACGCGCGTCTCGAAAGAAATCTCCTCGCGCTTGGCAAGCTGCTCGAAGCGCGTGATCGCGGCCTTCGCCTTCTTGTCGGATTCGACGCGTTGCGACTCGATGAACTCCGGCGGAATGCCGCCCATCACCGAGCCCGGAATGATCGGCTCGTACGAGAATGCGACACCGAGCAGATGCGCCTCGCAGGCCTCAGCGATCGACACCGCGAAGCTGCCGGCCGGGTCTTTGTCGCCCAATCCGAGATTGACGATGATGTCCTTGATCATGGAAGTCTCCTGACTGAGCGCCCCGTTCGAACAGTAAAACTATGCCGATTGGCCCGTGTCGCGGCCTTGACCGAGGTCAAAGAGCCCCCCGCCGGCGCTACGCAAAATCCCTTACTTCTTGTTGCCGTCCGGACCGAATTGCTTGAGGTAGGCCCAGAGATCGTCGGCGTTTCTCTCGTCCTTGATGCCGGGGAAGATCATCTTGGTGCCGGGAATCTTAGCCCGCGGATCCTTGATGTAGTCCTTGAAGGTCGCCTCGCCCCAGATGATGCCGGACTCCTTGTTGGCGCTTGAATAGCTGTAGTCCGGCGCGGTGCCGGACTTGCGGCCGTCGATGCCGTTGAGCACGGGCCCGACCTTGTTCTTCGCCCCGGGGCCGATCGAATGGCAGGGGAAGCATTGCTTGAATACCTGTTCGCCGGCGGCTGCGTCACCCGCAGCCTGTGTCGTCTGCGCGCCCGCAATCGCCGCGAGCAGCGCAATCGCCAATGTTGATTTCATGGACTATTCTCCCTTGCGACGTGCCATTCCCGTTCGCCCCGGCGGGAATTGATCGGAGTTTTGCCAGCCCTTTGTGTCAGCCGTCAAATGGCTAATATCGTGGGGTGAGACAAGGAAACGCTGATGACATTGCAGATGCCGGAGGCGGATGGCGCGGTCCTGGCGCGGCGCGAGAAGATCGTCGCGGCCTTGCGCCACATCGTGCCGGGCGAGGGCGTCATCGCCGGCGAACGCGAGATGCGGCCCTTCGAAAGCGACGGACTCACCGCCTATCGCCAGCTGCCCATGGTCGTCGTGCTTCCGGATACGACTCAGCAGGTCGCGGCGGTGCTGCGCTACTGCCACGACGAGGGCATCAAGGTGGTGCCGCGCGGCGCGGGCACCTCGCTCTCCGGCGGCGCGCTGCCTCTGGTCGACGGCGTGCTGCTCGGCATGGCCAAGTTCAATCACATCCGCGAGATCGATTTCGCCAACCGCGTTGCCGTGGTCGAGCCCGGCGTCACCAATCTCGCCATCTCGAACGCGGTCGCCGCCGAAGGCTTCTACTACGCGCCCGATCCCTCCTCGCAGATCGCCTGCACCATCGGCGGCAACATCGCGGAGAATTCCGGCGGCGTGCATTGCCTGAAATACGGCATGACCGCCAACAACGTGCTCGGCTGCGAGATCGTGCTGATGACCGGTGAGGTGCTGCGCATCGGCGGCAAGCATCTCGACAGCGCCGGCTACGACTTGCTCGGCATCATCACCGGCTCGGAAGGCCTGCTCGGCGTCGTCACAGAGGTCACGGTGCGCCTCTTGCGCAAGCCGGAGACGGCGCGCGCGCTGCTGATCGGCTTCCCGGCGTCCGAGGACGCCGGCGAATGCGTGTCGCGCATCATCGGCGCCGGAATTATCCCCGGCGGCATGGAGATCATGGACGGGCCGGCGATCCGCGCCACCGAGGATTTCGTCCACGCCGGCTATCCGCTCGACTGCGAGGCGCTGCTGATCGTCGAGCTCGACGGCCCGTCGGCGGAAGTCGACCATCTCATCGAGCGCGTCGACGCCATCGCCCGCGAGTGTCGCGCCAAGTCGTGCAAGGCCTCGACAACGGAGCAGGAGCGGCTGCTGTTCTGGGCCGGGCGCAAAGCTGCATTCCCGGCGGTCGGCCGTATCTCGCCGGACTACTACTGCATGGACGGCACGATTCCGCGCTCGAAGCTGCCGGCGGTGCTCGCGGCGATGAAAGCGATGTCCGAGTACTACGGCCTGCGCGTCGCCAATGTCTTCCATGCCGGCGACGGCAACCTGCATCCGCTGGTGCTCTACGATTCGAACAAGCCGGGCGAGCTCGACCGTGCCGAGCAGTTCGGCGCCGAGATCCTCAAATTGTGCGTCGAAGTTGGCGGCGTGCTCACCGGCGAGCACGGCGTCGGCGTCGAGAAGCGCGACCTGATGCCGGTGATGTTCTCCGAGACCGATCTCGATCAGCAGCAGCGGCTCAAATGCGCCTTCGACGCGAAGGGTCTGCTCAACCCCGGCAAGATGTTCCCGAAACTGCACCGCTGCGCCGAGCTCAGCCGCATGCACATCTCCGGCGGCCAGCTGCCGTTCCCCGACATCCCGCGGTTCTAGACGGCGCGCCTCATGAAAATCGTATTCGCGGCCATCGTGCTGATCGGAATCGTTCTGGTTGCGGCACCTTACGCCGGCTTCAACCCGGTACTGCCGGTGTTCGCGCTGCTCGGGCTCGGCATTTACGGCGTCTGCCGTGGCGCGCCGGCGCTGCAATGGCGCGAGGGGCCATCGTGGGGCCACGGCGAGGGCGTCTATTTTGACCGCGATGACACTTTGGTTGAAGGCCGCGAGTCTGACAAGACATATGACGTCAACGACGGCGCGCCGCGCGAAAACCGCACGCCGGGCCAGCGCTGATTGGAGTAGAGTGCAGTATGCGTTTCGGTCTGTTCTGTTCCCCTAAAGCCGATGCCCCGGGCTTTGCTCCGGAGACGGGCCAGGGGTTCCGTGATTACCTCGAGTTCAACATCGAAGCCGAGGCGCTCGGCTTCCACTCGAGCTTCTCGGTCGAGCATCACTTCAGCGGCTGGCAGCAGGCATCCGCCACGCTGATGCTGCTGATGGCGCTCGGCCAGCGCACGTCGTCGCTGCGGCTCGGCACCGCTGTCATCGTGCTGCCGTGGCACAATCCGGTGCTGCTCGCCGAGCAGGTGGCGACGCTCGATCTCCTCTCCAACGGCCGCTTCGACTTCGGCATCGGCAAGGGCTACCGCCACTCCGAGTTCAACGGCTTCCAGATCGCGCCGGAAGAAGCCGAAGCGCGCTTCGAGGAGGCGCTCGATCTCATGACGCGCGCCTTCACCTCGCGTCAGCGCTTCTCGCACAAGGGCCGCTTCTTCCACTTCGAGGACATCGTGGTCGAGCCGCCGCCGATGCAGCAGCCGCATCCGCCGTTCTGGGTCGCCGCCGGCAATCCGCATTCGATCGGACGCGCCGCCGAGCGCGGCTTCAACCTCATCCTCGATCAGTACGCCTCGCCGCAGACGCTTGGCGAGCGCATTGCCATCTACAAGCAGGCGCGCGAGGCCAAGGGTTTTGCCTTCGATCCGATGCAGGTCGCTGTGGCGCGCCAACTTTATGTTGCGAAGGACGCGGCCGACAAGAAAGCGGCACTTGAGCGCCAGCGCGATTACACCCAGCGCACCATCGTCTCGGCGCGCCGTCCCGATGCCCAGCCCGGCAATGCCGGCTCGCACGTGCTCGCCTACTCGGAGCGCAAGGGTGCGACCGAGGAGAACGCGATGTTCGGCACGCCAGACGAGATCGCGGCGAGGCTCGAGGCCTGCGAAAAGGCCGGCGTCGCATACATCCTCCTGACCATCTCCGGCGGCCGCGACCAGCTGCGGCGCTTCGCCCGTGAGATCATGCCCGCCTTCGCGCAGAAGCCCGCGCGCGCCGCGGAATAACGATGACCGACGTTCTCAAACCGCGTGACGGCAAGGACATCGAAGAGGCAGTACGCTGGGCGCTGTCGAACGACAAGAAGATCGAAGTCGCCGGCACCGGCACTAAACGTACCATCGGCCGCCCGAGCCAGACCGACATCACGCTCGACATCAGCGGCATCACGGGCGTCACGCTCTACGAGCCGGCCGAGCTTGTGCTGTCCGCGCGCGCCGGTACGCCACTCGCCGAGATCGAAGCGTTGCTCGAAAAGAACAACCAGCAGCTCGGCTTCGAGCCGGTCGACTACGGCCCCACGCTCGGCGGCACGGTAGGCGAGGGCACCATCGGCGGCGTGCTCGCCGCCAATCTCTCCGGGCCGCGCCGCATCAAAGCGGGCGCCGCGCGCGACCATTTCCTCGGCGTCACCGCCGTGACCGGCCGCGGCGAGACGATCAAGTCCGGCGGCCGGGTCGTGAAGAACGTGACCGGCTATGACCTCTGCAAATTGTTCGCAGGCTCCTGGGGCACTTTGGGCGTGATGACCGACATCACCATCAAGGTGCTTCCGAAGCCCGAAACCGAGGTCACGATTCTGGTCGAGGACCACGACGACGCCAAAGCGTGCGAATGCATGGCGGCCGCCATGGGTTCGCCTTACGACATCTCCGGCGCAGCGCATCTGCCCGACCACGTCGCGTCCTGGTTTGACGGCCTTCCCAAGCCGGTCGCCTCGACCGCGCTGCGGCTCGAGGGCCATGCGCCGTCCGTCGCGCACCGCAAGGACGCGCTCGCCGCGCTGATGACGCCATTCGGCGCGGTGACCATCCTCGACGAGGAACGCTCGCGCGCTCTATGGCGCAGCATCCGCGGGCTGAAGCCGTTTTCCGCGACGGCGCGCGATCGGCCGCTGTGGCGCATCTCGGTCGCGCCGTCGCGCGGTCACGAGCTTGCCGCCGCGATCACGCCGGCGGCGCAGATGTTCTACGATTGGGCCGGTGGCCTCATCTGGGTGGCGATGCCGCTGCCCGACGAGCCCGACGCGGCTGCCATCCGCGGCGCGGTCGCGGCGCTTGGCGGCCATGCGACGCTCGTCCGCGCGCCGGCCTCCGTGCGCGCAGCGCTCGACGTGTTCCCGCTGGATGCTCCCGGCATCGCCGCGGTGTCGAAGCGCATCAAGGACGGCTTCGACCCGAACGGCGTGCTCAATCCCGGCCGCATGTGGGCGGGGGTGTAGCCATGCAAACCAACTTCACCCTCGCGCAGCTCACCGATCCGCAGTTCAAGGAGAGCGAGAAGATTCTGCGCGCCTGCGTGCATTGCGGCTTTTGCACCGCGACCTGCCCGACTTATGTGCTGCTCGGCGACGAACTCGATTCCCCGCGCGGCCGCATCTACTTGATCAAGGACATGCTGGAGCAGGCACGGCCGGCGACGCGCGATATCGTCAAGCACATCGACCGCTGCCTGTCGTGTCTTGCCTGCATGACGACATGCCCGTCGGGCGTGAACTATATGCACCTCGTCGACCACGGTCGCGAGCACATCGAGAAGACCTACAAGCGGCCGATCTTCGACCGTCTCTTGCGCGCGATGCTGGCGCGCGTGCTCACCAACGCCGGCCTGTTCCGCACCGCGGTCGTCGGCGGCATCGTGGCGCGGCCCTTCGCGCCATTTCTGCGCGCGCTCGGGCTGACGCGGCTCGCCGCAATGGTCAACCTCACGCCGCGCAAGAAGCCCGCGCCACCGACCGAGCGCACCGGCAAGGTCTACGAGGCGCAGGGCCGCCGCCGCGCCCGTGTCGCGCTGTTGTCGGGCTGCATCAATCCGGTGCTGTCGCCCTCGACCGACGCGGCGGCGATCCGCCTGCTAACGCGGCATGGCGTCGAGGTCGTCGTGGCGGAAGGCGAGGGCTGCTGCGGCTCGCTGGTCCATCACATGGGACGCGAGGACGAGGCGTTGGCTTTCGCCAAGAACGATATCGACGCCTGGACGCGCGAGCTCGACAGGGACGGCCTCGATGCCATCCTCACCACGGTGTCGGGCTGCGGCACGACGCTGAAGGACTACGGCTTCATGCTGCGCACCGATCCGACCTATGCGGCGAAGGCCGCCAAAGTGTCGGCACTAGCGAAGGACGTGTCCGAGTATCTTGCGACGCTCGACCTGAAGCCGGTGCCGTCTTCAGGCGGTCTCAGCATCGCCTATCACGCCGCCTGCTCATTGCAGCATGGACAAAATGTGACAGCGGCGCCGAAAGAATTGCTGGGCAAGTGCGGCTTCGTGGTCAAAGATGTACCGGAAGGCCATTTGTGCTGCGGCTCGGCCGGCACGTACAACATTCTCCAGCCGGCGCTCGCGGCGCGCTTGCGCGACCGCAAGGTCACTAATATCGAGCAGCTCAAACCGGACGTGATCGCGGCCGGCAATATCGGCTGCCTGATGCAGATTTCGTCCGGCACCGCCATTCCGGTCGTGCATACGGTCGAGTTGATCGACTGGGCGACCGGCGGTCCGGTGCCGGAGGCGCTCGGCAAGCGGACCAGCGCCGAAGCGGCGCTGGCGGCGGCGGAGTAGGGCGACCGTCTTGAAGTCATGCCCACCGATGGGGAGGATCGATCATGGCGAAGAAGCGAAGAAAGGCGAAAGCGAAGAAGCGAAGAAGCGCAAAGCGCAAACGCGCCAAGACCATGCGCCGGAAGAAGACCGTGAAGGCGCGTAAGACGAAAAGGGCGAAGAAACGCACGCGCAAGAAGGTCAAGAAGTGGCCGAAGCCGCATACTGGCCCGATCAATCCGACGCCGGAACCGTTCCCGCCGCCGGCACCAATCCTGTCACCGTATAGCGACCTGTTCGGCCCAAGGCCCGGCGACAAGGACTAAACGTCGGCTTTTGCGAGTGCCATCAGGCTTGCTTGGTTCGCGGCATCAGGACCGCAAGAACGATCGCGACGAGGACGAGCGCGGGGACGTCGCCGATCAAATGACCGCGCTCGCCCTCATCGCTGAAGGACTGAGCGGCCATGATCGCCGCATGAACGATGCTCGACCAGACGGTAAACCAGATGATGCTCTTGTTCACCGCAGGGTCTCGCGAGGCGAGGATGAGGAACACGCCAAGCGTCGCATACACGCCGATGATCATCATCAGGTAATGCGAGTGGCCGTGTCCCCAGGTCCAGCCGGAGGGCCACACGATGCCCAGCGTGTAGATGCCGAAAATGAACGTCAGGCCGATCAAAATCAGGGCGCTTCGGAGAAGTTGCAGGCGGGTTTGGTCAGACATCGTCAGTCTCCTGTCCAGAATCAATGAGCACGCTCAATCGATGCTTGGCACTGATGTCACGACCGCGCGCCGATCGGCTAGTTCAGAATTTGGACCGCAACGCTACGGAAATTGAACTGCGGCTTGTGGTTGCGCCGGATGCGGTCGACTAGCGGGCCGACGGATTGTTGCTCGGCTGCCGCATGTTGCCCCACGGATCGAACTTCTTGTCCGAGTCGGGCATCTGTTTGATCGTGGCGTTGTAGGCGTCGTTGGTCGATTTGCGGTTTCTCTGTTTTTCGAGAATGTCCGCCTTTTGCTTGTCACTCATGCCGGCTGGCGGCGACGCACTCTGTTGCGCGTACGCCGGCGGCGCGAGGCAGGCAGCTGCGATCAATGCGGCGAGAATTGTTCTCATATCGAAGCTCGTGACACTGCGAATATGCGAGTGATTATACTTTGTTGTCGGCATGGCGACCATGCATTAGGGCCGTATGGCGGCCATCCGCCGAAGTACTAAAATGCTCCCCAACGTAAGGGTGACACGAGCGCATCAACGGAGGAATCCATGCAACCGCAACCGCAATCGCGTCGCGCATTCCTCACATCCGTTGCTGCCACGGGAGCGATGGCGGCGACGGGAGCGCGTGGAGAAGACAGTCCGTGGCCGAACCGTCCGGTGCGTATCATCGTGCCGTATCCGGCGGGCGGCTCGACGGATGTGCTTACACGGATTTTGGCCGAGCGCCTGAAAGAGATATTTCGCCAATCCTTCATCATCGAAAATCGCGGCGGCGCCGGCGGCAACATCGGCATCGCCGCCGTCACGACGAGCCCGGCTGACGGCTACACGGTCGGTGCAGCGACCATCGGTCATTTCGCCATCAATCAGTTTCTTTACAGCAAAATGCTGTACGACCCCGAGCGCGACATGATACCCGTGTCGATGACCTGGGAGTTGCCCAATGTCTTCGTCGTCGCGTCCGATCATGTGCCGGCGAAAACGGTGTCCGAGTTCATCGCCTGGGCCGAGCAAAAGGGGCATGTCAGCTTCGGCAGTCCTGGCATAGGAACCTCGCCGCACTTGTCCGGCGTCATGTTTGTCCAGCGAACCGGTATCGACGCCGTCCACGTTCCGTTTCGCGGCGCTGCTCAAACCATTCCCGCAATGCTTTCGGGCGACGTCAGTTTTGCGATCGACAATCTGGCCTCCTACGTGCCTCTTATCCAGTCGGGAAAAATGCGCGCCCTCGCTGTCACGTCGGCACAACGCTGGCCAACGTTGACCGAGGTGCCGACGATGGTCGAAGCGGGAATTAAGGATTTCGTCGTGACGTCATGGGCAGCATTCATCGTACCGGCGGGCACGCCGCGCTCGGTCGTTGATGCGCTATCCGCCGCGCAGGGGAAGATTGCGTCCGAAAAGGCTATTCAAGATCGGTTCCTCGTTGCAGGCGCCCGCGTTCTTTCCAGCACGCCTGAAGCGGTGATTGCGTTCGCCGCCAAGGAACGAGCGATTTGGAAGGACGTCGTCGCGGCGTCAGGGGTCAAAGTCGACTAGCGACTGCGCTACCGGCTGACGCTGGAAAGCGACATTGATCCCCGCTGATTGAATTACGATTTTGAAAATGGCGGCATCCCGACGCACAAAGGAATGAGACCCGCTCTGGACCACCAGCGACGGCGCCACCGCTTCGCAAAGAACAGGGGGATGACGCGGGCCTGCACGGTGCCCCACCGATTGCATCGCATCGGCGCACCGCCTAGCATCCAGCAAAACTTGGAAGTTCCGCAACATTTCAAGTCCAGGGAGTGATTGGTCATGGCGTACAAGATTCTGCTCATGGGCGCGTCCTACGGATCGTTGCTCGCTTCCAAATTGCTGTTTGGCGGCCACTCCATCCATCTTGTTTGTCTGCCGGCGGAAGCCGACCTCATCAACGCCGAAGGCTTCAAGGTCAAATTGCCGGTGCGCGGCCGCAAGGATCCGGTGTTGCTGGAATCGCGCAAGCTGCCGGGCAAGGTCACGGCTGGTCCCGCGGCCGGCGTCAACCCGAAGGACTACGATCTCGTCGGCCTCTGCATGCAAGAGCCGCAATACCGCTCCGAGGGTGTGCGCCAGCTGCTCGACGCCGTCGGCAAATCGCGCGTGCCCTGCATGTCGATCATGAACATGCCGCCGCTGCCTTACGTCAAACGTATCCCCGGCCTGGACTACAAGGCGCTCGAAGCCGCCTACACCGATCCGCGAGTTTGGGATTCGGTCGATCCGAAAAAGATCACGCTCAACAGTCCAGATCCGCAGGCGATTCGTCCGCCCGACGGCAAGGCGAACGAGTTGCTCGTCACGCTGCCGACCAACTTTAAGTGCGCGAAATTCGAGGATGACAAGGACACACAGATCGTCCGAAATCTCGAGAAGGACGTCGACGCCGCGCGCTTCGACGCGCCGGAAGGCAAGATTGAATTGCCGGTGAAGCTGAAGGTCTACGACTCGATCTGGGTGCCGCTTGCCAAATGGGCGATGCTGCTTGCCGGAAATTACCGCTGCATCACCAAGGACGGCATGCGCACCGCGCAGGAGGCCGTGCATTCGAACATCGAGGAGTCGCGCAAGGTCTACAACTTTGTATTCGACCTCTGCGTGAAGCTCGGGGCCTCGCAGTCCGACCTCGTGCCGTTCGAGAAGTACGCGGCCGCCGCGCAGTCACTGTCACGGCCGGCGTCTGCTGCGCGCGCGCTCAACAGCGGCGCGCCGAACATCGAGCGCGCAGACAAACTGGTGCAGCTCATCGGCAAGCAGAAGGGCTTGAGCCTGCCGGAAATCGACGCCCAGGTGGCGCTGGTCGACGAGCGGCTCGCCGCCAACCGCAAGAAGGCGGCGGCCTAAAGCTCCGACTCGGCCTCTTGGCCGCCCGGGATACCGGGCGGGCATCCGATTCTTGGTTTGCACGCATACGAGCGGGCCCCCGCCGCTGTGGAAAAGCACAGGTCTACGGCCCAGAATTCTTTCATGGGTTGCAAAAAAGTACTGCCTCGAGATGCCTATTTGTGACAATGAGGCAACAGTTCTCGTTATTTCGCTCAAAAAGGGCTGAATCGCCCAAAAAGGCAGCAACTGCCAGCGTTTTCACCTTGCCGCATTGCACGATCCGATATGAAACTTCCTGTCAATGCGGGTCCTGTTGCGTGCGGGTCGATCGCAGCCGGGGATTGTTGTTCCCAGTACGCAAGAAGCGAAACGCAAGTTGTATCGGCTGTAAAAACCGATCGAACCGAAAAGGGGCAGGGTCAATGAAGAAGTTAGTTACGTCAGTGGTCGCGGCAGTTGCCATGGTGGCAGTTGCGGCTCCTGTGTTTGCGGCGGATATGCCGGTCAAGGCGAAACCAGTTGCTCCTGCCCCGGCTCCGAGCCCGTGGGATCTAGCGTTCGGCAGCGCGTTGATGACTGACTACATCTTCCGTGGCATCACGCAATCTGGGCACAATCCGTCAGTCGCGGCCTACTTCGAGCCGCGCTACAACATCACGCCCGATCTGCAACTCTACGCAGGTATCTCGGGTGAAAGCATCCATTTCGCCAATTCGGCGGCGGCCGAAATCGACTTCTACGGCGGCATCCGGCCGACCTTCGGTCCACTCGCGCTCGATTTCGGTATCTGGGAGTATTACTACCCGGGTGGCACCTGCTTCGGTTCTGGCCCACTTATGGCCCAGATTGGCACTCCCGTCGGTAACACCGGAAACGCCTGCTACGCCGATCCGTACCCGTCAGGTAACGTAGCAAAACGAAACGCTAGTTTCTACGAACTGTATGCCAAGGCCACTTATACGATGGGCGATTGGGCGTTCGGCCCAACATTCTATTACACACCGAACTACGCCAACCTTGGCGCTGACGGCGAGTACCTCTCGGGCATCATCAAGTACACCGCGCCTGCCTCTATGGCGTTATGGAATGGCCAGATCGGCTGGTATGTGTCGGGCGAGTTTGGCCATCAGTGGCTTGGCACTAGCGACCCCTTCTATGGAGTTACGCGAAACGGCCTCGTTGGAGCCGGAGGGCCGTTCGTGTTTGGTATTCCTGAACCCGATTACAATACGTGGAACGTTGGGCTTGGTTTCACTTGGAAGGTATTCACGTTGGATCTGCGCTACAGCGATACAGACTTGAGCAAGACCGAGTGCTCGGCTTTGACCAGTGATCCCGGTGCTAAAGTGCAGAACGGCATGGGGAGCACGTTCAACGGCACAATTAACCCGGCTGGTACGCTTTCCAAATGGTGCGGCTCGGCCTTTACCGCCAAGCTGTCGGCCGACCTGACGCTCGGCAGCCTGAAGTAGACCTGAAAACCTGACCCTGATCGGGCGGCGGTTGCCGATACAGCCGCCGCCCTTTTTCTTTTATGCCTCGGCCGCGAGGGCGCCTTCGCGAAGGGCGTTGCGCTCGCCATCCTTCTCGACCACGAGTCTCCGCCCGTGGAAGGCGGCAAGCGTCGAGCGGTGGCCGATCGAAACGATAGTCGCTTTGCTGAGCCGTTGCTCCAGCAAGCCGTAAAGCGCGGCCTCCGCCTTCTCGTCGAGCGAGGCGGTCGCCTCATCGAGAAACAAGTAGTCGGGCGCGTGCAGGATTGCGCGCGCGAGGCCTAGGCGCTGCTGCTCGCCGAGCGACAGCATGCGGTTCCAGTGCGCCTCCTCGTCGATGCGCGCTGCGAGTTCCGGCAAGCCAATGGTGGAGACCACCGCCGCGACCTCCGCGGCATCGAACTGGCCGGGCTCGGCCGGATAGGCGACGGCGGCGGCGAGCGGCGCAATCGGGAAGTAAGGCCGCTGCGGCAGGATCATCACTTTAGCGCCCTTCGGCGCGGCGATGCGGCCTGAACCGAACGGCCAGACGCCAGCGAGTGTGCGGAAAAGCGTTGATTTTCCGGTGCCCGAAGGCCCCGTTACCAGCACACGCTCGCCGAGCTTGATGCTGAGATCTGTAGCGCTGATCAGCGGAACGCCATTCGGAAGCCGGATTGAAAGATCTTCGAAGCTGATGACTCCGGCTTTGCCTTCGGAAACCTGAACCGACGGCGTGGCCGTCGCAACCGCCCGCGCAGCGGCGACCGAGCTATCGAACCCGTCGAGACGTTCGACCACCGCGCGCCATTCCGCGAGACTGCGGTAAATCGTCACGAAGACTGACAACGCATCCTGTACCCGGCCGAAGGCATTGGCCGCCTGCATCAGGCCGCCGAGCTGAACCACGTTGGCGAAGTAAGCTGGGCTCACCATGATGAAGGGAAACACGACGGCCGCCTGCGAATAGCCGGCGGTGAAGAAGGTGAGCTTCTTCTGCCGCGTCATGATCGCGTACCAGTTGGCGACGACGTTGCTGAACCGCAGGAGCAGACGGTCGGTCTCCGCAGCCTCACCGGCGAGCAGCGCGATCTGCTCCGAGTTCTCACGAACACGCACCAGATTGAATCGGAAGTCGGCCTCGTAACGCTGCTGCTGGAAATTCAGCGCGATCAACGGGCGCCCGATCCAATGCGTGATTGCCGTGCCGATCACGGCATAGATGAGCGCCGCCCACAAGAGATATCCCGGAATGCTGGCGGTCATGCCGAACAGATGCAGCGGCGCGGCGGTCGACAGCGCCCACAGGATTGCCATGAACGACAGCAGCGTCACGGTCGAGTTCAGCAGTTGCAGGCCGATCGTCAGCGTCAGTTGGATGAATTGTTGGATGTCTTCGGAGATACGCTGGTCAGGGTTGTCGGCGGCGTCGCCCAACAGCTGCATGCGATAGTGATTGGCGCCGCCGAGCCAATGATCGAGATATTGCCGCGTCATCCAGCGCCGCCAACGGATCTGGAGCCACTGATTGAGATAGAGTTGGTAAACGGCGAGCAGAATAAACGCCGCCGCCAGTACCGAGAAATAACCGAGTTGGTAGACGAAGGCGTTCCAATCGCGGTTCTGTAGCGCGTTATAAAAAACGTTATTCCACTCGTTGATCAGGACGGTAATGCCGACGATCGACAGTTCGATGGCGATCACCGCGGCAAGCAGGATACGGCCGGCCCAACGGTCCTCGGAGCGGAAGTACGGGCTGGCAATTCGCCAGACGATAGCAAGCGTCGAGAAGATGCCTTGCACGAGCCGGTCTCCTGTCAAAATGCGGCAATGCGCAAATGGTCGCGCCCAAAGAGCCACAGCGGCAAATGCGCAGGAATCGCTCCCATTACCACCTGTGGCGGAGAAAACCAGCTGAGGAAAGGCGGCTAACGGCTTATTGCGTCGGTCGATCACACCCCCTACGATTGCGCACAAGGGTCACCTGCAATCGGCTCAAAAACCCGGACGTGGAATAAGACCCGCCAAAAAGCGTTCGCAAGAAAAATCCAAGGGAGGGAAGGTGCAATGAGCAGGACAAGTGTGTCTGCCGCGACCAGCCGCAAATTCTTGGGCGGCGCAGTGGTTGTCAGTGCGGTCGCTCCGAACGTGGTCAAGGCGGGACGTTTGTGTTCGTGAACCTGCAGGCGGCGTTTTTGTCGCCGCCAGTCGCGATGTCGGCTTTCTACCTGAAGGGCGCGTCGCCTTTGCACGTTACGCTCAACCAGGTCTTCAATTGCATGATGCCCTACATGGCCATCGTCATCATCTGCATGGTGATCATGTACTTCTTGCCAGGCATGACGCTCTAGCTGCCGAACTACCTCTACCGCGGCTGAGACGCACTCGACGGGACGCGCCAGACCTGATTTCATTGGCGCGTTCTGTTTTTCTTTTGGGAAGTTCGCCTCATCGGAACGCAACTTGACCGCCCTGACGGCAACGGAAGCTGCCGCTGAGATCGCGCGCGGCAGAATTTCCGCCGAGGAATACACGCGCGCTTGTCTCGACCGCATCGCAGCCCTCGATGACAAGGTCCACGCCTTCATCCATCTCGACTGTGAGCACGCGCTCGAGCAGGCTCGCGACCGCGACGCGCACAAGGCGGAAGGCAAGCCGATGGGGCCGCTCCACGGCATCCCGGTCGGCATCAAGGACATCTTCGATACCGCCGACTATCCGACTGAATGCGGCGCGGCGCCGATGGCGGGCCGCAGGCCCGCTGTGGATTCGGCCCCCGTGCGAAAGCTGCGCGACGCCGGCGCGGTCATCATCGGCAAGACGGTGACGACCGAATGCGCCTATTTCCATCCGGGCAAGACGCGCAATCCGCACGACGTCACGCGCACGCCGGGCGGCTCGTCGTCGGGCTCCGCTGCGGCCGTCGCGGCCGCCATGGTGCCGCTGGCGATCGGCTCGCAGACCAACGGCTCGATGATCCGGCCGGCGGCGTTTTGCGGCGTCTTCGGCATCAAGCCGACGCACGGCCTGATCTCGCGCGCCGGCGCGCTCACGCTGTCGCGGGTGCTCGACCATGTCGGCGCTTTCGCACGCTCGCTTGACGATCTTGCTTTGATCCTCGATGTACTGGTCGGCCACGATCCCGAAGATCCGGACACCCGGCACTATGCGCCCTTGGATTTCCGCACCGGGCTCGCCGAGCCGCCGCCGATTCCCCCGAGTTATGCCTTCGTGCGCACGCCAGTGTGGGATAAGGCCGACGCCGATGCCCGCGGCGGCGTCGAAGAAATCGCGAAAGAGCTCGGCGCGCGCGAGATTGACCTGCCCGAACATTATCGCGAGGCCTGGGACGCGCAGCGCGCCATCATGGCCGCCGACATGGCTTTCAATCTGGGTTCCCTCGCCGACAAAGGCGGGGTCAGCAAACAGTTGCAGGATTTCGTCGCCGAAGGCCGCAAGGTGACGGCAGTCGCCTATCAGGCGGCATTGCGGGATGCGCGCCGCTATCGCGCGGCCATGACGGAAATCTTCGAGCAATATGCCGACGCGGTCCTCACCTTGTCCGCTCGCGGCGTCGCGCCGGTCGGTACCGCGACCGGTGACCCGGTGTTCTGCTCCTTCTGGACGCTCACCGGCCTGCCAGCGCTGAACCTGCCAATCCTGCAGGGCGAGAACAAGCTGCCGATCGGCGTGCAGCTCATCGGAGCGCAGGGCAGGGACGCACGCCTCCTGCGCACCGCTCGCGCGATGCTGGCGCTGCTCGGTTGATTGGGCCCTGCGCCTATTGGCTGGCTTGACGGCGCCCGCGGTCTTGGCAAAAGCTTGCGCGCACGTCCGCGTCCGTGGCCGCCAATTCGGAGTTGTCCGAATGATCTCCTTTCGCCTGACCGCGAGCCGTTACGGCTTTGCGTTCAGTGTCCTGTTGTTGTTCGGTTCCGCGGTCGCGGCCGATTCCTTCCCGTTCGATCAGACCTTGGTGCTCGAAGACAAGCCGATGCCGCCCGTCAAGCGTATGCCGCTCCTGATCGTCGAGCCGAACGGCGACGCCACCATCGGACTGTGGTGCAAGACCGTGCGCGGCCGCGTCGACGTCACCGACAGCGAGATCCATATCGAGTCGAACCCGCTGCCCGAGGTGCTGCCGCAGTACATGGCAAGCGGCCAATGCACCGACGAGCGCATGAAGGCCGATCAGGACACGCTCGACGCGCTCAAGCAGGTGACCGGCTGGCAACGCAAGGGCAACGCCATCGTACTCAATGGCGCGCAGGCGATGAAATTCCGCCCCAGCGACAACTGAAGGCAAAGAAAAAGGCCCGGTTCAGCGCCGGGCCTTGATCTTGTGCCGACTGGGCAGGCTTACATCATGCCGCCCATTCCGCCCATGCCGCCGCTCGGCATGGCCGGAGCCGGTTCCTTCGGCAGTTCGGCAACCATGGCTTCGGTCGTGACCAGCAGGCCTGCGACGGACGCCGCGTCTTGCAGCGCCGTGCGCACGACCTTGGCCGGATCGACGATACCGGCGTCGATCATGTCGACATATTTCTCGTCCTGGGCGTTGAAGCCGTAGGTTTCCGACTTTTCGTCCACGATCTTGCCGACCACGATCGAACCCTCGACGCCCGCGTTCTCCGCGATCTGGCGGATCGGCGACTCGAGCGCGCGCAGCACGATGTTGATACCGGCCTGAACGTCCGCGTTATCGTCCGTGATGCGGCCGACCGCCTTCTTGGCACGCAGCAGGGCAACGCCGCCGCCCGGCACGATGCCTTCCTCGACCGCGGCGCGGGTGGCGTTGAGCGCGTCCTCGACGCGGTCCTTCTTCTCCTTGACCTCGATCTCGGTGACGCCGCCGACCTTGATCACGGCCACGCCGCCGGCGAGCTTCGCCAGCCGCTCCTGCAGCTTCTCGCGGTCGTAGTCGGAGGTGGTCTCCTCGATCTGCGCCTTGATCTGGCCGACGCGCGCTTCGATGTCGGCCTTCTTGCCGGCGCCGGAGACGATGGTCGACTTTTCCTTCTCGATGATCACCTTCTTGGCGCGGCCCAGCATCTGCAGGGTCACGTTCTCGAGCTTAATGCCGAGATCTTCGGAGATCAGTTGGCCGCCGGTGAGGATCGCGATGTCCTCGAGCATGGCCTTGCGGCGATCGCCGAAGCCCGGAGCCTTCACAGCCGCGACCTTGAGGCCGCCGCGCAGCTTGTTCACGACGAGCGTAGCAATCGCCTCGCCCTCGACGTCTTCGGCGATGATAACGAGCGGTTTGCCCGACTGCACGACTGCCTCGAGCACCGGCAGCATCGACTGCAGGCCCGACAGCTTCTTCTCGTGCAGGAGGATATAGGCGTCCTCAAGCTCGGCGATCATCTTTTCGGCATTGGTGATGAAGTAGGGCGAGATGTAGCCGCGGTCGAACTGCATGCCCTCGACGATCTCGACTTCGGTGTCGAGCGCTTTCGCTTCTTCGACAGTGATGACGCCTTCGTTGCCGACCTTCTGCATCGCCTGGGCGATCATCTTGCCGATCTTCTCGTCGCCGTTCGACGAGATGGTGCCGACCTGGGCGACCTCGGCCGACGAAGACACCTTCTTCGCGCGCTTCTCGATGTCTTTCACGACGGCACCGACCGCGATGTCGATGCCGCGCTTGAGGTCCATTGGGTTCATGCCGGCAGCAACCGCCTTGGCGCCTTCCTTGACGATCGCCTGGGCGAGCACGGTCGCGGTGGTGGTGCCGTCACCGGCGAGATCGTTGGTCTTCTGAGCAACCTCGCGCACCATCTGTGCGCCCATGTTCTCGAACTTGTCCTCGAGTTCGATCTCCTTGGCGACGGTGACGCCGTCCTTGGTGATACGTGGCGCGCCGAACGACTTGTCGAGCACGACGTTGCGGCCCTTCGGGCCGAGCGTGACCTTCACGGCGTTGGCGAGGATATCGACGCCGCGCAGCATGCGATCGCGTGCGTCGCCGGAAAATTTCACTTCCTTGGCAGACATTTCAAATCACTCCGTTGGATTTTTTGATTTCAGGCGATGACGCCCATGATGTCGGACTCCTTCATGATCAGGAGCTCCTCACCCTCGAGCTTCACTTCAGTGCCCGACCATTTGCCGAACAGCACCCGGTCGCCGGTCTTGATGTCGATGGGGATGAGCTTGCCGCTCTCGTCGCGGCCGCCGGGGCCGACGGCGATCACTTCACCCTCGCTCGGCTTTTCCTGGGCGGTATCCGGGATGATGATCCCGCCTTTGGTCTTCTCGTTTGCCTCGATGCGGCGCACGACCACGCGGTCATGCAGGGGACGAAACTTGGTTTTGGCCATGGTTTCCTCGTCGGCGCTTCCCGCGCGGTGCGGTACAGAAACTGTTGGTTTCTTAAGCCCTTAGCAGTCTTTACCCCAGAGTGCTAAGTGCTGCGCCGGAAATATGGGTTTGAGGCTGCCAAGTCAAGCGCCCCGGGCCACCGGGCCGGCCATCAAAGTTAAGACCGGAGGAACCTGTTCTCGGTTAAGCTGCTTTCACCTTGTCCTTGCGCGGCCTGCCGATGGCCCGCACAGTTCGTCTACGGCGTGCCGGAGCCTGAATGAGCCATTCCCCCCGTATTGTGGTGTTTGCGTTGATTGCGGGAGCCTTCGCGCTCGCCGGCTGTGAGACCAGCGGCTTGAACATGCCGGGGCCGGCCCAGCCGGCCGCACCCGCCGCCGACCTGCCCCTCATGCCGCCGTCCTTCCCGGCGCAGAACCTTGTCGGCCGCTGGGGTCTCACCGCTTACCACAATGAGGCAGACCGCGAGCGCACAATCACGGCGGCGGCCGGCCAGTGCCGCAATCCCTACGTGATCACCATGGGTCCGACCGGCGGCGTCATGATGCATCTCGCCGACCAGGCAACGCCGACCGAGCTCGCGCTCAAAGGCGCGCCGGGCAACAAGAACTTCATCGGCCCCAAGGATGAGCCGCCCGGCGGCAACTCGGACCGTGAAGTCGTCTCGTTCGACGGCCGCGTGCTGACACTGCGCTGGATGGATCCGGAAGTG
>Ga0187780_10000689_pt1 | contig 24894 bp, 17 predicted proteins | sample 1015_Q2_SP10_20__FD_132429 | JGI IMG/M metagenome (GOLD analysis project Ga0187780, IMG submission 132429) | Tropical peat soil microbial communities from peatlands in Department of Meta, Colombia - 1015_Q2_SP10_20_MG | ecosystem: Environmental > Terrestrial > Soil > Wetlands > Peat | place... | reverse complement strand
GCTGAAGATCGCCGTCCCGCTGGGTTGTCGCGGAGCGTTTTGCGGATTGAGGGAAACGTGGATTGCATCGGCTGCGGAGAGCAGTTTCACTTCTTCACTGAGCTGATCTAGTTGGCTGCTTAGCGTGCGACTACGATCCTCGAGTTTGGCCATCTGAGTTTGCAGGTGAGATTTGTCCCGCAACAATACAACTGCCAGCATAAGGAGACCTAAAGCCGCCAAGGAAGGAACTAAAGCCGTCCACAAGCTTCGCTCACCTGCAGAAGCCGGGTTCCTCCTGGGTACGCATCGAGGCTCGGCGGCGACAGATTGGATTAGCCTTTCTTTGCTGCGCGCAGGAGGCTGCGGGCCGCTGCTCGATAGCGCCAGCAGTCCAAGGTCGCCGCGCAACATTTGCAGTTCCCGCCGACACGCAGCACAGCCTTCTACGTGCTGTTCGAGTTCCTCACGCATCCCGCCTGTCAGCTCATCGAGTGCGTACAGCGCCAGATCGTCCGCGAATTGTTCGTGCGTCCTCATCCTGCAAACTTGGCTCGTAGTTGCTGCAGCCCGGCGCGAATCCTCGTTTTTACCGTGCCCAAGGGCTCGCCCGTTTTCGTGGCGATGTCGGTGTGGGTCATGCCCTGAAAGAATGCCAGCTCCAGCAGCTTGCGATAATCAGGATTCATATCAGCCAGCACCTGGCGTACCTTCTCGATTACCAGAGTTCGCTCGATCTCTTGGCCCAAGTCACTCGCACAAGCGATGACGCAATCTTCAATGTTAGTTTCGGGCCGCCGTTGGCGCAGCCGATCAATCGAGCGATGGCGCGAGATCACCGCCAACCACGCAGCCAAACTGCCACGGCTGGCGTCGAATGCGTCGGGCTTGCGCCATAGTTGCATAAATACGTCTTGCAGCACGTCCTCGGCACCCTCAGCATTCTGCAGTACGCGCAACGCAACCGCATACACCACCTTCGCGTAGCGATCGTAGAGTTCCGACATGGCATGCTGGTCGCCGGCGCGGATTCGCGCCACCAACCGCATATCGTCTGCCTTCGTAGAAGTGCCCTCGATCCGCTCCATATGGAGTACGTCTTGAAGCCGGCTACCAGATCGCTATTCCATGGCATTTTACAGGCTTCTGCCGAGACAAGAATTCTATCTTCCCGCAAATCCGCCTGCAGCCCGGTGCCGTAGTTGATATAGCAAGCGCCAATGGCAACCCACTGGTGAGACGTCGCGCTATTGGCTTGCAATGTCAGACACAGGAGAAAAGCACAATGAAGAAGCCGTTCTTAGCAGAAATGTTGATTGGATTCGCTGTACTCGGCGGACTAGTTCCATACGTCGCAGCGGAATCTCCCCAGCAGAACGCAACATCTCAGAGCCAATCGCTATATGCACGCCTCGGCGGGTACGATGCGCTCGCAGCGGTCACGAAAGATTTTATTGGCCGCCTGGCGACCGATCCTCAACTCTCCAGGTTCTTCGTGGGCCTGAATGACGCGTCCAAAGCCAGGGTTGAAGCTCATGTAATTGACTTCCTCTGCGTGGCTACCGGCGGCCCCTGCCTCTATACCGGACAGGACATGAAAACCGCGCATACGGGGCTACACATCACCGAAAGTGACTGGAATGCCTCGTCAGCCCATCTCACTGAGACACTGAACAAGTTTCATGTGCCTCAAAAGGAGCAGACTGAGGTCATGTCTGCGATCACCGGGCTAAAGGGTGACATTGTCGGACGGTAGGGCACTGATTGCCGGTTGACAGCTCGAACTGTTTTCTGGCCGCGGTAGCGTTGGGTTCAGGCCGCGGCCGCCCTTTTTTCCCCCAACGGGCCTCGGTTACACTGGAACAGGGGAGAGGCCTATGATACAGCCGAAAACAGTCAGTTCACTCGGTCTTGCGCTCATTCTGGCGATTACCGCCATGCTTTTTGCCCAAATGCGCGCACAAACAGCACCACCCAGCAGCAATAAGCACTCCTATCAATTCGATGTGCCCGGAACAAAGCAGTGGGTGGACACCAACATCGATCTACGAGGCGGCGCGAAATTGCGCGTTACCGCGACAGGGCAGATCACTTTTCCAGCCGATCAATCCTACGCGGGGAAAACCAAGACGTCCGGAACTTTTGGCCCCAACGGTATTCCGCGAAACTGGGCCGATCTTATCCATCAATATGCCGTCACCGATGCCGGTCACGGGGCATTGATCGCCCGCGTGGGTTCAGGCGATTATGCTCAGCCGTTCTTGATTGGTGAGGGCAAAGAATATGATGTCCCGGTCGCAGGCAGGTTCTTCCTTGGGCTCAACGAAAGTGAGAGCGATGCCTCCGCCGCGCAGGGAAGCTTTCACGTGACTGTCGACATTTTGGCCGAGGGCTCTGCAGACGCTGCCAATGTCGGGGGTCCGGCAGACGCCCCCATCGCAGCTATCACTCCTGACTTATTGAATAAAATTCCACGTCGAGTCAGCGATCCCAATGGCAAGCCCGGCGACATGGTCAACGTTCTGATCATCGGAACGCAGGACCAGGTCGTCAAGGTATTTACGACGGCGGGATGGGTCCAGGTGGATAAGACCGTAGGCAATAGCATTCTGAATGCAGCGATGGAATCGTTCGAGAAAAAAGATTACCTGACCATGCCGATGAGTACTCTCTTTCTTTTTAACCGTCCGCAAGACTATGGCTTCGCCCATGCCGAACCGGTCAAGGTAGCCATGTCACGAAACCATTTGCGCGTGTGGAAATCCCCCTATGAGGTTAGCGGACGGCCGTTGTGGTGTGTAGCGGCTACCCACGATATTGGTTTCGAGCGAGACCAGCGCAACAACGGAATCACCCACAAGATTGATCCGGCAATTGACGGAGAGCGCGAGTACGTCGATGGGACGCTGTCTTCGACCGGTCTGGTGGGGCAGCGTGATCATGTCACGCCATCTGATCCGCTGACTACAGCAAAGACCGCAACCGGAGGCGAGTTCCATTCAGACGGACGCATTGTCGTCCTTGTGCTCAAGAACAGCGGTAGCTAGCGTCCTCCAGAATCCGGTATCAGGGGTTGGTCGAATCAGGGCATCGGCACGGGAAGCCGTGGCAGCGCCTTGTCCCGATCGATTACCCACTGAGGGAAAACGGGATGTCCTTGTGCCGGCTTGCCCCTCGTGATCGCCCAGTGATCGAGCCAGTCCGTGCCTTCCTCCCCGACGAAGGTGTCTGGCATGCTATATGCCTGATCGCCCAGGGCGTCGTCCAAAGGGATGAACCGATATCCTCTCTTCCGAATTACTTCCGCCAACTCATTGAAGTGATCGGCTTCGAGTTGATTCGCATGGAGCAGCAGAATCTGTTTGATTTCGTACCCAACAAGTTCTTTTGACAGCTGCTCTGCAAAGGCGAACACGCTATCGCCGTGGGAAAGAAATGAGCTCACCAGTTGCTGCTGCAGTGCAGTATCGCCGCGCTTTTTTGCGTCGTCGTAAACCCCGGCATACATCCAGTCCCAAGGATCTACCGTTACTGGCGCAACCCTGTAACCGCGAGTACTCAAAAATGCTTCAGCTTCGCGCCTGGTTTCCAAGTCGCGACCGACATCGAGGTACGGATGCCGGAAGAATCTTAGTTGCATGCGGTGCTGCGCGAGCAGCAAGCGTGTGACCGTCTCCCCTTGAATCACGTCATCTTCGAAGGCCTTTAACCCAGCTCGGTTGAGCGACGTATGATTGAAAGTGTGGTTTCCGAGCTCCAGTCCAGAGTCCAGCCACATTGCCAGGGCTTTCACCCGTTCATCGATCTCGCCTGCTCTGTAAAGCTTCCTTTCATTTACGAACCCAACCGCCGGGACCTTCTGGTCTCTTAGCTGCGCGAGCAGGTGCGATGTCATATCAGTGATCGTTGCTGCATCCACAAATGCCGCGTTGGCCGCGGGCAAATCGTCGATCGTTATTGCGACTTGTCGGTCAGCATGTGGGGTTTGCCCAACCGCTGCCACACAGACCCACATCAACAAGATCAATCTGCGCATCTTCGCCTCCTACCCACAGGTTGGGCATCTATTTCAGCACATTAATAGAGAACCCCGATCATCGTAAACGATCGGGGCGAGCAGGTGGCCTGGTTCATGAATGCTACAAACGGCGGCGGCCGCCACCGTTTGTACCTGGCAAAATGCTAGTTGATGTCGAACTGCTCCTGATGCAGTGCGGGATCACTTTTCACGATCACACTCTTTTTGGTCAGTTCTTCCATTTCGGTAAGCAGGCGTCCATTATTTGTCTTCAGTGCCTTCGCTACCTCGGGATTCACTCGCAACATAACGTCAGAGTGTTCGAGGTGCTTTGCCATTTTCCGCATCTCGACATAGATCTCGTTGCACACGGTCGTAACTGATTTTACGAATCCTGTGGATTGGCAGTACGGGCACGGCGATCCAATTGTTCGTTCCAGCGACTGCTTGACCCGCTTTCGCGTGATCGCCACAAGGCCGAAATCGTTAAACTGCAAGACTTTTGACGGTGACCGGTCGTTGCGCAACGCTTCTTCGAGCGCCTGCATGACCTTCTGCCGGTTGCGGCGCTCATCCATGTCGATGAAATCGATAATGATGATGCCGCCAAGGTCACGAAGCCGGATCTGGCGAACGATCTCCTTGATCGCGTCGACGTTCGTCTTCACAATCGTGTCTTCCAGCCGTGCGGTCTTGCCGACGTATTTGCCGGTATTCACATCAATTGCGACCAATGCCTCGGCCTGGTTGATGACAATATAGCCGCCACTCTTGAGCCACACTTTGGACTTCAAGGCTTTGTTGATTTCATCTGTCAGTCCGAACTGGTCGAATAGTGGAGTTTCCTTCGTGTACAACTTGATCCGCTTCACCAGCCCCGGCTGAAAACGATTGGCAAATCGCAAAATGCGCTCGTACTCCTGCTCCGTATCCACCCAAATTTGGGTGAAATCGGAGGTGACTTGGTCGCGCAGCACACGCTCTACCACGTTAAGATCGTGATAAATCAGAGACGGGGCTTTGCTCATTTCAGCTCGTGTCTTGATTTCTGACCACAGGCCTTTGAGGAACCGGATGTCAGCACGCAGCTCATCTTCGGATGCGCCCTGCGCTGCTGTACGCACGATGAAGCCGCCGTGCCCGTTTTCGCGTTCGCTGAGGATGATGCGCTTCAGACGCTGGCGCTCCTCCTCCGATGAAATCTTTCGTGACACACCCGTGTGGTGCACAGTGGGCATGTAAACCAGGAACCGGCCCGGCAGGGCAATGTGGCTGGTGATGCGTGCGCCCTTCTTGGCAATCGGTTCCTTGGCAATCTGTACCAATATTTCCTGTCCCTCTTTGAGGAGATCGGTGATTTGCGGCAATTGCTGGGGCTCATGCCGGCGGAATCTTCGGCCTCCGCGGCGGCCACGCGGTCCGGGACGGCGATCAAACGCGGGGCGCTGTGCCCGTTGCGTGTATGGTGCAGTGCCGGACGGCGCTCGCACTTCAGCGCGGGCCTCAATTGTGCCGTTTCCGCGAGCCTCTGCATCGAGCAGGGCTTCTGCCTGTTCTTGTGCCTCTTCCAGTTCCGCATCTTCGTCGGCTTGTTCGTCCGGTTCCTCTTCGGAGGCGATATCTTTCACCTCCATCGGCGCTGACTCGGAGGAGAACGGCGCAGCCGATTCCCTGGAAGTCTCGGCGGCAGCCGCGATATGCTGAGCTTCCGATTGAAACTCAGCAGCGTGATGCGTTTCTTCCTCCATTTCGTCGAATGCCGCGTCTTCTTCCAAGTCTTCGACGTAGGAAGCCAAATCAGCTTCTTCCTCTTCGATCTCTTCTTCTTCGAAAGTCCCCGCGGCGGGAGCTGCAGATGCGGTTTCCACAGGGGGCGCTGAAATATCGTGCTCGGCACTTGTGCCGCTAAACATTGGCATTCCATTTGCCCGCTGAATGCTTTGCGCACGTTCCGACTGCGGAACGTCTTCATGTGCCTGCACCGATAGCTCTTCGGGATTGGCCTCAGACCGAGCGGACGGCGTAGATTCTTCCGAGCACGGCGAGTCGCCCGGTGATTCGTTCGTAAACAGTGGCTCATCATCCGGGAATAACGCCGAGATGGGTCTTGCGACCTCTGTCTTAGGCGACTGGTTGCGTGAAGCGGATTGCGTTTGCGCCAAACGCTGATATTTGGAAATCGATTCGCCAGGAAGCACGATGGGCTCATAACCGGGGGGAGGCCCGTATTCGTTACGCGCCGGTTGCGAGGACTCGGGGCGGTCAAACCGGCTGTCAGGCATGCGCTCACCGCGACGCCCGCGTCCCCGGCGCCGACTCCGCCAATTACCACGGGATTCGCGCTGATCTCCATTGCCGGACTTGTCCCGGCTTTCTGCCTGACGATTCTCCGACGAAGGATCCGGCGACCGGCCGGTCTCCGCTGCGAGAGCCGGCTGGGAGGCCTCTGCGACGTGATCTTGCTCCACGGATTGGGCTTCTTGGTGAGGTTGAAAGACTCGGGCGTTATTCGCCGGTATTTCCTCTACTTCATCGTCTTCCTGCAGTTCCATGAAATCAGAAACATAGAGGAAAGCATCACGTTCCAAGCCGATGTCCACGAACGCGGATTGCATACCAGGAAGAACACGGGTGACCCGCCCCTTGTAAATGGAACCAGCAAGGGTGTACTCGTTTTCGCGTTCGAGGTAGATTTCTGCAAGTTGATCATCTTCGACCATACCCACTCTGGTTTCGTGAGGTGTAGAAGATACAAACAATTCTTTTGTCATTCGGACTCCGATCCCGCGTGGCTAAGCCGCCGCAGGACTTACCGGATCATTGACAGGAAAGGACTGGGAGGATGGAGCAATGCGATAGTCGGCTTGGGTACAGCCCGAATCTGGCCGCAGGAACCGCTCTTCAGCAGCATCATTTCCACAAGCTCGGAAATCGGTCCCACTTATCGCACGTGAGGCGCCGGGTTTGTGACCGCTCTCTCAGGTTGTCCTACTCACATCGCCTTTTTAACGAACCGTTGCTGACAACCCGGGGGCCGTTACCCGCCCGGCAACCGTAATAAGCTTCAATCCTCTGCCCGTCCGTGACCATCCACGACCGGCGTGCCCTCTTCACGCGAGGGCGCTCGTAATCTTGTTTGCCGCTCATGGCAAGCGCGGCGACGCTCCTTGCCTTCTTCCCGCTGTTTCAGTTTACGTAACGGCGCATGCGAACATTCATCACCATGCCTAGCGCCAGGAACATAAATAAAACGGAAGACCCGCCATAACTCATTAGTGGCAAGGGGATTCCCGTGACCGGCATAAAACCGACCACCATGCCGACGTTGACTAGTATGTGGAAGCTGAGCACAGCCACCACGCCCATGACCAGAAATGTGCCAGCACGGTCTGGTGCCGTCTGTGCATTCTGGGTAAGACGCATCAGCACTACAAAGTATAACAGCATTACACTCAAGGCGCCGACAAATCCGTGCTCCTCGGCAAAAGCAGCAAAGATGAAGTCGGTTTGGGGAACTGGGAGAAAGGACAGATGGGTCTGAGATCCGGCGCTGCTGCCCCAAATCCCTCCCGATCCTACCGCTATCAAGGACTGAATAACCTGGTAGCCGGAGCCTTGACGATCGGCCTCCGGCTCCATGAAACTGGTGAGCCTCTCGCGCTGGTAAGGTTTCAACACGTGCCAGGCCAGTGGCATCATCAGACCCGCGAGCACTACTACCGCTAATGCTTGCTTGGCCCGCAGCCCTCCCAGAAACAGACCCATAACGGCAATAGGAATATAGGTCAAAGCTGTTCCCAGATCAGGCTGAGCTAGAACCATAAGCATCGGCACCCCTACCATCGCTCCAGCCTTGATGAAATCGGACCAGGAAAGATCTCGTTGATGCAGGTCTGCGATATATTTGGCGACCGCAAGAATCAGGATCAGTTTCACCCACTCGGAGGGCTGAAAGTGGCTGCCACCCGGCATTTTTATCCAGCGCCTGGCACCCAGGTACTTTTGCCCAAACAATAGCACTGACACCAGGGAGGCCACGGCAACGATGTACATCCAGTGCACCTTCTCGAGCATTGCCTGGTAGTTGACGATACTCATCAGGAACATCGCTCCGATTCCGCCGATGACCCAGTAAACCTGCTTGATGTGGGCACCGGCGAATTTCGTGTGCGCGGTCGCACTGCGAATCTCGGTTACACCCAGGGCGCAGATAATCAGCACGAAGGTGAACAGAAGCCAGTCGAAATCGCGAAATGAGACGTAACGTGCCATGAATAGCTGATAGTTAGTAGCTAGTAGCTAGAAAATCTGTCCCAACCCAGCTACTAGCGTAGCTAGAGGCTCTCGATTCAATTCACGCCTGGCGCCGCCGTGGCCAAGGGGAGGCGCTTATTCACAAGATCAATCGCGAAATGACCTCCTTGTAGGACATCGCCGGAACCATCCAGGTCTGTGTCATTCCACACCGCGCCAATCTCCACCTTTGGTTTGCCTTCGGCCATCTTGGTGGGTTGGCGACGCTCTTTCTCGACATAAGCCTTGATCACCTGAGCAGCAATGCGGGCCGCGAATTGCCCGTGCTCTCCACCTTCAAAGAGCACCGCGACCACAACCTCTGGATTTCGCCGCGGCGTAACTCCTACGAACCATGCATTGTCTTTAAACCGCGACTTCCCATTCGCGACTTTCACTTTCATCGCGTTACTGATAGTTTGAGCGCTGCCTGTTTTGCCGGCGAAGTCGATTCCTTGCAAATGCGCGCTTGGCGCAGTTCCTAACGGTGTTGGCACGTTGGCCATTGCGTCAGTAATTATCTCCCAGTTCTGGGGATCGATTGGAACTTGCGCTTTGTCCGGCACATTCGAGGCCGGCAGCACATTTCCGGGCAAATCAGCTGGATTCGTGACATGCGGACGGACCAGCAGCCCGCCGCTAGCGATCCCGCCGATCGCACGCGCCAGCTGAATCGGTGTCACGGCGACCGCACCTTGACCGATTCCCACCGAAATCGTCTCTCCTGCGTACCATTTCTGCTTGAAGTTCCGGATTTTCCATTCCTCGGACGGCATTACGCCGCTGACTTCCTGCGGTAAATCAATTCCTGTCCGCTGACCCAGTCCGAACATCGTTGCATACCTCGCGATTCGGTCGATACCAAGTTTCTCGGCCAGCGTGTAAAAAAATACGTCGCAGGACTGATAAATTCCCTTGCTGATTTCAACTGCTCCATGTACCCGATGTTCCGCAGTCACCCAGCACTTGAAGTAGCGGCCATAGAAAACCGCGCCACCGTTGCAGATCACGTGCAAATCCTGGGCGATCCCTTCTTGCAGCCCGGCGGTAGCCATAATGATCTTGAATGTCGAACCGGGAGCAAGCTGTGCCTGAATTGCTTTGTTCAACAGCGGATGTTCCTCATCTCCGACCAGCTTCGTCCACTGATCGCGCGAAACCCTCACCGCAAAATCATTCGGATTAAATGTTGGCCGGCTGACCATTGCGAGAATTTCGCCGTTGCGCGGATTCATCGCCACAATCGCGCCGTTTCGCCCTTCCAATGCCTCTTCCGCCGCGATCTGCAGATCGAGGTCAACCGTTAGCTTGAGCTGCCTGCCGGGAACAGCGGGAGTCTCGTCGAGCCTGCCGACCTCCCTTCCATGACTATTCACCACGGCGCGGCGGAAACCATTCTTGCCCATCAGAATGTCGTTGTATTCGAGCTCGACTCCCGATTTACCCACAACATCGCCGGGATTGTAGAGCTCGAATTGTGGCTGGTTGAGCATGTCTTCACTGACTTCGCCGACGTAGCCGATCAAGTGCGCCATAAACCCCTTGCGCGGATATAACCTGCGATGCGCCATGATGGTATCGAGCTCGGGCAATTCATTGTGGTGAGACTCGACAAATGCCAGCTCATCTGGCGTGATGTCATCCTTGAGATAGATGGGTTGGTATTGTGGTGATCCGGCGAAGTGGCGAATGCGCTGTTTCAATTCGTCTGGATCGAGGTGCAAGCCTTCGGCGATGAGGTCCGCATCGGTTATCAAGTCACGAGACGAGTCGCGCATCAGTAAGGCGCTGAAGGATGGATAGTTGTCCACGATGATTCGGCCCTCGCGGTCAAAAATCTTGCCGCGTGGTGCAAGAATAGGGACATTCCGGATGCGGTTTTTTTCCGCCAGCGAGGCATAGAAGTCGCTCTGCACCACCTGCAGCCGCCATAGGCCATATGCCAAAACCAGAAAAATGGAAAGAATGATGTATTGCACCGCAGTCAGGCGGATGGACGATACCTTTTCGTCGCGACCGAACATCGGGCGAGTAGGACCTGGATCGGCACGGCGATACTTCCGCGCATCCCTGTCCGATTCATCCTTTCGGGAAGTTACTTCATTGTAACCCGCAGCGCTGCCGACTGGCCTCTGCCTTTAGTAACGGAAGGGCATCGTCATCACGGGCACGAATAAGGCGTCCCCGGAATAGCCGGCGTGCCCGGGATAACGATATCTGGCGTGCCCGGGGAACCTGGAGTGGTTGGTGTTCCCGGAATGACGGTCGGGGGCGTGCCTGGCGTGCCCGGTGTATAACAAGTTCCGTTATTGCTGGATACTTGTGGCACTGGGCGCTTGGCTACCGGCGTGATCACCGGTGGTTGGGTTTGAAACTGCCGGACAGCATCCTGTACCTCGTTGACTGCCAGCGTCACTGGCTGGGGCAACGTCAGTTCCATCGGAGATCCGACATCCACGTAGAATTGATGGCTCCGAGCGAGGAGCACTAACGCAACCACCCCGCCCGCGGCTGCGCCCACGACACTTCCGATGGCAACGCCTTTGATGGAGTTAGACGTAAGCGTCGTGCCTCCAAGTGTGGTGCTCTGCGTAGTATGGACGGCGTGGCCGATCAATGCACCAAGCCCCGCCCCGCCCAGAGGAGCCGCAATCGCAGCCGCGGTGGTCGCTCCACTGGGATTGCGCCATGCGGTTCCCTCGTCGCCCTCCATATTTTCGGGGCCCGGAACGACGGCGACATATCCGTCTGGAAAGACAACCGAGACCGACTGCATGTTGAACTCGCTGCGATTGCCATTGCGAGACAGCTTTTCAACCTTGCCCTGAACGTAACCTCCAGCCGGGATCACCACTTGGTTTCCAACCGTCACGGGGGCCGTCAGCTGCGAGTCAATTTCATCGCCACGATGGGTCGATTTGCTGTCGACCGGATGGGTCAGTACGAGCTGAAGCCGGGTACCGGCGGGAACGATGACAGTCTCGGCTTTGTTTGCGGACTTTTCGGCAGTAGGCGGGTTGGCTTGAGAACTCCCCTCAGCTGATGTTGGCGGCTGCTGAGCGGTAATCGGTACAGCAAACAGCATCGAAGCCATCAGCCCCAGGGCCAGATGAACTCGCGAGGAACGAAGGGCGGAGAGACCACAACGGCGTTTCATGCTGCACCTCCTGCCGAAAGCTCTTGTGAACCGGCAGCATTCGGTCGCGCGGTAAGGCCGGCAGAATGCTCAGCTACTACTATAGAACTCTTTGGCTGGCCGACTGTTGCCTGGAGGAGTTGTAAACAATTGTAAGAAGGATGACTTTGAGGGCAGCAACTGATGGCACTAACCAGCAGAATCTGGCCCGAGGAGCCCAGCCGCGCAATTCTCGGTCGGCTCCGATGTGATTGACCGGCCAGTAACCCATGTACTCGTTCACAGGTTACTTTTGTGCGCGTGGACGACTAAGGATCACAGACCCGGGCGCCTCGGGACAACAATGATGTCGACAGCAACTCCATGGAGAACGCCCCATAATGACAGTTGACCGCCGGCGAGAGCCTCGCACTGAGCCCGACCTTGCGGTAATCATCTGGGGCATCGATTCCCAAGGCCTGCCTTTCGCGCAGACGGCTCTCGCCCGCAACATCAGCGGGCAAGGTGCACTCCTGTCCGGCCTGACGCAGCTGCTTCGTTGCGGAGACCTGATCGCCATTCAATATCGAAAAAGCCGCGCCCGTTTTCGAGTGGTCTGGACACGCGATACGGCAAACGGAGACAAAATACGAGCTGCCGTTCAAAGGTTGGAGAGCGACGAATGTCCTTGGAAGGATGCACTTCAACTGAGGGCCTGTCCAAGCTCCAACGATCCTGAGGCCCTCAGCCTGCATGTTCGCTTCCGGTCTTAGCGCAGACCGCACGAATACCGGCGAGCACCTACTAGGTTCTTTGTTTGAAGCGATCCAGAAGTGCGAACATGGCCACGCCCAACACCGCGTTAGCCAAGGCCGAGACAAGCTCGCGGGACCAGCTCCAGTGGAGAGTGACTCCGACCAAGCCCCGGGCCACAGTGAAGTACACGATCTCGTGTGCAACATAAAAGAAAAGGATGACTAGGAAACGGGAGCCTGCGTTCTCGACGTCGATCTTCACACCTAACGAGGACGCACCGTATCCCACAACCGTATTAGCGATTCCGTAGACCCCAAGCGGTAACGAAGGCGTAAGCGCATCCTGCAAAATGCCAATGGCAGCTCCAGTCAGCATCCCTGAAACCTGGCTGCGGCGAGCAACGGAAAAAAAGATCACCACTAGCAGCGGCAAATCGAAAATCGAGAAGAAGTGCAATCGCAACGGCAGGAAAGCCTGCAGGAAAACTGCAATCAGCGGAATCAGAATGGCTGCCGGAACGCTGAAGCGGTAGACCTCAACCTGCTCAGTAGATGTGTAAGTGATAGGCACGCTATTGAGGTTCATCCTGAGGAGGAGATTGGGGTGTTGTTGATGCAGGGGCTGGCGTTGGGTTCAGACCCGTTGGTTCCGCGACCGAAGGCGGCACTGATTTCTTTGTCGCACGCGACTGGCTGGCGTCGTCCGTGTTAGCTGTTGAGGTTTTAGGCGTCGCGCGTGGTTTCTGCACTGTAGGACTGCCAGTACCCTCGGTCTTCACGGACTTTGCAACAGGAGAACCGCTCGCAGAGTTCGATGCGCCCACAGCGTTTCCCGTCGTAAGAGGTGGCTTCTGCACCACCAAGCCATCGCTATTTGATTTACCAGCTTGTGTCGATTCCGCCGATGCTGGTGTCGTGGCCGGCGGAATCTTCAGTGCGTTTGTCGGAGGCGGTGGCGCGTAGGGATTAGCGATTGCCGGCTGATCAGGTATCGATGGTAGGCGTTGTGCAAGAATATCCGCGGCGCGAAGATGCTGCGGGTCAGCGACCACTGGCTCCCGTTCCTCCTCTTGCGTGATCACCAGGACTTCTTCGAGACGCCCGAGATCGGCCGCAGGCTTCACACGAATGTTCAGAAAGAGCTCGGCCCCAGGCGAGACCTTTGTCACCGTACCGACAACCAGTCCTTTCGGGAAGATGCGGTCACCGCCGGAGGTCAGCACCCGTTCTCCAGGCGCCACGGTTTCGTCGGTCATTACCTTTTCCAGAATGAGTTCGCCCACGGGAGTTCCACGCAGCACGCCCTGTAGCCGAGATTTCTCCAGAACCGCGCCCACGCCGCTCGTCTGGTCATTGATGAGCAGTACGCTTGCCACATGATTTTGCACCCCGCGTAGAACTTTCCCGACGATCCCATCCGCAGTGATCACCGGCATATCGGGTTTGATCCCGTCGTGGCTGCCCTTGTCGATGTAGATGGACCGCGATTGTTCACTGCCGCTGGAACCAATCACCTGAGCCGCTAAGGTTTTGGCAATGAACCGCTCCTTGAAACCCAGCAGTGCCTGAAGACGATGGGCCTGTTCAGCATCTTCATTCAACCGGACTCGCTCGATTTCGAGCTGTTCGATTTTCTGTTTAAGCTCGCGGTTCTCCTGGCGCACACCCCGCAAATAGAAATAGTTGTGCCAAAGGCTATGCGTACCATTCTGGAAACCTACGATGCCCTTCTCGAGCGGAGTTACGGCGTCCACGGCCCACACCCGTATAAGCCGGGTTGGCGCGTTTTCACCCGGTCGTTTGACTTGGATGGCCAGGCCCAGAACTTGAGCGAACAGCAACGCCGCGAGCACGGTCAGGTTGCGGTAGCGGCTGATGAGATTTTCCATGGCGCCAGTTTCAAGCGTCTAGTTTCGAGCACACCAGAAACGTGAAGTGACGGCTTCTACTCCCCAGTTTATCGCCAAAACGGAGGGAACAACTCGAAACTTCAAAATCCAAACTGGGCCTATTCGATCGAGATTTTTCTGAGTAGTTTGAAGTCACTCAACATCTTGCCGGTACCCAGTACCACGCTGCAGAGCGGGTCGTCAGCGATCGAAACCGGCAGACCCGTTTCTTCCCGAATGCGCTTGTCCAGGTTCTTAAGAAGCGCGCCGCCGCCGGTCAACACAATGCCGCGGTCGCTGATATCGGCAGAAAGCTCCGGAGGCGTCCGCTCCAGCGCCACGCGGATCGCATTCATAATGGTTGAGACGCACTCGCTCAATGCTTCCCGAATTTCGCTGTCATCAACCGTAATTGTCTTAGGAACACCTTCGATCAGGTTGCGGCCTTTGATTTCCATTGTCAGCGGCTTTTCGAGCGGATATGCCGATCCAATTTCCATCTTGATTTGCTCGGCCGTGCGCTCACCTACCAGCAGGTTATATTTTCGCTTCAGATAGTTCATGATGGCTTCGTCCATCTGGTTGCCCGCCATGCGCACGGAGCGCGAATAGACGATGCCGCTGAGTGAAATGACCGCAATGTCGGTCGTGCCCCCGCCGATATCGACCACCATGTTTCCGCTGGGTTCAGTGATCGGCAGGCCCGCGCCGATCGCGGCTACCATCGCCTGTTCCACAAGATGTACTTCGCTGGCTTTGGCGCGATACGCCGAATCCATGACCGCACGTTTTTCCACCTGTGTGATCTCTGAAGGCACGCCGATTACGATCCGGGGATGTACCAGCATCTTGCGGTTATGCGCCTTCTGAATGAAATAGTTCAGCATCTTTTCCGTGACTTTGAAGTCGGCGATGACACCATCTTTCATCGGCTTGATGGCCACGATGTTGCCAGGCGTCCGGCCCAGCATCTCTTTCGCTTCCTTGCCTACTGCCTCAACCTCACCCGTATTCTTGTTGATGGCCACGATCGATGGCTCATTTACCACAATGCCTTTGCCCCGCGCGTACACCAGCGTGTTTGCTGTGCCGAGATCGATCGCAAGGTCGCTGGAAAAGAGACTGAACAGCGATCTCAGGTTGTGCGTTCCGTTCGCGTGAAATCCGTTTGATGACATACGCGCAGCTTTCTCTCTTTAATTAGATCACTTGGGCAGCGTTCTGGTGGGGGCCATCGTTATTCTATGAGATAACTCTAATCGCTTGCCTACACCAAAGTGCGTGCCCTCAAGAGCATCGCATTCCGCCCCCCTGCCTTACTGGATGACCACCTTCTTCTGCAACGTGTTTACTCCGCCCTTGGCGTTTTGCGCGGTGATAGTAATCACGTTCTCCCCTGTCCCCAATAGGGGCGTAAAATAATGAAACTTCCCATCGGCCCCAACCAGGGGTACTTCGGCCCCGTTTACCATCACCCGGGCCCCAGCCTCAGTCTTCCCTGTCAGCTCAAGCACATGCCCATGTTGAATGAACGGATCTAGTTCAAGGCTAAGGGCTTCACTGTCCTTTCCCTTGGGAATGATGGTAAAACGGTTTTTTTCACTCTCCACGGACTCCTTGCCATCCGCGTCCACCGACTGCACCATCCAGTAGTATGCACCCTGGTCTAAGCCAGACACCAGAACGTCAGCGGTCTTGACTGGGCGATCCACTATGGTCGAAGAGAAATAGGGGTTCTTCGAGATCCGTAGCCTGTAACCTTTGGCGTTGGGGATTTTAGTCCACGAAAATTCAACCTTGGGATCGCTGGAAGCAAAGATCGGCGCCATATTCGCCGGGGCGATGGGAGTCGGCGGACCAATCTCTTTGGTCTTTTCCATGTGCGCGGATTGAGTATGGAAGTTCACTTTCTCCCAGTCGGCCAGCCGAACCGTCTCGCCGTTGCGAGTGATGTCGCCACTACCTTTCTTGACCAGGATTTCATGTTCGTCAGAATGAGGATCGTTTCGCACCATAGCCGCTGAATCAGGAGCCAGCGAGGCCGTAGCACCGCCAACGATGACCTGAGATTTTGAGCCCTGAGCATACGTAGCCGTTGCCAGATCGACAGTTCCGGTGCTGACGGTTACGGCTACATTGGTTTGCTGCTGATCGTTGGCTGAGTTTTCTTCCACCACGATTAGCGAATCCTGCTTCACGGTGTAGTTCGTACCATCACTGAAGACGATTTTGGCCATTCCTTCCGAACTGGTCTGCACCACATCGCCCTTTTCTAAAGGGACGCCGTAATCGGCTGTCGTCCAGCTGTTGGCGTTGGCCTTCTTGACCCGTACCGTTCCATCAAGAGCAGTGAAGTGCGCCTGCTGCGAGTTCATGGCCTTGGGCTTGGGCGTGCCTCCGGCGCCTGCGACTATTTCCAGCAAATGCTCGCCCAGGCCTCCTGCCGCCTTTATCCCGTTGTCTGTGAATTGAGGGAATGCCAATCTCATGCCCAGGAAGAGGATCAAAAGCCCAGCCAATGCCGTCATGGCCACGCTGCGGTACGTGACCGTCTTCCACGCAATGTGAATCCCAGGCTTGCGGTTCGCCGACACCAACACCACCAAGAGCCAGCCAAATTCTAGTGAATATGGGGTTAGTTCGAGAGTACCACACGCAGAAAATGCACCAAATAGGTAATCACTCACGAGTATTACCTTCGTGCACCGACACTAGTGTAATGCGGCCCTATTCGTCCATGCGAAACGCGGTTTTTCCGTGCTGCACGTCGAACATGATTTCCTTCCTGCCTGTATACTGCGGCCCGTAGAGATGAGCATGAAGGTGCAGACGCCTACTGGAGTATTGCTGGGGTCCAGCGAGAAACAACGCTTCAATTTGTCTCAGCGCTGGGAGGAGATTCGTACCGGATTTGAGAGGCCGTTTTGGGTAGCCAACATCAGCGAGCTTTTTGAGCGGCTTTCCTACTATGCTGCTTTTTCATCCCTGCCCCGATACCTGCACGAAAATCTGAGTTTCGGAGTTGAACGGGCCAGCAGCCTGGCAGGACTGTTCGGGGGCCTGGTGTGGTTCCTGGCTGCATTTGGCGGTGCCCTCGCCGACAGAATCGGCTTCCGGCGGGCTCTTTCACTGGCATACCTGATTCTCAGCATTTCTTATTTCTTAATCGGATCGATTGGTGCGCCTTGGCTCGCGCCTGTGCGCAATGCCATGCCGCTCGTGGTGTTAGTCACGATTCTGCTGATGTTGCCGCCTTTGGGAATAGCGCTCGTGAAGCCCAGTGTTGTGGGCACAACAGCGCGCGCCTCCAAGGAGAATGTTCGCTCAACTGGTTACTCGATTTACTACACGCTGGTGAATGTGGGTGGCGCCGCAGGACCCTTTTTAGCTGGATGGGTACATCAGCACTTTAAAGTCGAGAACGTCTTCCGCATGGCGGCAGTGAGCGTACTACTGATGTTCTTCGCCGTGCTGGTCTTCTTCCGCGATCCGCGCCGATCTGAAGAACCTCAACTGCCTCTGGGGCAGGTAGCATCGAACTTCTGGACTGTAATCTCGAATCCGCGGTTCATGTTATTTCTTCTCATTTTTTCCGGCTACTACATCGCATTCTGGCAAGAGTTCATCATTCTTCCCATCTACGTGCACGATTACATCGATGCGAAGAGCAATACAGAGCTGTTGTTGACCGCTGACCCGTTGACCGTTGTTGCCCTACAAATGCTGGTCAGCATGCTGATCCGGAAAATGTTGGCTCTACGAGCAATCACCATTGGCACTTTGATCTCCGGATTGGCATGGCTGATTTTGGCCGCACGTCCCACGGTTCCGATGGCATATCTCACGCTTGTGGTCGTGGCAATTGGCGAGATCACCCAACAACCGCGATATTACGAGTACATTTCGCGGCTCGCGCCCCCTGGGCAGCAAGGAACGTACATGGGATTCGCCTTTTTGCCGATTGGACTTGGTTCGCTCGGCGGCGGACTGCTGGGCGGAGTTCTCATCCACCAATTTGCTGAAGTGCGTCATCAGCCAGCGCTGATCTGGTGTGCGGTTGCCGCAGTTGGCGTAGCTACCGCCGGGTTACTCTGGCTTTACGACCGATATTTGCGACCGGCTACGTGATGTATTGTTTCAGAACTGAATGGCTAGGTGCCGCGCACGTACGGAGGTGTAATTGAATCTTGGCGATCTCTCATTTCCGGGTGCTCCATCGATAAAGACTCGGCCACCGGGTCCGAAATCCTGCGAATACCTCGACTTCCAGTCTACTCACGAGGGTTCAACTGTTTCTTATTCCAAGGGTATGCCGATGGCGATCCAGCGGGCCAAAGGAGCAACAGTTGAGGATGTCGATGGAAATTTGTACATCGATTTCTTTGGTGGCGCGGGAGTCATGAACGTTGGACACTCCAATCCGGCAGTTGTGCAGGCCGCTATTAAGCAAATTGGTGAGCTGACGCACGCGCTGGATTTTCCTAACCCGGCGCGCAATCACCTGATCGAGAAACTGTCGGGTTTGTTGCCAAAAGAATTGAGCCGGCTTTCGTTTGGAGGGCCAACCGGTTCTGACGCGGTCGAGTCTGCCGTCAAGCTGGCCAAGTTCAATACCAAACGACAGCCCATTGTCGCGTTCGAAGGCTCCTATCACGGCATGACAACGGGCGCTCTCTCCCTCACGAGCGGTCGCCATTTCCGAGAACCTTTTCTTCCCCTCGCGCCAGAAGTGCACTTTGTCCCATACGCATATTGTTATCGTTGCCCCTTCAACCAAACTCCCGACAAGTGCAGCTTGGAATGTGCGCAATACCTGGATCACGTGCTCGAAGATCCTCATTCGGGGGTCGGCAAACCAGCTGCGGTCATCGTCGAGGCAATTCAGGGGGAAGGCGGCTCAATCGTTCCTCCGCCACAGTTCATCCCAAAGGTTCGGGAAATTTGCGATAAACACGAAGTCGTTATGATTGCCGACGAAGTGCAATCGGGATTCTGCCGCACCGGAAAGATGTTTGCGTTCGAGCACACCAACACCATTCCCGACATCGTCACCATGAGTAAAGCCCTTGGCGGCATTGGGCTGCCAATTTCGGGCATCGCTTACCAGGAGAAGTTAAACACCTGGCCCTCCGCGCAACACATTGGAACATTTCGGGGAAATGTTGCTGCCTTTGCAGCGGGCGCAGCGGCTTTGGATTTTATGATGAGTACTAACTTGGCTGACCATGCCCTAAATCTGGGCCAGCGCATGCTTTCCTCGCTGAAAGACCTGCAGAAAAACTCTCGGATAATCGGCGATGTGCGGGGAAAGGGCCTGATGTTGGGAGCTGAGTTCGTGAAGGACAAGGCGACAAAAGAACCAGCGCCCGAGGTTGCTCGCAGGGTCCGCTCAGAATGTCACCGGCGGGGTCTGCTGATTGAGGTTGGCGGACATTACAACAACGTTGCGAGGTTCCTCCCGCCATTGGTGCTCACGGATGAGCTGGCACAGAAAGGCTTGGCTATATTCGATGAATCGGTCAAGCAGGTTGAAAGCTTAGCGGACAGCAGCTCTCGTAACACGGCATCATGATCGTGCTCCCGGGTGCAATTCCAGGTGAGAATTGGCTCATCGAAGTTTTCAGCCGAGGCTGCCGATGTTATGATGGTCACGACGCAAGCTTCAATTCCTCAGTAGCTCAATGGCAGAGCATCCGGCTGTTAACCGGAGGGTTGTAGGTTCGAGTCCTACCTGAGGAGCCATTCTTTCAATACTTACAAAGTCTCAGAATAGGACTTCGGTGCCAGTTTGGTCGTCCAGCATCGAGGGTCGCAAGTCAAGCGGCTGCTCTAGCGCGCTCAACACGAGGTTTCCGTAACCAGCACTCAAGAAAATGCATCGTGGACGTAGTTGAAACGCTACGGTTCAATGCGATTATTTGCCACCGGCTCCGCGGCTGCGGTTTGAACACCGCTACCGGCTTTTTGCGACTCAAGGAGGAACTCCGCCATAGCCTGCAGATGAACCTGCATGGCGGCGCGCGCGGCAGACGAATTCTTCTTGGCAATTCCCATAAAAATGCGCTGATGCTGGAGCAGCGCTTTTTCCGCCACGCCTTGTACTTTTAGCGCACTGCCGATCCAGTTCTGAAGCAAATTGCGGATCAGTAGTAAGGCATTCATCAGCAGACGATTGTGAGCGGCCTGGGCGATTGCCAGATGGAAAGCAATATCGGATCGTTGAAACTGATCTACATCGCCGGTTGAGACCTCCATCTCATCAAGATGAAGGCCGATTTGCTTTAGGTCAGATGGGGTAGCGCGTTCTGCGGCCAACCCCGCCAGTTCAACTTCGATCAGCTTCCGTGCCTCCACCAGTTCCTGAGCCTCGGCTTCTGAGCTGCTTGTGATCGCCCATAACAGCGGCCGAGAAAGAAACTCTGATCTTTGGCAAACATAAGTACCGTCGCCCAGCCGCGTTTCTATCATCCCCATGATTTCCAGCGCCTTGAGCGCCTCGCGAAGCGACGCCCGGCCAACACCGAGCTGCTGGCACAGTTCGCGCTCTGGTGGAATGCGCTCGCCGGGGCCCCAGTCACCTCGAATCAGGTGTGTGACCATCTTGCGGTAAATGTCCCCAGTTAACGTGGTTCGGTTGACGGGAGTGAGGAATTGGCGTTGCATCATAGGCCTGAACTCACTTCTGAAATAAACCAATCCGCCCCGAGCAGAAGCTTGCCCAGTCGGACTCTATACACCGCGACAGCACACGACACGAACTGCATCAATGCATCACCGTTCCGCCGTCAACTGAGATGGTCTGCCCGGTGACAAATGAACTTGCGTCTGATAACAACCACGTCACGGTTCCAACGAGATCGATGGGCATGAGGTTGCGCTGAATCGTCTGATCGCTGCGGATCCTCTCTATGGCCTTCTCAAATTTTTGCCCAAAGAATTGGCGTGTGGCGTCGGTTAAGACGGTGCCGGGCGCGACCGCGTTGACACGGATTCCGTCCCTGCCGAGTTCCCGGGCAAGTCCCCGGGTCAACCCGATCACAGCGGCTTTGGATGTCGTGTAATGCAGCCCGAAAGGCATACCGTAGGTGGCGGCTAGAGACGAAATATTCACAATGCTGCCTCCACCGTTTTGCCGCATGATCGGCACCACCGCCTTGCAACAGTTCCATATGCCCTTCACGTTAATGGACATGACGGCGTCCCAATCGGTCTCAGTAATCGAGTCAAAGCGGCCACCGCGGACCGTGGCATACAGCGCTGCATTGTTAACCAGACCATCGATGCGTCCGAAGGCGCTGGTCGCGGCTTGCGCCATGCCTGAAGCTGACGCGGCATCACCGACATCGAGCGTAGCTGCGACTCCATCACCTCCTGTCATCTTGATCAGATCCAGGGTCGTGGAGCAGTCACTAATATCCGCGGCGACGACACGGGCCCTGGCAGCTGCGAAACTGCGCGCGTATTCTTGCCCGATGCCTCGCGCTGCTCCGGTGATGACTATTACCTTGCCCTCAATGCTCATATTCTGTTTGCCAGACGGTCGTAGTATCAACTTTCCGTCGCATAAATGCCTGTCGCACTAAGCTACAGCACATCAAAAGAGAATTTTGGCGCTTAACTGCGTATTGAACGGCTCGCCAGGGCCGATCGCTGGTGCTGCCCAGAACACACCCACAGTTGATGAAATCTGGCCCCCGCTATCCCCGGCAGTTGGCGCCCCCACGGGAGCAAGATTGGTTCGGTTAAAGATGTTGAAAAACTCGGCCCGGAACTGCAGAGTCACTCTCTCAGTGATTGGAGTGTTCTTGAGAATTGAGAAGTCAATGTCACCATATCCTGGATTGAAATACTGTCCACGCCGCAGCGTGCCGTATTGCCCCTGCGGCGGATTGGTGAAAGCTGCGGGATTAAACCACTGTACCAATCCGTTCACGATGTTGTGGGAGACACCGGTGTAGGGACTGGTGCCCGTAGCATCCGCCCGGTCGGCGAATTCCCCGTTCCCACTGGTGTTCGAACTGGAAACCGGTGTGTATGGATTGCCCTTATGAAAGCTGATCAGGCTGTTCAACTCCCAACCATGGGTTAGCTTATAGGGAGCGTGGGAAGACCCAGGTATCGCATAGTTGACATAGCCGCTGAACGACTGGCGCTGGTCCAAATCGCTGTTCCCGTATTCGGCGGCCAGATTGTAGCTGTTCTGTGGCAGGTAGGGAATCAATCCTGTGCCCTGGTCGAGTGTATGCGCCCACACGTAGCTGAGTTGCGAAGTTACTCCATGCCAGGCGGCGCTACGAATGGTTGCCTGAAGCGAGTTATAGTTGGCGTTATAACGAGACTGGACTTGATTGATCACACTGAAGTCGGGGAATTGTCCGAAGTAGGGCCGTGAGCATTGCTGGTTTCCGGAGCCAGCATCAGCAAACTGCGGCGCGCATGTGGGATTGACGAATGCGCTGCCCTGCGCGGCTTGATTGACATCTGCCACATTGGTCTCGTGATGGGACTGCGAGCCAATGTAAGCTAATTGGAGAATGGCCGACCGGCCCAGACTCTGCTGTACCGAAAGGTTGTAATTCTCCGTATACGAGGGACGATAGTTGGGGCTGACGGAGAACACGCTGATCACGCCAGCACCGGCGATAGCCTGGGGAAGGGTAGGGAAAATGAGTTGGTTGGGAACAATCACGGCGCTGCTCACCGAAGCGGCGGCGACTGGATCCGCCCCCGCGGGATTGTCCTGTACGCCGATCGCTCCTCCGTTGGTGGTGCCGTGGAGATTCAGGAATGGAATCAGGTATGGCGAATCCCAATAAAGGCCATACGAACCGCGTATCACAGTGTTCCCGTTCGCGCGGGGCTGGAACGCGAACCCGAGACGTGGACTGAAGCTCTTCCAGTAGCGTTGATACAAGTTAGAGATCGTTGACCCTGCGACCGCCAGCCCGTCGGCAACGCTTGGATCAAAGGTTGTCAGGTTCTTGTCGCCGTTATGGACCGGTCCGGTATAGTCCCAGCGCAGGCCGTAGTTGAGGTTCAGCCTCTTCGAAACCTGCCAGGTGTCCTGGGCAAAGAGATTGAACGAATTCACGTAAACCTTGCGTTTGGGATTTCCTTCAACAATATTTGCACTGGAAATGCATCCCGCCATGAAGTCGGCGAGAAACAGAACGTTGGTGTCGAATGTGTCCGTCGGAGCATAACCCGGCGCAAACGTGCCTAGATTCTTAGTGGCCAGTTGCGTGCACGGAGTCGTGGCCACGGTGGTGCCTGCGGGGAGATCCCATGGCCCTTGGGAGCCATCAAAGAAGAATGCGCCGCGCGCATTGGTTTGATAGAAGTCATCCACCGAGACCCTTCGCACCTCGCCTCCGAAGCGCATCTGATGCGCACCTTCTATATAAGAGAGGGCGTCGTTCACATGCCATGTAATGTCAGTGCGTCCGGACTGACTAAACGGGCCAATCGGATCAAAGCCGCTATTTCCTCCGAGGAGGTTGGTTACGCCGGTGCCGGCGGCGGACGGTGCAATGTTGATGTTCGGCGCCCCCGAAAGATTTGGACTGGTTACTCCCGTATTCAAGCCCAAAGCCACAGGATTGAAACTAGTGTTCGCATCCCGGAATTTTTCATCGAAAAAGTTAAATCCGAAACTTGCTTGGTTGGTGAGATTCGGGCGCAGCACGGCGTCGTAGATCACCGAGTAATTCATCACCCGCAACGGGCCTTTGGTGAGATAGTCGGGGAGTACCGATCCGTCTGGACCTTGCTGATGACCTTGGCCAATGAATCCCTTCAACGACACGTGATTGTTCAGATTGAAATTCTCATCAAACTTCAGCAGTCCGTTGTGACTGACCCCGGTCACCGGAGCATTCGCAAAGTAGTTGCCCGCGGAGGCGGGACCACTCAATAAGCTGGACGACCAAAGATTGTTTAACAGGTTCTTGGACACTGGATTAAACAGCATTCCGTAGTAATTCAGCAAAGTTTGCGCCTCGGCCTGATACGCGAGTGAAGGCGCTGTCGCGTTAACGGTGCTGGCAAAGAAAATGTTGTTCCATTCGTACGAAGCAAAGAAAAAGGTCTTGTCTTTGATGATCGGGCCACCAAGCGAAAACCCGGCATTCTGACCGCGCTCCGCAGCTTTCTTTGACCCTGGCGGCGCAAAGGGATTGTTTACGCCGAAGAATTCGTTGCGATTAAAGTAGTAGGCCGAGCCATGCAGGTTGTTAGTGCCCGACTTCAGCGCCAGATTGACCGTTCCTCCCGGATTTCGGCCAGTCTCCGGGCTTGAAGTTGTTACCATCGAAAACTGTTCAATCGAGTCCATCGGAAGAATGCTGCCAGCCAGGCTCGATATCCCGCTTTGATTCACCGCCTGCAGATTCCACCAGATGTCGTTGTTATCTGTGCCTTCGATCTGATAGTTGACTTGATTGGGGCGAGAACCGTTAATTGCCAGAGAACCTACACTGGGCAGCCCATATCCAGCCGCACCCGGCGTGAGGGCTTCGAATTCGCTGAAGTCCCGTCCGTTGATAGGAACGTCTTGCACCGCTTTTTCCGGAATATTAGTGGTCTGGTTCACCGAGGTGGTGTCCAAAGAAACATCCGCCGCATTCGCTTCCACCTCGATTTTCGCTGCGGTAGAGGCCAGCGTTACCTTGGCTGAAATGGTGTACATGTTGCCTGCTGAGACCGGTACGTTGCTGATTCTGAGCGTCTGAAAGCCGCTTGCAGTCACGGTCACATCGTAGGTTCCGAGAGGGAGATCCTGAAAGGCGAACTGTCCGGCACTCGATGAGATCGTCTTGTAGACGACACTGGTAGCGGTGTCAGTTG
>Ga0187780_10000688_pt1 | contig 25001 bp, 24 predicted proteins | sample 1015_Q2_SP10_20__FD_132429 | JGI IMG/M metagenome (GOLD analysis project Ga0187780, IMG submission 132429) | Tropical peat soil microbial communities from peatlands in Department of Meta, Colombia - 1015_Q2_SP10_20_MG | ecosystem: Environmental > Terrestrial > Soil > Wetlands > Peat | place... | reverse complement strand
TGCTCCGCGCGCCCCGAGAACGGCGGGAACCGTGGCGAGGAGGATGCGCACGTTCAACCACAGCGATCGGCGGCTGGCGTACTCGACGTCGAGGCGGATCATCTCCTCGAGTGTTACCACGGAACGGCCGCTTACCTGCCACAAGCCGGTGAGCCCGGGCTTGACCGCGAAGCGGGCGAACCAGTGCGGCGGATAGTGCTCTACCTCATAGGGGATCGGCGGACGCGGCCCGACGAGCGACATCTCGCCGCGCAGCACGTTCCACAGCTGCGGGAGCTCGTCGAGGCTCGAGCGCCGCAGGATGCTGCCGAAGCGAGTCACGCGCGAGTCGGAGATCATCTTGAAGTACTTGCTCGACGCGTCGGCGCCTGCCCCGTCGTGGCGGGGGGGCTCGCCGTTGATGAGACCGATCACGAACTCGCGGTGAGGATCGTGCGCGACTCCCTGATGCATCGTGCGGAACTTGTGGACCGTGAACGGCTTGCGGTCGCGTCCGAGTCGCCGCTGGCGAAAAAGCGCCGGACCGGGCGAGTCCAAGCGGACGGCCAGCGCGATCGCGGCAAGCAGCGGCGCAAGCACGATGAGCAGGATCAGGGCTCCCACGACGTCCAGGGCGCGACAGCTGGCGTCGACCAACCGTCCGGCGCGAGACACCTCGGCGGCGGGCTGGACGTCGACATCTGGGCACGGTAGGTCGATGCGCTCATCGATTGCGCGAAGCACCATCACCTAAGAACAACGAACGCCGACGTTGCAAGTTTGCGCCCAATCTCAGCGAAAGCGCCGAGCCGTCGTCGGCCGGACGCGATCGAGCGCGTCAGATGCGCTCTAGCAGGACCGTCGTTTGGTGCCCGTAGGCCGCGGGCGTGACCGTGCAGGTCCTGTAGCCGTAGTCCAGCCGGCGACAGAGCGTCTCGGCGTCCCACATCACGTGCGCCGACATCGAGCGCCCCATGGTGACCATGTAGGCCTCGCCTCGACGGAACCGTTGGTAGTCCGCGCGAGGGGTGTTGGCTACGACGAACGCATCCCACTGGGACTTGCCGCCGGTGCGCTCGTAGTAGCGCTCGTAGGCCTCGGGGCTAGCGTGGCCGTCGAAGATCTCGACAGCGTTGCGATCGTTGATGCTGAAGTACAGGCGTCCACCGGGACGCAGGATGCGATGCAGCTCCAAGAACCAGGTCTCCGCCAGATCGTCGAGGTGCGTGAACACCGACCCGCAGTACACGAGCCCGAACGAGCGGTCCTCGAATGGCAGGTGCGGGACGGTCGTGTTCGTCGCGAAGTAGCACGGCGGGCTGAGATGATCCTGGCACCACAGGATCGCGCTCGACCAGATGTCCGTGCCCCAGAGCTGGACCTCCGGCGCCAGGTGTGTCAACCAGCGGAGCATCCGCCCCCCGGCGCAGCCGAGCTCGAGAATGCGTCCGGCGTTCTCGACCGGTGCGCCGTGATCGGCCAGCAGGCGCAACATCGCCTCGCAGTCCTCCTGCCCGCTGGCCAGGAAGCTCTCCGCGGTGGTGCAGTAGTTGGCCCAGAACTCCTGTGGCGGCACCGGCAGCGGCGAGGCGGGATCGATACTCGAGTGGTCCGGTAAGATCGGACGCGAGTAGCACTCGGTCTTGTAGTCGTGCGGCCAGTACGCCCCGAATTGCATCAGCTCGGGGGCTAGCCTGGGTAGCTGGTCGCGTAGCCGAGCGGTCACACGTCGTCCGGCCGCCGCCCGCAGGCGCGCGTAGGGGGAGCCGGCCGGCATCAGGCAGCGCGCGCGAGGACGCTCGCGGCGAGCCGCTCGATGATGTAGTCCTGCTGCTCCTCGGTGAGGTCGGGGAACAGCGGCAGCATCAGCGTTTCGCGTGTGGCCGACTCCGTGTGCGGCAGCGTGGCCCGCCGGTCGTCCGAGGCTTCGGCGTAAGCGTCCTCCTCGTGGCTTGCCATGACGCCACGGCGGGTGGCGATGCCGTCGCGCAGCAGCCTTCGCATCAGCTCGTCGCGCCCGAGCGGGGCGCCTGGCGTCAGGCGCACGCAGTAGGACTGCCACGTCCGCTGCGCGTAGGGCGGGTCGTACGGCGGCTGCAGGTGCGGCATTCCCGCGATTGCCTCGCTGTAGCGGGCCGCGAGCGTCCGGCGCCGCTCGAGGATCCAGTCCAGCTCCTGCATCTGGCACAGGCCGAGCGCCGCCTGCATGTCGGTCATGCGGCAGTTGAAGCCGCGCTCGGGATAGGCCTCGATCACCACGTCGGTGGCGGTGTGGCGGGCCAGGTCGGATGCGTCCATCCCGTGGGCTCGCAGGCGCCTCAGTCGCTCTGCGACCGCAGAGTCCTGAGCGGTGATCATGCCGCCCTCGCCGGTCGTGATGACCTTGCGAGGGTGCAGCGAGAAGCACGCGAGCGAGTCCAGCGATCCGATCGAGCGACCCTTGTACTCGGCCCCGATCGCGCAAGCGGCATCCTCCACGACCGCGACGTCGTGGCGCTCTCCGAGCTCGGCGAACGCATCCATGTCGGCTGGAAGCCCCACTTGGTGCACGGGCATGACCGCCTTCGTCCGCGGTGTGATCGCCCGCTCAGCGGCGGCTGGGTCGAGGTTGTAGGTGCGCGGGTCGATATCCGCGAAGACCGGACGCGCGCCGCAATGCCAGACGGCGTTGGCGGTCGCGATGAAGGACAGCGAGGGAACGACCACCTCGTCTCCCGGCCCAACGCCAGACACGTGCAAGGCGAGCGCCAGGGCGGTGGTGCAACTCGTGGTCGCGACTGCCTCGGCGGCGCCGACCCGTGCGGCGAACGCCTGCTCGAACTCACGTACCCGCGGTCCTTGCGAAACCCAGCCCGAGGCGATCACATCTGCGACCGCCGCGCCCTCGTCGCCGCGCAGGTGCGGGCGTGTGATCGGTATATCGCTCATGAAGTCGCGGCCAGAGCGGCGGGCGTGGCGCTCCGCTTGCGCTCGACGCGCCACCAGTCGACGAGGCGTCGCAACCCATCCTCGAGGTCGACCTGGGCCTCGAACCCGAGCAGTTCGCGTGCGAGCTGCGTGTCGGCCAGGCGGCGCGGAACCTTATTGACGGAGCGCTCGGGACCGAATTCGACCGACACCTCCGAGCCCATGACCTCGATCAACATGTGAGCGAGCTCAAGCAGGCTCGTCTCGGTGCCGCTGGCGACATTGAAGACTACGTCCGTCGTGTCGATCGCCGCGGCCAGCAGGTTCGCTCGGGCGACGTCGTCGATATAAACGAAGTCCATCGTCTGCGAGCCGTCGCCGAGGATCAGCGGTGCCTCTCCGGCCTCGATCCGCTCCATCCAGCGCACCAGCACCTCGGTATACACGCCGTGAATGTCCATTCGAGGCCCGTAGACGTTGAAGTAGCGAAGCGCAACGTAGTCGAGGTCCTGCATCGAGTGGAAGCTACGCAGGAGGCCCTCGTTGAAGGTCTTGGCAGCGCCGTACAGGGTGTCGTTCGCGTACGGGTGGTGTAGCTCGCTCGTCGGAAAGGCTTCCGCGAGGCCGTACACCGACGCCGAGGATGCGGCCACGATCCGGCGCACGCCCTCACGCAGCGCCGACTCGATCACGTTGTAGGTGCCGTCGACCATCACTTCCAGGCCGAGACGCGGTTCCGCGGCGCAGTGAGTGATCCTCAGTGCGGCCTGGTGGAAGACGACGTCGATCCCGCGTGTGAGCTCGGCGACGAGCTCGCAGTCGCGGATGTCGCCCTCCACGATCCGGACTGGTCCGTTGGCGAGTGCCCACTCCAAGTTCTCGCGACGGCCTCGCACGAAGTTGTCGAGGATGACAATTTCGTCCGTGCCGGCACGTACGAGCTGATCGGCGATGTTCGAGCCTACCGCGCCCGCGCCGCCGGTAATAAGTGCGCGTTCGCCCCGCATCATCGTAGACGTCATAGTGAGGGAATCAACGTGTTCGCCAAGGCGGGACTTGCGAGCCCCCTTTGCCGTGCAAGCAGCCGGGCGCGCCCGCGTGTGGACGGCAGAACCGCGGTCAACCGCTCGTTTGTTGTTGATGACATGCCCAGCGATCTCGACGCGTCCACGCCTAAGCAGCCGCCAGCATGACGGTCGATTCTCCCTCTGGTGAGGAGCTTCGTGCGGCGGCGGCGCATGGGATTCGTTGGTCTGCGCTCTCCCGCCCCACGGTAGAGATCATCCAGCTGGGCTCGATCGTCGTCCTGGCGCGTCTGATCGTGCCGGCCGAATTCGGGCGCTACGCGATCGCGCTGATCGCGCAGGAAGTGGCGTATCTCGTCGTCGCTGGCGGGCTCAGCAGCGCGCTGGTACAGCGCAAGACGGTAAGCCGCGAGCATTTGCAGACCGGCATGGCGCTTGGGTTGCTCGTCGGCCTCGCGCTGACGGTGCTCACGCTGGCCGCCGCAAGCGTGCTGGTCACGCCGATCTTCGGCGCGACCACGGCATTCTTCGTGCGGCTGTTGGCGCCCCTGTGCCTGGTGTCCGCACTCAGCACCGTGCCGATGGCCACCCTGCGTCGAAAGATGGCATTCCGGCGCCTGAGCGAGATCGAAGTGCTCAACACCGTAACCCGCGTCGCCGTCTGTATTGGGTTGGCGCTGATCGGCCTCAGTGGGGAGGCGCTTGTGCTGGGCGTTCTGATCAGCTCCGTGGTGACGACCGCGGCGGCGTGGATCAGCTCGCCGCCGCCGGCGCCGCGCTTGCAGAGGCAGGCCGCGCGCGAGCTCTTGGGCTTCAGCCTTCCGCTTTCGCTCGCGTCGGTCAGCTGGGTCGGCTTCAGCAATGTCGACTACGCGATCATCGGGGCGCGGCTGGGCGCGCTGCAGACCGGCTACTACTTCCGCGCCTACACGCTGGCGGTCGAATACCAGAGCAAGATCGCGGTCGTGATGAGTCAGGTCGGCTTTCCGGTCCTGTCACGCACACGCGACAGTGCCGAACTGACGCAGCTGTATCGGTCGATGATCAGGCTGCTGACCATCGTGATCTTTCCGATCCTCGTGCTGCTGGCGATCACCGCGCCGGTAGCTGTGCCGTTCCTGTTTGGCCCGCGCTGGACGCCGACGGTCCTGCCGGTGCAGATCCTTGCGCTGGGAGGCGCGGCGACGCTGGTCATCAACGCCGTGGGAATGGTGTTCATGGCGACCGGACGTGCGCGTGCGCTGCTCGGCTATGGCGTTGCGCACTTCGTGGCGTACGGACTGACCGTGCTGCTCGTCGTGAGACTCGGCATCACGGCCGTGGCCATCGATGCCGCGCTCGTGCACACGCTGTTCGCGCTCGGCGCGTATGTCCTAATGTTGCGCGGCTCCACCGAAAGAGCGCTGAGCCGCCTGTGGGACGACATCGCGCCTGCCTTCATTTCCTGCGTCGGGCTGGCCGCCGGAGCGCTGCCGCTGAGCGTGCTTCTGACGAGGGCGCAGTTGCCCGCCGCCCTGTGGCTGATGGCGCTCACGCTCGTCGCCACGCTGTTCTACCTGCTGACGCTGCGCGTCTGCTTTCCCGCCACCTGGCGCAGTCAGAGCGCCATCTTGGAGCGCATCCTGCCCGGACATCGCCGGCTGCGCGGGGTCAAGCGGCGTCTCTCGTCAGCCGCCGCGCGGTCTCCGGTGTGACCTAGAACGAGGCGATGATGCGGGCTGTTGGCTCAGAAGCCCTTGAGCGCGATGCCGAACATGGCCACGCCGTCGTCGGCCGCGGCGACGAACGTGGGAACGTCCGGTCGAGCGCGCATGAATTTGCCGAACGCCTCGTTGCGCTCGATGTCGTCGGCGAGCACGGCTCCCCTGCGCATCGCACCCCACGCACGCTCGAGCTCGAAATGCAGGTTGCGAGTGGTGTGGCTGCTGTCATGAACGAACAGGTCGATCTCACCGAGCTCGGCGAGCAGGCCCGGCAGCCTGCTCCTGCTGGTGCCGTTCACGTAGGTCCAGCGCCCGCGCAGCTCTCCGGGCACCGCTGCGCCGATCTGCGTGTGGAAGGCGGTGTCCAGCGCAGGCAGATCGATACTGCATAGGCGCCCATCGCCGCCGCGCTCCAGCGCCTCGAGGATCACGCGCGAGGTGATCCCGCGGGCGACCCCGGTCTCAACCACCCTGGTGGCCTCGAGGTGTCGTGTTAGGCACCAAACCGCGCGCGCAAACCCGCGGTCGCCGTCATCCCAGCCGCCGTAGGTCGCGCGCCCCATCGCGAGACCCTGCTGATCGAACGACTCCGCGACCTGTTTCCACAGCGCGTCGAACTCCTGCGTCTCCGCGCACGGCCACGGCCGGCCGAGACGCTCGTGCAGATGACGCTCCCAGTCCGGATCGGCTTTGTACTCATAGCGCACGTCGGCGCCTTTGGTGAGGAGCCGTCGCACACGTCCTACCGCTCGATCGAGCCCGTCTCCGGGCTCGCGGAGCGTCAGGCGCACAGCGCCCGCAGCCCAGCGCAGCCTGGCCGGCAGGGCCGAGGTGCTCTTGGCGTTGTCGCGGCTGGGCGGGGAAATCGTGATCAGGGCTCTCTGCTTGCCGCGGGCCGGCGTGTGCGATCCTAGCGGGCGTGGCCCACGAAACCAAGGCGACGGGGTTTCACGCGAATGGTGATGGTGAGCCCGATGAGGCGCGTTCGTCGTTGGTCACCATCCAGCCCGGTGCCGGGGCCCAGGCGGCGCTGTTCTGCGTGCACGCGGAAGCCGGCGACGTGTCGCTCTACGAGGGTCTCGCCCGCCATCTGGCGAGCGAGCAGCGGGTGTTCGGCCTGTGTGCGCCGTCCGCCGCAGAGTTCGAGGCGCTGGACTCGCTCGAACAGCTGGCTGCGCGCCACGTGCGCGAGATCAGAGCGGTCCAAGCCGACGGTCCGTACCTGATCGTCGGCGAGTGCACCGGCGGGGCGCTGGCCTACGAGATGGCGCAGCAGTTGCGCGCCGCTGACCAGGAGGTCGCGTTGCTGGCGCTGATCGACGCCTTTCCGACCGGCGCGCCGCCACTGGCCAGCCACATGCCAAAGCCCGCCTATCGCATCCTTCATCGCGCCCGCATCCTCGGCTTTCACGTTGGCAATCTTCTGCGCCTCGGCCTGGCGGAGAAGCTCGCCTATCTGCGGTCCAAGGGCGCGCGCGCCCGGGCCGCGCTGAAGGCGAAGGTCGCACGCCTGTTCGGCGATACGCCGGTCAGCGCGTCGCAGCAGCTTGCGTTCAGGCGGGCGCTCGCCGCTTACGAGGCGAAAACGTACGCAGGCTCGGCGGTCGTGTTCCGCGCGCGCCGGCTGCCGCTCGGCATCGAGGCGTCTCAGTCCTCGCGCGACCTGGGCTGGGGTCGCCTGGTCGAGGATGTCCAGGTCGAGATGCTCCCCGGCTACTTCACAACACCGATCTCCGAGCCAGGGGTGCGGGTACTCGCCGACCGGCTCTCTCAACGCCTGCGTGATTGCGCTCAAGCTGCGTGAGGCTCGCGCCGGGGAGGTACGTGAGGCTCAGGCTCGCGCCCGGGGAGGTACGTGAGGCTCAGGCTCGCGCCCGGGAGCGCGATCGATCCTAGTCTTCGTCGGCCAGCACCTCCACGGCGGCCATGTTCCACTGGTCGGTCGTGGGCGCGGTGTCGTTGAGTGTCACGAGGCTTGCGGCGGGGCCGGTGACAGCGCTCGTGAACTGCGACCAGAACGTCTTGCCCTTGGCCGTGTCGAGCTCCTGGCGCATGAGCGTCTGATTGGGTCCGAGCGTGCGCGCCGTGGCGCTGTCCCAGTCGCTGCCGACCGCGTACACGAGCGACCCGCTGCCTGCGGTGGTCAGCGTCACGCTCGGCGCGCCGTTTTCGGCGCCGGCCGCGGCCGAAGCACCGGCGCCCTTGGAGCCCTGCATCGAAACTACGGTCAGCTCCTGGTCAAAGCCTCCGACCTTCAGTTTTGATCTGACGGTCTTGTTCTTGAGCTGTTTGCGCGCTTGCGCAGTCCAGATCTCGGCGTCGCCTGACTGTGAGTTCGCGCGCTTGACGAGCTTCCATCTCAGGCCTGCGCCGGAAACGGTCGCAGACTGCTTGCCGGCGCCGGCGGGGCCGTCGGCGGACACGAACGCGAACAGCTGCTCGTGGGCTTCGGCTGTGGTGAAGGGCTGTGTGGTGACTGTCGTGGAGCCTTCGACCGAGGTGGTGACGTCGGCGATGAAGCACTTTTCTTCTTCGGCTGGGTTCTGCACTGTGACGTTCACGGGCGTCGAGTGACCGACGTTGCCAAGGGTGTCCGTCGCGGTGGCCGTCAGTGTGTGTTCGCCGTTGCTCGCCGCCGTCGTGTCCCAGCTGACGGCATACGGTGGCTTCGTCACGGGCGCGCCCAGTGCCTTGCCGTCGAGGAAGAACTGCACCGATGCGACGCCGACGTTGTCGCTCGCGTCGGCGCTCACTTGGGCGGTGCCCGAAAGCATCTCGCCGGGTGTGGGGTTGACGATCGACACCGTCGGGGGTTCGTGGTCCCCTTCTGTGGCAGCGGGCAGAACCTCGACCGCGGCCAGGTTCCACGCGTCTTTGCTCGGCGCGGTGTCGTCCAGCGTCAGCGTCTGCCCGGCGGCCGAGCTCGCCGAGGTCGCGTACTGCGCCCAGAACGTGTCACCTGCGCCCGTCGCGAGTGACTGGGTGAGCAGTTCCTGGCCTGAGCCGAGTGTGCGGCCGGTGGCGGTGACGGGGTCCTCCCCCGCGGCGAACGCAACCGAGCCGGCCTCGGTCGAGGTGAGAGCGATCGTGGGCGCCCCTTTGCTTGCGTCGGCCGTGGTCGAGGCGCCGACGCCGCTGGCGCCCGACAGCGCGACTACGGTGAGCGACTGGGCAAAGCCGCTGTCCTTGGCGGTTGCGGTGACTTCGGCGTTCAGCAGCGAGCTCACCGATGTGGCCTCCCATACCTCCGCGTCGCCCTGCTGTGTGTTGGAGCGCTTGACAAGCGTCCAGTCGAGCCCGGCGCCGGAGACGCTGAGCGTCTGTCCCGCTCCCGCCGGGCCGTCGGAGTCGGCGAATGCCAGCAATAGCTCGCCGGGTTCGTTGGTCGAGAAGGACGGGGTGGTCGTGGTAGTCGTGCCGTTTTCGTCGACCACCGTGTTGATGGTTACGGAGCCTACTTTCGCGGCGACCGTCACCGGAACGTCCGCGGCGGTGCTGACGAACCCTTCGGCGTCCGTGACCTGTGCGCTGAGGAAGTGCTTGCCGGGCGCGGCGCCGCTAGCGGCCCAGTCGAGCGTGTAGGGCGCGGCCGTGACGGGTTCGCCGATCGGCTCGCCGTCGAGCAGGAACTGCACCGTGGAGATCTTTGAGGGTGCGCTCGCGGTGGCGGCGAGCGTCACCGATCCGGAGATGGTGCTGCCCGCGGACGGGTTCGTGAGCGTCACCGTCGGCGGTGCAATTTCCGGATGGATCTGTTCGAGCACCTTGACGGTGTCGCCTTCGATCTGCAGCTTCGTGTCGGTGATGTTGTTGGACGTGTCGGACTCCTGGAGATAGTGGTCGGGGTCGACGACGCCCTGCAGCCAGTAGGTGCCGTTTGGCAGGCTCGAGATTTCGATGCCCTCGCCGCCGTCGGTCGCTTCGTACTGGTCGCCCCAGCCGACGCTCAGTCCGAGCTTGCCTTCTGGCTGCGAGCAACCGCTGCCCGGGAATTCGTTGTCGGCTGGCGTGTTCGGCACGCCGCCTACGCGGGTGTCCGAGGTCATGCAGTAGAGCACCTTCGGGCTGGTTGCCAGCAGACCGCCGACGCCACCGCCGGCGGCGACGCTGTGCAGCGTGAACCTGTTGAGCGGGAAGTTGTAGTCGCTCGGTGGCGTCCAGATCATCGGTCCGACGATCGGAACCGTGCGGGCGAACTTCCACACGCCCGGGCTGGGGCTCGTGTAGAGCGCCTGGAAGCCCTGCGAGATCCCGGTCGCAGGGTTGAAGCTCGGGCGGATTTCCAGCGGCCCCGCACCCGCATCCCAGGTTATGTGAGTGAACTCGAGCGTCCTCGTGCTGTCTTTGTGGACGACCGAGATGTCGCCCGTTGGCATCAGCAGTTGTAGGTCGGGGTAGGCGATCGGCGCGCCTTCTGAGCTGTCCGGGGCTGTGGCCGCGGTCGCCGGCGCAACGAGCACGCCTGCTCCGAGAACGCCCACAACGAACACGATCGCCGCCCACAGCCGCGGAGCTCTCGCGGGCCTCGCGTTGCCGGCCGGCTGCCGCGCGGCCACGTCCAGTTCGTCCATGCCTTTGGCGCTCATTCGACCCCTCGCATCGACCGTCTATCCCTGTCCAGCCCGCCGCGTGCGACCAGCTCGCGGCGGGCGAGCCCACCCTATTGGTCAATCAACGCGCTGGATGTTTTCTTCTTGTGCGTCGTCGCCGGGAACGGGCTTGATCACGCGCGCGGGAACGCCCGCCGCGATCATCCCGTCGGGGATCGAGCTGCTGACGACGCTGCCGGCGCCGACGACCGAGCGAGCGCCGATCCTCACGCCCTTGAGGATCGTCACGCGGTCGCCGATGAAGACGTCCTCGGCGAGCTCCACCGGCGCCATCTTCGGCTGCCCACTGCGCCGGTGCTCAGCTCGCAGGTCGTGGAAGTCGCTGTCGTAGATCGTCACTTCGGAGCCGAGCAGCGCGCGCGCTCCGATCCGTATTCCCGGGCCCTCGCTCTTGATGAAGGCGTTGTTGTTGATCTGCACGTCGTCGCCGATCTCGATTCTCGACTCGGGCTTGACAGCCTCCAGGTGGCAGTAGCCGGTGTAGAACGAGCTCGATCTGGGCCAGCCGAGCTCGACGTTCGCGCCGAACGCGATCGCGCCCTCGCCAATGCACAGCACCGGCTGGTGGACCATCGGCGAGCCGCTCACCCGGCGGCAGTTCGACAGCGCGCGGTACTTGAGGACGCGGGGGCGCTGCGCGAGCGCGCCGAGTCGCCTGCGCAGTCTCAGCACGGAGCGGTTCGCTCAGCGAGCATGACGTCTTGGCTCAGCGGACTCGCGCTCTCAGCAGAGCGCTACCTCATCACCGTCCCCGACCTGCAAACGCAGCGCTCGGGGGACTGAGAAGTCGCGGAAGATGCGCGCCTGGCGACCGACGATGCTCGCCACAAGCCGCCCGCCGACGTGGAGCACGCTTGCGTCCGCGAGCACGATCGAGCGCTCGAGCTCAGCGCCTTCGATGCGTACGCGCTCTCCGATCGAGGTGTGCGGGCCGATGTAGGAGTCGGCGACCAGCGCGTCGGCGCCGATCATCACCGGACCGATGATCACGCTCCCGGTCACGCACGCCGTGGGATGAATGACGAGCGGCCCCTCGAAGCGATTGCCGTCGTAGGCGCTTACGGTGGCTTCCGAGTCGAGCTTGTCGAGCATCGTGCGGTTCATGTCGAGCAGGTCGTTCGCGTCTCCGGCGAACTGGCGCCACCTGCGCGCCACGCGCACATCGGCTTGCGCGCCGTCGCGCACAAGCTGCTCGACCAGTGCGGCGAAGTCTTGCAGCTGGGCCGAGCGCTCGGGATTGGGCAGGCGCCGGAGCGCGCCGACTCCCAGCAGGCACACGCCTGCGAACCCCGTGATCGCGGGAGCCGCGTGGGGCTCGCTGAGCTCGGGCGGCTCGGGGACGAGCTTGAGCCGCTTGGTGTCACGTCCGCCATCGTCGACCAGCAGCAGGGCGTCGATGTTCTGCTCGTCGAGCGCTTCGACATAGGGGAGCAGCGGCTGTCCGAGAAGGCCGTTGGCCCAGTGCAGGATGCAGGGAGCGTCGCCGACGAACTCCGCGACCGCACGCAGCGCGTCCCCGGTTTCCGCGGGCTGGTCGCTGGTGATGTGACGGACGGCCACTCCCGCGGGCCCCTCGTCTGCGATGCATGCAGCCACCTCGTCCGTGGCGTCGCTGGGCGCCACGACGGCGACATCGACCACGCCAGCATCGAGCAGCGCATCTAGCGCGTGACAGATGACCGGGCGGTTGGCGACGCGCTGTAGTGACGGTCTGCGCGTCGCGCCGAGCCATGGCCCAATCCACGCGGTGGTGTTAGGAACTATGAGTACCCCCTTACCCAGCACGCTCACCCAACGGATGACGCAGGTCCGTACTCGCGCGCGAAACTTTGTAATCGCGCGTTTGTGATATTGGCCAACGTCGGGCGCCGCGAGTCGGCGGCCTCGGCTGGCGCCGCTGGAGCGTCAGCGACGCTCGCGGCCGTCGGATGCGCTTGCGCGGGACGGCCCGGCCCGCGGCCTGCTAGGCCGCGGCGGGCTCGATGAGCGGCGCGTACGCTTGCGGCGATCCGTTTTCGCGCATCGACGCCTGCGCCATCTCCACGGCCGCGACGATGTCGAGGCCGAGGGCGACGTTGGAGCGAGGCTCCTCGCCGGTGCGGATCGCGCGGGCGAAGTCCTGGAGCTCCAGGCGTAGCGGCTCCTGGGGTTCGACGCGCGGGATCACCACGTCACCGGTGCGGTACACGAGCTGGTGCTCGCCAAAGTTGGAAGGCGGCGGTACGACGTCCATGCCGCGGTCGTACACACGCACGGGCTCGTCGGATGCGGTGTCGTCGTATTGCACCATCCGCTTGCTGCCGACGACGATCATCTGGCGGAGCTTGCGCGGCGCCAGCCACGATAGCTGCACGTTCGCGGTGGTGCCGCTTGCGAAGGTGAGCGTCAGGAACGCCGTCTCCGGCACTCCCTCGCGGTACACGCAGCTGCCCGATGCGGCGACCTCGACCAACGGCTCTCCCAGCCAGTAGCGCAGGATTGAGATGTCGTGCGGCGCGAGGTCGCATACAACCCCGTCGCGCTGATACTTGCCGAGGTTCATGCGCGAAGAAGTGATGAAATGGATGTCGCCGACGACTTCCGCCTGGATCAGGTCGCGCACGATGTTGACGGCCGGACTGTAGATGAAGGTGTGTCCCGGCATCAGCACGAGGTCCGAGGTCTTGGCCAGGTCAGCCAACTCGCGGCCGTCGCGCAGGCGCGTGGCCAGCGGCTTCTCGACGAGCACGTGCTTGCCGGCCTGCAAGGCGAGCTTGCAAAGTGGGAAATGGGTCTGCGGCGGCGTGGCGATGACGACCGCCTCGACGGCGTCGTCGCACAGCAGCGCGTCGAAGTCGGCGACCGCTCCGACATCCGGATGGGAGCGCGCGAGCGCCCTCAGCTGATTCTCGTCGCGGTCACACAGCGCGTGGAGGCTGAAGTCGGATGACTCGGCGAGGTTGCGCGCCAGGTTCGGGCCCCAGTAACCGCAGCCGACGACGGCAGCGCGGATCGGCGCGGGGCGAGCCCCAATGCGCCCCGATCGCAGGACGTCCGTGTCTTCGTTGCTCCAGCCGTTCAACATGCGTTTATGCCCCCCTTGGCAATCGGTCGGGATGCGCGCCGGTTTGTCCGTGAGTACCAGGCTCAGATGGGCGATGCACGGCGGTCCCCTCCGTGCGCTCGGCGTCGAGCCCTATGAACGATCAACGTGCCTCGACCGCCAGGGCTTGCGCGAAACTGCAAACACCTGCGACCACACGCTCCTGCTCGGCTTCGCTCATGCCCGGGAACAGCGGCAGCGAGCAGATGCGCTCGGCTAGACGCTCGCTCACCGGCAGGCTTCCGCGCGCGTTGCCGAGCTCAGCGTAGGCTTCGGTGAGGTGGATCGGCGTGGGGTAGTGGACTGCGGAGGCGACTCCGAGCTGCGAGAGGTGCTCGCGCAGCGCGTCGCGCTGCTCGCAGCGGACGACGAACAGGTGGTAAACGTTGTCGGCATCCGCGAACGGTGGACTGACGAACTCGATCGCGTCCGCGCAGCCCGCGTCCTGCAGCTCTGCTTGCAGCCTTGCGCGCAGCCGCGCCGCCAGGCTCCGGCGTTCATCGTTCCAGCCGTCCAAGCGCATGAGCTTGCGTCGTAGCACGGCCGCCTGCAGCGCGTCCAGGCGCGCGGTGGTGCCGACGATGCGGTGGTTGTAGCGGGGGCGCTCGCCGTGCGCGCGTAGCAGGCGAACGCGGTCGGCCAGCTCGGGCACCGACGTCACGACCGCCCCCCCGTCGCCCCAGGCGCCGAGGTTCTTGGTGGGGTAGAAGCTGAAGCAACCGAATACGCCCAGCCCGCCCACGCGCCGTCCGCGGTAGCGCGCGCCGTGTGCCTGGCAGGCGTCCTCGATCAGGTGCACGCCCGCCTCGTTGGTGAGCGCGAGGATCGGATCCATGTCGACGGTCGCGCCGAACAGGTGCACGGGAATCACACAACGCACCTGAGGTGTCAGATTGCGCTCGACGATCTCCGCGGTGATCAGATGCGACGCTGGGTCGACATCGACCAGACGCGGCGTGGCGCCGACGGCGCTGACCGCCTCGGCTGTGGCGATGAACGAGTTGCTCGGCACGATCACCTCGTCGCCCGCGCCGATCTCCAGCGCACGCAGCGCCAGCGCGAGCGCCTCGGTCCCGGACGAAACGCCAACGGCACAATCGGTTTCGCAGTAGGCGGCGAACTCGGACTCGAAAGCCTCGACGGGTTCACCCAGCGTGAATGCACCGCGCTGTGCCACCTCGCGCACGGCGCCCATCAGCTCCTCTAGCAGCCCGGCGTCAGCAAAATCCAACCGCGTGAACGGCACCGGGGAGTTGGTTTCGGCAGAGCTCGCGGCGTGGGCGTTCAACATGCGACGCTCAGAGCAGCGCTCGGGCTCGTCGCCGGCGCGGCGCCGAGCCGTGTGAGCTCCTGTTGCAGCGCGCGGCGTCCGCGATGATGCAGGCCGTGGATCGAGCTCTCCGAGCGACCCATCCGCTCGGCGATCTCCGGGGGTGAGAGCCCGACGACGTGGCGCATGACCATCACGCTGCGCTGCTCCTCAGGTAGGGACGCCAGTGCATCGTGGAGGTCTTGCGCATGCTGGTGTGCGCCCTCGTCGGCGTGGCTGTCTCTGCCCAGGACGTCCTCGGTCGGCGTGGGACGGCGCCTGCGCAGGTGGTCGAGCGCGACGTTGCGCGCGAGCCGCAAGAGCCAACCCGAGAACGGCACCCCGTGGTCCTCGTACTTGACGATCACGGTGATCAGTTTCAGGAAGACCTGCTGGGTGAGGTCCTCGGCCTCCTGGTCGTCTCTGACTATGCTGCGCAGGTATCCGTATACGTTGTCCGAGTAGCGGACGTACAGAAGGCGCAGCGCGTCGCGATCGCCCTCCTTGGCCCGAGCGATCGCCAGCCGCACTTCGCGTCGTGCCTCCGGCGAGTCATCCAACGTCCGACGAGGACGAAAGCCTACGTGTCCATCCTTGACTTCGAGGCTGCGAAGCACTCACTTCCCCCTGTTTGTTCGTCGATGAGAAATCCGGTGTTTGCGGTAACAAATGATGTGGACCGCTGGTAGTTCGCACAATGGGCCGATGTTCGTGACGAGCGTTCAGGCACTGAACGCACGCGCTGGCCATGCTTCCCAGTGCCGTGTGCGTGTATTTCTGGATCAGCGGCTTCGCAGCGCGAACGCGCGCTCGGCCTCGTCGGCGATGTGGCGAGCGATCGCCAGCGAGGAGGTCGCGCCGGGCGAGGGTGCGTTGCGCACGTGCAGCGCGCGCTCGGTGTGCGAGAAGACGAAGTCATCGACGAGCTTGCCGTCGCGCGCGAGCGCCTGCGCGCGCACGCCGGCGAACGCGGGCTGCACGTCGCCGACGCGCAGCTCGGGCACATAGCGCGAGGCGGCGCGCACGAACGCCGAGCGCAGCGCCGCGTGGCGCAGCTCGATCGCACCGGTGCGCCACCAGCGTGAGAGCATGCGCCAGGTGCCCGGCCAGCCGAGCGTCTCGTGCAGGTCGCGCCGGCGCACGGTCGCGAGCCGGTAGGCGTCGCGTGCGCCGGCCATCAGCGCGGTCGGGCCGACGAGCACGTCGCCGTCGATGTGCTTGGTGAGGTGCACGCCGAGAAATGGCAGCGACGGGTCGGGCACGGGATAGATGAGCGAGCGCACGAGCTCGCGGCGCTCGGGCGCCAGGCGCAGGTAGGCGCCGCGGAACGGCACGATTCGCGGGTCGGGGTCGGCGCCCGCGGCGACCGCCAGCCGGTCGGCCCAGGCGCCGGCGCAGAAGACGGCGTGGCCGGCCTCGGTGGTGCCCCTCGCGTGCGCGAGGCTCAGCGAGCGCCCCGCGACCTGCACGCTCTGTACTTCGCAGCCGGTGGCGATCGTGCCGCCGGCGTCGCGGATGTCCTGCGCGTAGGAGCGCGCGACCGCGGGGAAGTCGACGATGCCGGTGCTCGGTGAGTGCAGGCCGGCGATGCCGCGCGCGTGCGGCTCGAGTTCGGCGATGCCGGCCGCGTCGATCCTGCGCATGCCCGGCACGCCGTTCTCGCTCGCGCGTCGCTGCAGCTCGTCCAGGCGGCTCAGCTCGGAGGCGTCGGTCGCGATGATCACCTTGCCGCAGCGCTCGTTGGCGATGCCGCGCTGTTCGCAGTACTCATACAGCTCGCGCGCGCCGGCCACGCACAGGCGCGCCTTGAGCGAGCCGGGCACGTAGTACACGCCCGCGTGGATCACGCCCGAGTTGTGACCGGTCTGATGGGTGGCGATGTCGGTCTCGCGCTCGAGCACGCACAGCGACGCGCGCGGGTTGCGTGCGATCAGCTCGCGCGCGACGGCCAGCCCGACGATGCCGCCGCCGACGATCGCGAGATCGCAGCGCGCGGGCGCTGGTTCGGTGGGTTGCGCGGTGGTGCTCGACACGGCGGGCACGCTATTGGTTCACTGCCCCCGGGCCCCCTGGCGCGGTGGCCGCGCCCGCGTCCACGAGCCCTGCGCCATACAGGCGCGCGTCGCCGGGGTCGCCGAGCTTGCGCGCGGTCGCGCGCAGGCGCGCGGTGAGCTGCGCGGGCGTGGGGTGACGCCCGAGCACGCGGCTGGCGATGATCAGCGCGGCCGTCGCGGCCACGTGGGGCGTGGCCATCGAGGTGCCTTCGTAGCCGGAGGGCAGTCCGAAGCGTGTGAACGAGCTGCCGGTGTAGGTCATCTGGTAGACGTCGCGACCGGGCGAAGCTTCGGGGCGGCAGTTGGGATCGCCCGGCAGGTCGGCGTCGGCGCCGCCGCCTGGGGCGACGAGCGTCAGGCCGGTGCCGTCGTTGGAGTAGTCGGCCAGGCAGCCGTGTTCGGTGGTCGCGCCGACCGACACGACGTCCGGCGCGTGCGCCGGATAGGCGATCGCGCTGTGGCCCTCGTTGCCGGCGGCGGCGACGACGAGCACGCCGTGGCGATGCGCGTAGTGCAGCGCCTGGATCAGCTCGGGGATATCCGAGGCGGTGACGCCGGGCGAGAACTCGAGGCTGAGGTTGATCACCTGCGCGTGGTGTCTGACCGCGAAGTACACGCCTTCGGCGATCGTCGAGGCTTCGCCTTCGCCGGCGCTGTTGAGCACTCTCACGGGCATGATGCGCGCGCCGAACGCGAGGCCGGTGACGCCGTAGTGGTTGTTGGTCTGCTCGGCGATCACGCCGGCGACGAACGTGCCGTGTCCGTTGCGGTCGTTCGGAAAGGGGTCGTGGTCGACGAAGTCATAGCCTTTGACGAAGGTGAAGCGGCTGAAGTCGGGCGAGCGGCGGAAGCGCCCGCGGTTGGCGTACGCGACGCCCGTGTCGAGCACCGCGACGATCACGCGCCGGCCGCCGGGCGCACCGTCGGCGGCCACGTGCGCCCAAGCTTCTTTGGCGTTCACGCCGAAGCGACCGGCGAAGTTCCACTGCAGGTAGCGCCAGTCACCCGGCCGATGCCCGTCGCCGACGTCGTTGGGAAGGATGTTGCTGCCGACGGCGGGCGAGCTTGGCGGGGTACCGGCCGGCGTGGGGCTCGTGGCGCTTTCGGGTCCGCCGGCGAGGTGCGCGCGATAGTCGGGCACGGCCCACGCGACGCCGCGCTGTGTGCGCAGATGAGCCAGGACGCCCGCCATGCTCTGTCCGGGTGCGAGTCGCAGCACGCGCGAGGGGGTTTCGGGGGACGCTTCGGTTTGGGCGCCTTCGCCGTGCGCTTCTTGGCTGCGAGCGACGGTCGCGCGCGTGGGGGGAGCCGGGTCGTAGCCGATGACGATCTCGCCGGGCGCCGCGACTTCAGGCGCTGCGCCCTCGGGGATTCCGCGGCGTGTCGCCGAAGCGCGGGCGCGCGCGGGCGCGCCGCCAGGCAACAATGCCACTGCGAACAGCAGCACGCTGGCGAGCGCTAGCGTGCCGGCGCGGGAGCGCGCGACTCGGCGGGGGGCGGGAGCTGGCATCGGCTTTGGGTAATGATGGTGCACGATGGCGGTGGACGGAGGCACTGTCGCAGAGGTTTGTATGTGGAACATGAGCGAGCGTTTCTTCCCCCGCGACGACTACTTCATGCGCATGGCGCTGCGCGAGGCCGAACGCGCGCTGGAGCACGAGGACGTGCCGATCGGTGCGGCGCTGGTGCGCGAGGGCGAGATCGTGGCGGCCGCGCACAACGAGCGCGAGCTGCGCGAGGACCCGACCGCGCACGCGGAGGTCCTCGCGCTGCGCGAGGCGGCGCGGCTGGCGGGCAGCTGGCGCCTGCCCGACACAGTGCTGTATGTGACGCTCGAGCCGTGCGCTATGTGCGCGGGCGCGATCGTGCTCGCGCGCGTGCCACGTGTGGTCTTCGGCGCGAGCGACCCGAAGGCGGGCGCTTGCGGGAGTGTGCTCGACGTGCTCGGCGAGCCGCGGCTGAACCACCGGCCGGTGGTGGCCGGTGGGCTGCTCGCGCAGGAGTGCGGCGAACTGCTCAGCGAGTTCTTCGCGTCGCGGCGGTAGCGCACGCGCCGAGGCGCGGCTCATATGTCGATCAGGGGAGCTCTCACGGAGCCGCCCCGCCCGTCGATCAGGGGAGTCGCACGTCCCTGTTTGCGCGCGCGAGGCGGAGATCCGCCTCGGTCAGCTCAGATTGCCTGACCGGCGTGACGATCGACCAGTGCTTGCCGACGGGACAGCGCTGCCCCCGCCACCAGCCGAAGCGAAGCGACTTCACGGATGCGCCGGGGATCCAGATCGTGGTGAACAGGTGGCCGCGGCGGCAGCGGACGATAACGTTGCCGCCCAGGCGGTAGCCACGCCGCCACACGCCGGACAGTTCCGCGATCACGGCGGCGATGCCGATGACCTTGAGCTGTTTGCGACGACGGCTGCGGTCAGACTTGCCGGTCGGAGTGTGAGTGTGTTTGGTCACGTTCGTGCTCGGTCACCCGCTGGGTCCTAGCGTCCGCACCAACTGAAGCGTCCGCCCAGGCAGTGATGTCACGGGCGAGCGTAAGCGCCTGCTCGCGATCCAGCTGATCGTCGATCGTCTCGCCGTAGCGAAACTCGACGGCCCAGGGAGCCAGCGTGCGAACTTCGCACAGCGAGTCTGGCAGGGGTGTAGCTATGTCGTCGAGTCGATCCATGAGATGCCGCAGGTCGTGTGTCCAGGGAAACGCGTCGCCACGGGACGCGAGGACCGCCTTTATTGCCTTCTCCGCCGCCTGCTGCGCATGGAAACCCACGACGGAATCGGCTATCCCCTGATCGGAGGCGAGCTTCTCGACTGCATCGGCGTCCTCGTGCGCCTTGCGCAAGAGAAGCTGTGCCTCTTCAAGCTCAGGCTGCGACAAGTACGCGTCCCTCGCGCAGGGCGCGGTGTATGAGCGTGTTGGGCACCGTGCCCCGCCGCGCCGCCTCCTCCTCCGAGACAACCACTACATCGACCGGCACGCCGAGCGGAGGGAGCGCATCGCGCAAGAGCACCATCTCGCGCAGCTTGCTCTCCACGCGCTCCTCGATGACGAGGAAATCGAGGTCGCTGTCCTCCCTCGCGTCCCCTCTCGCTCGTGAGCCGAACAGCAAAACCCGCGCAGGCGAGCCCGCCGCCAGCGCAAGCCGCCGGCCTGCGTCCACGATCGTTGCGTCGCTGACCACGGCTGGTACGGTGACCCCCAGCCTCCCGGAATGCGACCGACGCCTAGCTGCCACCCGGTTAGGTGACAGCTATTTAGCTGCCATCTAGCTGGGTGGCTGACGATCGGCGGCGTAGGCGAAATGTCCGGCCGCGTGGGGCCTATATCTAAACGTCCGGGCGCCAGGGTCGGGCATGCGGCGATGGCTTGCGCTCGACGGGCACCCAGAGGTCGGCGACGAGCTCATCCAACCTCACCTCGAGTGCGTCAGCGAGGATGACGATTGTGGTGAGTCGTGGCTCCACGACTCCCTGCTCGACCTTGCCTATCTCTGTACGGTGCAGTCTGGTGTAGTCAGAGAGTGCTTCCTGGGAAGCATCTTTCGCCAGTCGCGCGCGGCGGACGTTGGCTCCGAAGCCTTCCAGATATCTGGCCAGCTCTGCCTTATAGGCCTCCATCGTGCTCATAGCCAGATTCTAGGTCTTCTAGGTGGCGGAGCCTAAGGTGTCGCCTGATTGGCTGGCAGACATAGGTCTACAAGCACGGGGCTTGGTGGTGGACAATTAGCCGATATCGCCGACCGTAGATAGCGGGTCTTCGAGGAGGCGTTCTTCGGTTCCTACAGTGTCCGGGTGGCACAACTGCCTGACAGTGCGGTGGCGTTCGGGGGCGAAGCGCGGCCGGCGATCTCGCTGCACGGGGTGTTCAAGCGTTTCCCCCTTCGGGGAGGATCTGGCGAGATCAGAGCGGTGGACGGCCTGGACTTGGAGGTGCCGACGGGGGTGTGCTTCGGGCTGCTCGGCCCCAACGGGGCGGGCAAGTCGACGACGATGAGGATGCTGACGGCGCAGGCGCTGGCGGACGAGGGCGAGATCTCGGTGCTCGGCTATCGCCTGCCGCGCGAATCCAAGCAGTCGCGCCTTGAGATGGGGGTGGTGCCGCAGCTGGACAACCTGGACGTGGAGCTGACGTGCAGGCAGGTGCTGACGGTATTCGCGCGTCTGTACCGCGTGCCCGGCTCACAGCGGGCGCAGGCGGTGCAACGTGCGCTCGAGATCGCGAACCTGGTGCCGCGCGCGGACACGATCGTCAAAGAGCTCTCCGGCGGGATGCGCCGCAGGCTGCTGGTGGCGCGGGGGCTGATCCACGAGCCGCGGCTGGTGCTGTTGGATGAGCCGACGGTGGGCCTTGATCCGCAGGTGCGCCAGGAGCTGTGGTCACTGATCGACGGCTTGCGGACGCGGGGGGTGACGGTGCTGATGAGCACGCACTACATCGAGGAGGCGGAGCGCCTGGCGGACACGGTGGCGGTGATGTCAGCGGGGCGGATCATCGCGCGGGGCACGCCCGCGGAGCTTGTGCGCGCGCACGCTGGGGAGCAGGTGATCGAGGTGTACGGTCCGCCCGACCGCCTGGAGGAGGTCAGTGAGCTGGCGGTGCAGCAGGGCTGGTCGAGCCGCCGCTCCGGCCCGGCGGTGGCGATCCTGAGGGCGGAGGAGCTCGACGGCGTCGCGCCCGAGGGAGTCCGCCGCCCGGCGAACCTGGAGGACGCGTTCGTGGCGTTGACGGGAGAGGAGATCGAATAGAGATGAGCGTGCGTTCGTTGTCCGACCCGACGGGGGTGGGCCGGGCGCCCGCGAGCGCCCGGCGCGTCGGGCGCCTGGAACCCGCGGCGCTCGCGGGCGTGATGAGCCGGGACGTTTCGATCTTCGGGCGCTACTGGAAGTCGACGACGTTCTCCTCGGTCGTGCAGCCGACGATCTACCTGCTGGCGTTCGGACTGGGCTTCGGCTCGCTGGTGCCGCACGTGCTGGGATTGAAATACGTGCAGTACGTGGCCACTGGCGTGGTGGCCACGGCGGTGCTGTTCTCCTCGGCGTTCCCGGGGATGTTCAACACGTTCGTGCGCTGGCAGTTCCAGCGGACCTACGACGCGGTGCTGGCGGCGCCGGTGGATGTGGAGGAGCTGATCACGGCGGAGATGCTGTGGATCTCGCTGCGCGCGGGGGTGTACGGGCTGGCGCCGCTGCTCGTGGGCTTCGCGTTCGGCCTGGAGCCGAACGCGGGGATGCTGCTGGTGCCGGCGATCGGGTTCGTGACGGGCTTCGGCTTCGCGGGCTTCGGCGTGACGGTGGCGGCGATCGCGAAGACGATCGACAACTTCAACTATGTGACGAGCGCGGTGCTCACGCCGATGTTCCTCGTGGCCGGCACGTTCTTCCCGGTGTCCACGCTGCCCGCGGGGATTCGCACGATCGCCGAGTTCAACCCGCTGTACCACTGCGTGCAGCTGGTTCGCGACGCCTCACTCGGCCACCTCGGGCTGGCCGACCTCGGGCACGCGGCCGTGCTGATCGTGTTCGCGGTGGCGATGTGGCGGATCGCGATCTGGCGGCTGGGGAAGCGGCTGATCGACTGAAGGCACTGCAGCGGGGCTAACGGGACGACTCTCGAAATCTCCTTGGCCTCTGATCCGGCAACTCCACGAGGAGCGATTCGACCGAGAAGCCGTCAGCCAAAGACCAAGTAAGCCAGGCTGCACGAGTGGAGCAATACACCGGCTCGATTCCGGTCGTCTGTAATAGCGAACGATCCTCCAGCGGCGTCAACATCTCTAGACATTCGCCTGCCGCGGGATAGGCGAGATCGGGCCGTCGAGACAGTCTGGTACGTTTACTCTGCGAATCATGATGACTCATAGGGCTTGGTTGTGACTCTCATGATGCGGAAGACACATCTTGCCAACGTTCCTCAAGCTCAGGGGCATGGGGTGTAGGGAGCGTAGATTCTTAGTACGTACGCAAGTTGCCCCGACGAACCTAGCTAGACCCCGGAAGCCCTCCAAAAGCAACCGGGGTTTCGTCGTTAGGGGCGTTTCGCAGATCCCTTCACCGAACCCCTAGTGATGCGCCAAGCGCGAGGCCGGCTCGAAGTCGCCGTGCAAGACAAGCGGATCGAGGTCAGCGCCGTTGGGCCACACAATCGTCCCCAGCTCATCATCGACACGAACCTGCGCGAAGAAGCCTGGGTCGGCAAGAGGCTCGAACACGGGACCGTGCAACTCTCCGGCGAGGTCGACATTGCGCGAACTGCCGTCGCTGAAGCCGAGCCGCAACCGATAGTGGCCGAGAACCTCGACATACGTGACCCTCACGAAGTCCACGGCCCCATCTTACGGCAGAGGGTCGATCGGCTCAGGAGAGCCACCGTCCTTTGCCCGGCCCCAGTTCGCCTCCAGCTCCAGACGATGCAGCGTCGCCCACTCGCTCACGAGTTTGAGCGCACGACTCGGCAGCTCGCCAACGAGCACCGCGCCAGTCTCGATCGCGATCACCGCATGATGCGCGGCGTATTGAGCATGGAAATGGGGAGGTTCGTGATCGTAGAAGTACATCGTGATCACGATGCCGTAGAAGGCGCTGATTCGTGGCACGACATCATCATGGTCAGCGCTTGGGACGGTACGTTCGGCAACCGGCTCTCAACAAGCGACAGGATTTCGAAGAACGACCTCGCACCTCTTGAAAACGGGGATCGAGGGACGATGTTCGAACACGGCCCTCGTCTGCGATTGCATCCGCGAACTCCATGCACAGCGCTTTGGCCCGCCTACTGCCTGATGTGGATGGCCAGCGACGGCCCCAAACGTGGGTTCTCGGTCTCGAACGCCTCGATCATGCGACCTTCCGACCTGCTGGCATGGTCTGGTCACCCCTGTGCAGTCGAGCAGCCGGCTGTGGAGGCATGAGGCAAGCCGTGTCCCCAGCGGGCCAGAAGTCCAATGATTAGACTCCGCCCCCGCATGAAGAAAGTTGTGCTTCTACTGCTTTCAGGCGCCTTTGCCTTGTCGCCCGTTCCCGTCGCGCAGAGCGCCCCGAGCGGGTGGTCCGCGCCCGAACTGATTCCGGCCCCCGATATCGGTGTCCTCACTCCCCCGCCCGTGTTCGACGCCCGGGGCGATGCCTTCCTCGCGTGGACGGAAAGGAAGCTCACGGTCAAGGAATCGATCACGCTGGAATACCCGGTGCGCACATCAATGCGTCCGGTAGATGGAAGTTGGCAGGCTCCGGAAACCCTCTCCCACCTAGGCGCGTACCCGGGGGTGGCGGTCGATGCCGGTGGGGACGAGATCGCGGTGTGGCAGGGCTTCTCCGGTATCCAGGCCACGACACGGGCCGCCGGCGGCGGTTGGCTCGCGCCACAGATGGTGGCCAGGTCAAGTGCGGACCCGAAGGTCGCAAGCGACGCGAGCGGCGATGCGATCATCGTCGCTCAGCGGATTAGGTCTATGCGCTCGACTGGGATCAGGGCGGTACTGCGTCTCTCGGGAGAAGACACGTTTTCCCCAGCGCAGGCGGTCTCGGCTCCCGGCAACGACTTCGAGCAGCGCATAGCGATCAACGCCCGCGGAGACGCGGTGGTCGCGTGGGAGCGTGAACCGGCTCACGGGTGCATCGTGGAAGCGGCGTTTCGTCCCGCCAACGGCAGCTGGAGCAGGCCGCGGGCCCTTGCCGATGCGCACGCAGGCTGCCAGCTCTGGGAATATCAAGAAGTGGCGATCGACGATCACGGCGACTCGGTCGTGACGTGGCTGACCTCGCGCGGCAGGACGGGGTTCATCGAAAGCGCGAGCCGCGGCGCGAACGGCCGCTGGACCGCTCGGCGCATCCTGGCGAAGGGGCGCATGGCTGGGACCGTGGACCTCGGGATGGACGCTCGGGGAGACGCGATCGTGGTCTGGGACGAGTGGGCGCTGAACAGTCACGAAGGTTCCGCGATGTGGATGCGCATCCGCCCGGCCGGCCACGCCTGGGGGCCGGCGCAGCAGATCCCGGGCGCCAAGAATGGAACACCCTCGCTGGCCATCGACCCACGCGGCGATGCTCTCATCGCGTGGTGGAGCAAGCGCGGGATCGAGGCCGCCGCGCGCCCGGCCGGCGGGCGCTGGCAGAAGCCCTACACCCTGTCAGAGCACGAACGCATCCATGATGGGCGGGTGCTTGCGGCTCTGGACGCTCGAGGAGATGCAATCGTCACGTGGCAGAATCACGACGGCATCGTGACCGCTTGGAACTCGGCGCTATTCCCCTGATCCCACGACACAGCGGTACGGAGGGGGAGAGATTCGAACTCTCGGTACGCCAATTAGGCGCACAACGGTTTTCGAGACCG
>Ga0187780_10000686_pt1 | contig 25022 bp, 29 predicted proteins | sample 1015_Q2_SP10_20__FD_132429 | JGI IMG/M metagenome (GOLD analysis project Ga0187780, IMG submission 132429) | Tropical peat soil microbial communities from peatlands in Department of Meta, Colombia - 1015_Q2_SP10_20_MG | ecosystem: Environmental > Terrestrial > Soil > Wetlands > Peat | place... | reverse complement strand
GATCCACGGCGCCTACGGCGCCTCCGAGGACTACGCCGTTGGCCGGCTCATGCGCGATGCCAAGTTCCTGCAAGTGGTGGAGGGCGTCAACGATATCCACCGGGTCTTGGTCGCGGAGTATGCCCTGGGGCTGCGGGAGGACCCCCGTTAGCAGGCTGCTGAAAAAGGCCCATCTCTCCATTGCGGAATGCGGATTGCGGAATGCGGAATCCACGCGCCGCCTAGCATCTGGACCTTTTTGAGCGGCCTGCGGGAAGGCGGTCTTTCGGCGTCGTGTTGGAGGGACTTGGCACCCGTGGTCGCCGGACTTCGGCCGGGCCGGCGGCGGCCGACGGCGGGGGGACCCCGTGAGCGGTGCGCTGTCGCTGGAACGACTCTTTGCGCCCAAGAGCATCGCCCTGGTCGGGATCCCCGGCGATCTGTCGCGTCCGGGGGCACGGCCCCTGCATTTCCTGCGGCGCCACGGCTATGATGGGCGCGTCCACCTGGTGAACCCCCGCCACCGTGAGATCGGCGGGCTTCCCGTCTACCCCGGCATCGGGGCCGCGCCCGAGGCGGTGGACGTGGCGTGGATTAGCTTGCCCGCGGCGCAGGCCGCCGACGCGGTGGCGGAGGCCGGGCGCGCCGGGGTGCCCTTCGCGGTGGTCATCGGCGCGGGCTTCGCGGAGGCGGGCGAGGCGGGCGAGCGCCACCAGGCGCGCCTGCGAGAGGCCGCGCGCGGGGCCGGGGTCCGGCTCGTGGGGCCGAACACCGAGGGCTTCGTCAACGCGTGGGACGGGGTGGCCCTCACCTTCTCCACGGTGGGCGAGGTGGAGGCCCTCCGGCCGGGCCCGATGGCCATCCTCTCGCAGTCCGGCGGTGTGGGCGGCTGCCTGCTCAATCGCGCCACCGATCGCCGCTGGGGGGCCGGGCTCTTCGTCTCGACCGGGAACGAGGCCGACCTGACGCTGGCGGACTACATCGAGTGGCTCGTGCACGATGGCCGGGTCAAGGTCATCGCCTGCATCGTAGAGCAGGTTCGAGACGCGCCGCGGTTTCTCGCCGTCGCCCGCCGTGCCGTAGCGGGCGGCATCCCCGTCGTCGCGCTGAAGCTGGGGAGGTCGGAAGCCGGCGCCCGGGCGGCGCATTCGCACACGGGCGCCCTGGTGGGGACCGACGAGGCGTGGCGGGCGTGGGCGCAGGCAGCGGGTCTCCTGCTGACGGACACCCTGGAGCAACTCCTGGAGGCCGCGGCCTACCTTGCCGCAGCGCCGCCCCTTCAGGGAAACCGCGCGGCCGTGGTCACGTCGTCGGGAGGGATGGCGGTGATACTGGCGGACGCCCTGGAGCCCCGGGGCTACACCTTTGCGCCGTTCGCCGCGGAGACCGTGGAGCGCATCACGCCGCTGCTGCCGGCGTACGCGGCGGTGAGAAACCCGTTGGACATCACCGCGGCCCTTCCGGAGGAGACCTTCGGCGAGGTGCTGGGGGCGGTGCTGCGTGACCCCGGCGTAGACCAGGTGGTGGTGCCCCTCACCATGGCCACGGCGGGCGGCGGCCGCGCGCGGGCCGGGCAGATCATCCAGGCGGCGCGCGGGGCAGGAAAGCCGCTGGCGGTCTGCTGGCCGGAGGGGAGCCTGGTGTGCGGGGGATTCCAGGTCCTCGATGAGGCGCACGTGCCGCTCTTCCACTCCGTGGGGGACTGCGCGGCCGTCCTGGGCCTCTCCCTGGCGTACCGGGCGCTTCGCCATCGCACGCCCTCGGGCGGGCCCGATCCTCCCCGGCTGGGGTTGACCCTCCCATCGCGGGGCGGCGCCCTGCCGTGGGCCGACGTGCGCGCGCTGCTGCTGGCCGCGGGCATCACACCCGCCGATGAGGTGATCGTTGGAACGGAGGCCGAAGCGCAGGCGGCCGCCGCCGGCCTGAGATATCCGGTGGCGGTCAAACTCCTCGGCCCGCTGCACAAGAGCGAGGCCGGCGGGGTGCGGCTGGGGCTCGGGGACATCGGGGCGGTCCTGCGCGCGGTCCGCGAGCTGGCGCCGCGCGGGGAGGGCTGCCTGATCCAGCCGATGCTCGAGGGGGTGGAGGTGCTCGTGGGCGCGCTGCGCGACCCCGCCCTCGGCCCATTCGTGGTGGTGGCACCGGGCGGCGTCGCCGCCGAACTCTACGGCGAGCGCGCCGTGCGCCCGGCGCCCGTGGGCCGCGGGGAGGCCGAGGCGATGACCGTTGAGTGCCGGGCCCTGTCCAGGCTGCTGGAGGGCCATCGAGGTCGGCCGCCCGCGGACCGCCGGGCCCTGGCGGAGACGATCGCCCGCGCCTCGGCGCTGGCGGCGGCCCTCGAGTCCGCATTGCTCGAGTTCGATCTGAACCCCGTGATGGTCGGCCCGGAGGGGGCCGGCGCCAAGGTCGTGGACGCCCGCATCATCCTGAGGGAACGGTAGGGCTCCGGAGCCGCCCGGGCTATTTCCGCCCGCAGGAGGCTGTCGTGCCCGCGGGCTGCGGCGGTCGGGTTCGCGCCTATCAGATGTCCGCCAGCGAGAAACCCGGCAGTTGGATGTCGTACTCGCACCAGCGCCGCTCCGCGAACTCGGCCCGCCCGCCCCGGCGCTCGACTTTCTCGCCCGGCGCGTACTTCTCGATGCAGAAAGCGGCGGCGACGAGCTTCGTTTTTGGCATGCAGACGAAGGCTGAGGTCTTCTGCGGCGGGCGATAGCCGTAGGCGGAAATCTTCTTCGCCCCGAGCTCCTCTGTGTGGAAATAGTTGAAGAGCTCGTACACGTTGAATGGAATAAAGTAGTTTCTCCTCCCCGAACCGTGATAGTAAAGGAACGACGCTTCCAGGTCCACGACCGTCGGAAACTCGTACTGGACCCGGGCGTTAAAGATCACACGCTTTCTCGCGACACGGAACATCTCCGCGATGAACTTCCGGTACTGGGGCTGGTGCTCCATGATCTGAAAGGCACACACCGTGTCGAATGAGGACCCCCGGAGACGGTTTCGGAGGAAATCGCAGACGATGAACCTCGCCCCAGGATAGGCCTTTCTGGCGTGGCGGATCTCAGCCGGGCTGATGTCCACCCCCGTGTAATCCACCCGACCGTACCTGTCCGTCATGATTTCATACATGCCGCCGCCGGCGCAGCCGACCTCCAGGACTTTCTCGCCACGAAGGTCGTTCTTTTCCAGGAAGTACTGAGCCGAGGGGAAGAGGTCCTCCCACCTCCGCCTGCCGTGCTGGATGTAGTAGTCCGTTTTCGACTTATGCCGATACAGGTCCAGGTCGGCCCTCTTCATTGTGGCTCCCTGCGGTCGGGCCCACCACGGGTTCTGCCCAGGGCCTGGATGGAGGCTGAGGTCATGGCCTAACCTCGGCGGCGCTGCTTGACCGCGAGCAGGCCGGTCCAATTATACCAGCGGAAGAAGGGATCCACGCGCCGAAATCCCGCGCCGCGGAGGAGGTCGATGTTCTCGGCGAGCGTGCATGGCACCAGCACATTTTCCAAGGCCTCGCGCTTCCTGGCGATCTCCAGTTCCGAATAGCCGCTCCGCCGCTTGAAGTCGTAATACAGGTCCATGTAGAGGCGGTTTAGCTCCTCCGGCTCGCCGAGGATCTTCTCGCAGAGGATCAGCGCCCCACCATCGACGAGGGCGCGCCAGATCTTCTTGAGAAGTGCCCCCCGGCGGGTCGGTCGGACAAACTGCAGGGTCCAGTTGATTGTAATGACGCTGGCGCGATGGAGGGGGAAGTCCGGTTTGTTGAGATCGCCCGCGATGAAGGTCACATTGCGGCGCGCCCGACACCTGCCGATTTTGCCACGAGCCCTCTCGCGCATCGGCGGCGAGCCGTCCAGCCCTATGAAGCGGGCTCGCGGGTCTTGGATGCAACGCATCAGAGAAAGCAACGTCGTCCCGGTCGAACAACCGAGATCGTACACGCAGGTGCCGGGTTGATGAAACACCGCCCCTAACTCGCCGACCATTCGCTGCAGCTCCAGATAGAATGGGATGCTGCGAACCACCATGTCATCGAAGACGCTGGCGACGTTGCGGTTGAACGTGAAACCAGACATTTTGGTAGCGTTTCGGAAGTAGCGATCCCTGCCGGACATCGGACGCATGCCTCACAAGAAGCGATTCGGGCCACGGTAGAGCCGTATGGGCCGCAGGGTGCACGCGAAACCAGGCGATGTGTGTGAGCACACGAGGGGCGCGCGGGGCCGCAGGAGGTCTGCGACATCGCATGTTTTAGGGTCGGGGAGTACACCTCCCGAACGACAGGTGCGGAAACGCTGGGTCATCGCTGATGCCGCTATTCCAGTAATGGAGGATCCGGGACACGACCGACGGCACGTCGGATGCCCCCGCTATGAGGACCTCCCCCCGGGCCTCGACGCGATCATGCGATAGGCGCCGCGCAGCCGGCGCGTAAGCGGCTGGGGGAGCCACAATGCCGCGAAGCACGTAACGACGGTTCGATGCGTCGGAAACAGGCGAAGAAGCCGCGCCAGATAGGACCGGGCGAAGGCGATATCGCGCTGGCGGCCGTAGTTGTACGCTTCGCGCGCCGCCCTCCGCACGCGCATTCGGAGGGCCGACGTGAGGAGACGGCGATCTGCGCCTCGGTGGAGGTTTCGGTGTCGCCTCAACATGTGGACGCCCATGAGGGCCCAGCGTAGAGGCCTGCGCTCGGCGGGCCCGGAGAGGCTCGATGCCAGATAACGCCAGCGTACGAGCGAATCGCGATGGAATGTTATGGGATAGCACGCGGCGATCCGCAAATAGTAATCCCAGTCGGAGGGCTCGGCCCGTATCGTCGTGAATGGTCCCACACGGTCGATGACGGATCGAGGGATGAGCGTTTGGGCGGGGCAGGTCACGAGGCAGCCATTGAGGAAGTCACGATAGAAATCGCCGGTGGTTTTGGCGGCGGGTGATGTAGCAAGAGCCTCAGCCACGGGTCCCCGAAGAAGGCGATCGGCGAGGATGGTGCCGCCGTCGAACTGCAGGCCGTCGCACACGATCAGGCCACTGGTCGGAGTGCCGGCAGCGATGGACACCTGCACCTCCAATTTCTCGGGAAGCCACAGGTCGTCATGGTCAAGAAATGCGATGTACCTTCCGGATGCCGTTCGGAGGCCCGCATTTCTGGCGGCCCCAGGTCCTGCGTTCTCCTGCCGGATGACAGTTACCCAGGGTCGATAGGATGCGAGACACCGTGGGGTGTCGTCGGTCGATCCGTCATCCACGGCGATGATCTCACGACTGGGATATGTCTGGTGGAGGACGCTGTCCAGCGCCTCGGCGAGATAGGGGCCGGCGTTATAGGCCGGGATAATCACGCTGACGACTGGCTGCATCATCGTACCGGGCGCTGGCCCCCGGATCGATATTCCACCGTGGCTATGCAGTGGGCGATCTGGACGGGATCGGGCGCATCGTTCGCAAGGTTGGAGGGCCCGCCGGCCGTGACGTGCCCGGCGGCCATCGGTGAATCCTTCCGCGAGCGGTTATGGGGAGTGTCCAAGGGAACCCCGCTGCCACCCTCGAGCGTCTATGCGCTGGCGTAGACGGAGCTGGAGGACGTCCGGGTGCACCCAGCCCGTCTGCCCACGCCGGCGGCGGCCGCAGCGGGGCGTGAAGCCCCCCCACTCCCGCCGATCCGGGGGGGCGTGGGTGCAAGCGGTGGCCAGTTGAGAGGGAGGGCGTACAGATACGGCGGACGTTGACCCTGGCGCCAGATCCGAGACACACAGGAAGGCGGCATTGACGCCTCACTGAAAACCTCCGGCAGGAGCAAGAGCCATGCCACATGGCGACCGATCGCGTCAAACTGAGTGTGTGACCATTTTGGCCAGCAGATTTGGGTGGTAAGTAGACAGGTTTCGGTCCCCGCAAATACCCCAGGAAGCCAGCACGCTCCCTCGTTGCCATTGTGAGACAACCAGCTTGCCACTGCTCGGTCCACCCATGCATCGAGCTTCTGATCCCCCTCCCGACCACCCGCGCGAGCATGGCGGTGCCCTGCGCGCTCTCTGTTGCGGGCTGTGTCGGCTCACGATTTGCTTGAAGGGAACCGGTGGAAGGCGGAACATTCCTAGAAAAGGCGACATCCGATGGGGTTGTGTTGCACTCAGCTACATACACGCCATCGAGCCCGTCCGTGCCTTGGGGCCGTGCCCCGCAGCTGCCGCATCGACTTGAGGGGATGGGACGCCTTACCCTTGTCGTCCTGGCACAGGGGCGGTCCGGCGCGCACCGCTGCGGACTCGGCCGGGTAGGAGGCCGTCGCCCGCGAGCACCCGGCTGCGAAAAGTAGGCCTTGAAACCCTGCATAAAAAATGGTTTTTTATGACTGAAGCCATCTGGTTTTCCGACGGTCGGGAAAATGAGGGCTGGCATGGGCGCAGGCGATTTGGCGGCATTCGCCGCCGTGGCCAGGGCCGGCGGCATCCCCAAGGCGGCGCAGATGCTGAACAGCGTGCAGTCGAACATGACGCAACGCATCCGGCTCCTGGAAGCCGAGATCGGCGTGCCGCGCGGACGGATGGCCATCGGGGCGGATGCAGACCGCCACGGCGGTGCGTCTGCCTTCCGCCCTGGCCGCTCATGCGGCCGCCTCCGGAGGTGGACATCGAGACCGCCACCGGGACCTTCGCAGAGCTGATCGATGCCGTGCTGGCGCACCGGATCGAGGCCACGTTCGTCGCAGGGCCGGTGAACCTTCCCGAGCTCCTGGTGCCTCCAGTGCTCCAGCAGGAATTGGTTGTGGTCACAACGCCCGGCGTCGGCGGGCCGGATGGGCTGAGGGGCCTTGCCGCCTCGCACCAGGTGCAGACCGTCGTGGTTCGGCCGGGCTGCACCCACCGCGCGCGCCTGGAGGCCCTGCTCGCGGGGCGCGGCGCCGTCGGCGTCCGCCGGCTGAAGTTCGGCACGCCTGACGGGATCATCGACTGCGCCGGCGCCGGCGTGCCGCTCCTGCCTCGGGCGGTCGTGGCGCGGGCCGAGGCCGGAGGCCGGGTTGCCCTTCGCGCGGTTCCGGCGGCGGAGACGCGCGTCGGAATGGTGTTGGTGCGCGGCCGAACCGGGCGGCCATTGCGGAGGTGACGCCCGGCCTGGGGTCGATGGCCGGGACCACCGGCGCAAGGCCGAAGACCGGCGCGTCGCAGCCGGTGCGGCCACAACGGCAGGACCGGCCGGCCCGGAACCCGGGCCGGTGAGGAAGGAGGACGGGTGATGTCTAAGGACTTTTGCGCGCGGACCCTGCTCGGGGCAGGGGCGCTCCTTGCCCTTGCGGCGCTGCTGGGGTGCCAGGCGGCGGGCGGCCCACAACCCTCCGTCCCGTCGGCGGCCCGCCCCCAGGGTACCATCCAGGCGGCGGGCGGCCCGTACCGCTCCCTCCTGGACGAATGCGCGAACGCGACGCCGAGCAACAGGGACTGGTGCCTCAGCATGCAGGTCCCCAACGCCGAGTGAACGCGGCCGGTCGCGCCGGGTCTTCCGCGTGCGGCGGGGGACGAGTACGGACCGTGGGACGTTCATGGGACTGAGCACACCGGCGGGCCGTTCCCGCAGGCCGCGGCCGTTTCAGATACGCGTTGACACTTGTCCGTCGAGTTTGGGTATACTCGCCTCACCGACGTGTCCGTGGAGGGCGTGAGGGGCCCCGGCGGTCCAGCGGCAACGAGGGCCGGTGGTCTGCCTTCGTGGGGAAGCGTCGCCTCGGCTGGGTTCGTGGGGGCCGTCGCCACGGCGCCCGCTGCGGGAAAGGAGCCGAGCCATGATTCGCCTCAGCGTCAATGGGCAGCCCCGTGAGTTGGACGTGGATCCGAGTACCCCGCTGCTCTGGGTGTTGCGCGATACGCTCGGCCTGACGGGCACCAAGTATGGATGTGGCATCGCGCAGTGCGGGGCCTGCACGGTGCACGTGGACGGCCAGGCCACGCGCACGTGCGTGCTTCCCGTGAGCGCGGCGCAGGGAAAGCAGATCATGACCATCGAGGGGCTCGCGGCGGGCGGGATCCATCCGGTCCAGCAGGCGTGGATCCAGCATGAGGTGCCGCAGTGCGGGTACTGCCAGTCGGGCGTGATCATGGCCGCGGCGGCGTTGCTGAAGGCGAGCCCCCGCCCGACGGACGCCGACATCGATGCGGCCATCACGAACATCTGCCGCTGCGGGACCTATCTCCGCATCCGCCAGGCCATCCACGCCGCCGCGCGAATGTGAGGGAGGAGAGCGACATGAGTCCCATGGCGAAGATCAGCCGCAGGTCGTTCATCCTCGGTGGGGGCGCGGCGGGCGCCGGCCTCGTCCTCGGTTTTCACCTCCCCATGGGGTCCGGCAACGGCCGGGCCGCTGCCGCTCAGGCCGCGGAGGTCAACGCGTGGATCGTCGTCCAGCCGGACGACACGGTGATCGTCCGTGTGGCCCGCTCGGAGATGGGCCAGGGCATCTTCACCGGCCTCCCTCGGCTGGTGGCCGAGGAACTGGAGTGTGACTGGAACAAGGTGAAGCCGGAATATGCCTCGGTGGCCGAGCACTACCGGAGGAACCGCGTCTACGTCTCGTTCCTGACCGGTGGCAGCCAATCGACCCGCATGTCCCATGAATATCTCCGGAAGGCCGGCGCCGCCGCGCGCGAGATGTTGATCGCGGCGGCTGCCCAGCAGTGGGGCGTCCCAGCCGGGGAATGCCGGGCGGCCGACAGCGTGATCACCCATCAACCGAGCGGCCGCACCGTCACCTTCGGCGCCGTGGCGGACGCCGCCGCACGCCTCACGCCGCCAGCGTCGGTGACGCTCAAACCACCGGAACAGTGGAAGCTGATCGGTAAATCGGTCAAGCGCTTCGACGTCCCGGACAAGGTGATGGGCAAACCCGTATTCGGCATTGACGTCCGCGTGCCTGACATGCTCCACGCGGCCATCCGCCAGTGTCCGGTCTTCGGTGGGACGCTCAAGACGTATGAGGAATCGGCCATCGCGGGCCGGGCCGGCGTGCGCCGGGTCGTGCCCCTGCGCGATGCTGTGGCGGTGGTGGCCGAGAGCTGGTGGCAGGCCCAGCAGGCGCTCGATGCCCTGCCCGTCACCTGGGACGAGGGCCCCGGCGCCACCGAGGACGACGCCAGTATCCTGGCCTTCCTGCGCGGCGGGCTCACGGCCCAGGACGCGGCGGTGGCCCGCAAGGACGGCGACGTGGCGGCCGCGCTGGCTCGGGCGGCCAAGGTCGTCGAGGCGGAGTACCACACCCCGTTCCTCTGCCATGCGCCCATGGAGCCCATGAACTGCACGGCCCACGTCACCGCGGACCGTGTCGAGGTCTGGGCCCCCTCCCAGAATGCGGAGGCGACCCTGGCGGCCGCCGCCGAGGCCGCCGGACTTCCGCCCAGCAAGGTGGAGGTGCACATCACCATGCTGGGCGGCGGCTTCGGGCGCCGTGGGTTCCAGGATTACACGCGGCAGACCGTGGCCATCGCCAAGGCGGTGGGGCGGCCGGTCAAGTTGCTCTGGACCCGCGAAGAGGATACGCGGCACGACTTCTACCGTCCGGTCAGCGTGGCAAAGCTGACGGCGGGGCTCGACGCCTCGGGCACCCCCCTCGCCTGGCACATCCGCATCGCCGGCCAGTCGATCCTCGCGGCGGTGGCCCCGGCCCGCATCACCGGCGGCGTGGACCTGCATTTCCTGGAGGGGCTCCACGACGTGCCTTACGGCATCCCAAACATCCTGGTGGATTACGCCATGCGGAACACACGCGTTCCGGTCGGTTTTTGGCGTTCGGTGAACAACACGCAGAACGCCTTCTACCGAGAGTGCTTCATCGATGAGCTGGCGCACGCGACGGGGCAGGACCCCTATCAGTTCCGGCGCCGTTTGCTGGCCGGCAAGACGAAGGAACTGAACGTGCTGGACACCGCGGCGCAGAGGGCCGGGTGGGGACGGCCCCTCCCGGCGGGGGTGTTCCGCGGCATCGCGGTCCATGGGTCGTACGGGAGCCACGCCGCCGAGGTCGCCGAGGTGTCCGTGAGCCCGGCCGGCGAGCTCCGCCTGCACCGGGTTGTCTGTGCCATCGACCCGGGCTACGTCGTGGACCCCCAGCAGATCGAGGCCCAGATGCAGAGCGGGATTGCGTATGGACTCACGATGGCGCTGTACGGCGAGATCACCATCAAGGACGGCCGCGTCCAGCAGAGCAACTTCAACGACTACCAGATGATCCGTATCAACCAGATGCCGCAGGTGGAGGTGTATCCGGTGCCGACCGGCGGCTTCTGGGGCGGCGTCGGCGAGCCTGGCGTCCCGCCCCTGGCGCCGGCCATGTGCAACGCGATTTTCGCCGCCACCGGCAAGCGAGTGCGCTCGCTGCCGCTCAAGCGCCACGACCTGCGGAAGACGTAATGGCCACGATCCCGAGGGGGCGTATGCGCCCGTACAGGGTCCTGTTCATCTTCATCGCCTGGAGCCTCGTCGCCGGTGCCACGGGGTTCGTCCCCACGGCGACGGGGGCAGATCCCCAGCTTCTGGCCAGCTCGTGCAGCGGCTGCCACAGCAGCTCCGATGCCCTGGTCACGACGATCCCGCGGATCCGCGGGCTTCCCGAGCCTGTCCTGTTGGAGGCGCTGCATGCCTTCCGGAACGGGCAACGGCGCGCGACGGTGATGGACCGCATCGCCAAGGGATTAACGGACGATGAGATCCGGCAGTTGGCGGCGTATTTCAGCGGCCGCCGGTGACGACGACGCATGAGGCATCCGACGCGGCGCCAGTTCCTGGGGCTGGCGGCGGCGCTGGCGGGAGCCGCCCTGCCGAGGCGGGCCGCGGGACAGGCGTCCGCGCGCGTGGTCGTGGTGGGCGGTGGGTTCGCCGGTGTCACCTGCGCGCGGTTCCTGCACCGGGCCGGCGGGCGGCTCCAGGTGACCCTGGTGGAGCCGAACGCGACCTTCACGGCCTGTCCCTTCAGCAACGCGGTGATCGCCGGACTCCGCGCCATTCAGGACCAGACCTTCGGGTACGAGGCGGTCCGCGCCGAGGGCGTGGCCCTGGTGCAGGCCCCGGCGACCGGCATCGATCCGCAAGGGCGCACGGTGCGCCTGGCCGACGGCGGGACCCTTGCCTACGATCGCCTGGTGCTGGCGCCCGGCATCGATTTCCGCTGGGACGCTATCCCCGGCTACGGCGAGGCCGCGGCGGGCCGCATGCCCCACGCCTGGAAGGCGGGCGAGCAGACGCTCCTGTTGCGCCGCCGGCTCGAGGCCATGGCGGACGGTGGGCTGGTGGTCATCGCGGCGCCGGCCAATCCCTTCCGCTGCCCGCCCGGCCCGTACGAACGGGCCAGCCTGATCGCCCACTACCTCAAGGGGCGAAAGCCGCGCGCCAAGCTCCTGCTGCTCGACGCCAAGGATAGCTTCTCCAAGCAAAGCCTCTTCACGGCGGCGTGGAAGCAGCTCTACCCGGGCCTGCTCGAGTGGGTGCCGCTCTCCAAGGGGGGGCGGGTGACGGCGGTGGATGCGAACGCCGGTACGGTTTCGACCGAGTTCGAGAAATACCAGCCCGCCGTGGCCAACATTATCCCGCCGCAGCGGGCCGGGCGCATCGCCGACCTGGCCGGCGTGGCCGACCGGACCGGCTGGTGCCCCATCGATCCGGTCACCTTCGAATCGCGGCTGCAGCCGAACGTCCACGTGATCGGGGACGCGGCGATCGCCGGCGCCATGCCCAAGTCCGCCTTCGCCGCCAACGCGCAGGCCAAGGTGTGCGCGTTGGCCGTCGCCACCCTCCTGCGCGGCGAGCCGCCCCAGGAGCCACTCTTGCTGAATACGTGCTACAGCCTGGTGGCGCCGGACTACGGGATCTCCGTGGCGGGGGTGTATCGTCCGAGGGAGGGTCAGCTCGCCGAGGTGGCCGGGGCCGGCGGCACGAGCCCCGCCCACGGACCACCCCAGGACCGCGCGCTGGAGGCCCGCTACGCCGAAGACTGGTTCAGGATTATCACGCATGAGGTGTTCGGATAGCGTGGGGCAAAGACTGCCGGGGCGGGCGCGGCTCCGCGCCGCGGGCTGGGCGGCCGCCGCGGCGGTGGGGTGGAGCGCCCTGGCCGCCGGGGCGGAGGCCCTGCGGCCCTTCACGGTGGTGGGGGACACCATCCCTCGATCCCTCACCGGCCGGCCGGGCGATCCCCGGCGCGGCCGCGAGGTCCTGTTGAGCCGCCAGCTCGGCAACTGCCTGCTCTGCCATCGGGTGCCGATCCCGGAGGAACGGTTCCAGGGCAACCTGGGGCCCGACCTCGCCGGGGTCGGCTCCCGGCTGTCCGCCGGCCAGATCCGGCTGCGGATCGTGGACGAGGGGCGCCTGAACCCCGACACCATCATGCCGCCGTACTACCGCGTGGAGGGCCTGCGGCGCGTCATGGGGGCCTACCGGGAGGAGCCCGTGCTCACGGCGGAGCAGGTCGAAGACGTGGTGGCCTTCGTGCGCACGTTCCGCCGGTAGGGGCACTTCGAGGAGACTGCACGCGATGTCCCGCGGCCCCCGATCCCCGTTCCGGCCGACGCGGCGGGAGTTCCTGGCCGCCACGGCCCTCGGACTGGCCCTGCCGCCGGCCTTCCTGCGGGCGGCGCAGGCGAGCCCCGAGAGCGCCGCGGCGGCGATGAAGGCGGTCACGGGCGGGGCCCCCCTCAGGGAGGGGAAAGTGACGCTCGAGATCCCGCCCATCGCGGAGAACGGGAACTCGGTACCCCTCACGCTGGCCGTGGACAGCCCGATGACGCCGGCGGAGCACGTCCGGAGCATCCACCTCTTCGCCGAGGAGAACCCCCTCCCCAACGTGGCGCGCTTCACCCTGGGCCCGCGCGCCGGAAGGGCCCAGGTCTCGACGCGGATCCGGCTCTTCAAGACGCAGAAGATCCTCGCCATCGCCGCGCTCAGCGACGGGTCCTTCTGGTCCGCCAGCGCCGAGGTAGTCATCACGCTCGGCGCCTGCCTCGAGGACTGAGGGGTCCGGCCGTGGCGAAGGCGCTCATTCGCGTTCCCCCCCAGGCGCGGCGCGGAGAGGTGATCGAGATCAAGATCCTGATCTCGCATCCGATGGAATCCGGCCAGCGCCGCGACGAGATGGGCCGGGTCATCCCGCGGGATATCATCAACCGGTTCGTCTGCCTGTACAACGGCGAAGAGGTGTTCGGGGCCGAGTTCTTTCCGGCCATCGCCGCCAACCCCTTCCTGGCGTTTTTCACCGTGGCCACGGCCTCGGGGGAACTGGTCTTCCGGTGGACCGACGACCGGGGGACGACCGAGAGCGAAGCCGCCAGCATCACCGTCGTCTGATGCCGGGAGCTTCTGGATTTTCCCTCGGCGGCGCCACCCTGCTCACCCTGTTCCTTGCCCTCTCTGCTGCTGGGCAGGGCCCCGCCCCGCCGGCCAGGATCCGGGCGGAAGACAGGCGGTCCGGATACCACTTCCAGTCCCCCGAAACGCAGGCGATGCAGGACGATGACGCCGCCAACCCGGGATTCCTGTGGGTGCTGGAGGGCGAGGCCTTGTGGCGGATGGCGGCGGGGCCGGCCGGCGCGTCGTGCGCGGGCTGCCACGGGGACGCGGCCGCCAGCATGAAGGGCGTGGCGGCACGCTACCCGGCGTTCGATGCGGCGGCGGGCCGGGTGGTGAATCTAGAGCAGCGCATCACCCGCTGCCGCGCGGAGCGCCAGCAGGCGCCCCCCTTGGCCTATGAGTCGCGGGAACTGTTGGCCCTCACGGCCTACGTCGCGTCCCAGTCGCGCCGTGTGCCGGTGCAGGTCGCCATCGACGGGCCCGCCCGCCCGTTCTTCGAGGCGGGACGCGACTTCTTCAGCACGCGCCTGGGCCAGCTCAACCTGGCCTGCAGGCATTGCCACGAGGACCATTGGGGCGGGCAGCTCCGGGGGGATCGCTTGTCGCAGGGCTACGGGAACGCCTACCCGATCTACCGCCTCGAATGGCAGACGCTCGGCTCGCTGCAGCGCCGCCTGCGGAGCTGCAACATCGGGGTACGGGCCGAGCCGTATCCCTATGGCGCCCAGGAGTACGTGAACCTGGAGTTGTACCTCGCCTGGCGCGCCCAGGGCCTGCCGGTGGAAACGCCGGGCGTCCGCCGCTGAAGCCGGCGGCGGCGCCACCTCCCCCGACTCGGGGGCCCGGCCGTTTCCGCTTGACAGGCGGGTAAGATTTGCAGTTAATCCGGGGCTTACAAGGGGCCTGGACGCCCCTGCGGGAGGGAAGGCGTATGGCACAGGTGAGCCCCGCGGAGGTGAAGCGGCGCCTCGTCCGGTTCAAGGAGCTTCCGTCCCTTCAGCACGCGTACGAGGAGACGCAACTCCCGGCGCATCAACGCGTGCTGTACCGGTACTTCGGCAACCAGGCGTCGGATGCCAAGGACGTTCCGCCCGCCGTGGAGGGGATCAGCCTGAACGTGGCTCTGGTGACGGCCGATCCCGGCAAGGGCGCGCCGCTCCACGACCACGAGTGCGAGGAGATCTTCGTGGTCATGCGCGGAACCTTCGAGGTCTCCTTCGGGGAGAACGGCGAGGAGAGGGTGGTGCTTAACGAGTGGGACGCCATCTCCGTGCCGTCGGGCATCCACCGCGCGTGGCCCAACCTCGGTCCTCCTGACGGGCGGATCATGGCAATCCTCGGCGCGGGCACGGCGGAGCTGCCGCGGTATCGTGCCGATTACAGCACGCTGCCCGGGGTCGTGAAGCGGTGAGCCTCTGCACGACCATCGGGTGTCCCGAGGGGCGCCGGCCGGATGGGCGGCAGGGGACGGCCTGCGGCGGCAGGACGGGCAAAACCCCACAGCCTACGGCCGGGCCGTGGTTGAGCATGCCGAGGGTCCTATGGCCTTGAACGCCGAGGACCGGTTCCAGACGCTCCACGAAATCGTCCGTGCGGCCCGCGCCAGGTTGGCGCCGGGCCCCTTGGACTATCTCATGGGCGGCGCCGAAACAGAGACCACCCTGCGCAGGAACCGCCAGGCCCTGGATGCCGTCGCCTTCCGGCCCCGCGTCCTCCGCAACGTGTGGCAGATCGACTGCACGTCCACGCTGCTGGGAAGGTCCATCCGCCTGCCCATCCTGCTGGCCCCCATCGGCTCCATGGAGGCCTTCACGGAGGGGGGCGGGGCGACCGCGGCCAGGGCCTCGGCCGCCTTCGGCGTCCCGCAGATGCTGAGCTCGGTGTGCAGCCCGGGCCTGGAGGCGGTGGCGGCGGCCGCCGACAATTTCCGCATCTTCCAGCTTTACGTGCGGGGCGACGACGCGTGGGTGGATGACCACGTGCGGCGCGCGAAGGCGCACGGGTACGCGGCGTTTTGCCTCACCGTGGATTCCGCCATCTACAGCCGCCGCGAGCGGGATCTCGCGCGCCGCTACGCGAGCCCGGGGCGCGTCCGCGCCACCGGGTTCGAGCACCAGGCGGGCCTCTCGTGGGCGAGCGTGAAGCGCTTCAAGGACACGCACGACATCCCGCTGATCCTGAAGGGCATCGCCACCGCCGAAGACGCCGCCCTGGCGGTGGAGCACGGCGTGGAGGGCATCTATGTGTCCAATCACGGCGGGCGGCAACTCGATCACGGCCGGGGGACGTTGGAGATCCTGCCCGAGGTGGTGGGGGCCGTGGGGGGAAAAGCCACCATCATCGTGGACAGCGGATTCATGCGCGGCACCGACGTGGTCAAGGGCATCGCCATGGGCGCGCACTGCGTCGGGATCGGGCGGCTGGCCTGCTGCGGCCTGGCGGCGGCGGGGGAGGATGGGCTGGTGCGTACGCTCCAACTGCTGGAGACCGAGATCCGCACCTGCCTGGGACTGCTCGGCGTGACCAAGTTGGCGGACCTCGGGCGCGCCTTCCTGCACCCGGCCGCGCCGGTGCGGCCTCCGCACGTCACCAGCGCCTTCCCCCTCCTCGAGGAGGGCTACTGATCCGCGTCGGGCGTTCGCCCCTTCCCCGGAGGCCGGGGTCGAGGCCGGGAGCGGTCTGGTCGGCGGTCCGCCCGGCCGGATGGAGGCGGCGAGACTGTTCCTCGCCCGGAGGGGAATCCGCGTCGGGCGTGGAGCGGGCGGCCGTGTGGGGGCCGGGAGGCAAGGGGGGGGAAGGATGCGCGGATGGCGAACGGTCCGCTCACTGGCAACCGCCGCCGCGATCCTAGTCGCCGCCGGGTGGGCGACGCCGTCGGGCGCCCAGTCCGCCCCCGAGGCCATCAAGGCCCGTGGGACCCTGCTGGGCGGCGTGAAATACGATACGCCCCCCTTCGGGTTTGTGGACCAGGACAACCAGGTGGTGGGGTTCGACGTGGATCTGGTCAAGGAGGTCGCCAGGGCCGCCGGCGTCGGGGTGGAACTGGTGAAGGTCACGTCCCCGACCCGGATCCCCATGCTGGTGAGCGGGAACGTAGACGTGGTGGCGGCCTCCATGACGCACACGCCGGACCGCGAGAAGACCATCGATTTCAGCATCACGTACTACACGGGGGCCCAGACCCTCCTGGTTCCGGACAAGAGCCCCATCAGGGGCCTGAAGGATTTGCAGGGGAAGACGGTAGCCGTCCAGCAGGGGACGACGCTGGAGAGGACCCTCGCCGCGCTGGCCCCGGGGGCCAAGGTCCTGCCCTTCCGGGACTACACCGGCGCCTGGTTGGCCGTTCGCCAGGGGCGGGCCGACGCCCTGACGGGAAGCTACGACATCATGCGGGGGTTCCTGAGAGGCGCACCGGGCTTCAAGATCGTGGGAGAGAAGTTCAGCGTCGAGCCGTTCGGCATCGGGGTCCGGAAGGGTGATGCGGCGATGCGAGACTTCGTGAACAGGGTCCTGCGAGACCTGTGGGCCTCGCGCCGGTACCATGAACTGTACCGGAAGTGGTTTGAGTTGGACCCCGAGATCCCCATTCCCGGGGCACAGTAAGCCCGCGCTCGGAGCCCGGCCGCATCCATGAGGTACCGGTTCGAGTGGGGCGTGCTCTGGCAGTACCGCCGCGCGCTCCTGCACGGCTTCCTGCTGACCCTGGGCCTCTCGGTGGCGGGCCTGGCGGGGGCCATCGCCCTGGGCATCCTTCTCGGGACGGGGAGCGCCGGCGAGCGGCGGTGGCTGCGCATCGCGTGCGGCGGGTACGTGGAGCTCTGCCGCAGCGTCCCGCTTCTGGTCCACATGTACTTCTGGTACCTCGGCCTCTCCGCCCTCAAGGTTCCGGGCTTCTGGTGCGCCGTCCTCGCCCTCACCTTCTACAGCGGCGCCTTCGTGGCCGAGGTGGTGCGTTCGGGCATCCAGAGCGTGCCCCAGGGCCAGTGGGCGGCGGGGCTCGCCTCCGGGCTCACGCGCCGCCAGACGCTGCACTCCATCGTGTACCCCCAGGCCGCCCGGATCGTCGCCCCCTCCCTGGCCGGCATCTTCTCCCAGCTCATCAAGGACTCGTCCCTGGCTTCGGTCATCTCCGTCGCCGAGCTGACCTTCCAGGCGGGAGCCATCGAGGGGGTCACCTTCCGCACCTTCGAGGCCTACGTCGGCGTCTCCCTCCTGTACCTGGTCATCGTCAGCACGATCTCGCAGATCACCCTCTTCCTCTTCCACCGCCGGGCGGTGGACATGACGGCGTACGTCTGAGGGGGAGCATGGGGATGGACTTTGCAGTGATCTGGAGGAACCTGCCCTACCTCCTGGAGGGCCTCCTGCTGACCCTGCAGACGGCGCTCCTGGTCATCCTCGGGGGGACGGCCTTGGGGGTCGGCCTGGGGATCCTCCGGACGAGTCGGCTACCGGTGGCGAAACAGGCGGCCGTGGCCTACATCGAGGCCATCCGGGGGACCCCCCTGCTGGTCGTGCTCTCCGTCGTCTACTTCGGGCTGCCCCCGGTCGTCGGGTACAGGCTCGGGGCGTACCAGGCGGCGGTGGTCGGCTTCACCCTCTTCATCGGCGCGTACATCGCCGAGGATTACCGCTCGGGCCTGGCCTCGGTGCCGCCGGGACAGATCGAGGCCGGCCTGGCCAGCGGCCTCTCCCGGGGGCAGGTCCTGGCGCACATCGTCCTGCCCCAGGCGATCCGGCGGATGATCCCGGCCCTCTTCAACCAGTTCGTCAGGCTGTTGAAATTCACCTCCGTGGCTTCCATCATCGGGGTGATGGAGTTCACCGGGGCGGCGATGACGGTGAACGCCCGCGAGTTTCAGCCCCTTCCCATCCTCGCCACGCTGGCGGCGACGTACCTGGTGGTTTGTTCCCTCTTGTCCCAGGTCGGGCGGTGGCTGAACCTCCGTTACGCGATCGCCGCGTAGGCCGCCGGGGTCCGCCGCCGCTCCATCCCCCGTGGCGTGGGGCAGCCCAGGTATCGCCCGCCCTGGTGCCCCGCACGGCCCTTTCCAAGACCGTCCCCCAACACCCAGGGGCGCCCAGCCGCCGGCCCCGCTCCCCGGGCCGCAGACTTCCCCGCCACATTGCGATTGACGCCTCGCCGAACCCGTGCAAGACTGCCCGCCGAATGGGCGCAGCCCTCGGCAACCTTCCCCGCGACCTCCGGCGCGCCGCCACGCTGAGCGCGATGCGCGGCATGCTGATCACCACGCGCCGGCTCCCGCCGCGTGCCACGATGGCGTTGGGCGCAGCCCTCGGCACGGGCGCCGGGGCGATCCTTCCCCTCCGCGCCCGGCTCTTGCGGAATCTCGCCCTCGGTTTCGGCCCGGGGTGTGTGCCGGACGGTGCGGCTGGAAGCTTCTTTCGAAACCTCGGTCGCTGGTTCGGCTGGTCGATGGCGATCTACCACCGCGGCTTCTGGGACTCGGGCGTCCCGGACCAGATCGGCTTCCACGAATCGGTCGTCCATTTGGATGAGGCGGTGGGGCGGGGGCGGGGCGCGATCCTGGCGAGCCCCCACCAGTTTTGTTACGACATCGGCGCCGCCTACATCAGTCGCCGGCACACGGTGGTGCCAGTGGTGCGGCAGAGCGCGAACCCCCGGCGCGAGGCCATGATAGAGCGGTGGTACCAGGCGACGGGCATGGAGATCGTGCGGCGGCCACGGCGGTCCTCGATCGTGGCGGACACGTTTGCCTGCCTGCGCGTCCTCAAGCGCGGGCGCCTGCTGGCCATCACGCCCGACGTCATCGTGCCGCCCGCCGCGGGCGTCCGGATCCGCATGTTCGGGCGCGACGTCTGCCTCTCGCCGGGGATGGTGGTCCTGGCGATGCGGGCGCGGGCTCCTCTCGTGACCTGTTATTTTCACTGGGGGCGGGGGGGCCGGCACCTGCTCCATTTCACGGAGGCGGTGGAATACCCCGCCACGGGTGAACGGGAGCGGACGGCGGCCGAGGGCCTCCAGACCTGGTGCCGCCAGTGCGAGGAGCACTTCCGCGCGCATCCCGGGAGCTGGATGTTCTGGCTGGACAAGCGCTGGACCCGCGCCCTGCGGGAACAACCCCCTGTCGACGGAAGTCCGCACGCCTCCCTCGCGTGAGCCTCCTCCTCCTGATCGGATTCGCCGCGAGCTCGATAGCGGTCCTCTGGATCGCGCAGGCCCTCCTGTTCCTCAGGCTGGGGGAGCCCCTGGGCGGCTCCCTCCGCCTCCGGAAGGCCCCGCCCGCCGTGCGCTGGCCAATGAAAATCGTGCTCCAGGGGGTCCTCATGGGGATGCTCTTCGGGTACCCGTTCGCCCTCGGCGAAAACCCCCTGCGCTACCATGAGGCGCGGCTCCTGCCCGCGCGGCCGGACCAGCTCCTGGAGCTGTTGCTGGTCACGCCCGCTATATTTCTGTCCGGGATCGTTGTGGAGGTCGCCGCCGGCTGGGTCCGGGTGATTCGCCGGTACGGCCCCTGGAAAACGCTCCGCAAGGTGGGGCAGAGCTTCCTGACGCCTCTGCCGCTGGCATTCGTGGAGGAGGGGATCTTCCGCGGGATCGTTCTCGACCAGATGCTCCGGGCGCTGCCCGCAGGCCGGGCGGGGGCGGCGCTGGCCATCGCCCTCTCCGCATGCGTTTTTTCCGGGGTCCATTTCATCCGTCGCGCGAGGACCTACTGGCCGGCGCTCGGCCTCTTCGTGTTCGGCTGCCTGGCGGGGGGGGCGTATCTTGCCGGCGGCCAGACCTATTGGCTGCCGGTGGGCCTCCACGCCGGAGGGATCCTTGCCACGCAGCTCCACCGGCCGTTCGTGGAATATAACGGCCCCATGTGGATCATCGGGACCCGGGACTACCCGCTTTCCGGGGCCATCGGCATCGCAGGCATGCTGCTCCTAGGCGCCTATGTGGCGGCGCGGTTCTCTGCCGTGGTTGCCCCGTAGCGGCGGGATTCGAGGCGGCCGGGCGACCAGCTTGTTTCCCCGGCCGTGACCTCGGTATGGCGTCGCTGGCGGCACCGGTCGATGGTGTGGAAGGGAACGCCCCCCTGGACGGCGGCAGGATGTTTTGGAGCAGCCGCTGGCGGGGCAGCGCCGGTCACGGGCCGGAGGCGCTGATGCCCACGCGGCGTTCCAGCTCCTTCAGTCGCGCCGGGTCGGCCATGGCGATCAGGCGATCCCCGGCTTCGACCTTGTCGTCCGGCGAGGGGTTGAAGACCATAATGCCCGAGGCGCGCTTGATGGCCACCACGATCACCCCAAGCTGGGCACCCAGCCCGGAGTCGCGGATGGTGGCGCCGGCGCAGGGCGAGTGGGGTGGCACCGCGACCTCCTCCATCTGCAGTTCCAGGCTCTGGTGGTGGGTGGCCAGCTCGATGATGTCCACCACCGCCGGGCGCAGGGCCGATTGGGCCATGCGGTGTCCCCCCATGGCATAGGGGGAGATCACCTTGTCCGCCCCGGCGTGGATGAGGGTCCGTTCGCTCCGCTCCCCCTCGGCGCGCGCCACGACGAAGAGCGAGGGATTCAGTTCCTTGGCGGTGAGGGTCACGAAGACGTTCTCCGCGTCGGTCGCCAGGGCGGCGAAAAGACCCTTGGCGGCGCGCACCCCGGCCGCCAGGAGCAGGTCCTCCTTGGCGGCGTCCCCCTGCAGGACGAGGTACTGGGCCTCTTCGGCCTTTCGGGCCCGTTCCTCCCAACTCTCGATCACCACGAAGGGGACGGGCTTGGAGGCCAGCTCCCGGCAGATGGCCTCCCCGATGCGGCCGAACCCGCACACGAGATAATGGTCCTTCAAGGAACCGATCCTTTTCTCCATGCGGCGCCTCCCGAAGAACTGCTGGAACTCCCCCTCCACCACGATCTTGGCGACGGCCCCCACGGTGTAGAACACCACGCCCAGCCCCACCACCAGGAGGACCATGGTGAAGATCTTTCCGGCATCGCTGAGGGGTTTGACCTCCTGGAACCCCACCGTGGAGAGGGTGATGACCGTCATGTACGTGGCGTCGAGCCACGAGTACCCCTCCAGGAAGCGATACCCCAGCGTCCCGACCGCCATCACCGCCACCAGGATGAGGCCCGCGGCCCGCAATCTGGAGAACGTGGCCATTCGATTTGCCCCCCCCGGCGGCGCGGCCCCGCGGCCCGCGGGCGCCCCCCATCCACCAGTGCCATGCATACCATGGACCCAGCGGTGCCGATCCGTCAATGTCATTCCTCCGCCGTTTCTTCCTCCCGTGGGGGATGCGGCGCTGCGGTTCCGGCGGCCGGGGTGAGGGCGGTCGGGCAGGAGGGCATCGCCCCCGGACACGTGGGCGAGGCCATCGCGTGGCGGGGTCTTGCGGGCGCCGCGCGGCGGCGGTCCCGCGCAGGGCGTGGGACCACCCCCCCAAGCGTTGAAGGGCTATGGAGCGGAGCCTTCCCGGAGGAATTTCAAGGAAACGGGCGAGCGCTGGTGGGCGGAGTAGGCGTCATGGCGTGCCGCCGGCGCGCCGGCCGCGGGACTGGTGGCGCCACGCGGGCGGCACTCTCGGTAGGCCGGCCCCGTGGGGGACGCGGGAGCCCCCGCCGGACGGGATTCCCCCGCGATAGCCTTGCTGTGTCACTCCCGGCTACGGGGGACCTCCCCGGTCGACGTGGGCTTGGACGATCCCGAAAGGGCCCGCTGCTCGCGCGCGAAGTGGCTTGCCACCTGGCCCAGGTTCTTCGCCTCGATCTGCCCCTGCGCCTTCATGTGCTTGAAGACCTGGCCCCAGCTCAGGCCGCTCCCCTTCAACGCGGCGATCCGATCCAGCGTGAGCGGGACGGGCCGGGAGGCCGTGCCGGGCTGGCTGGCGGTGGTTCGTGACGGGGCGCCGGTCGTTTGAGCCTCAAACAGTGCCCGGGCGATCAACTGGTGACCTGGTGAGAGCTTGTCGAACGCCCGAGCGGTGGATCCGGCCGTGGCGGGCGGTGAGGTCGTTGGGGGCTGGCGGGTGATGGACGGCGGCGCGGTTCCAGCGATGGTCTGGCCCGGCGCCACCCCGGCCGCCAGGAAGGTCCCGAAGAGGCTCCGGGAGATCCGTCGTTCCTGCATCGTACCACCCTCCCTCTGCGGTTTACGCGATGGCCGCCTGCCGAGGTGACGTGTCATCCAGAGAACGTTCCGTCTGCGCGGCGATCTGGGCTGGCTGGGCGTGATACCCGAAAATGACGCCCCGCTTCTCAGCGACCCGCATGCGACCCGCCGTTCCCGTCGGCCGGTCCAGATCGATCTCCATCTTGGGGTCCCCGGCCCCCTCTACGATGCTCTCGCCCCGCTCGTCGGACTGGTCTTCGGACACCTCGGTGTCCATCGCCTCCAGAGACCTGAGGGGAGCGTCCTGCCATGTTCCGGGGCGAGAACGGCAGGGGCCAATGCCTTCATTCTCTGGGCCTGTCCGACGGTCGGGACCAGCCGAGTTCTTCTCCCCCGAGGAGAAAGAGCACAAATGGGACCAAGAGAGTGAGCCCGAGCATCCTCTCATCTCCTGGCTCGGGCAGACGTCACGGACGAGCCGGAAGGGCGATCGTCTCGCCGCCCCCGGCACCCTCATTCCTCCCCTCTCGATCCGGGAGGCCCGAGATGATCCGTAAGCTCTTCTCCAGTTCATGCAGGCGGGACATCTCGCCTTGCAGTCGGTTCAATTGCGCCACCTGCTCCCCGAGCTGGACCGTGAGCGACCGATTCTCGCGTTCCACGGCGCCGAGCCGGCTGAGGTGGGGTGCGGCCCAAATGGCGTACGCCGCCAGGAGGGCGGTCATCAGCGTGAGACCCACCAACAGGGTCCCAAGGACAAGCACGGCCTGCCTGGAGACACGCAGCCGGCGCGTCCAGCCCGATTCGCTGAACGCCATGACGGTGATGGCTTTTTCCCTCATATCTCTTGCCTGAATTGCGAGTACGGGGAGTCCTTCCTCCGTCGGCTGACGGGGGAAGACTATTATCCATGAAGCATGGTCTGTGCCACTGGATTGAATGGTTATTGTCATTAATTTTAAATAGTTATGCCGTATTTATATTGACAGACAAACATGAAGAAAAGGAAGGTGGATACCTTATCTGTGAGGTAATACCACAACTACTAATCCTTTAGTCCTACGCCCAAAAGTCTGTAACGCTAGCTCCCGCAGGCAACGGCTCGCCAGCGCCTGGACGGCACTCGGACTGGTCTCCGGTAGGAGCAACCCAGCGCGCGGTGCCCGCCTCCTGGAGCCGGCCGACCTCCACTCCTCGCGAGTCTTCCTCCATTGACCGCCGGGACATTGGCTGTTATGAAACACCCTGGGCCGCTGGGGCGGCGGTCCCGGCAGGAAAGGAGCCGAAGCGATGAAGTGTCCGGCGTGCGGCAACGAGTTGAAGGAAACGAAGGCCGGCGACATCACAGTCAACGCCTGCGTGGGCGGCTGTGGCGGGGTGTGGTTCGACCGCTTCGAGATCGGCAAGGTGGACCTGCCGAGCGAATCGGCGGGGGAGGCCTTGCTGCACATCGCGCGGAACCCGGCCATCAAGGTGGACCCCAGCCAGCGCCGCAAGTGCCCCCGCTGCGGCATGATCATGATGCAGCACTTCTTCGACGTGAAGCGACTGGTGACCGTGGACGAATGCCCGAAGTGCGCGGGCGTGTGGCTGGACGCGGGCGAGCTGGCGACCATCCGCACGGAATTCAATACCGAAGAGGAACGGAAGCAGGCGGCGGCGAGGTACTTCGACGACATCTTCGGCAAGCAGCTCGCCGAGCTGCATGCGCGCAGCGTTGAACACGCCGAGCATGCCAAGAAGATCGCCCGCCTGTTCCGCTTCATTTGTCCGAGCTACTACCTGCCGGGCAAGCAAGCCGGGGGCGCCTTCTAGCAGGCTGCTGAAAAAGGCCCAGCTGCGGCGTTGGCGCGCTCGGGCGCTCGCCGCGGCGTACCCGGCGTACGCCTCAGTCGGCCCTTCGCGCGCCGCCTTGCACCTGGACCTTTTTGAGCAGCCTGGACGAAGGCAGCCGTTGCAGGGGGCTGTCAGTCGGTTCGGGCGCAAGGGGCCTGGAGAAGCTGGGGGCGATGGCACGGCCGCAGACGGCGGCAGACCAGGCGTTCGAACGGGCGGTGCGTTGCCTGCTGGACCTGGGATATCACAGGGCCGTCGGGCAGTCCGAGGGCGCCTATGCGGACGCGCTGCCGAGGCCATCCTGGAAGACGGCGCTGGCCGTCGAGGGATACGACCGGCTGGTTCTGGTGGACCCACGCGTGCCGCCCGACGTTCCCATGAAACATGGCAACATGATTCATCATATCTCCCGCGCGCGGATCGAGGATGTGGTGGCCGCCGAGCCCCGGCACCCCCACTGGCTTCAGGCCCAGGCGGGGGCGCGCCACCGGGGGCGCGCCGTGCGGGATGTGCTGGCGGCCTTGGCGCCGGACGAGCGGGGTCTCACGGTACTGGAGGGTCTCGCCCTCGTGCTCCAGCACCCGGACGTGCTGGCGAACGATCAGGGGGTGGACCTTCCCGGCTCGCGCGCGCACGGCTTCGGCGTGCCTTGCATCGCCACCTGGTACGGGAAGGTGGGCCTCTTCGCCCGGTCCGAGACGATCGCCTCCCCCCTTTATGGGGCGGCCACGCTCCGCGCGGCCGGCGCCGGGGCTGGATCGAAAGGTGGGCTGTGAAGGCGCGGGGCTTCGTCGGTTTCCTT
>Ga0187780_10000685_pt1 | contig 25040 bp, 20 predicted proteins | sample 1015_Q2_SP10_20__FD_132429 | JGI IMG/M metagenome (GOLD analysis project Ga0187780, IMG submission 132429) | Tropical peat soil microbial communities from peatlands in Department of Meta, Colombia - 1015_Q2_SP10_20_MG | ecosystem: Environmental > Terrestrial > Soil > Wetlands > Peat | place... | reverse complement strand
GATCGCTCTGCGTCTGAATCAACGGCCACGAAAAACGTTGGGATTTCAAGCTCCGGCGGATAGACTGCAAGCCAGTGTTGCATCGACCCCTTGAGACCACCCGACTTACCAGGACCTAGCGACGGATTTCTCACATTGAATTCGCAATTACTACTGCAGCTTCGCGTACTCCGCCTTGGCTTGCTTGAGGACAGGGAGGTCCTGGTCAGCGTCCTTCCACAATGTTAGTAGCTTCCCTAAAGCATTGGCGGCTTTGTCCTTCTGCCCTTCTGCTAGATAAAGTTTAGCCAACTCGTAGTGCGCCGTCAGAAAATCCTGCTGCGTTTCCCAACCAAGGGGCTGGTCAAGCGTCTCAACCACCTTTTCATACCACTCCCTACTCTGAACTAGATTCTTGTCCGCGCTGTAAGCTCGCGCCAGCGCTTCCATCTTCTCCGGGGCAGGCCTCTCATTTTGTGCCAAGTTGAACGAGTTAAGCGCCTCTTTCGTTTTCCCCCGCGCCAGCGCAATCTCACCCTCCAACATATGAATCTGGCCGCTCTCTTCCGAGCTTTGGGACTGCAAACCTGGCTTGATGGACTGGAATAGCTTTTCCGCCTTCTCGGGCGCTCCGGCCCGCGCATAAAAGCCCCCGACCATGCTCCCCATCCAAACCTTCGGCCTAATCTTGGGAATCAGCGCGTCCGCTTGAGCAAGCTCATGCAACTCCTGTACCCGGTCCCCTTGGCCTCCGGCGACTATGCTCAGCAAGACATATGTGCGCGTCTCGCTCAACTCCGAGTCGTCGGCCTTGTAGGCAAGCAGGGAGGTCTCGAAGTGCTTTTTCGCCTCTCGATAGTGCCCGTGGTAAAGCGCAAGCCAACCCAGCGATCGCTCCGCCTGCCCTTTCATCCCGGTCCTTTGCAGCGCTTCCTCAAACACCTTTATCGCTGCCGCATCATCTCCTTTGCGTATCAGCGTGAACCCATATTCATGGCTCAGATTTCCCTGCGTCTTCCACGTAGGTTCCAGGGCGAACGCTTTGTCGTAACTCCGCAACGCATCATCGAGCTTGCCTACGCCGACGTACGAAGTCGCCAGATTGATGTATGCGTTTGCATTTTCTGGGGCGATCCGCAGCACCTGCAAGAATTGATCGATCGCTTCCTGATAGTGGCCGCGATCGCGTATGCCAGTCGCAAAGTTGTACCTCACACTCGAATCATCCGGGTATTTGTCGAGGTAAATATGCAAAAGTTGATACGCATCCGCGTCATGGCTAATTTTGTCCGCGTAGGCAATTTGGATCAAAAGTCTTTCGCGTTCTGTAGTCCGAGTGGAAAGCTGCAACGCCTTCTCATATTCAGCTTTCCCGTCCACCGGCTGGCTGTTCATCACGAAACTTGAATACGCATTCCCTAGCGCCGCGTGCGCCATCGCAAAGTCTGGATCCAGTTCCACCGCCCTTTTGTATAACGCAACGGCTTCTCCGAACTTCCCTTTCCTCCACGCATCGAGTCCATCGACGTAACTCTTCAGCGCTTCCAGCGAACTCGTCGTCACCTGCGGCAGCGGCCGGTCCATCTCTATGGTGCTAAGGGATTCCCCCAAATCTCGGCGTAAGCGGTTGGCAATTTTGTCAAGGCCTGTCAACACCCTTTCCTGCCCTTTCACCCTCTCCAGATACGATCGCTTCGATTCGCCGGTTTGCGGGTCAATCAGCTCCGCAGATAGGACGTATTCCTGGCCAATTCGAGCGATCCTGCAACTTACTAGTCCTCGGATATGGTCCCTCGCGCAGATTTCTCGACCGATATTTTCGTCAATCGCTTGCGTCGTCGGCTTGCCCATCCTCTTTAGCGTTTCCGGAATCCGCGCCCGTGGAAAAACGTTCGCCCACGCCGACTGCTCCAGGCTCACCGTCAACGCCGTGAGCAGCGACCTGTCGAAAACCGCCTCTCCTGTCTGATTGTCAAAATCGGTCAGCAGGATCCAATCGCGGGGCACAAACGACAGCACGGGCCGTGTCCCCGCAAACCAAAAGATCGCCACAACTGCGGCGCCAATAATCACCACCGAAAGCGCGACCCGCAGCGGATGTTTCCTCGAGGCTCGCCAGAGTTTTTCCCAGGGCGTCTCCGAACCTTGCGTCCTCACCCTGGCCGTGCTCGGCGTCACGAGCCGCTCCAGATCAATGCGCAATTCCTTCGCCGATTGATACCGCCGCTCTGGATCCTTGTCGCACGCCTTGAAAATAATTCGTTCCAACTCTGCGCTGATGTTTGGGTTGCTCTGCCGCACTGGCGCCGGCATCTGATTCAGTATCTGTCCTACGAGCACTTGCACGCTGTCCGGCCGGAATGCCCGCATTCCCGTCGCCATCTCATACAACACCAGCCCCATCGCATACACGTCCGTCCGTACATCCGCCGCCTTCCCGCCCAGTTGCTCCGGCGCCATATACGGGAGCGTTCCGCCAACGCCCTCTGTTACGCTCATCCCTTCCGTGGTCGGCTCGTCTCCGGTTCGAACCAGCCTCGCCAATCCAAAATCCAGCACTTTCAGTTGCCGCTTCGCCGTCAGGATCATGTTCCCCGGCTTCAAATCGCAATGAATAATGTTGCGTTCGTGCGCATCTTCAAGCGCGCTCGCCATCTGCGCTCCGAGCAGTGCCACTTCCTTCTCGGAGAGCGGTCCTGAGCTAAGCACCTCTGCTAGGGTCTTACCCTCAATGTATTCTGTGACGAGGAAGTCCACTTCGTTCTGGCTTGCAAATTCGTGGACTGTTTCTATATTCGGATGGTTCAGCTTCGCAAGTGCCAGCGCCTCTTTGCGAAAGCGTTTTCGGGAGCTTTCGTCGCTGATGCGCCCGTGCGGCAGGACCTTCAAGGCCACATCGCGATCAAGTTGATCGTCGTGGCCACGATAGACCACGCCCATTCCGCCGCCGCCCAGCTTCTCGATGATGCGATAGTGCGAGATGGTCTGCCCGATAAGCGTGTCGGAATCGGCCATGGTGCCGCAATCTTAGGTTTCCCATGAGGGCAAGTCAACGAACCGAGGCATTATACGGGGTGCTTGGAATGAAAATTCCTATTAGGTCTCGATTAACGGGGTTACCGGTAAAGTCGGTTCCAGTACTGGCCAGCACATCCAAGAAAGAGAGGCAAAGTCCGACCTGCCGATAGTTCCACGGCACCTCAATTTTCCAACCTGTGTTTACAGCAACTTGAAAGAAGTGGTGCACGCATAGTGCATCGTGCAAGCCGATGGATCGAACGAGACGCCTTAGCCTTATGACCCAATTTAACTAGTCGCCCTTCGGGAAGTATTGGATACACATTCGATCAAATTCTTTGGAACGAACGCTTGTCCCTTAAGACAATCACCCGTTTGCCACTTTCGGCAAAGGCCTGGAGATCCTTGCCGAAAGTGGCTTGCTTGTCATTGGCGCGGAGCTGCGGATCATCCATTTTTATTGTTCTTGTTGTGCTTGCGCGGTGGGCGCACATGACGCGGTTTGCTCTTGATCGTCTTGCCTGAGACGAAGTGGAATGGAGAATCAACTCCGCCTGCATTGTCACAGACGCCGCCGATAACTCCGTAAAGCACCACGATATTGTTGTTTGTACCGTCGTCTTTGACAGCGGAAGTGCCGGCGGCGGGATTGTCCTCTCCGATGGCAGCAAAGACTGCCCAAGTATTTGAGGTAACCTGGGCTGCCAAAGGGCTGGTCTCGCTGCTCGCCGTGTATAGGTTGACGGAAGAACCTTCGAGAACAAGCATGGTCGGAACGCCGAACGGGTCGAGGCCTTCAGCGTACATGTACTCGAAAACACCTACCTGGTAGGAAAGGTTCGGGTCGATCGTAAGAGGATTCACGACGCCATTGGTAGTGGCAAAACATGCATTTCCGTTGAATGTCGGGTTGGGAGAGAACGAAACGGTACCGGCAATCTGGCCGGGTACGGGAGGTGCGGTGAACGTGATAGTTGCACTCACCGTCGAGTCAAATGCTTCACCGCTAACCGCACTGTAGCCGTCCAGTCCGCCTCCCGCTGTCCCCGATGAGATTGTGGGCAAGAATGTCGCAACGAAGTTGCCCGGGGCAGCCTGAGAAGTAGTGTTACATGCAGAAGCATCTCCCACGGGGTAGTAGGTGCCCGTGATGGCGGGAATGGTTATGGACGGTGCCCCCGGAATGGGAGTTGAAGCATTAAAGGTGCCAGTGTAAATGAAGGAGAAGTTTGGCCCTTGCCCAGCATTGTCAACTGAAACCGTGATTTGGAATTGATTCCCGCCGAGTGCAACCCAGGTTGTCGTAATGGTATCGCGCGAGAGGTCGGGCACGCAGGCAGAGCTCGTAACGGATCCATAGTTATAAGCGGATCCGTCTGCGTTCAAGAAAACGGAGAAGCTGCCCGGGAATCCATCCTGGGCTGAGTTGTCGCCGCTCAAATGAACAATTTCCCACCGGCCAACCATTGGGCTGCTTTGGGCTCGGATCAAGCCAGGAAAGCAAAGAAGGGCAAGCATAGCGAAAGTCGCAAGCTTCATTTTCATTTTAGGAATCTCCTCGTTTTTGACCGCCTGATGAAAGAAGGCAATCTCGATGCCGAACTCGCAATTGCAACCCGTTGAAAATGAAGGCGTTTTGGATTCCGAAATGGCCCAGCCCGACGCAGTTGTACGAGATTCGGACACCGAATGTACGGAATCTGAATTTGCACCGGATGGTGGAATCTCTGGATTCAAATTCTGGGGACCAGAGCACTGCAGTGTCCTATCTGCAGGGGTGACTCAACGCTCAGACTGAATTCTTGTGGGAATGTTCCGAACTTGGGGGGGATTCACACTGTTGCGCGTCTGTGAGATTGGGTGATCTGAAGCGTTGTCCTCTATGCTTTGCCAGTAATTACAATGCGATTGCGTCCTTGTCGTTTTGCGGAGTACATCGCCATATCTGCGGCGCCTAGAAGGCGGGCGAAGTTTTGATCTTGTTGACGACTGTATTCGGCAGCTCCGAAGCTTGCAGTGACCCCGATTTCTTTGGAATCAAACATGAACCGCTGTGATTCCATCTGCTGGCGGAGCCGCTCGAGAAGAGTCAATACGCCTTCGCGGCTTGTATGCGTCAACAGGATTACGAACTCTTCGCCACCAATGCGGGCGCACATATCCGAGGCTCGACAGTCGCCTCTGAGGATCTGAGCAAACCTCTTGATGATGATGTCACCGGCCTCGTGCCCGTATGCGTCGTTAACGCTCTTAAATTTGTCCAGATCGGCCATGGCTACCCAAAAGGAATACCCGTGCCTCGCCGCTCCGCTGAGTTGCCTTGGAGCCCATTCTTCAATCGCCCGACGATTGGGTAGCCCCGTAAGAGCATCGGTAAGGGCGAGTTCTTCGAGGAGCCGGTTCTTCGACTCCATTTGCCGCTGGAGGTTTATGATTCTCCGTCCCACGCCCACGCGCGCCAGCAACTCCCCGGAATCGAATGGCTTTGTCAGGTAATCATCGGCCCCCGCCGCGAGGCCTCTCACCACCTTGCTCTTCTCCGTCTCACCCGTCAGCATAATGACGTACGTGTAGGACTGCTGCGGATTACTGCGAATGTGCTCGCACAACTCAATCCCGTTCATGTCCGGCATCATCCAATTCGTAATCACCAGAGGAAAGTGTTCCTTGGACAGCAACATCATGGCGTGAGAACCGCTCTTTGCAAGGACGATCTCGTACTGCTTTCCGGACAGCGTCTCCTTTACCAGTTTGCGATAGAGGGGAGAATCGTCGGCCACCAATACCTTTAGAGTCTGTTCCCAGGAATCCCTAGAGAGCCCGGCAGGGACATTATTGACTTCGTCGCCGGGCACTCTCTTCGGTCTTTCACCGACCTGCAAAATCATTTCGGGGAACGCCGGTTTTGGGATTGAAGGAATGGTTGCCATATTGTTCATCTCCGCCTTTGCTGCTCGCTATTGCACCGTGACGTATGGGCCTCCAGGTTGGACCGCCTTAGATCGGGTTGTCGGTGGTCGTAGAGCAGGTTGCCGCGGTCGCATTGGCGCGGATCACGCCGGACTGATCAGAGCAAAACTGCCTCTGACCGCTCTGGCCCTGGACTTTTGCATAGCCGGTTGATGTGTATTGCACGTATGGAGTGCTGCCAGACGGGGTAACTGTAAAGATGTAGCCGCTCTTGGTGCCGCCAGCCAGAACGTTGTCGATCAAGCAGGCGCCCGTCGAGGCTGCGCCGGTCGCGGTGGCGCAAGTCGCGACGGAACCACCAAGGCTGAGAAGGTTCGAAAAGCCAACCGATGGATACGTCGTATAATAGGCTATCTCCGCAGTGTTGATCGAGCGGAGGGAACCAACTGCCGAAGCTTCATTCGCGGCCATACGGGACCGAAGAAGGTTCGGAATTGCGATCGACGCGATGATCAAAATGATCGCGACGACGATCAAAAGTTCGATAAGAGAGAACCCGCGAGATTCTTTCTTCACTGGCGCAACTCCTCTTAGTAGTAAAAAACCGAAATCCTCTTCCCAGGTTGTTCCTTAGGCCCTACCCGCAACTTCGACGCGATTGCGTCCTTGTCTTTTTGCGGAATACATCGCCATGTCTGCCGCCCCGACAAGACGCGCGAAATTTTGATCTTGATGACGAGTGTATTCAGAAGCGCCGAAGCTTGCAGTAACTGCGATTTCCTTGGAATCAAACATGAACCGCTGCGATTCCATCTGCTGGCGAATACGCTCAACAAGCGTCAATACCCCTTCTCGGGTCGTATGTGACAGCACTAATAGAAATTCTTCGCCCCCTACCCGGGCGCACATATCAGCCGCTCTGCAGTTGGCCTTAAGAATCTGGGCGAATCTCTTGATAACTGCGTCACCCGCCTCGTGCCCGTAGGCGTCGTTAACGCTTTTGAATTTGTCCAAATCTGCCATGACCACCCAAAAGGAAAACCCGTGCCTCGCTGCACCGCTCAGTTGCCTCGGAGCCCATTCCTCAATCGCGCGACGATTGGGGAGCCCGGTTAGGACGTCGGTAAGGGCCAGTTCTTCCAGTTGCCTGGTGTGGGATTCGATTTGCCGTTGGAGCTTTACGATTCTCCGGCCCACGCCCAGGCGAGCCAGTAGCTCCTCGGAGTGGAAGGGCTTCGTTAGGTAATCATCGGCCCCCGCAGCTAAGCCTTTCACGACCTTGCTCTTCTCGGTTACACCAGTAAGGATAATGATGTATGTGTAGGATTGTTGCGGATTGCTACGGATGTGCTCGCACAACTCAATCCCGTTCATGTCGGGCATCATCCAATCCGTAATCACGAGAGGAAATCTTTCCTTGGACAGTAGCATCTTGGCCTCGGAGCCGCTTTTTGCAAACGCTACTTCGTAGTGCTTCCCAGATAGTGCTTGCTCCACGAGCTTGCGGTAGATCGGAGAATCGTCAGCTACCAACACCCTTAGAGTTTGTTCAGAGGAATCCGCAACGACGGCAGTGCGGATGACGCTCGCCTGGTCGGAACGAACTATCTTTGGCCCGACGCCCGTGGCCAAAACCATGTCATCAACCGGCTGTTTCGGTATTGAAGCAAGAGTCGCCATTTTGTTCTCCTCAGAGTCTGCTTCTTGCTATTGCACCGCCACGCCGTAGAAATAGTCATAAGGCTTGGAACGGTCTTGCGGAAGAGCGGTTTTGAAGCTTGCGAAAGCTACAGAATGCCCGTGGAACGCCACGTAAACGTCTTGCTCAGAGGTCGGTGTCACGACTTGAAAGGTGAAGAGTCCATAGCAAGGATCACTCAGGCTGAAAATCCCACCGTTGTAGAGTTGTGGAACGTCTGAAACCGCTACCAACATCCCCTCTGCCAAAACTTGCTTGTGACTGCTGCTTATGGTCACTTGACCGTTAGCGGAGATCGTCAGGGAGCCGTGATCAAAGCTTTGGGAACCTGACTCTACGTTGCCCTGGTTGCTGGACGCGCCTAATTTCTGGTAGACGGTAGTCGCATAGGTACCAGTGAACGTGGGATCAAAATCCTTGGTTGTTGCCTTTTGAAATCCCAGCATGGTACCGTCAGGCCTGTCCGCGATAAACTCATTGGCAGTTCCAAAGATATAGCTAACCTCCCCGGCACCATCGACTACTTTCAAGAAATTGCCAGAAGGATCGGCCTGAATACTCGAACCATCGAACGTACCCGCTTGAAAGGGGATACCCAGGTAATAGTCTCCGTACGGCCAGTAGGTGGAGATCGAGATGTTTCCTTGCGAGTCCATACCTGCCGTACCTATCTCTACGCCTCCTTGGGAAGTTCGGAATTGGATGTAGTTAAAATTCTGGTTCACGGCGTCAGCGATCGAAATCGGCGTGCTTGCAACTGCGGTGACAAGAGCCTTCGTGTCGCTGTTCGGGCCGACTTGGTTGGCTTCGAGGAATAGCCCGTAATTGGGGACTTCATAAGCGGAGACGAAATTTCCTGTCGGGTCGTTAATGGCATACGTTCCGTTCGGTTGAACCTCATAGGAAACGGTTCCGCTGTTACCATTACTCATATCCGAGTAGGAGATGGTTTTGTTGTTGGGATCAAGTGTCATCGTTAAAAAGTCCCCTACAGATGCGCTCCCGTTGTAGGACCGTACCGCCTGTGGACCAGGAGCGGCGACCGGTGTTTTCGACCCAGAAGAAGCGCAGCCCGATACAAAGAGGGCCATAATTCCTGCAGTAATGATTGTTAATCTCATGTGGTTTCGCCTTCCTTCCTTACGACAAAGGCAAGGCCGATGCCGTTCTGGAACACCAGCGGATACACGACGACTAACAATCGTAGTTTCTGCTAGTTAGGGTACATTTCGGACACTTTTATATGGGCGGGTGAGCCCTGTACGTGGGGATTCGACCTGTCTAATTTCTGGACGCGTGTACAGAGCCCCTACACTTCCCCGAGCTTCCAGTGAGTGCCAACGCAAGTCGCGCGACCATTCTGCGGAACGCCCTGAATGTCCGTAAGTAGTTGACCAGCAATTACTTATAACCTGCAACCTCCATCGTTTTCCGCATGCATTCCAGTTTGGCACCCATGATGCCTTTAAGACCGCCGAAGGATGGTGATCCATGAATCTTCCAAATATTGCCGCTGCTGCGATTCTCTTACTTGTCTCAGGCCGCGGTTCGGTTGGGAACTCGCCTGTTCCCACCACAACTCCTCTCCCCCCAGTCGTGTCGCGCATTTTAGATGGAACCACCCCGGTCTTGTCGGCTGCGAGTGCCTCAATTCCATTAACTAACAGCAGTAATGGCGGAGAGGTATCGACTGCCCAATGCAGGCAGGTTGACGGCGTATTTGCCGGTGCATACATTTGTAGCCGAACGCCAATCGGCCACGCCAGCAAGCTCGGGCAAGACCAAAATCTTTTCCAATGCAAACAAGTGAACGGCCCATTTGCAGGCGCATACATTTGTGGCCGAACCCTTATCGGAGAGCCCAGCAAGCTCCGGCAGGACCACAAGCCTGTTTCTGCTGCGAACTCAACGATTCCAGTAGCCCACAACAGCAACACTGGAGAGCTCTCATCTGTCGAGTGCAGTCAAGTCAGCAATGGATTTGCAGGTGGATATGTTTGTGGCCGGACGGACAGCAAGCTTGCAAATAAATGACACAAGACCGCTGACCACTCTATTTCCGTTAAGTACGCGGTCACAGCTTGGTTCGACAACCAGGAAAGTCGCGTAGGAAGTGCAAGATCATCGAGGCGGACACCACACGGAAAGGTGAACGCAGAGGAGTGATTCATGTGGCTGCGAAAGCCAACTTCTGAGGGTAAAACGGAAGGCGAACGAACTAAAATGCTTCGCGCTACCTTCCGGCGGATTGAGCGAAAGGAGTGGTGGCTCTGGGCCGCGGCTTTTTTTATCACTTTGTCCCTGACCCTGGCTCTGGCAACGTTTCTCCTTCCTGGAGGCCACATTCACCAGGATTTTTATTCTCAAAACGTGCTGCCACAGGCCATTCGAGGGTTGGTGGGCCTGGTGTTCCTCTTCGATCTCTATACCATCTATCAGCATCTCTTAATCCATCGCATCCGCCGAGAACTCGTCGAACGAGAGGCGTTGTTTCACCTGATCAGCGAGAATGCGGCGGACATGATCGCGGTCGTGAATATGGATGGAAAGCGCATTTTCAACAGCCTTTCCTATCAGAAGGTCCTCGGTTATTCGCCTGATGAATTGCAGACTTTCTCGCCATTTGAGCAGATTCACCCCGATGACCAGCCGCTTGTGAAGCGGGCCATCGATGAGGCCAAACGTTCGGGGACGGGAAGGATGCTCGAATACCGTTTGCGGCACAAGAATGGAACTTGGCTGTTCCTGGAATCCACATCCAGCGTGATTTGCAATGCGAAAGGGGAACCCGAAAAACTGGTGATTGTCAATCGCGACATCACTGAGCGGAAGAGAGCGGAGCAGGCTCTTAGGCGCTCGGAGGCGGATTTTCGTTCTATGGTGTTAGACGCGCCTTATGGAATCTATCGCGCCAGTCTCACCGGCCGCTTTCTGCAAGTCAACCCGGCGCTCCAGAAAATGTTGGGCTATGAACAGGCGCAGGAACTTTTCAGCAAAGATCTGGCCGCCGACATTTTCCGCCGCAGCGGTGAATATCAACGATTGACCGACCTGCTAACACATACAGAGGAAATCAAAGACCTTGAGATGGAGTGGAAAAGACAGGACGGCACGCCCATCACGGTTCGGTGTTCGGGACGCCGCATAAATGACGAGAATGGCGCTCCAGGATATTTTGAGGTGTTTGCCGAGGACGTGACAGAAAAACGGGTGCTCGAGCGGCAGCTGCGAATGGCGCAGAAGATGGAAGCGATTGGACGGCTTTCAGGGGGAATTGCCCATGATTTCAACAACCTCTTGGGAGTGATCATCGGCTACAGTCGGGTACTCAAGAGAGAGCTAGGACCGGACAATCCCCTTTGTGAGCATGCGCTGGAGGTTGAGAAAGCTGGGCAACGAGCCGCCGCTTTGACCAAGCAACTGCTGGCGTTTAGCCGGCAACAAGTACTAACGCCAGCTGTCCTCAACCTCAACACGCTTGCCAAAGACATGGAAGCAATGCTCCTGCGGTTGCTGGGTGAAGACATTGAAGTGTCGCTGGAATTGAGTCCTAACCTGGCGAGCGTAAAGGCGGACCAGAGCCAAATCGAACAGGTCATTATGAATCTGGCGGTCAACGCCCGCGATGCTATGCCTTCGGGCGGCAAGCTGAAGATCCAAACCGCCAACGTAGAGCTGGACCAGAACTACACGCGAAACCATACCGGCTCGAAAGCTGGCAGTTACGTACTCCTATCAGTGACTGACACTGGAGTAGGAATGGATGCTGGAACCCTTACGCACATCTTTGAACCCTTCTTCACCACAAAAGAACGGACCAATGGGACAGGTCTGGGTCTCGCCACTGTGTATGGCATCGTGAAACAGAGCAATGGGTACATCTGGGTGGAAAGCGAGCCCGGCAAGGGCGCGTCGTTTCAAATCTATCTCCCGCGACACGCGGGCCATCTGGCGGCAGACGAACAAAAGGCAAATTCCGGAGAAAGATTGCATGGTTCGGAAACGGTTCTCCTGGTGGAAGACGCTGCCCCGCTCAGAAAGCTCGCGCAGACGTTTCTTGAAGCTGGTGGTTTCAAGGTCTTTTCTGCCGGGAGCGGTGAAGAAGCGTTGGAAGTCGCAGCACGGCACACCGGAACGTTCGACCTGCTGCTGACTGATGTAGTGATGCCGGGCATGAACGGCCGGGTCTTGGCCGAGCATTTGTTGCCGCGCGAGCCGGGAATGAAGGTGCTGTATATGTCGGGCTACACCGATAGCTTCATTGCCGGACACGGCGTTCTGGAGCAAGGGACACACCTGCTGCACAAGCCGTTCACAGAAGAAGTCTTGATTAGCAAGGTCCGCGAGGTACTTGACGCTGGGAAGAAGGTCACACCTTACAGGATCAGCTTGGCTAACCTCAGCGCAAGCCAAATTCATTAGGTTCAATAGGAGCACCGGCGATGAAGAAGATACTGGTCGTGGATGATGACGAGGCGCTGCGGCGCCTGATGCGGTTGGAACTTAGCGACAGCTACCAAGTGATTGCGTGCGGTGAACCGGAACAAGGTTTGGCGCTGGCCCTCGAACAGAAGCCCGACGCCATTTTGCTCGATCTGCGGATGCCGAAATATTCCGGCTATGAGTTGCTTCAGTTGTATACCTCCTTCAGCCGCACTCAGATGATTCCAGTCATTATCGTGAGCGGTGAGGCCGGTTCGCTCACCAAGGAGCATTGCAAGGAACTCGGCGCTGTAGGCTACTTCGAGAAGCCCATTGATTTCGATGCGCTTCGAAAATTCTTACAGGTCATCGTCAAGCCGGGGCAGTATACCCCTCGAGCAGAAGTTCGCGTGCGGTTGAACGTCCCGCTCACCCTGAAAAGCACAGGCGTCGAGGGACAGAAGATCGAAGAGGTTGCGATTACCGAGGCTGTTACAGTCAGCGGCTTCCAATGTTCTTGCGCGGCGGAACTCCCCGTCGACACCATTGTTGAGGTTTATTTGAACAGCGGGCAAGGAGATTATGTGGGCCAGGCGAAGATCATTCAGTCTGCTTGGAAAAGCCCCTTTCGCCATTATGGATGCCGCTTCACGGAAAGGAAAGGGCCATGGGTGTTGCAATAGAAGGCCCGCGCAAGCTTTCTACGATTTCTCCGAATGAGGGAGTATTGCAAATGCAGGACAAGCTTGTTTCTGCGAAAAAGGGCAGCCGCGCACGGAAGCTGGTTTCTTCTAACCCCGCCGTGATCCGGGTCCTCACTGTGGATGATGAACCTGCTGCCCGAAAGCTCCTCTCCCTTTTCCTGGGTTCGGCCGACTTCCAATGCACAACTGCGAGCAATGCCGAAGAAGCCTTAATGGCCCTCCAGCAGGAACAGTTCGATGCGGTCATCTCCGATTTGCGCATGCCCGGAATGGGAGGCATGGAGCTTCTTGCCGAAGCTCGCCGACGTCATCCGCACGTGGCATTCCTTGTCACGACAGGCGTCGATGACGTGGAGACGGGTGTGCAAGCGATGCGAGCCGGAGCGGACGATTACCTCGTCAAACCTCTGTTGGACAGTGTCGTAGTGGCGAGCCTCGAGCGGGCCTTGCATAAACGGCAACTTGAACAGCAGCTGGAGCACTACCGCCGGCATCTTGAAGAAATGGTTGCGGAGAGGACGGGGCAACTGCAATCTGCTCTTAAACAAGTCGAACAAAGCTATGGGTACACCCTGCAAGCGTTGGGGGCCGCGATTGATCTGCGTGACAACGAAACCGCGGGCCACTCCCAGCGTGTTTGCCGTTACTCGCTAGAAATTGCCCGGACTATGCGGTGGTCAGAAACGGAGCTAGAAAGCCTCGCCCGGGGCGCCTATCTTCACGACATTGGCAAACTTGGAATTCCCGATAGCATCCTTCTCAAGCCGGGACCTCTGGACGAAGAAGAATGGAAACTGATGCGGCAGCATGTAGAGATCGGCTTTCATATCGTTAAGGATATTCCGTTTCTGGCGGACGCCGCCCAAGTGATCCTCACCCATCACGAACGATTCGACGGCAGCGGCTATCCGAACGGTCTCAAGGGAAAGGAAATTCTCCCGAGCGCGAGGATCTTCGCGGTGGCAGACACTCTCGATGCCATCACTTCCAACCGCCCCTATCGCCGCGCCTCGTCATTCGAGACCGCTTGCGAGGCCATCCGGTGCCAGGCGGGGCGCCAGTTTGACCCAGAGGTTGCCAAAGTGTTTTTGAGCATTCCGCCGCACACCTGGGAGGCAATCGCGAAGAACCAGTTACCAACCTGCGGCGATTTCACGCGAATTGCGTCCTAGTCTTGTCGACTCCTTCATTGAGGCTAGGACATTTGATATCCAGAGCGCTGGGCCTTGTTAGAAAACAGCTACGGCTTCAGACCGGTTTGAGCAAGTTCCGCTTGGTCTTCGTTCTTTACTTTAGAGAGGATGTTATAGAGCGTAGAACGGCTGATTCCTAAGATCTCTGCGGCTTTGGTCTTGTCTCCGCCAACGTGCACCAGGACCCGTTGCAGATGACGGCGTTGCAATTCTTCAAGAGTTACTAAGTCTTCGGTTTGGGCTGGTGGCTTCGGCGATTGCGTTAGACTCTTGGGAAGATCCTTCGCGTCAATTACGTTTGCCTCGGTCATCATTGCCGCAAGAGCGATCGTATTGTCCAGCTCACGGATGTTGCCTGGCCAAGAATAGGAAGCCATCACGGTCTGCGCTCGCCGGGTAATCCCATTAATTTTCTTTTCATATTGTTCTGCATACTTCTCAACGAAATGGCGTTGGAGCAAGGGCAAATCTTCCTTGCGGTCAGCGAGTCGCGGCAAAGTGATCTCAACGGTTCCGATGCGGTAGTAGAGATCCTCTCGAAACTTCCCTTCTTTCGACATAGCTCTCAGGTCGCGATTGGTTGCAGCAATCACCCGCACGTCCACTTTGCGCACCGTGGGAGAGCCAACGCGTTGTATTTCGTGGTTCTGAAGAACACGAAGCAGCTTGGCCTGCGTAGCAAGTGGCATCTCTCCTATCTCATCCAGAAAAAGCGCACCGCCATTGGCAAATTCAAATAACCCAACCTTGTCCTGAGTCGCCCCAGTAAATGCGCCCTTTACATGGCCGAACAACTCGCTCTCAAAGAGAGTCTCCACTACCGCTGCGCAATTGCACACCGCAAACTGTCCGGAACTTGCTGGACTGAGCCGATGTAGTGCTCGCGCTACTAGTTCCTTGCCAGTCCCAGTTTCGCCAGAAACCAGAACGGTCCGAAAATGTGGAGCTACCCGACGGATCTTAGAGTACACGTCCAGCATCAACGGACTGCGCCCAATTATGCCTTCGAACTGAAACGTATCTAGGAGTTGACGATCCAGCTGGAGGGCGTGTTCTTTCTCCTTGGCCTCGGCAATAAGATCCCCAATTCGGCTGCGGAGCTTTTCCAGGTCAAGCGGCTTCGTTAAATAATCCCGGGCCCCTTTTTGAATAGCTTCCACCGCGGACTCTGTCGAGTAGTGGCCAGTCATCAAAATGACTTCCGTACCCGGGTCGATAGCCACTATCTGCTCTAGAAGGTCCATGCCGCCCATCACAGGCATCATTAAATCGAGCAACACAATTCTCGGATGCTCGCGCGAAAAGATCCCCAAGCCAGCCTCCGGGCCATCCGCCGTAAGGATGTCCAGCGCGTCGCTGGATAGGGCATCCTTGATTAGCTCCAGACTAACCGGATCATCGTCAATCGCCAGGATCTTCACCGCAGGTTTGTCGTTAGACATCGGGAGTTCGCTCCACAGCGTTAACCCAATGATCTACATGGTCGCGAAGCACTTTGAAGTTGATGGGTTTCGAGAGGCACGCTTTGCATCCTGCTTGCAACACCCGTTGTTGTTCGGTCACCCTCGCATGGGCCGTCACCGCGATAACTGGAGTCCCGCGCATCCTCGGTTCTTTCAGCATCCACTTAACGATTTCCAGGCCGTCTTCAGGTCCAAGGTTAATATCGAGCAGGACCAGATCGGGGACGTGCTTATCAAGAATCTCGAAACTACCAGTCAGGTCTGCCGCAGTCCAAACTTCGAACCCCTCGACTTCGAGCCAGTCGCGCAGCAACTCGCAGTTGGGTAGATTATCTTCCACGATGAGCACACGGCGTTTCAAGAATTCACCGCCGCAGTGGGCGCAGATCCTACAATGCGTTCCAACTGTTGGATTAGTGGATCTCGCCAAGCGTTCTGTTTCTTGAATACTGATTCTGCATGACCACGGAGGAACTCTTCCTGTTCCTGGGTCAGCTCCTTGCACGTTAGGACAAATACCGGCAGATGGGCAGTCCGAGCATTGGCCCGCCATTCGGCGAGCAGTTCAAATCCGCTGATCTTCGGGAGCAGCAAGTCAAGAATAACCAACGAGGGCAAAGCCCCCGCCGTTATGGTGCGCGCTTGGGCGCCATCCGCAGCAGTATTCACGTCATACCCATGCGCTGCGAGCAAATCCACGATCATCTCGCGAGCCGGCGCATCGTCTTCCACGACCAAGATGGACCTCGGCGGCGCGCCACCGCTTCTGCGGCGGAGGCAACGCTCCACGGCAGCCAGCAGTGTTGCCCTGTCGACAGGCTTAACCAAATATTCGTCCGCGCCCAGAGCAGTTCCCATTGAAGGCTCGTCCACGATGGTCACGACAATTACTGGAATCCTTGCAGTCCTCGGGTCGTTCTTGAGCTGCTGCAAGACGTTCAGTCCGTGAACCGGTTTCATGACCAGATCCAAGGTGATTGCATCCGGCCGAAGTTCCACAGCCATCTCCAGGGCACGCTCAGGCTGGCCGCATATCGTGGTCTCATAGCCGGCAATGGCGAGTTGTGATTTGAGAAGCTGCCCAGTCAAAGGATTGTCTTCAATCGCGAGAACCCGGGGAGGCACGTTGATTCCAGGCGGGAGAGTGACGGTTGGAATGGTTTGGTGTGAAACCGGCACAACCAGAGGGAGAGAAAAATAGAAACAGGTTTCTGACTTGGAGTAGCTATCTACACGCAATTTGTCTCCGTGCAAGGCTACGAGGCTCGCCGCGATAGCTAATCCCAGGCCGGTGCCTTCGGCGGAAGTCTTTGCTTTTGCCAGCCGAAAGAAAGCTTCGAAAATCCTCTGCTGTTCTTCCGGCGGAATTCCCGGGCCGTTATCGCGCACTTCGATCCTTACCTTGTCATCAGCACGACGGGCAATCAACTCTATCCGGCCGCCTTGCGGGGCGAACTTCACGGCATTTCCCACAAGATTCATTAGCACTTGCCTAAGCCTCACAGGATCTGCCCGAACGTAGAGGTCGGGTCTGGCCCGCTGGATCAATACTTGCGATTTCTTCTCCGCCAGCGGGTGGAGAGCGCTGACGACTTCGGCAAATGCGGATGCCACGGCCATGTCTTCGAGTGCGAGATCCATTCTCCCCGCCTCGATCTTGGAAAGGTCTAGAATATCGCTGATCAGTTTCAGCAAATGCTTCCCGGAAGCGTTGATGTGGCTGACATAACGCTGCTGGCGATCGTTTAAAGAGCCATAACGCTCGTCAGCCAGCAAGTCGGAAAAGCCAAGTACTGCGTTCAGGGGTGTTCGCAGTTCGTGGCTCATCGTGGAGAGAAACTGATCCTTGAACTTATTGGCGCGCTCTGCTTCTTCTTTTGCGCGTACGAGTGCTTCCCCCGCTCGTTTGCGCGCAGTAATGTCGTGGAAGACAACGACGCCGCCCTGCGAGGTGCCCCCCTCAGCCCGTAGGGGCCTGCCTGTAATTTCAAGTAGACGACCTTCCGGCACATTCGCATTGCGAATGAAGAGCTCTACGTCGTCAACATTTTCACCCCGCATTGCTCGAATCAAAGGCAATTCGTCGGAGGAAAACGGCGTCACGCCATCCGGATGAAACGCGCCATATTGTTTTGGCCAGTTTTCGGGGGAATCGCTAATAGCACCCATGCCGACAAAGCGCTCTGCTGCCGCATTGAAAAGGAGAAACTTTCCGTTGGTATCAGCAACGACCACGCCGTCGGCGACACTTCCGAGGATCAGCTGAAGGAGTTCTTTTTGGTGTTTTGTTTCTTGTTGCACCTGCTTCTGTTCGGTGACATCCCGAAAAACAAGCACAACTCCCATCCCTTCTCCCCTATCTGTGAGAATGGGCGCCGCGCTGTCTTCGATCTCATACTCTCGGCCGTCCTTGGAAAGCAAAACAGTATGATCGGCCAGACCGACGACCTTCCCCTCGCGCAAGACTCGTTTGGCGGGGTTCGCCGCAGGACGGCGAGTCTCCTTGTTCACGATTTTGAAGACTGAATCCATAGGCTGGCCGACAGCCTGCGCCTGACTGAACCCGGTGAGCGACTGAGCAACGGAATTCATAAAGGTCACCGTTCCGTTCATGTCCGTGGCAATCACAGCGTCTCCAACGCTTGCAAGCGTAGTCGAGAACCACTTTTCACTTCTGGCCAGGGCCTCTTGTGCTCGCTTGCGTTCGGTAAGCTCGCTGAATAGTTGCTGATTTGCGGCTTCCAAGCGCTGGTTCGCTTCTTGCACCTCCGCAGCCCGCTGGTAGACTTCAGCCTCCATTTTCCCCGCGTGTGTGCGCAGCTCTTCCGCAGTTTGTTTGTGCTGGAGTTCTTGTTCCTTGGCTCGTACGAACTCCGTAACGTCCTCGACGCGATGGATGATGTAAACAACATCATTGTTGGTTCCAAAGACGGGTGAATTGACTGGACTCCAGTACCTTTCCTCGAACTTCCCGCCTTCCATTTCTGGCTTCCGGATGTCGTACTTCTGCACAGCCATGGTGTCCGGAGCCTTTTCGCGCAGCACTCGTTCCAAAGAGGCTCGCAGGTTGCGTACCCCTGTAGCCGAGGGATCGCGGGGATTATCAGGGAAGACGTCGAAGATTCCGCGACCCAGAATATCCTCTCGCTTCGTCATGGTTGCATGCAGGTAGGCGTCGCTGACCGCCACAATGCTGAGGTCCGGCGTGAGAACGAGAAGCAAACCCGGAGCTGATTGGAACAGCGCCTTGAAATCAGGTGTCGGACAAGATGGCACTGAGTCTTTCATGGCCTTCAAAAAAAACAGATTATTCAACGATGATTGCAACGACTCGACAAAAGCACGGCAACTACACAAGCACCCTCGCGCCGCTCACCAATGACTCGAAGCCTCGCAAGATTGATGGGTCCCACCAGCCCCGGCTTACTTCTTCCCGCATAATGCCAAACGCCTTTTCTTGCGGAAATGCTTTCCGGTAGGGTCGGTCAGTTGTCAACGCGTCGTAGATATCGGTGATTTGAAGAATGCGCGCCGTCAGGGGAATGTCCTCACCTCTCAACCCATCGGGATACCCTGACCCATCCCATTTTTCATGGTGGTGCCGGATGATTGGCAGCACATGGCGAAAGGATTTGAGAGGGGCGCAGATTTGCTCGCCTATGATCGTATGCTGTTCCATAACTCTTCTTTCTTCCGGGGTCAAAGGTCCAGGCTTAAGCAAAATGTTCTCGGGAATCGAGAGTTTGCCGATGTCGTGCACGAGACCTCCCCTACGCAGTGCAGTGAGAAGCTCCTTGGGCAAGCCCATCTTCTCCGCCAGGGCCACCGAATACTTGGAGAGCCGGTCGCAGTGCCCCTCGGTGTAGGGATCTTTTGCCTCGATACTTAAGGCTAGGCTCGACAACACAGCTTCGGCGTTGTCCATCTCATCCGTGAATTGCTTCAAGCGTCCAAGTGAATTCACGCGCGCAAGCAGTTCGTGCCTATTTACAGGTTTGCTGAGAAAGTCGTCGGCGCCGCAGATCGCTCCGTTAATGCGGTCGTCGTCCTCTTTCAAAGCAGTGACCAAGATGATGGGTATCAAACAGGTGTCGGGATCAGATTTTGCGGATCGACAAACGGCAAATCCACTCAGCTGTGGCATCAATACGTCCAGGAGTGCAACGTCGACCGATTGGCTCCGGATTAGGCGCAGGGCGCCTTCGCCGTCCTCCGCACAAATCACGCGGTATCCTTCCGCAGAAAGCACACTGGAGAGAAACTCTCGAGTTGGCTCGTTGTCGTCTGCAACTAGAACGGTCACGGAGGATCTATCGAAATCAGTCACAAAACCCCCTTCTTGCGACCATTATTGTTATTGGCGCCTTCTAACATGCTTACCAGCTGACTGAGGGCTGAGAGAAGCCACTTTCAACTTTATAGGCTGGCTCCCTATCTCGACCATAGGTAAGTTCAATGGATGTCAAGAATCAGTAAACGATTTCATATACAATTCACCACATCAGATGATATCAGCGGTAGGTATGATACGTTTGTGGATTGCCTGACTGAGCCATATACGATTCTAAGTATCCGGGCCGTACCAATGAAACGAACGGGCGCTTCGCCTCACTATGGAGTACGAGAGCGGGAAAAGGAGAATAGCCGGGGAATCACAAACAGCAATTCAGGGGGCATGGCAATAACCGCTTGGAAGCGACTCTCAGGAGCCCGCCTCCTGCTCACCTAGACTAAAGGGAGGGGAGCCCATGAGCACAGCCGCGCCACAAGACCGACGGCGTAGTCCAAGGATCTTGCTTCAAGTCCCCATCCTTCTGAAGGCATACACGCAAGAAGGGGAGATCTCAGAAGGACATGCGCTCACCTTGGTAGTGAATGACCATGGAGGGCTATTGGAAACAGCCCTAAAAGTTAATCCCAATCAGAAACTTGATCTCGTCAATCCAAAATCTGGAAGAACTGCCTCCTGTAGGGTGTTAAGAGTAGAGGAAACCTACGAAGCAGACTACACTGTGGCGTTCGAGTTCGATTATCCCGATCCTCAGTTTTGGCCATTGGATTTTCCTGCCGAGGATTGAACAACAACCTTTCCAGCGAATTGCCGCGACTCCTAGGCAATTCTTTTTCTAACGAGGCCGGCCGTTGCAAGGGATTTCTTTTGGCGGTATTGGCCTCCCGAGGACACACCCCTCCGTTGACTTGTAGAGAGAGTGTGGAGCGATGACCTTAACGGCGACGCTGCGGTCGAGGCGGGTGTCGCGAGCGCGATAGACTTCGCCCATGCACCCGAACTAAGCGGAGCTACGACCTTATAAGGCCCGAACCGTTCACCGGGACCTTGGCCATAATTTCCGGATTGCCGACCATTCTGAAACAACCCGCCCTTCAGATGAACAAGTCCCAGCGCACCTGTACGCAGGGACAGCATCCCGTTTGGTCACAGACTCAGTTTGAACTATTTATTGAGGCTTTGGGTTCTCCGTATATTTTAGTTGTCCCTGAGGATGGGGAAGGAGGAACTTTACCGGTATGAAAGCCACGGTTTTGCTCGTATGCCTTGTGTTTGCTGGCGTTTGTGCGGCCAAGGACCAACCCGACTATCAAAAAGGCACGCTCCTGCGGATGGATTCCAGCGCTTGCGGAACTCAAGAAAAGGGATCGAAGTCTGTCGCCGGTGAGGTTCTGGGCACGGACGCGCAGAACAGGAAAACGGAGCAGGTTCTCTGTCAGGAGTATGTGCTCCAGACGGAACGCGTGACCTACCGCATCCGTCCCAAGGACGATAAGCATCCCGCACTGCTGCCGATCGGGGAGACGGCGCTGTTCCGTATGCATAAGGACAAACTCCTCCTGAAGGTCCCCGAGAGCGATGGCAAGGAGCGCGAGTACATTGTGGTTTCGATGACGCCGCGGGACGACAAGGACGCGCCGGCACAGTCGGCCAGCAAGAACTAGGCGGGCAACAGGCTATTCTTTCGCTGAATTGTTGGATTGTATTCCTAGCGCCCGCGTGCTGAACGAAGGAGCGGATAAGGCGATGGCCTGCAGCGCGTTTTGGATCCTGCGTGCGCAAGCGCACCCAATGATGGCGATGCAGCAGCAGAGCCCGCAGATCGAGTAGTTCCTTGCTAGGCATCCAAATCGCCGGGAAGCGCCTTCTCGACCAGGAGCTTCAGAATTAACTCGGCGTCGCGGCGGTCATGTTTCTGCTTGCGAGGTTCCGCGGCACGAATCTTCGTGGCGTCCCCGACCTGGCACTCGATTCCCAGTTCTTCCAGCAGGTTCAGAAACCAATGCATCGGTCTGATCGCTTCCATGCCCACGAGCACCGGGCGGGGAAGCTGTGAATAAAATTCCCGCACCTCATGGCCTTCGTGCATCAGCGTTCGATTCACGACTTCTCCGGTTGTGGTGTCGAGCATCGCCAACGTCTGCTGGCGAGCGTGTAAATCACATCCTATAATTCGCATTCTGCCTCCTTCGATCCGAGCGCTGTTCGGGTGAACAACGAACCAGTCTACTCGGCTCGTCGTGAGGCCGACCTCGTTATGACATCAACCGGTAAAGTGGGTCCTGGTACCTAAATCGGTTCAGGCACCGGGCGTCTCTGGCGTCTCGGAATCCAAAAATACACGTGGCCACGCTATGCCATTCGCGGGGAAAAACTCTCCCGCGACGCGGTGCTTGAACTCCTCAACCGATTCGCATTCGCGGCGATAGATTTTTTGCTCTCCGCAAGTCGCAACGTTCGGCTCGGGATGCACCCATTTCCCGTCTGGCTCCCGTCGTGGACAGGAAAAGAGAAACCTCGGCGGCTGGCTTGCGAGCCTGGCGCGCGCTGCCATTCGCAGCCGCAATGTTTCTTCAGGTGTATCGAGCATGGTTTTTCACCTCCCTTTGTTTTCCGTCAGTTAGGCCTGGCTGATGCCTCGAATGCTCGCCTCTGCGTATCGGGCATTTCAGACTTGAGCCATTTCGGCAACTCACCTTTCTCCGCGAATCGCTCCATCTCACCTACGGTCCATCGCGGGTCATCCAAGAATGCACTGTCTGCGCTCACCCGCTGGAATCGGTCGACGGAACAGCGTTCGCTGTCGAGTTTGGAGAGTGCGATGGCAGCTTGAACGATGGTTGCTGGCGGAACCTTCAATCGCGGTATGTCCAGCCCTCTCTCCACGAGAGCGACGAACATGCCTCTGATATTCGTGGCTCTTTTTTCAAACAGCCCGAGGGCCTTCGCGTGCCGAAACACGATCTGGCGATTCCCAAGCCCGTACTCCCTCGCGATCTTTGTCTGCGGCTGCCACTGCAAAAACATCTGCTCGATCTCAGCGCGGCGATCCGACTTGCAAATCTTGCAGCTCGCCGCGTGCCGCCAGGGGGTCAGACTTTTCTTCGTGGCCATCTCTGCTATCGGTTACGCCGGTTTATTTCAGCCAGTGTTCGCGGCCGTGCGTTGACGATTCGTTCCAGATCTGTGATCGTGAGGCCACTTTTTCGCTTGTTGCCCTGTTCGCAGCTTTGCAGCGTATTACGATCCGTTGTCAGGAGTGAGCCGCACTGGATCCTTCTTTTCCGCACAAAAGAGACCCTCCTCTCTTTCAGTTGGCTACCCGTGCCAGACAGTTGTCAACAAAAAACCGCGAGGTTCGTGAAGAAAATCGAGGCAGGAAGTCTGGTGCATTTTCAGGTGCATATTCGGGAACAGAGTCAGCCCGAACGAGTCAGAATCACGCCCATCAATGTAGATTTAGAGGAGACTAAGACGGTGGGAGATTGTTGGTTTACGAATCGGCTGCTCTACCACTGAGCTACCTCGGCAAACTCTCAACCAAACAGCATAACACAGTATTTTATTCCATCACGAGGGCGTGTCCCGCCATATCATTGCCTTCTTAATTCTTTCAACGAATGAAGCGCGGACAACCATGAATGAGTCATCGCCCGTCAGCCGGAATCTTGCCGCTCGGACATTTGTTCAAATTTTCATCGCTGCGCCGCCACGCCTCGCTTGGGGCCGGCCTCGCGGATGTGCTCGGGACACTCTGCGAGCATCAGCTTGAAGTTTTCAATGAAGCGGGCAGCCAGCGCGTCGGACTTCTGGAAATAGGCTTCGCGGCTGGGCCAAGTGTTCGCCGGATCGAGAATCTCTGCGGGTACTCCGTCGCACTGAGTGGGGACATCAAAGCCGAAGACCGGGTCTTTCCTATAAGGGCCATTAAGCAGCGATCCGCTGAGCGCGGCATTCAGCAGCGCGCGTGTGTTATGAATGCTGATGCGCTTGCCCACCCCGAAAGGGCCACCTGTCCAGCCCGTGTTCACTAGCCAGACTCGCGCTTGATGCTTCTGAATCTTGTTTTTGAGCAACTCGGCGTAAGCCAGTGGATGATGCACCATGAACGGTCCGCCAAAGCACGTGCTGAAGGTCAACTGCGGCTCGATGCCAAGACCGATTTCCGTCCCGGCGATCTTGCTGGTGTAGCCGGAAATGAAATGGTAGATGGCTTGATCGGGAGTGAGCTTGGCAATAGGCGGCATCACTCCGCTTGCATCACAGGTAAGAAAAATGACGCTCTTTGGGTGCCCGGCGCGCTTTTCGGGCAGATGATTTGCGATGTAGGAGAGCGGATACGCCGCCCGCGTATTTTCTGTCACCGAATAATCGTTTAGATCGAGATGCCGGGAGACAGGATCAAGCGTCACGTTTTCGAGAATCGTGCCAAACCGCCGCGTGCACGCGTAGATTTGCGGTTCCGCGTCTTCCGAAAGGCGAATCACCTTCGCGTAGCAACCGTCCTCGAAATTGAAAACGCCGTTGTCGCTCCAGCCGTGTTCGTCGTCGCCGATCAGTTGGCGCTGCGGGTCGGCAGAAAGCGTGGTCTTACCGGTGCCGGAAAGTCCGAAGAAGATGGCCACATCACCAGCTGGCCCAACGTTCGCGGAACAGTGCATCGGAAGCACGCCTTGCAGCGGCAGCAGAAAATTCAGGACCGTAAAGATGGTCTTTTTGATTTCGCCGGCGTAGCTGGTGCCGCCGATGATAGCCAGGCGTTCTCGGAAATTGATAATGATGAAAGTCTCCGAGCGCGTTCCATCGGCCATCGGTGAAGCCTGGAAACCGGGAGCCGCAATCACGGTGAACTCCGGCACGCGATGCCTCAGTTCATCGGTGTTTGGAAACTTCAAAAACATGGTGCGCGCAAACAGCGAGTGCCAGGCCTTTTGCGTGATGATTCGCACGGGCAAGCTGTATTCCGTGTCGGCGCCGGCGAAGCAGTCCTGGACAAAGACGTCGCGGCCTTGTAGGTACCCTTGCAACCGGGTGAGCAGCGCGCTAAAGCTTTCCCCGGTGAAAGGGCGGTTGTACTCGCCCCACCAAATTTTCTCTTCCGTCGATTCTTCCCTGACGATGAACTTGTCCGCAGCGGCACGCGCAGTGTGTTTGCCGGTGTTGACCACCAAAGGCCCGCTGTCCGAAAGCGTGCCTTCCGAGCGGAAGATGCTTTCCTCGTAGAGAGCCGGGGCGGGCAGATTCCAGTACACGCGGCGAAGATTGACCAGACCATGATTGGCGAGTCCGAAGTTGCTGGCCAATTCGCCGGCTTCTTTTACCGCGGGAGATTGCAAGTCGAGGTAGATGTTCATAGCCAGT
>Ga0187780_10000684_pt1 | contig 25066 bp, 28 predicted proteins | sample 1015_Q2_SP10_20__FD_132429 | JGI IMG/M metagenome (GOLD analysis project Ga0187780, IMG submission 132429) | Tropical peat soil microbial communities from peatlands in Department of Meta, Colombia - 1015_Q2_SP10_20_MG | ecosystem: Environmental > Terrestrial > Soil > Wetlands > Peat | place... | reverse complement strand
CGTGCAAGGCTTGCCACGGCGCGCGCCTCAAGCCAGAGGCTTTGTGCGTCAAGATCGGCGGCAAGACAATCGCCGAGGTTGCCGACCTCTCGGTGAAGAAGGCCGGCGACTGGTTCACCGAGCTGCCGAAGGCGCTCAACGCCAAGCAGACCGAGATCGCGACCCGCGTGCTCAAGGAGATCCGCGAGCGGCTGCGTTTCCTGGTCGACGTCGGCCTCGATTATCTGACGCTGTCGCGCGCCTCCGGCACATTGTCCGGCGGCGAGAGCCAGCGCATTCGGCTGGCCTCGCAGATCGGCTCGGGCCTGACCGGCGTACTTTATGTGCTCGACGAGCCCTCGATCGGCCTGCACCAGCGCGACAATGCGCGCCTGCTCGAAACCCTCAAACGTCTCCGCGATCTCGGCAACACCGTGGTCGTGGTCGAGCATGACGAGGATGCCATCCGCACCGCCGACCACGTGCTCGACATCGGCCCCGGCGCCGGCATCCATGGTGGCGAGATCGTGGCGCAGGGAGAGGTCAAGGACCTGATCGCCGCGCCGAATTCATGGACCGGCAAATATCTGTCCGGCGAATTAGCCGTCGCGGTGCCGGAGCGCCGCCAATTTGACAAGCGCCGCACGCTACGCGTCGTCAACGCCCGCGGCAATAACCTCAAGAACGTCACCGCCGAGATCCCGCTTGGCCTGTTCACCTGCGTCACCGGCGTCTCCGGCGGCGGCAAGTCGACGCTCTTGGTCGACACGCTCTACAACGCGGTGGCGCGCAAGCTTAACGGCGCCTCGCTGGCGCCTGCCCCGCATGACCGCATCGAGGGCCTTGAGCACATCGACAAGATCATTGACATCGACCAGTCGCCGATCGGCCGCACGCCACGCTCGAACCCGGCAACCTATACCGGCGCCTTCACGCCAATCCGCGAGTGGTTCGCGGGTCTGCCGGAGTCGAAGGCGCGTGGCTACGAGCCGGGCCGCTTCTCCTTCAACGTCAAGGGCGGCCGCTGCGAGGCCTGCCAGGGCGACGGCGTCATCAAGATCGAGATGCACTTTTTGCCCGACGTCTACGTCACCTGTGACGTCTGCAAGGGCAAGCGCTACAACCGCGAGACGCTCGAGGTCACGTTCAAGGGCAAGACGATCGCCGACGTGCTCGACATGACGGTCGAGGAAGCGCTCGAATTCTTCAAGGCGGTGCCGCGCGTGCGCGACGTGCTGGCGCTGTTGCATCGCGTCGGCCTCGACTACATCCATGTCGGCCAGCAGGCGACGACCTTGTCCGGCGGCGAGGCGCAGCGCGTCAAGCTGGCCAAGGAGCTCTCCAAGCGTGCCACTGGCCGCACGCTCTATATCCTCGACGAGCCGACCACCGGTCTGCACTTCCACGACGTCGCCAAGCTGCTCGAGGTACTGCACGAGCTCACCGAGCAAGGCAACACTGTCGTCGTCATCGAGCATAATCTCGAGGTGATCAAGACCGCCGACTGGATCATCGACCTTGGCCCCGAAGGCGGCGACGGCGGCGGCGAGATCGTCGCGGCTTGCACGCCGGAGGACATTGTGAAGGCCATGCGCAGCTACACCGGACAATTTTTGAAGCCCGTTCTGCTAAGGCAGGAGCCTAAGGCGAAGAAACGAATAGAAGCCGCAGAATAATAATTCGGATCGGCCTGTCCGCCGCGCATGGCGTCGATGGACAGGCACGATAAATCCCGCGATCATGCCGCCCTCACCGTTCGAAGTCCCACCGAAGTTCGCTTCATGCGCCGACTGCTGACGCTAGCCCTGCTCGCCCTCGTTCCGACGTTCGTCCACACGACCGCGAATGCCGCAGCGCTGCGCTTCCCGAAAGCGGGCAAGCACGGCTTCGCGCTCGATCTGCCGAAGGGTTGGCACACCAAGACCGACGAGAAGAGCGGCATGCTGCTCATCCCGCCGGCGCCGACGCAGCACGTCATGGTCTATCTCGGCCTCATCGTCGACGATGCCTTGCGCGGCGAGCCGCTCAACGCGGTCGCCGACAAGGCAGGCCGCGAGGCTGGCGTCAAATCATTCGACAAGCAGGAGGAGGCGCGCATCACCGCATCAAACGGGGGCGCGCTCCACCGCGGCACGGCGTTCTACGGCAACATCGCGGAGAAGCGCGGCCATTCGCGCCGCGCCAAGATCGTCATCATCCCGCTCGGGCCGAACACATGGGCGCAGGTCTGGACTGTGACGCAGCCGGGCATGAATTCGGTCGAGTACAGGGCACTCGACGACGTGCTCGAAAGCCTGACACTGGAATGACCGCGCGCTCAGCCGCGGCGGCCCATCACCCAGCCGACCGCGAACAGCACGACGCCGATCGCACCGGCGAATACGCCGTGCTTGTAATGCACGCGCATCACGCCGGCCTGGTGGCCCGGCATGAAGCTCGGTAGCTGGTCGGCCGGCATGACGAAATACACCGCGGCCACTATGATCAGGATGATGCCGAGCAGATAGCAGATGAGCTTCATCGGAACGCCCCCTTACACTGGACTGCCGCAGTCTAGCGGCGGCGGCGGACGGGACAAGCGGGCAGGCCTCCGCTATGGTCTGATATCTATTCTCACTTTTTATCCATGCGTCTCCTCCTTGCTGTTGTTATCAACGACGGCCGCATTGGCCGACGATCCGCCCATCGTCCGTTCGGAGGACCGCGCGGCGATCAACGCCTGTCTAGAGAAGCAGAAGGACGACCCGGAACATTGCATCAGCGCGGTGCTGCAGCCGTGCATCGACGCGCCGCGCAGCGACAACGATCCGTACCCGCATGACTCCACCCGCGGTCAGGGCGATTGCACGCAGCGCGAGATCGCCGTCTGGGATGAAAAAAGCGCCGCAAGCCTGAAGGCGCTGCGTGACGGTCCGCTCGGCAAGACCACGACGCAGCCCTGGAACCGGCCCCCGCAGAACAAGCGCGCGCAGGCGGTACCGGGCACCAACATCATCGACGACATGGAGCGCACCTGGGTTTCCTTCCGCGCCAAGCTCTGCGATACCGAGGCGATGCAATACGAGGAAGGCTCGCTGTCGCGCGTCGTCTACATCAAGTGCGTCAACCGCGAGACCGCGCGCCACGCCCTCTGGCTGGCGCAGCAGGTCGATGCTAATCAGCATTAGCAAGACAGGGAGAGAACAATGTCTGGCCAGACCATCAAGATCACATCGCGGGACGGCGGCCAGTTCGACTGCTACATCGCCATGCCGGCCGCGGCCGAGCCGGTGCCCGCTGTCGTTCTCGCCGCGGCGATCCACGGCGTCGACAAGGATCTGCGCGACATCGCCGACGCCTTCGCCGCGCAAGGCTTCATTGCCGCCGGGCCCGATCTGTTCTGGCGTACCGCCCCCGGCCCGATGTCGCGCGCCGACGGCGAGAAGGTCGGCGCCCGCGCGCAACCTCGCGCCGAAAAGATCAAGACCGGCGAGGCCGACATGGCCGACACGCTCGGTTACCTGCGCACGCTCAAGCAGTTCAACGGCAAGGCCGCCACGATGGGCTTCTGCTACGGCGGGCCCTACGCGATGATCGGCCCGAAGCGGCTCGGCTACGCCGCCGGCATCTCCTGCCACGGCAGCCGCATGCAAGATTACATGGCCGATCTCGACAGCGTCACCGCTCCCGTCTGCATCATCTGGGGCGACGAGGACAACCAGGCGCCGCCAGAGGTGCTCGACCTGTTTCGCAAGGCCGCGGCGCGCATGAAAAACCTCGAGCTCCACATCTTCCCGGGCATCAAGCACGCCTATATGATGCCGGACGCCGGCGCCGCCTATAACGTCAAGACGCGCGACTTCTCGATGCAGCGCGCCCTCGCCATCCTTGGCGATCTCCGGGGCGGCGGCGAAGCGATGCGCAAGGCGTCGTAGCGATCAGCGCTGCGGCAACCGGTCGAGCAATGCCTGCGCGGCCTTCACCGCGCCGGCGTATCCTTTCTGCTGCGACACTTTTTCGGAAAGCAACGCAGAGCTTGATGTCGTAGGGCTCGCCCAACTCCTCGAGCATCCACAGCACGATGGACGATCGCGACGGGGAGGTGTGATACAGCGTCAGATTGGCTATGAAACCACCTGTTTCAAAGAGGAATGCACACGTGTTGTTGGCTTGCGCCTAACACAATATTTACTCTCCGGTAAGACATTGGGCTTCACGTTTACAGGAGCCCACGTTGGATTTCGTCACGCCAATTCGATTCATCGCGCATCAGGTCAGCACGCTGACGCTGTCGCTCGGATCACATTTTTCGCTCTCGTCTCTGTTTGCCGCTTTTGTGATCGCCGCGTTGTTCTTCGCTTGGCAACGTATGCGTCGGGGTCGGCGCGTACGCTGGCGCGTTATTATGCGCGCGCTCTTTCCGAAACATATCGTCCAACACAAGTCGAACCGTGCCGATGTCGGCTATCTGCTATTCAATGTCTTCCTGTCCGGCATCGTCTTCGGTTGGGCGGTGCTGACCTATCAGTTCATTACGAACGGCGTCATTGCGACGCTGGTGGTATTGTTCGGCTCAGTTGCCCCATCGACATTGCCCGTCATCGTCTCGCGCGGCGGTGTCACGATCCTGCTCTTCCTCGGCTACGAGCTCGGTTACTGGTTCAACCACTGGCTCAGCCATAAGGTCCCGTTCCTATGGGAGTTCCATAAGGTCCATCACACCGCCGAAGTGCTGACGCCGGTGACGAATTTCCGCGTTCACCCTATCTACTCGTGGATCTTCGCGAACATCCTCGCCTTTTTCGCAGCGGTTGCGGGCGGCATCGGCAACTACGCCTTCGGCAACACCGCGTATCAATACGCCATCAACGACACCAATATGATCCTGGTGTTGTTCATCCACGCCTACGTGCACCTCCAGCACTCTCATATGTGGATCTCGTTCACTGGCGCACTCGGTCGCGTCTTCGTATCGCCGGCTCACCACCAGATTCATCACTCCGGCAATCCGAAGCACTTCAACAAGAATTTCGGCAGCTGCCTCGCGCTTTGGGATTGGATGTTCGGCACGCTCTATGTTCCGACCAAGAAGCGCGAGCGGCTCACCTTCGGTTTCCCCGATCGCGCCGACGCACACACCTTCAAGGGTGAAGTCATCGATCCGGTTATCAACGCCGCGGCACACCTCAAGCCGCTGCTGCCGAAACGTATGCCGCCGGCGATTCCTGTTGCAGAGCGCAAGCGCATCTAGCTACAAGCGCGCATGCGCAGGCGCACGATCATCGTCAACGACAAGATGCAACACGGTTACCGCTACACGCTAAGCGCGGGCGTGGGGCGTGGTTTCGATCCCGAGTTCAAGCCGCAACTCACGCCGGCGCAGATGCTCAAGCTCGGGGTATTCTGCGGCAAGTACATGACCGATTGCCGCCACGAATTTCCAACGAGCTGGTTCAAGGGGGCCAAGCTCGCGCACGGAAAACGTGACTGCTCGCTCAATTTCTTCCACATCGACGCCAGCCAGCCTCTCTCCGAATGGAGACGAAAAGGCTGGATCCATCGCGACGACCCGCGCGGCTGGTTTCAATGGTACTGCCGCTATTATATGGGCCGCCGCATCTCCGATGAGGACGCGCGCCAAATCAACCGCTGGAAGGCGATCCGCCGCCACGTCCGGCAGATCCAAAAGAACTGCGAGCCGGGCGATCTCTTGTGCCGCAAACGCCAGCGCCAGGCGCTGCTGCATTGGGCCTACGACAGCCGGAAGATTTAGCCATTATTTGCGGTTGCCTGCGCCCGCGCTACCGCCCGAAGGGCCGCCGCCGCTGTTCTCGCTCAAGCTTGCCAATGACTATCCGGCGTTCATCAGCAACGTCGAATTCGTATCCGATCCGCGCAAGCGGTTCGAGGCCATCGTCGGGCCGGTACAGAACAATGGCGACGTCCGCTAAAGCGCGATACGGTCGAGCAGCGCGGTCAACGCATCCGGACAGGTAATGTGCGGATTGTGGCTGGAATCGATCTCGGTCGCACCCCAGCCCTCCCGGCGGGCACGTTCGAGAAATTGCCGGAAACGATCGTCCGGCGTGTGTCTTGAGCAATAGATGTAGTGCCGTGGCAATGTGAGCGGTCCGTTTTGTAGCCGCAGCTTCTGCTCGAACGTCTTGCCCGGTTGCGGCATACGCCGCGGTGTACACCAGGCGACGTCATCCGGCGCGGTATCCGCCGGCATCGGACCTGGCGGAATGCTCCAGCCATCGGCGTCGACCTGGCGTTGCGCCCGCGCCGCGGCCGGCAGCAAGTCGAGCACACTGTCGCCGTCATTCGGGGCAAAGGCGTCGATGTAGACCAGCTGCGTCACGCGTTCTCGGGCCCGATCGGCGACACCGGTCGCCACCATACCGCCGTAGGAATGGCCGATCAGGTTGATGCGACTCAAATCCTCGACCATCAGCACGCCAAGGATATCGGCGATATGCATCTCGAGGTCGATGTCGGACCGGGCAAGATGGGCACGCTCGCCCAGCCCCGTATAAGTCGGCGTCATCAGGCGGTGGCCGCGCGCAGCCATCAACGGATGCATCTTCTTCCAACCCCAGCCTGCCGACCAAGCGCCATGCGCGACAACAAATGTGGCCATCGAATCTCCTACTCTGCAGCTATCGCTCGAGGGCGCGCAGACCGTCGCGACCGCACCACATCGAGCGTGGCGACGGTAAGTCCAGCGCCGAGAACCTCCCAGCCGGGCCGAATGCCGGCATTGATGTCGAACGCCACGGAGAGCACGCGCATCGGCGAGACATGGAAGGCGATTGCGATGCCCAAAGCTTCACCGAGGAATGTAAGCACGAAGACCGCAATGCTGAGGCCAAGCAAGCTCATGGTCGACAGCTCGCTGCTACCCTGCCACCATGCCAGCAATCGGTAGCCGATCAGCCAGCCGAATAAACTCGCTGCAAAAGTCGGCACCGTGAGGTCGGCTTTGGTCTGCTGGAAATAATGGATCAGCGCGAGCAAGGCGACGGCGTAGGCAAGTTGATGCAGTCTGCGCCAACGCAGGCCACCCAGCCGGCGCACCATCCCATCAGTCGACGTCGCCGCGAGAATGGCAAGAGAAAGCCATGCCGTGCCGCCGACGATCAGGTACCAGCGGTGCGTGATTTCATAAGCGGCCTTACCGAGATCGAAACTCTGGTCGGCGACATAAAGCAACAGATGTGCAGCGATGTAGCAGAATGTACCGACGCCGAGCATGCGCCGTACGTCGATCAGATTGCTGAAGCGAGCGATGCGCCGAAATGGCGTGACCGCAAGCGTCACGCCGAGAAACACGAGCGCCCAAAATCCGGCACGATGGATGAGCTCGTTGATCGGTCGAGCGCCGTGAAAGATGGCGTTGCCCTCATAAGCCGCTTTCGCAAGTGGCAGAAGCAGGATGACAAGAGCTGCGATGCGCAAAACGGACACGCGCCCGCGCCGATCGCACCAGATTTGCCAGGACTGTCGCATCTATGCCGCACCGACCTTGTTACCGCCGGCGCACCTATTGCATTGGGGCACTTGCATTTTCGGCCTTATCGAGTCCTCGCACAGGACGCGTGCCGCGCCGCACAATTCTACCTGGTCGGCCCGTGAGAACGTGTTAGCATTTTTCTCAGCAATCCGATTCGTCACAACCGTTTGACACCGATGGCGAGCCGGGAGCCGGCTGGAACGAAACCAGCGGCGAAACAATCACGGGAGGCAGAGGAGAAGCAAAAAAGAGACGCCGCGCCGGGGAGGTATTGATGGAGGCCACCCATGCCGCGCCCGCTCACGCGCTCTCTGCTTGCTGTCTTCCTCACAGTCTCAGGCTCTGCGGCCATCGCTCACGACATCTGGATCAGCCGCGGCACCTACAAGAATCCTGCTGGTGAATGGTGTTGCGGCGCCGAGGATTGCGGCGTCATTGACAAGAATGCCGTTCATGCCAAGACTGGCGGTTATTCCGTGGTCGGCGCCGTGACCTACGGCGAGGCGGTCACCGGCAATCCTTCGGACGGCCCGACCATACGACAGGACCTCAACGAGACCATTCCGTACAGCCAGGCGCTGCCCTCGCCCGACGGCTCCTACTGGCGCTGCAAGCGACCCGACGGCTCGCCGCGCTGCTTCTTCGCGCCGCCGCCGGGAAGCTGACGTCATCGGTTGGATTGCTCAGATTGGTGGTTAAAGATAGCCGTCAGCACTCGCTTTCATGACGAGCGAGATCAGCGCTGCCGTGCCGGCGAGGATCAAGGGCAAACCGATCCGGTCGGCCACTGAAAAGAAAGCAATGGCCGCTATCACGACGGCGGAAACGCCAAAAGACACAGCGCCAGCCAGTCAATGGCATCGGAGCGTTCACGGCCAACAGCATTAGCGCGCCGCTTGAGAGGAAGTTTGTTCGGCATGGCAAACCTTTAGTTGGGCCTGATCATGCAATTTCCAAGCCCGTTTTGATTTATCGCAAGATCATGACCATCTAAACGCGCGGCGGCGGCCGCCCACCGGCGTTCTTTGACGGCACTTTGACCCAAGCCTCACCGTCGAGCACCGTCTCGCCGTCAACCAAGCACGTACAGGCGAGCCGCGCGCGAGTTTTCTCCGGCATTAATTCCGCGACCGAGACCTTAACCTCGACGGTATCGCCGATCTTCACCGGCGCGCGGAAATTCAATGTCTGCGAGATGTAAACAGCGCCCGGCCCCGGCAGCCGCGTGCCGAGCACTGCGGAGATGAGGCTCGCAGTGTAAAGACCATGCGCGATGCGCGTACCGAACGGCGTCTTGGCGGCAAAATGTTCGGACAGATGAATGGGATTGCGATCGCCTGTGACTTCGGCGAATCCGACGACGTCGGAGGAATCGATCGTCTTGCGCAAAATCTCGATCATGCCGACCGAGAGATCCTCGAAGAACAACATGCGCAATGGCAAGATCATGGTGTACGGCCCGCATTGAGGTGGTCTTGGCAGAGCCACCACAGCATCCCAATCAGCACCACATTGATCAGGGTGAAGGCGGTCAATACGCCGATGGTCGTATCGGCCCCCGCGGCCTCGATGAGCAGCGCCCCTAGCGAAGGCGCAGCCGCCTGCACAATCAGACTTGGAAATGCGAGTTTGCCCATCAGCCGCGGAAAGCGCACGGGACCGAACAGCGCCAAAGGCAGCGTGCCGCGCCCGATCCAAGATACGCCGTAGCCGCCGCCATAAAGAAGAATGATGAGCACGAGCGCCGGCACGCGCCCGTAAAGCATCAGCAATCCGACGGCCATCAGCGTGCAGGAGCTGATCATGGTCCAGATCGGGTGATAGCGATTGCCGAAGATGCGCTCGATTACGCGGGCGCCCACCTGCGCCGGACCAAACAATGTGCCGAGACTGACCGCCACGGCGAGATCAACACCCCTCGCCGCAAGGAAAATCATCAGATGAACGATGACGATCGAGCCAATGCCTGCCGCCAGTGACAGCACGAGTGCGAGCAATCCGAAGATGACAGCCTCGTGCTTGATTGGCAGATCGGCTGGCGGCGCGCCGCTTGATGCAGCAGTCGACGACACGGATTTTGCAGCTGCTTTGCGCACGACCGCCATCTGCAACGGCAGCGACAGGCAAAGATGAAGAGCGGCGTAGACGAAGCAGGCGGCGCGCCAGCCGACGTGCTCGATCATAAACGCGCTTAGTGGCCAGCAGATCGTGCTGGCGAAGCCGCCGAACAGAGTGAGGTTCGTGATCGGCCCGCGCGCCTCGCTGCCGTACATTCGGCCGAGAGCAGCAAACACCGCGTCGTAGAGACCGGTGCCCATGCCGGCGCCGATCAGAACCCAGCCGAAGAGATACATCGGCAGAGCCGCCGCGAGCCCGAGCGTCACGAGACCCGCGGCGTAAAACAGCGAACTCGCGAGCAGCACCGGCCGGCCGCCATGGCGGTCGATCAGCTTGCCGACCTGCGGCGAAATTAGTCCTGCGGTCAGCAAACCGAGCGAAGTGCCGCCGACCACAAGGCTCAGCGACCAACCGGTGTCGGCTGTGATCGGCTGTGCAAAGACTGCCGGGATGTAAAACGACGTGCCCCAGGCCAGGATCTGGCTGATCCCGAGCGCAGTGATGACGACGCGCGGATGAGTGCTGGCAGGCATGACGGCGAGATGTTACTTCGCCGGCTCCATTCCTTTGGCTTTGAGCACTTCGGCGGCCGCGGAGCCCGTGAGCGCTGCGATCAAGGCGCGCGCCGCGTCCTTGTGCTGGCTCTGCGACGAGACAGCGGCGGCATATGTCGTGGTGTTCTGGACTTCAGCGGGCAGCGGCCCGACTAGCACAACACCTTTCACCGGCACGATCTCGCTCGCCTGCTGGAGCACGATGTCGGCTTCGCCGCTCGCGACAAAATCCCCCGCGTGCCCGCCGCGCTTGAGCTTGGCCTTGGGCCTCACCTGATCGGCGATGCCGAGACGCACCAATAGGCCATCGACGAACGTGCCGCTAGTCGCGCCGGTAGCCGGATCGGTATAGGCGACGGCCTTGGCCGCGAGGAGCGCGCGCTTCAGGGCCTCGACCGAAGAAATGTCTGGCTTCGGCGCGCCCTCCTTAACCCCGACACCGACACCAACATTCGCAACCCTGGCGTAGCCTTGTCCGTCGAGCTTGCCGCCTTTTATCAGGCCTTCCATGACCGCGGGGGTAATGATCGCGATATCGAAGGCCTCGCCGCTTTCGACGCGCTTCTTGAGTGTGCCAGCCGGCCCTTGCTCGGACGTCACGGTATTGCCGCTCGCCTTCTCGTAGGCCGGCAACAAGGCCTGGAAGACCTGATCGTAAGCTCCGCCGACCAGCACCTTGAGCTCGTCGGCGTCGGCAGGGGAAAGGCTCGCCAAGCCCAAACAGCAAGCGACGGCGAGTGAACGGAGATGGGCTTTCATGGCGGCGGGTGCTCCCGGTCTGAAACACAAATCTACACGATTGGGCTCACGCCGGCGCGGCCCGTCATTAGGGCGCCAAAATACGGCGCTTCACCTCTTTTGCGTTAACACTCAATTACTTAAGTCATGCAAAATGTGCATAGGTGCGGCGCAGCATTATTGGTTTTCCCGGCGGAGAATATCCCTATCTTCACGGCGACAGATTCCCCGGCGCGAGCCGGTACGAGAGAGAGGAAAGTCATGTTTGCCGCCATCGTCCGCCTAGTCCGCGAGTGGAAGCGTTACAATCAAAGTCTCAACGAATTGTCCCGGCTCGGTGACCGCGAGCTTGCCGATATCGGCATTAGCCGCTCTGACATCCATCGTGTCGCCTGGAACGCCGCACACCGCGGCTAATTCCGCGAAACAAGTTTGAACACCGCCCGCGCACAGCGTGGGCGGTTTCGTTTTGGGCACATTGCGGTGTGTCGCCCCGCGACCTAGGTTGCCGCCCGTGAAGCTCGTTCACATCATCGGCGGCGGTTTGGCCGGTTCCGAGGCTGCCTGGCAGCTCGCGCAGGCCGGCGTTCCCGTCGTGCTGCACGAGATGCGGCCCCAGCGCCAGACCGCTGCGCACAAGACTGAAGGGCTTGCCGAGCTCGTCTGCTCGAATTCGTTTCGCTCCGACGATAAGGATCACAACGCCGTCGGTCTCCTGCATGAGGAGATGCGCCGGCTCGACTCGCTGATCATGCGCGCGGCCGACAAGAACCAGGTTCCCGCCGGCGGCGCCCTCGCCGTCGATCGCGATGGCTTCTCCGATGCGGTGACGACCGCGCTCGCCGGTCATTCGCTCATCACTATCGAACGCGCCGAAGTCACGCTACCGGCCGCCGAATGGGACAGCGTTATCATTGCGACCGGGCCCCTCACCTCGCCGGATCTGGCGGCCACCATCGGCAAGCTGACCGGCGAGCAGCAACTCGCTTTCTTCGACGCGATCGCCCCGATTGTGCATCGCGACTCGATCGATCTCGGCCAAGCCTGGTTCCAGTCGCGCTACGACAAAGCCGGCCCCGGCGGCACCGGCGCCGACTACATCAACTGCCCGCTGACGCGCGATCAATACGACACCTTCGTCGCCGCGCTCATCGTCGGCGAGAAGGTCTCGTTCCACAAATGGGAAGCCTCGACGCCTTATTTCGACGGCTGCCTGCCGATCGAAGTGATGGCCGAGCGCGGCCGTGAGACGCTGCGCCATGGGCCGATGAAGCCGTTCGGCCTCACCAATCCGCACGCGCTCGACATCAAGGCTTATGCCGTCGTGCAGCTTCGGCAGGACAACAAGCTCGGTACCTTGTTCAACATGGTCGGCTTCCAGACCAAGCTGAAGCACGGCGAGCAGCTGCGTATCTTTCGCACCATCCCCGGCCTCGAGAATGCCGAGTTCGCACGGCTCGGCGGGTTACATCGCAATACGTTTCTGAACTCGCCCAAACTGCTCGACGAGACACTTCGGCTCAAAGCCAATCCGAGCTGGCGCTTTGCCGGGCAGATCACCGGCTGCGAAGGCTATGTTGAATCCGCGGCCATCGGTGGACTTGTGGCGCGCTTTGCCGCCGCCGAACGGCGTGGCGAACAACTCGCGCCGCCGCCACCGACGACTGCGCACGGCGCATTGCTTGCGCACATCACCGGCGGCCATATCGAGACCATCGATGCTGGCCCGTCGTCGTTCCAGCCAATGAACGTGAATTTCGGCCTGTTTCCGCCGATCGCTGAACCGCCAACGCCCGAGGGCCGCAAATATGGCCGCGGCTCGGCCAAGAACCTCGCGCGCAAGAGCGCGCTGAGCGCCCGCGCCTTGGCCGATCTCGACCGCTGGATCGGTGGCGACACAGCAGTCGCGGCGGAATAGCTAGATCTTCGGAAAACCGAACCAGGCGGTGCGCAGCAGCGCGATCTGCCGGCGCCATTGCCGCGCATTTGGCCGCTTCAACTGCAACGGCACGAGTGCGACGCTGAGAAACGCCGGAAGCGCTTGGTCCGGCACCACGCCGATCTGACTTCGAAATGCCCGATAACCCTCGCGCGACTTTTCCACATCGCTTTGGACGAACATCAGCGCCTGCGCCGCGCTACCAGCCGCGCTCGCAATGCCCTCACCGTCAGCGCCGAGCAAATGCGCGGCCATGATAGTCACCGCGGCCGTCGCTTCTGTCGGCGCAGCCCCATGTAGCTCCGCCTGCCGTGCCTCGATAGCCGTCAGCAGCGGTTTGAGCGACACGCCTGTACGCTGTGCGGCGTCCTGCAGCGCGATCATCACCGGGCTTGCGGCCGCTTCTTCAGCGTGCAGGCCGCCAATCGCCTCGATCCACCATTGCAAGCGGATCATGCCGGCCATCGGCTCACGAACCAGCGCCTTGACCCGCGCGATCTCGAACGCGAAGGCATATAAGGCAAAGAGATACGGCCGCCGCTCGGCCGGCGCGAACAGCGCGGTCAAATAGTGGTCTTTGTCATGCGCGCGCGCCAGCGCTTCGCAATGACGATAGGCCTCCTGCACTCGGTCCGTTTCGCCCATCACCGGTCAGACCGCGATCAGCCCTGCGCCCACGCGGCGGCTTTCCGCCAGCAGGATATTGTATGTCCGGACCGCCGCGCCGGTCGCCATACTGTCGACTGACAGCGACTTCGCGTGGAACAGCGCGCGTAAATCCGGCGGCAGCGGCCACAGGTCCTTGCCTGTGCCGATCAGGACCACATCGAGCTTGTCCGCCCGAGCGATGATCTGACCGAGCGACTCTTCAGTGAGGTCAGCCGTGCCTTGAACCGGCCAGGCCCACACACCGTCTGGAAAGCACAGCAACGAGCCGCGATGCGACATGCCGCCGAAGCGGAAACCGCCATTGCCGTAGGCATCGATCGGCGCCGGCCTCGGCAGATGAGGCGCATCGGCCTCGCCCGGCATGGGCTACGGCTTGTCGTCTTTGGCTGCCGTGCCGAGCGAATCCCGGCCCGTGCCAACGCCGAGATAGATCAGGATAGGCGAGGCAATGAACACAGACGTGTAGGTACCGACCAGCACGACGCCGAACATCATCGTGGCGGTGAAGGAATGAATCGCCTGCCCCCCGAACAGCAAGAGCGCGAGCAGTGCTAGCGACACGGTCACGTGGGTGATAACAGACCGCGACAAGGTTTGATTGACCGACGCGTTCAGCAAATCCGGCATTGGCATCTTCTTGTAGCGCCGCAGCATCTCGCGGATACGGTCGTAGATGACGACGGTATCATTGAGCGAATAGCCGAGGATGGTCAGCAGCGCCGCGATGCTGGTGAGATCGAAGTCGATGCGCGTCACCGACATGAATCCGATGGTGAGCACGAGATCGTGCACGTTGGCGATCATGGCGCCGAGCGCGAATTGCCATTCGAACCGGAACCAGAGGTAGATCAGGATGCAGAAAATCGCGAGGATGAGGCCGATCGTGCCGTAGGACAGAAGTTCGCCTGAGACGCGCGGCCCGACCACTTCGACGCGGCGGTAGTCGATATCGCTGCCAAGCACGCCGCGGACCTTGGCGACTGCCTCCTGCTGCGCGGTCTCGCCGCCCGGCTGTTCCGCAAGCCGGATCAGCACGTCATTCGGCGCGCCGAACTGCTGCAGCTGCACTTCACCTAGACCAAGCTTGCCGAGGCTTGCGCGCATCGTTGCAATATCCGCGGGGCCCGCTTTGGTCTGCACCTCGACCAGCGTGCCACCCTTGAAGTCGATGCCGAAGTTGAGCCCGTGGAAAAAGTAGAGCGAAATCGCCAGGATCGACATCAGCGCCGAAATCGGGAAGCTGATGCGCCGGAAGCGCATGAAGTCGAACTTGGTGTCGTCGGGAACGATGCGGAGCAAGCGCATGCGCAGTCCTCAGATGGGTACGCGCTGCGGGCGGCGCCAGCGCACCCAGTAGGCGACGATCAGGCGCGTCAGCGTGAAGGCGGTGAAGACGGTGGTGACGATGCCGATACCGAGCGTAACGGCGAAACCACGGACCGGACCGGTGCCGATATAGAACAGCACCGCAGCGGCGATGAAGGTCGTGATGTTGGAATCGAGGATCGTCGCCAGCGCGCGTGCAAATCCGGCATCGATGGCGTTGATCGGGGTGCGGCCGCCGCGCACCTCTTCACGGATGCGCTCGTAGATCAGCACATTGGAGTCGACTGCGATGCCGACGGTGAGCACGATGCCGGCAATGCCCGGCAACGTCAGCGTGGCGTTGAGCATCGACAACACGCCGAAGATCATGGCGACGTTGACCGCAACCGCGATATTGGCAAACAGCCCGAACAGACCGTAGGTGATCAGCATGAAGATAATCACCATCGCGGCGCCGACATAGGATGAAATCTTGCCCTGCGCGATGGAGTCTGCGCCAAGGCCTGGGCCCACAGTGCGCTCCTCGATGATGGTCAGCGGCGCCGGCAGCGCGCCGGCGCGCAGTAGGATGGCAAGATCGGTCGCCGACTGGACGGAGAAGTTGCCTGAGATCTGGCCTGAGCCGCCGAGAATCGGCTCGCGAATGACCGGCGCCGAGATCACCTGATTGTCGAGCACGATCGCGAATGGCTTGCCGACATTCTCCTGCGTCACCTGTGCGAATTTGCGCGCGCCCGACGTATTGAAGCGGAACTGTACGATCGGCTCGCTGGTGCGCGAATCAAAGCCCGGCTGGGCATCGGTCAGATCGGCGCCCGACACCAGGATACGCTTTTCGAGAACATAGGGCGTTCTGGTGGCGCCGGTGCCGTAGAGAATCTCGTCGTCGGGCGGCACGCTGCCTTGCAGCGCCTGCTCAGGCGATACCGAGGTGTCGACCATGTGGAAGTCGAGCTTGGCGGTCTTGCCGAGCAATTCCTTGAGCCGCGTCGGATCCTGCAAGCCGGGGACCTGGACGAGAATGCGGTCGGTGCCTTCCCGCTGGATCAGCGGTTCGACGGTACCGAGTTCGTTGACGCGGCGTTCAATGATTTGAATCGACTGGTCGACGGCTTGCCGGACGCGGTCGATGATGGCCGGGTCGGTCTCGGTCAAGCGAAATAGGCCGCCCTGCTCCTCGCTAATATCGACATTGCGCTGGCCGGTCGCGCTGAGGATGCCGCCGAGCGGCTGCGACAAGGTCTGAAGCTTCTCGCGCGCCTGGCCGGAGTTCTGGCCCTCGCGGATGCGTACCTCGACGCTATTGCCGCGGACGACAAGACCGGTGTAGCCGATGCGCGCATCGCGCAGCACGCCGCGCACATTGTCACGCAGCGCCTCCAGCATCTCCTTGCGAACCGAATTGCTGTCGACTTCGAGCAGGATGTGCGATCCGCCCTGGAGGTCGAGGCCGAGAACGACGTGACGCTGCGCCCATTTCGGCCAGCTCTGCACCATCTTCTCCGGCAGGAAATTCGGGACCGCGCACAGGCAAACGACGGCCACTGTGCACAGAATGGCCAGCACCTTCCAGCGCGTGAAATAAAGCATGACGTCCCGACTTGCGGTTTGTTGGGCGACGCTTCGGCGAGCGTTTAGCTCGCCGAAGCCTCGTCCTTCACCGGCTCACCTTTGGCACGGACTTCGCTGACCATCTGCCGCATTTGGCGGATGCGCACGCCGTCCGCGATCTCGATTTCCATCTGGTCGTCGTCGATCACCTTGGTGACCTTGCCGATGAGCCCGCCATTGGTGACGACGGTGTCGCCCCGCCGCACATTCTTGACCATCTCCTGGTGCTGTCTCACGCGCTTCTGCTGCGGGCGCAGGATCAGAAAATACATGATCACAAAAATCAGAATAAAAGGAAGCAGCGACATCAGCATGCCGCCTTCACCGCCGAACGGCGAAGCGCCTTGTGCATAGGCTGGCGTGATCCACATTTCGGCGTTCCTCGCGTCGTTTTCTGTGCAATTTCGCGCGGACTATAGCGGTCGTGCGCCCAATTGCAACGCTGCAACCCGCGCAAAAGTGCCGATTTCAAGCCGCTTCCTGCGTTCCCCGCTTGCGGGCGCACGGCTCCCCGGCTAAGAGCAGCGCGTTTTCCTGTGAGCGTGCCGATGGCCAAGTCGAAGGCAAAATCACCCCGCAAGAGCAAGGCGGCAAACAAGGCGCCGCAAGGCCATGACGTGTTCGAACGGATCGCCGATGCACTCGAGCGCCTCGCGCCGCGCCGCGTCGCGCTGCCAGACTTCGCCGCGGCCGATGCCTATGTCTGGCATCCGGATGGCTTGCACCTAGCGCCAGTTGCTCGCGTCAACCGCGTCGAGATGTCGCTGCTCAAGGGCATCGACCGCGTGCGCGACGTGCTGATGGACAATACCGAACGCTTCGCGAAGGGCCTGCCCGCCAACAATGCGCTGTTGTGGGGCGCGCGCGGTATGGGCAAATCATCGCTGGTGAAAGCCTCGCACGCCACTGTCAACGCCACATTTGCCGGCGGCAAACGCGGCTCGCTCAAGCTCATCGAAATCCACCGCGAGGACATTCAAAGCCTCCCTGAACTGATGGCGCTGATCCGGAGTTCCGACTACCGCTTCATCGTGTTCTGCGACGATCTCTCTTTCGACGGTGACGACACGACCTACAAGTCGCTCAAAGCTGTGCTCGAGGGCGGGGTCGAAGGCCGGCCGGACAATGTCATCTTTTATGCGACGTCGAACCGGCGTCACTTGATGTCGCGCGACATGATGGAAAACGAGCGCTCGACCGCAATCAATCCCGGCGAGACCGTCGAGGAAAAGGTCTCCCTATCCGATCGCTTCGGCCTGTGGCTCGGCTTCCATCGCTGCAGCCAGGACGAATATCTGGCAATGGTCGATGCTTATGTGAAGCACTACAAGATCCCGGCGCAAAGCGAGCCGCTCCATCGCGACGCCCTCGAATGGGCGACGACGCGCGGTTCGCGCTCAGGCCGCGTCGCCTGGCAGTTCGTTCAGGATCTGGCCGGGCGGCTCGGCGTCGCGCTGACTTAAACGAGGTCTGTCACTTCCCGGACGATTCGGGATCGACCTTCTGCCAGAAGCCATCGGGATTGAAGACCGCATCGCTTCGGCAAGCGTCGCGGTCTCAGGCCCAAGATCTTTTGTCGTTCGGAACGGTGTCTGTTTTTCAGAGATATTGACTACGGTCGTGCCGCTTTGGGCCAAAAGGCAGCCGTCGGTACGGTTACCGGTAACGGAATAAGGAGCACTCCCCTCCCAGGTCAACGCAAAATGCTAGGCGCCGCTGAGATACTTGGTCGGGTCGACCGGCGTCGAGCCCTTACGGATCTCGAAGTGCAGTTGCGGCGACGTCACGCTGCCGGTCTGCCCCGCATGCGCGATCACCTGGCCGCGCTTGACGGTGTCGCCGCGCTTCACCAGCAGTTCGCTCGCGTTGGCGTAAGCCGACACGAATCCGTCGGCGTGACGGACCAGCACGAGGTTGCCGTAACCCTTGAGCTCGTTGCCGGCATAAGCAACGACGCCATCCTCCGCCGCCTTGATCGGCGTGCCTTCCGGCACCGCGAGATTGATGCCGTCGTTCTGCGTTCCGTTCGGCCGCGGGCCGAAGCCGGCGATGACGCGGCCCTTCACCGGCCAACGGAAGGACGGCATGCCTCCGGTAGGCTCGGCCTTGGCAACAACGCTCTCGGTTTGCTGCACTTCAGGCTTCGCCACGCGCGCGCTCTGCGCCGGGACGCTCGCGACCTTCTCGGCCGTCACAGTGCGCGGCTGCGAGACTTGCGGCGTCGGCGCCTGACGAATGCTCGCCGTCTTCTGGCTGCCCGGGATCGTCAGGCGATCGCCGACGCTCACCTTGGCATAAGGTTGGATGTTGTTGGCGCGCGCAAGCGTCGTCAGCGAAACGCCGTAGCGGTGCGCGATGCCCATCAGGCTCTCGCCCGGCTCGACGACGTGAACGTTCTCCGCGATCTTTGGCGTTGGTGTTGCTGCCGGAGCGGGCGCCGCGGCAGGTGTATGGTCAGCAACAGCCGAGCCCGAGACGTAGCGCGGGATGACGAGGCGTTGGCCCGGACGAATGGTCGAAGCGTTGGTGACGCCGTTGACTTCCATCAACGCGGAGAGCGGCACGCCGTTCTTGCGGGCGACGGTCTCGAGCGTCTCGCCATAGCCGACGGTCACCGGCTGGCCGCCGTCCCAGGTCCAATGCCCGGCCGGTACCGGCTGCGGCGCCGGACGCTGCGCGACCGAGCCAGTCACATCATTACTACCCGACGGACGATAGGCACCGAGACCATGCGCGCCGCTCGTATAACCGTAGCCGTCATAGCTGCCGTTGGCGGCAACAGTCGACGGCCGGCTCGGCTCCGGCAGGGGCTGCGACACGACGGCAGCATGCTGCACCGTGCGCTGCGAGACCGAACCGGTCACTTCGCGCGGCGGCGAGTCACGGTCAGATGTGAAGCTGAAGCGTCCTGAATTCTCACAGCCGGCGACGGCGAAACCAACGAGCGCGAGAACTGCGACCCGCGGCCAAGCAAGCGGGCAAGACGGCACCTTCGCGTGCGGCATGTGGTTACTCACTGGTACGCAACAAAATTAGAGTTCGAAATAAACCAGCAGCGAGTAAACACGCTCTTAAGAATTAGCGAGGCGTTACGAGCCTCGGTGAGTCTGACAAAAATGCCACACTCACGGTTGTGGGCCGTGGAATTTCAGAGCTCTTTGGCCTGCCCCGGCAGCAATGGCACGAAGCGAACCGCGATCAGATTGTCTCGCGCGACGCCCGTTTGCGACTTGGTAAGCTTGATAATGTGTTGCGCTCCCGCCTGCGCACCAACCGGCAGTACCATGATGCCGCCGTCGGCAAGCTGATCGAGCAGAGCCTGCGGCACGTTCTCCGCGGCGGCCGTGACAATGATGCGGTCGAACGGCGCCTCCCCCGGCACGCCAGCAAGACCATCACCGACCACGACCTCGACATTGTCGTAGCCGAGCGCGCGCAGTTTCTCGCGCGCTTCGTCTGCGAGCGTGCGATAGCGCTCGATACTCACCACCTCGCGCGCAAGCCGCGATAGGATCGCCGCCTGGTATCCGGAGCCGGTGCCAACCTCGAGCACACGGTGATGCGGCCGCACGTGAAGCTGCTCGGTCATGTAGGCAACCACATAAGGCTGGCTGATGGTCTGTCCGCAGGCGATCGGCAGCGCCTGGTCGGCATAGGCGCGCCCCGCGGTCTCGTACGCGACGAACTGCTCCCGCGGCACCTCGTCCATCGCCCGCAGCACCGCCTGGTCGGCAATGCCTCGCCGCCGCAAAGTCAGCAGAAATTCCATGCGCTCGTCGTCGCGGCGCGGCTGATCAGGCAAACGTGCTCTCCCTCGGCCCTATTTTTAGCATGTTTAGCGGTGATTGATGTAATCTCACGGTGGCCGGGTAGGAATGGAACCGCGGGACGGCGTTAGCGTTTTTAGGCGGGAGCTAGAGATGAACGTCCAACTACAAAAACGCGTTCTCGTTGTGGAAGACGAATACCTTATCCGTATGCTGCTGGAGGACATGCTGGCCGACCTCGGCTATGGCGTGGCCGCCGCCGTCGGCACCGTTGCCGAGGCACGCGTGCTTGCCTCCAAGGGCGAGTTCAACGCCGCGATCCTCGACGTCAATCTCGACGGCCAGGAAATCTTCCCGGTCGCGGATATTCTGGCGGGCCGCAGCCTGCCCTTCGTCTTCGTCACCGGCTATGGCGAGCGCAGCCTGCCCGATCGTTATCGCGATCGGCCGGCCCTACAGAAGCCGTTCCAGGCAGAGCAACTCAGCGCCACGCTGTCGGGCCTGCTCGCCGCTTAGCCGAACATCTGCGCCAGACTCGTCATGAACGGCTCGTCGGTCAGATCGAGCCGCAGCGGCGTCACTGAAATTTTTTTGTCGTTGAGCGCAGCAAGATCGCTGCCGGGACCGGCGCCGGTGTTGCCGCCGCGAGCGAAGGCGATCCAATAATAGGGATTGCCGCGGCCGTCGTGCCGCGCATCGATACGCAACAGCTCCTGATCGCGCTTGCCCTGCACGGTGATGGCGACGCCCGCGACCTCGTCGGGCGGACAGTCCGGAAAATTGATGTTGACCAGCACGTCGCGCGGCATGCCGGCCTTGAGCACTTTGCGGATCAATTCGGGGCCGCGTTTGATCGCCGTGTCCCAGTAAGGCGTGTGCTTGGTCGAGAAGGCGTAAGCCTGCGACAGCGCAAACGACGGAATGCCAAGCACCGTGCCTTCCATGGCACCGGCGACGGTGCCGGAATATGTGACATCTTCGGCGCAGTTGCGGCCGCGGTTGACGCCGGACAGCACGACGTCGGGCACCTGCTTCATGATGTGCCGCACGCCCATGATGACGCAGTCGGTCGGCGTGCCCTTCACTGCGAAATGCCGCTCGCCGACCTCGCGCAGGCGCAGCGGATCGTTGAGCGACAGGGAATGCGACACGCCGGACTGGTCCGTCTCCGGCGCCACGATCCAGACATTGCCGCCGAGCTCGCGCGCAATCGCCTCGCAGGTGGCGAGCCCCGGCGAATGGATGCCGTCGTCATTGGTGATGAGGATATGCATTACGTCCGCTCAATCGTCGCCAGTCCGCCCATATAGGGCTTGAGCGCCTCGGGCACGGCGATCGCACCGTTCTCTTGCTGGTAGGTCTCCATGATCGCTATCAGCGCGCGGCCGACGGCAACGCCGGAGCCGTTGAGAGTGTGCACATGACGCACGCCGTCCTTGGAGCGATAGCGCGCGTTCATGCGCCGCGCCTGGAACTCGCCGCACACGGAGCATGATGAGATTTCGCGGTACATGTTCTGGCCGGGAAGCCACACTTCAATGTCGTAGGTCTTCTGTGCGGCAAACCCCATATCGCCGGTACAGAGCGTGACAACGCGGTAGTGCAAGTCGAGCTTCTTCAGCACCTCCTCGGCGCAGGAGAGCATGCGCTCGTGCTCGTCCCGCGACTTCTCCGGCGTTGTGATGGAGACGAGCTCGACCTTGGTGAACTGGTGTTGGCGGATCATGCCGCGAGTGTCCTTGCCGGCGGCGCCTGCTTCGGCGCGGAAGCACGGCGTGCAGGCAGTCAGGCGCATCGGCAGCTGTGCCTCTTCAACGATCGAGTCACGCACGAGATTGGTCAGCGGCACTTCCGCGGTTGGGATCAGCCACAGCTTCGCGGTATCGAAAAATTCCGTGAACAGCCGCTGCGGGAGATCCTTGCCGGCAAACGACGGCGCAATGTTTTGAGTCATCTCCTGAATAAGCGCGGTGCTGGCCGCGAAAAACTGGTCGTCGACGAATTTCGGCAATTGCGCGGTGCCGAACATCGTGGCGTCGCGCACCATCAGAGGCGGGCTGACTTCGGTGTAGCCATGCGGACCGGTGTGCAGATCGAGCATGAATTGGCCGAGCGCCCGTTCGAGCCGCGCCAACCCCTTCTGCAACACGACGAAGCGCGCGCCCGACAGTTTGGCCGCAAGCTCGAAATCCATCTGGCCGAGCGCCTCGCCGAGCTCGAAATGCTGCTTTGGCTGGAACGCGTAGTTGCGCTTCTTGCCGTGCGTGTGCCGCTCGACATTGCCGGCGGCGTCGGCACCGTTCGGCACGTCGTCGAACGGCGTGTTCGGAATCTGCGCGAGTTCGATTTCAAGGGAAGCGACCGCGTTCCTCTCCTGCGCCTCCATTTCGGGGATCGAGGTCTTGAGCCGGGCTACCTCGCCCATCAGTGTCGACGCGCTGGCCTCATCCTTCTTGGCCTTGGCCTGGCCGATTTCCTTGGACGCCGCGTTGCGGCGCGCCTGCGCCTGTTCAAGCTTGGTGATGATCGCGCGCCGGGTCTCGTCGAGCTTGATGAGCATCGCCGACAGCGGCTCCAGCCCGCGCCGCTTCAGGCCCCGGTCGAAGGCGTCAGGATGCTCCCGAATCCACTTGATGTCGTACATGACGGGGCGCTTTTAACACGTCATGCGCGGGGCCCGGCAATGACGATTATCAAAAGCCCTACTCGGCGGGCTTTGCCGCCGCGCTAGCGGCCTCGGCCGCCTTCTGGGCCTGCGCCTTCTTCTCGACGACGCGCACCGACCAGATCGAGCCCTCGAACAGCAGCAAGAGCGGCACCGCGAGCGACATCTGACTCAGCACGTCCGGCGGAGTCAGTATAGCGGCCAGCACGAAGGCGCCGACGATGAAGTAGCGCCGCTTCGCCTTGAGCTGCTCCGACGTGATCAGACCGACGCGGCCGAGCAGCGTGAGGATGACGGGCAACTGGAACGCCGCACCGAACGCCAGCACCAGCGCCATCATCAGCGAGAGATATTCGCCGACCTTCGGCATCAGCTCGATGGTGGCCTCGCCTTCAGTGCCGGGCTGCTGCATGTGCAACGAGAAGCGCACCAGCATCGGGAAGACGAGGAAATAGACGACCAGCGAGCCGAGCGTGAAGAAGATCGGCGTCGCGATCAGATAAGGCAGGAACGCCTTGCGCTCGTTGCGATAAAGGCCAGGCGCGACGAACATATAAAGCTGCGCCGCCACCACCGGAAAGGACAGGAACGCGGCGCCGAACATCGCGAGCTTGAGCTGCGTGACGAAATATTCGAGCAGCGCCGTATAGATGAACTTCGAATGCTCAGGACCCGCGACCCAGACGAAGGGCCAAACCAGGACATTGTAGATATCCTTGGCGAAGACGAAGCACAGGCCGAACATGACCGCGAAGGCGATGAGCGCCTTGATCAGCCGCGAGCGCAGCTCGATCAGATGCTCCATCAATGGCGCCTTAGTGGCGTCGATGTCTTCCTGGCTCATGACCCGCTCCCGGCCTGCTTGGGCTGCGGGTCGACCGGTGCGAAATCTTTTTCGGTCACCGGCGCGGGCGGCTCCGGCGGCGGAACGTCGATCGGCGGCAGGACCGACGCGGTTTCGGCTGGCGACATCGGCGCCGTGATCGTCGACGTCTCGGATGCGGTGGCGGGTTCTGCCGGCTTCGGTTTCTCGGCAAGGGGATCGATGCTGGCGAAGTCCTTGACCGAGCTTTGCAGGTCATCGGCCTGCTTTTTTAGGTCGGCCATCTCGGCTTCGCGCAGCGCTTCCTGGAATTGTCCCTGGAACTCCGACGCCATGCGCCGGATCTTACCCATCCACTGGCCGACCGTGCGCAGCACAGTCGGAAGCTCCTTCGGCCCAATCGCGATCAACGCGACAATGCCGATGATGACGAGCTTGCCCCAGTCGAGTTCAAACATTGGAGTGGCCAATTCTCGGGCCGCGTCACGCCCCGACAGCCGGCACGCGACATGTCACCGACGGCGCGCGTTTTAAGAGCGCACGCTTCCGGCGCGCTCGGCTTCCGTCTTCGACGCGCCGGCGCCAGCCTGATGATCGATCGTTTTCGGCTCGCTTTTGGCTTCGGCCGACGTATCGTCGTCCGCCATGCCCTTCTTGAAGGCCTTGATACCCTGAGCGACGTCGCCCATCAGGTCGGAAATCTTGTTGCGTCCGAACAGCAACAGGACGACCGCGATGACGATGATCCAGTGCCAGATGCTTAAGGAACCCATCCGCAAATCCTCCGCAGTGACGGGCAACTTTGGCTCGCCCCGCCTCGTTTGAGTGAGAAACTAGGCCCCGTGAGGGCCAAAAACAAGGACTTCGGCGCGTTAAATCGCGCCGGGATGCGCGGCAAGCTGCTGAATTTACCTTATTTTCGCCGCCGTCAGCTGTCGCCGCCGTCGCTGCGCGGCGCAAGACCAAAGTCGAGATCGCCGGGCTCGAGCGGATCCTCGTCGTCGCGCAAGCTCGTGTCGTCGGATGGCACTGGAACCGCAAATCCCGCCGGCAGATTGCCTTCGAGCATGCCGGCGCCCTTGAGTTCGTCGAGGCCCGGCAGAGCCGCAACTTCCTCAAGGCCGAAGTGCGACAGAAAATCCTCCGTCGTGCCGTAGGTGATCGGCCGCCCCGGCGCCTTGCGCCGGCCGCGCGGACGAATCCAGCCTGTCTTGAGCAGCACGTCGAGCGTACCCGTCGCAGTGACGACGCCGCGGATCTCCTCGATCTCGGCGCGCGTCACCGGCTGATGATAGGCGACAATCGCCAGCGTCTCGATCGCGGCGCGCGACAGCTTGCGCGTCTCGATGGTCTGGTTGGTCAGCAGCCACGACAGATCGTCGGCG
>Ga0187780_10000683_pt1 | contig 25073 bp, 22 predicted proteins | sample 1015_Q2_SP10_20__FD_132429 | JGI IMG/M metagenome (GOLD analysis project Ga0187780, IMG submission 132429) | Tropical peat soil microbial communities from peatlands in Department of Meta, Colombia - 1015_Q2_SP10_20_MG | ecosystem: Environmental > Terrestrial > Soil > Wetlands > Peat | place... | reverse complement strand
GGTTTCAGGTTCTATTTCACTCCCCTCGCAGGGGTGCTTTTCGCCTTTCCCTCACGGTACTGGTTCACTATCGGTCGCCAGAGAGTATTTAGCCTTGGAGAGTGGTCTCCCCAGTTTCCCACCAGATTACACGTGTCTAGTGGTACTCAGGATACCGCTTCGAGTCCGGTCCATTTTCGGTTACAGGGCTCTCACCTTCTATGGCTCCGCTTTCCAGCGGGTTCACCTAATGTCCGGATTGGTAACTCTACTCACGCGGTCCTACAACCCCCAATTGTAAACAATTGGGTTTGGGCTGTTCCGATTTCGCTCGCCGCTACTTTCGGAATCTCTGTGATTTATTTTCCTCCAGGTACTGAGATGGTTCACTTCCCTGGGTTGGCTCATACCCGCCTATGTATTCAGCGGGCTGTAGCGGGAGTTCATCCCGCAGGGTTTCCCCATTCGGAAATCCCCGGATCAAAGCCTGCTTGCGGCTCCCCGGGGCTTATCGCAGCTTGCCACGTCCTTCTTCGCCTTCTGGCGCCAAGGCATCCACCGTACGCCCTTAGTAGCTTAATCATAAAACTTACTCAATCCGTCTTCGCTGTCCTGTAGTGGCCGGTCTTTAGACCGGTCTTTTCAAAACGAACTCGACGTCCCGATTCTCGTAGCTCCATACTTCCTCGCAACCGATCTTCTCGCCGCCCGGGCATGGGCTGCGAAGAAGTCTGCGCAATTCTTTCGAATCACTCAGGTATCGCTTGCAGGCTTTCGTTTCTACGATCCTCAAACAATTGAATAAGCCGCCTTTTCTTCCACAGTTATGCTCAATCTCGAGCAAACTTGTAATAACCCACACCTTCACTCCTCCGCGCGGACCGTAATCCGCACCGAGTTATCGGCGTGGGCTTGCCAGCCTTTCTGTTGTCAAAGAACCTTTTTTCCGAGTCGATCGGAATGTCCTGATTGTCTCAGGACTTGTCTGGCGGGACTTACCCGACCGCGTTGCGCGATCTCGCCTTCCAGCTCTGCCCCAGTTTCTTCTGGGATTTTGCCTCGTGTTTTAGTTGCCCTGCGACTTGCTTCGGAAATCCCTTGCGGAACTTCTTCCCACTCGTCACTCGCTACTAATCACTGCCGCAAAATAAAAAACCCGGCGTCGAGCGCCGGGTGCAGCCACCCACACGGTGGCTCCACGCGTTGCTCGACTTCTTTCTACCCTGTGCTCGTAAAGAACCTCACTATAGGATCTACTTCTTGCCTTCGCTTGATCTTACGTTGGGAAGACTTCTTCGACCCGACTGTGATGCCCCTGAACAACCTGCGGGCCTACAGGCCCCTCAGACCACTTATAACTATACCACCTTTTTTCGTTTCGTCAAGCCCCTGCAACAATTATTTTCCCCTTTTTCCTCAGCCTGTGAATTCCCTTTTGAAGGCGATCTTCCCCGAATGTAGGGGCCGACTTTCGCGCCTTTCGCGTCCCTGCCGTTCTCAAGGGTGCGGGTCTTCTCCAGCGCTCCAGTCAGCTCCATTCTCCCAAGTCTCATCCCGAGCGTACCGAGAGATCCTGGCTTGATTTCAACCCGGCCCAGCCCCATGAAACCGCGAAGGCAGCCCTGACCTCAGTCGCCTATCGCGTGCTTGACAGCACCATGCTCAACACCATAGCGATCTGCCCCGAATGATAAATCGTGTGTTGCACGATTCCCGGGAGCAGCTTTTCATAAGCGTAGTCACGCCCTGGAACCTGCTTCCCCAAATCCGCAACGGGGAAATTACGGATTCTTTCTTCGAGGAGGTCGCGGCTTTGCTGCCACCGTGAAACGAGTTCGTTCCACGCAATCGGCGGCTCGGCCCATTCCTTTTCTGCCTCCCAACGCGGCATGGGCTGGCCCTCCGCAGTGTTTCGCACTCTTTCATTCCAAAGAAGCAAATGCTGCAGCAGTTCTGAGATGGAGTGCGCTCCTGGAACGGGCCGCTTCGTCGCTTCTTCAGGCGAAATCTTCGCAAGCAGCTCCGCGACCGTAGGTCCGTACCACGCGCCTTGCATCGTCACGGCCCGGTACGCATCGGCAATTCGCTGCGTTTCGTTCATGGCTTCCATCCTGAGTCTATCCTGCTGTGGCGGGGCCGCTCTCCAGCGGGTCCACCACCGCCCCCAGAAAAATCACCGTGCCCCGCAAGTCGTCTGTGATGGCGAAGACAAACGGCCGGTCCACGATCATCTCGAACGGTGGCGGAGGCTCGGGCGGGCATGCTGCAGCAGCATCCAAAACCGTCGTCGTCACCGCTGCGGCTTCCGTGCCTTTTTCATTCACTTCCACAAAGTCTTTTTGCTGCACTTCTGCCACATACAGGGGTTTCCTATCGTTGATTCTCTCGAGCTCCGCCCGCCCTGGATCAAAAGCCTGCGTCATCCCCATCGTCTTCAGCGGCTCGTTCAAACTCACGGTGGTCTCCATGCGGAACCGCGGCAGCCGCACGTGCCCATCCCTCTCGCCCATTCTCATCGTCCAATCTGTCCCCAGCGTGTTGCGCAGCTCCGCGCAGAACTTCTTGAAATCCGTCCCCTTCGCCGGAAGTACCACACGCATGCTCATGCTGCCCATGTACGGCAGCTTCACAATCTGCGCGCCGCCTCGCTCGGCATATCGATACTCTCCGGACTGCCGCATCATCGGCACCATCTGCCTAGTCCCGTCCAGCAGCGTGAACTCCTCTTCCTTCGTGAATTCCGCTCTAAACGGTATCCCCCACAGCCCTTTGAAATACACCGCGTTCAGCGTTACCAACGGAGACATCCTCTCGAGAGATTCGACCACCGCAGGGATTCGGCCGCGCGTCTTCTCGCTGGCCCACCGGTTGACGATTGCTGCCGATTCCGCCGCGCGGAAATCCGGCGCCTGGATTTGCGCCGAGTATTCGTTCCGCAGCGTCGCCGCGTACGCTTCTTTGGGAGTGAATCCCTGATCGCACCACAAAGAATTCGCCGTCAGCAGTTCCAGGCCGAGCCTCTCCGCGTCCTTGTGAAAACTCAGCGGCCTCCCCAGCCGTTCGTAGCGATTGGCCAGGCTATCCGGGAGTTCCTCGAGTCCCAGGCCCTTTGCGATCTCTCGCCGCGTTTCGCCACTCGCCCCCTCCCAGACCATCGACAGACAGATTCGCGCCCCATAGGGACAGATGGCCAGGTTCTTTTCGCCTGGCTTCAGTTCCTCAAATAGTCGGAAAGCGAATTCGGTGCTCGGAAGGCCCTTGAAGGAACGGCTGGGCGGTTTGCGCTCTTCGGACTCCGATTCTCTCTTGGACCAAGAAGGAAAAAGAATCATACCGGTCCCCCCTTGCTGCGCTCGGTCATTCTCCGCGCAGGCTCCCTTTAAGAGATTCTCTCGCGGGCTGCGGCGCTGCCTCGTCATTCCGGGAACGCTTTGGCGTCGATCCCCGGCACCAGCTTCAGCGCGTTCTTGTAGTACACCTTTTTCAGCACTTCGTCGGGCACTTGAAAACCGTAAATCCTCCAGAACGCGTGCCGCGCGCGGTAATACTCAAAATATTCGTCGCGCGTTTCCAACGCCCGGAAATACCATTTGTATTCGTTCACATCGTAAATATCTTTCCCCATCAGCACGCGGTCTTGATACTTCACCAGGAAGTCGTGCGCCCCGTACGGTTGCCGGCCCAACTCCGCCAGCACCGCGGCAATGTCCACGTACATGTTCGGCAGCGAATCGAGCGTTTTCCCGAGCCGCTCCAGGTCATTCCCATGAAACGCCAGATGCGCCGCAATGAAATTCGTTTTCGGATGCTTCGCGAACAGCCGGTTGCGCTCCGCGATCAGCGTTTCAAATGGCGGATATTTTTCCGGCGGCCGCGCGCGCCCCGGAAACTGCTTCAGTTCCAGCCAGCGCTCGTTGTGGTAGTCCCACGGATCGAAGAACGCGGACGGCTCCGCGATATGAATCAGCACGGGAATCTTCAGCTCCGCGCACTTCTCCCACACAGCATCGAATTCCGGATCGTCCACGTGAACGCGCTCGCCATTCGCGTACTTCACGTCCATCCCGAAGTTCTTGAAAATTTTCAGCCCTTGCGCGCCGTTCTTCACGTCCTGCTCGAGCCGCGCCGCCGCGCGCTTGCCGTAGCCCGGCGTGTTGATGTCGTCGTAGCTCAGGTTCGCGAAGACCACGAAGCGGTCCGCATGGCGCCCCTTCATCGTGGCGACCGTCTGGCGCAATTGTTCGCCCGTGCCGCCGCTCAGGTTCACCATCACGCGCAGGTTGATGGTGTCCATCTCGCTCACCAAACGATCCACTTCTTCAGCCGTGGGATTCCAGTGATGGCTGTGAATGTCGATGAACGGAAACTTCGCCCGCTCGATCTTGTGTTCTTTGGTGACCAGGGTGGATTTCGGCTGGTATTCCTCGATGGTCGGCGTTCGAGAGTTATTTTTCTGTTCCTGCTGGGCTTTCCCGGCGCGCGGCCAGAGGAACAGAGCCACCATCACCAAGGGAAGCACGGCGGCGAGCGGAATGAGGCGCTGAAGTTTCATAGTTTCCTATACAGTCCAAAGTGTAGGACTCATCTTCCCACACCCGGGTTAGCGCCCATCGCGGAATCCTCTGTTAGAATCACGATCCATGGCGCAACATCGCCTTGCTCGCCATCTGTTGCTCGCCACACTTGGGCTGGCCGTAGGCTTTTTCGCGCTGGCCATTGCTATTCCCGTCGAGCCGCAGGTTTACCCGGCCGTGATCGCTCTTTTTTCCCCGGGCTTGAAGCTCGCCGAACTCATCATGCCGGAGACGCACAAATCCATGGCCTGGACCTTCGGTTGGTTCCTGCGCATCGCCATCGCTGCAAACGCGGTTTTCTATTATGCGATTTGCGCCTTTCTCACGTACTTCCTGATGCGCCGTAGCTCCAAATAGTCCTTCAAATTGCACGTTTTCAGCTCAATAGATTGGCACAGCATTTTGTGAGGGAAACAACTCTTAGTCCTTCCCACTTCCCAGGCAGGAAATGAGAAAACGGGGGCGCCCCTCTCCCAAGGGTGCCCCCGCCGCTCGACCGCTCTGTAGGAACGGGAGACCGAAAGGCACAAGTGTTCGATGAGCGGCCGCCGGTTCCTACCAATGGTGGTCTACCCGGATAGTGACGTTCGGCGGGAAATCGTTTCATTTCGGAACTGGTCCCGGGACGGGCGCATCGCGCGGCGCGACTTCTCGGTGGAGCTGGCGCTGGCAGGAATCCGATTCGTTCACCTTGCGGCGAAAAGTGTTTTGTTCCGAGCGAAGGATTCGATTTCCGAGCGGCAATAGCGCAGCACTTCCATCGAGTTTTGCATTGATTTGCCGTCTCGGTCTCCTTCGTCGATGGGCAGCAACTCGAGCAGGTGGCCAAATTCATGCAGCAGCGTAAGAACTTGCGCCGTCAGCGTATTGCCTGCGTAGGGCCCAACCTGCAGCGGGTGGACACCCCGGAAGCTAAGCGTGCCCCCCTCCCGGGGAGCCTCTTCGACATTCGCGATGGTGGAAAAGAACGCACCATGCTCATTGAGCGTGATTGTCGCGTACGAGCCATCTCCTTGAATCACACGCGCGACATACGGATTATGGAATACCCTTACTTCGCCGGAAATCCTGGTCTCGACAATGAAATTCCCCCCCTTCCGGTCCACCTCGAAGCTAAGCGTGCGAAACGTCGCAGCGGGATCCGGATCTTTGGTTCGATACCACTGCGTGCAAGCATTCTCGGATTGCAGGATGTCGAGCACTCTGGCGCGCGCCACGAATATTTTCTGGCCCGTTTTTCCGGTAGTATTCAGGCTTTCCCGCACTGTGTCCCGCAGAGGGCCGCAACCCGGCGCTCGAACGTTCGAGGCCGTGCACGGCTGCATCGCACGTACAGGTGGCAGAGGGAAATCTCCGAGCGAGGATAGAGCGCAAGGAAAAGGTTCACGATTCGTGTCCGGTCCCGCCCTGCTTACACGAAGCTCCGTTGGCGCCGAATTGTCCCGGCAGGCGTCTAGTCGCGCCCCGAAAGAGGCGTGAGAAAAGGACATTGCCTCATCTCTCCAGAATTGCGTGTTTTGGGAAAACGCCGTGGAGCAAGAAACGGCAGAAACACAAAGAAGGATGACGGCCTTCCAGGTCCCTCGAGAGGTATACACAAAAATCTCCCGCCCGGATGTGCAACTCACCACAGACCGTTCCTGAGGAGCGTCTCCCGATGGCCGTCAACCGGAGGCTGCCCAAGGAGCGGTTGAACCTCGATCCGGGACTAACCGGAAAGACGAATCTCGATAGGCAAAGCCACCTAAAATGTTTCTAGAAGAATTCTCAGAAGTGCATGAAGTCGCATTGATTTGCGGCCTGCGAGAAAGAGAAATTGCGCTGCGATTGACGCAGCGGGAAGTAACATCGTTACATTTAGAAGAAGGCAAGAAGAGGCAAAGGAGTTAAAGACCAATCAGTTCCTAGACTTGCAGGTTGCCTCGAGGAAATTTCCCTCGGGAGAAAAGATCTTTAAGAAATATCTACTTGTCGGGATGGGTTTTCGCTGGAAGGGGAGCTTTCTTTTTGAGCATCCACCCGAAAGTAAGGGCGAGATAGATTAGAAACACGATGGAGAAGAAAATCCAGCCGGCAGAGATATGGTAACGCGCAACGGTTGCGGCGAAACCGCGATTTCCAAAAACCACCAGAGAACTAATGCGAAGCGCGTTCCCGAGGAGCATGGCGAGGAGCCCCAGAAAATAGCCGGCGAACAGCCTTCCTTTCCGAAACCGGTTCCAGTCCAGCACGGTCATAGCCCCAAATAAATAATCGAAAAGCTCGATGCCGTTCCGGCCCGAACAGTCCAACACAATCGTCACGTCCAGATACCTTCCCAACAACGTTGGATTCGAACCACCAGCGTATACAAGCCCGGGGACAAAAACGGCGGAGATCGCGTATACGAATCGGCCCAAAGCCGGCCCGTACCAGGGCCACAACCCTTCGATGACGCGGCCCGGAAAATACGTAAAGAGGACCACGAGGCTTGCCACACACTCGGCGCGGTAACTCTGTAGGAGGCTTTTCCATTCGGAAAGGGGCAACAGCAGGATGGTTGGAAAAAGGACTCCCAATTTGCCCAGCGCTATCAGGGTTCCGAGAAGCGTGACGGTTCCTGCCGCCGGTTGCAGGGTACCCTGCAACGCACGAGCAGCCAAAACGATAGCGCCATGGCCAGCCAGAAACCCCGCCAGGCGTATAAGAGACAGCCTGAAAGCCACAGCGTTGCCGTCCGGAAGCAACGACTGAGCGTGAGAGCGGCGCCACACCAACAGCAGGCAGGTGGCAGAAGCCCAAACAGGTGAGGAACTGCGAAGCAACGGTGCAGCGAACTGGTCGAGGGCAATCGCGCAACCGCTAAGTACTAATAGCAGCAAAAAAAAACGAGGAGCATCAAAGCTCCTCGAAGGAATTCTCGTTAAGGCAACTTGGAAAGGCTCTGGTGAATTCTTGGGATACACCCTAAGTATCTTACTACCGGAGCGGCGACACCCGTCCCATATCCAGCGACATTTACTGTTTCTTCGTGCTGCGGCGGCGAATTACGAGATACCCGATGGCCCCAACCAGAGCAGCCGCGCCGAGGCCAATTCCGGCAATTTCATCCGCTTGGATCTTATAGCCGCCCCAGGGACCGGGAGTGCCTAGAAGAACGTGCAAGCAATTTAGCAGGGTAATGGTAAACAAGGGTCTCTCCTGAACTTACACAGCATGCCGCAATCCAAGAACCAAACCTCCCAACAACTGTGGAAAACGAAACACAGTGTTAATCTCCTATTTACAATGAGATACAGAGAGCCTTGAAACCTGGTCGGCAAACAGTCGCAGACACTTAGACAAATCGATGTCATCCCGTTTCCCATAGATGGCAAAAACTTGCAGAGTCAGCGGGGGATGGATGATTATCATTCCAAGCTGGTAAACAGGTGTTCGAACGCTCTTGAGGCAGTTTCATCCCGAAGTCGGAGCCCGCTTGACACGACGGGACGGAAGACCTAGGCTGCCCAGCGGTTTGCTCCCCATCTAGTTCCGCGGAGGGTGGATGAAGATGAAAACGAATGTCCTGGCGCGCTTTCATTCGAGCAATGACTCGAACAGATCGCGGCTCGCGCTCCGCTGGATTTGCATTGCGTTGATTATGGGAGGACTCGCACCGAAGAGAGCCGCCGCCACGGAGAAATACGAAGCAACAGTGGAACGAAACGTCGCCGCAAAGATGCGGGATGGCATGACATTGCGCGCCGACATTTACCGGCCCAACGCCGAGGGAAAATTCCCCGTGTTGCTGGTGCGGACGCCTTACGACAAGACCAATGAAACGAACTTTGGGCTGAAGGGAGCGGCGCGCGGCTACGTGGTGATCGCGCAGGATGTGCGCGGTCGCTTCGCCTCGGAAGGCGACTGGTATACGTTCAAATACGAATCTCAGGATGGTTATGACACGGTGGAATGGGCCGCGGCGTTGCCGTACTCGAACGGCAAGGTGGGAATGTTCGGTGGATCGTACGTGGGGGCGACGCAGTTCCTGGCGGCCATCGCCAAGCCGCCGCACCTGGTTGGAATTTGCCCGAATTACACCGCATCCAACTATCACGATGGCTGGACCTATCAGGGCGGTGCCTTCGAGCAGTGGTTCAACGAGTCGTGGACAACGGGTCTGGCGCTCAATACCATGCGCCGCCGCATGGAAACCAACGCCGATGCCCTGAGCGGGACTAAGGTGCTGCCGCTGAATTCCTATCCCGTGCTCGAAATGCCACAGGCAGCGGGACTGGCGCCCTATTTCGCCGACTGGCTCGCGCATCCGAACTTTGACGACTACTGGAAGCAAATCTCGATCGAGGATCATTACGCGCAGATTCAGGTGCCGGTCTTCAGTCTGGGCGCGTGGTACGACATTTTTCTCGGCGGCACGTTGCGAAATTATGTGCGCCTCAAGAAGGAAGCGGGCAGCGAGTCGACGCGAAGCACCCAGCGGTTGATGGTCTACGTGGGAGGGCATGCCGGGGGATGGGCTGGCCGGAAAGTCGGTGCCCTGGATTTTGGAGATAAGCTGCCGATCGATGTGGGGGAAGTGACGCTGCGCTGGTACGACTGGCTGCTGAAGGGCGAAGCCAACGGGATTGAGAAAGAGAAGCCGGTGAAGATTTTCGTGATGGGGAAAAACGAGTGGCGCGAGGAGGACGACTGGCCGCTGGCGCGCGCGAAAAACACGCGTTACTACCTGCACTCGAGCGGCGCGGCGAATGGTCTCGGCGGCAATGGTTCGCTGAGCACGATGGCGCCGCCGGACGAGAAGCCCGACCAGTATGTTTACGATCCGAACGACGCGGTACCAACGATTGGCGGGCCGCTGTGCTGCAGTGCGTTGCCCACCGGAATCGGGCCACAGGATCAGCGCCCGGCGGAAGGCCGCAACGACGTGCTGGTGTACACAACGCCGGCGTTTGCCAAAGACACGGAAGTGACCGGGCCGGTTTCGCTCGATTTATATGTGAGCAGCTCGGCCGTGGATACCGACTTCACGGGAAAGCTCGTCGATGTGTGGCCGGATGGCTTCGCGCAAAACCTGACTGAAGGAATCCTGCGGCTGCGTTACCGGAATTCGCAAGAGAAGCCGGAGTTGGCGAACCCGGGAGAGACCTATCACATCACCGTGGATTTGTGGGCCACAAGCAACGTATTTCTGGCGGGACATAAGCTGCGCTTGGAAGTCTCCAGCAGCAATTTCCCGCGCTTCGACCGCAACCTGAACACCGGCGAAGAACAAGCGCGCGCCACGCGCATGATCAAAGCCGCCAACGTGATTTACCACGACAAAGCGCATCCCTCCGCGCTGGTTGTTCCCCTGGTTCCGTAAGGGAAATGGAAAAGGAAAATTGGGAAAACTGTGCGCCCCCAGGTTTCTTGTAAGTATGGGATGGGAAGCCACTGGACTAGCCAAGGGGGCAGAGGCAACGGATGGCAAACACATCTACACCCAACCATGCCCCAGTCCCGTTGCTTTAAGGAAAACGAAGACCGGCAGCGTGACTTGCGCAAAAGGAGATTCAAGCGCCGCTCACCGCATCATGTCGCTGACTTTTCGACCGTACTAATTTCTAGTACGAACTTTTCCGGTGACGCCGTTAATCAGGACTCAGCCCGCAAAATGCCCAAGCTTGAAGCTTCGGGTTATAATCTCGACATTTATGCCGCTCGCTCCAGGTCTGAAGCTAGGTCCCTACGAAATTCTCGGTCCACTCGGTGCCGGTGGGATGGGTGAAGTCTACCGCGCCCGCGACACTCGCCTTGGCCGCGATGTCGCCATCAAAGTTCTTCCGAGGGAACTCTCCGGCGACCCCGTCCGTAAACAACGCTTCGAACGTGAAGCCCAACTCCTCGCCGCCCTCAATCACCCCAACATCGCCCACATCTACGGCGTCGAGGAATCCAACGGTACCCGCGCACTCGTCATGGAACTTGTCGAAGGTCCCACGATCGCCGATCGTCTCGCCAAAGGCCCCCTTCCTCTCGATGAATCCCTCCAACTTGCCAGGCAAATCGCCGAAGGTTTGGAATACGCCCACGACCGCAACATCGTTCACCGCGATCTCAAGCCCGCCAACATCAAAGTCACTCCCGAGGGTCAGATTAAAATCCTCGACTTCGGCCTCGCGAAAGCTCTCGACGCCAACACCTCCGACGCGGACATTTCCAACTCCCCGACCATCAGCGTTGCGGCAACCAACGCGGGCGTCCTTCTCGGTACCGCGGGCTACATGTCCCCCGAACAAGCCAAGGGGAAGCCCGTGGACCGTCGAACCGACATCTGGGCTTTCGGCTGCGTGCTGTATGAGATGTTGACGGGCAAACCAGCCTTCGACGGCGAAACCATCACCGACAAGCTAGCCGCCGTCGTCCGCGCCGAACCGGAATTGTCCCAGCTGCCGGAACAGACTCCACGCCCCATGCGCGAAGTCATCCAGCGCTGCCTCGCCAAAGACCCGCGTCAGCGTCTGCAGGCGATCGGCGAAGCCCGCATTGCACTGGAAAGCCCGTCAACGACTCCGTCTTCCGATCTGCCATCCTCCACCACAACAACCGGTGAGACAGACCAAACGGTACAGCTTTGGAAACGCCGCGCACTCTGGAGTGCTCTCGCAGCCGCTGCTCTCACTGCCGCTCTTGCCGCTGCCTTTTTCTATCTGCGCCTTACTTCCTCTCCACCTGCCACCATGCCTGTCGTTCGTGCCCAGATTCGCCCCAGCAATCCCTCCCTCCATCAAGTGGAAAGCTGGAACGATGGCTTTACGCTGTCGCCCGACGGTAAGTGGTTTGCCTTTATCTCTCGCACTGCAGAAGGCACACCGTTGTTGTGGCTCCGCGCTTTGGACTCTGTACAGGACAAGCCCCTTCAGGGCACAGATCACGCCCAGTTTCCCTTCTGGTCTCCGGACAGTCGCTACCTCGGCTTCTTCGCCGACGGCAAATTAAAAAAAATTGAAATCAATGGTAGTGCACCATCAGTCATCTGCGATGCTCCGCTGGGACGGGGTGGCACTTGGAACCTGGAAGGTACCATCGTCTTTGCGCCGTCCACCGGCGTAGCTCTCCAGCGCGTCTCCGCCGCGGGTGGGGAACCCACATCTGCCACCATACTCGAGACCACCACGGGCGACAACTCTCACCGTTGGCCTCAGTTCTTGCCCGATGGCCGCCACTTCATCTTTATTTCTCTCAACGGCGTCGGCTATCGCGACTCTCTTGCCAACTCTATCCGCGTCGCCTCCTTGGATTCCCAGGAAACCAAGACCCTCGGCAAAGTCGATGGCAGCGCCATCTACGCCTCCGGAAGAATCCTGTTTCTCCAACAACGCAACCTCGTTGCTCGTGACTTGGATCTCCGCCATTTGGAACTCACCGGCGACACCGACATTGTTGCGGAACAGGTCGCCGTCGATCCTCGCATGCTGACTCTGGCCTCCGTCTCCCAGACCGGGCTTCTCACATATCTTGACGGCGCCAGCGGCTCCCAGACCCAGCTTGTTTGGGTGGATCGCACCGGCAAAGTCCTCTCCAATGTTATGGAGCAGGGCGAGCACAGCGACCCCGTCCTCTCTCCGGACGGCAAGCGGATGACCTACATCAACGGTGCTCGCGAAGCCCAAATCTGGGAATACGATTTTGCCCGCGACGTTAAACACCGCCTCACCATTGCCGCCGCCGACTCCGCCGCCGGCTTCAGTCTTTGGGCTCCTGATGGAAATTCGATTGCCTACCTCGCTTACGGTGCCGGCAAATCCTCGATTCGTCGCAAACGCTTGGATGCCACGGGCCAGGAAGAAACTCTTTGGGAGACTTTCGAAGCTCGGATCGTTCCCTTTAGCTGGTCTGCCGATGGCAAACTCGTCGCCGTTCACGAGTTGCGGCAGGGTTCTCGTTCGATTTGGATGCTCCCCACCACCGGCGACCACCAGCCTTACAAATTTGTTGAGCCGGGTTTCCGTCCTCAGTTTTCGCCCGATGGAAAGTGGGTCGCCTATTGTTCCTTTGAGACTGGCCGCGCCGAATTGTTCGTAGTTCCCTTTCCCGGCCCGGGTGGCAAGTGGCAAGTCTCCACGGAAAGTGGCTGCAACGCTCGCTGGCGAAAGGACAGCCAGGAACTCTACTTTCTGAGCAGCGACAAGAAGCTTATGGCAGCAGGAATTCGCGGATCTACCGGCAAGTTCGAAATTCTCTCCCTCCGTCCCCTGTTTGAGACCCACATTCTCGACCCCAGCGCCTATTCCTATGATGTCGCCCCTTCCGGTGACCGTTTCATCTTCGAATACGCCCCGGAGCAATCCGCCAGCAGCGTCACCCTCGTCGTCAACTGGGACGGAGGCCTGAAGAAGCCATGAGCCTCGTGCCCGGCACCAAACTCGGCCCCTACGAAATTCTCGGCCCACTCGGCGCCGGTGGCATGGGCGAAGTGTATCGCGCGAAGGATACGAGGCTGGGGCGGGATGTGGCGGTGAAGATTCTGCCGAAGGAGATGTCGGCGGATACGGCGCGGAAGCAGCGGTTTGAACGGGAAGCGAAAACGATTTCCAGCCTGAATCATCCCAACATTTGCACGTTGCACGATATTGGTTCGCAAGACGGCGTGGATTATCTGGTGATGGAGTGTGTCGAAGGAGAGACTCTGGCGAAACGCTTGGAGAAAGGACCGTTGCCGGTCGAGCAAGTGCTGAAATACGGGGCGCAAATTGCCGATGCGCTGGACAAAGCGCATCGCGCGGGAATTGTTCACCGGGACTTGAAGCCGGGAAACATCATGCTGACGGCAACAGGAGCAAAGCTGCTGGATTTTGGATTGGCGAAGACAGCGGCACCGATGGTGAGTGGAATGACACTGACGGCGGCGGTGCCGACAACTCCGGTGACGCAAGAAGGGACGATTGTTGGGACGTTTCAGTACATGTCGCCGGAGCAAGTGGAAGGAAAAGAAGTCGATGGGCGCAGCGATATTTTTTCGCTGGGCGCGGTGCTGTACGAAATGGTGACCGGCACGCGGGCCTTTGAAGGCAAATCGCAGCTCAGCGTGGCTTCGGCGATTCTCGAAAAAGAGCCTGCGCCGCTAAGCGCGGTTAAGCCGAGTTCGCCTGTTGAGCTGGATCGCACGATTCGGAAATGCCTGGCGAAGGAGCGAGGTGCGCGTTGGCAGAGCGCGAGTGATTTGGGGACGCAGTTGGGATGGATCGCAGAGGGGCAGACGCAGAAGGAGACAGCCGCGGTGCCGATTGCAGCGGGAAACCGATTGTCCGGTTTCGGGTTGCTGGTTGCGGCTGGACTGCTGATTCTGCTGGGAGCAGTTGGGGCGTTGTGGTGGGTAGGGTCGCGGCAGGCGCAGCGGACGATGTACTTTTCGAGCCCGTTTCCAGCGGTGGCGAACTATTTGGCCCTATCGAAAGATGGCCAGACAGTGGCGATGGTCTCCTACTCCGAGCAGAAGAACAAGTACATGATCTGGACGTATAAAGTCGGGGAGCGGAACGCATCGATTGTGGAAGGAACGGACGATGCGTCTAATCCATTCTGGTCTCCAGATGGGAAATGGATCGGATTTTTCTCGCAAGGGAAACTGAAGAAGGTGGATGCTTCCGGGACGAGCGTGCAGGTGCTGGCGGAGGCTCCGAATGGACGAGGGGGAACCTGGAACAAGGATGGAGTGATTCTTTACACGCCGGATGTATTCACGGGGGTCTATCGAGTTGCGTCGAATGGCGGAACGCCAACGGAAATAACAACGCTTGATGCTCAGGGGTCGGAATCGAGCCACCGTTGGCCGACGTTTTTGCCGGATGGAAGGCACTATCTTTATCTCGCGGCGAATTTCACGGGACTCTTCGAGAAGAACGCAATCTTTGTGGGGAGTCTCGATACAAAGGAAAAACGGCAGGTCCTGGCCGCGAGTTCGAACGTGGTGTATGCGGAACCAGGCTACTTGATCTATTTGCGGGATAGCGATAGGTCGCTGGTGGCACAGCGGTTTGATCTGAACAGTTTTTCGGTGAGTGGAGATCCGCAGGTAGTGCAAAGCGGCGTACGGTACCTGCCACAAATCGATCTCGCACTCTTTGATGTAGCAGGCAGGCGAGCGCTGGTGGCGCAAACCGGAAGAGGCGCGGTGACGTCGCAATTGGAGTGGTTTGATCGAAACGGGAAAGTGGTGGGAACTGTGGGCGGGCCAGGCTCGTTCGCGAATCCGAGCCTGTCGGCTGACGGGCAAAAGCTGGCGTTTGATGAGCCGAACCCGAACGGACGGATGTTCGGGATCTGGACGCGGGATTTGCGGACGGGGGCGGTGTCCAGATTGACCCTGGACGACTCATTGAATCAGGTGCCGATTTGGAGTCCTGACGGGAAGAGAGTGGTGTTTACGTCAAATCGAAATCGATTTAACCGCTTGTACTGGAAAAACGGAGATGGTTCCGGTGCCGAGGAGCAGATCGTGGATTTGGGAGCAATCCAGGAGGTGTGTTGGGACTGGTCGCGCGACGGAAAAAACTTGTTGGTGAGAAAAGACAGAGAGTTATGGGCCATGTCGCTGCCGGGAATGAAGGCAAAGCCGTATTTGCAGGGAAAGGGAGCAATCAGGAACGGACAATTCTCGCCGGATGGAAAATGGGTGGCGTACGCCTCGAATGAGAGCGGAATGTGGGCAGTGTATGTGTCGTCATTTCCCGAGGCGAACAGCAAGTGGCAGGTGTCGAGGGGTGGCGGAGAGGAACCTCGATGGAGGGGTGACGGGAAGGAACTGTTTTATTTGTCTTCGGACAGGAAATTGATGGCAGTGGAAGTGAATTTGAGCAGCAGCCTTGAGGCGAGAGACCCAGTGGAGTTGTTTCAGACGAGATCAAGGCAGCGGATATCGTCCCAGGATGTCTTTACGTACAGTGTGAGTGCAGATGGGCAAAGATTCCTGGTCAACACGATTATTGATGAACCGAATGCGGCGCCATTGTCGATCGCGCTGAACTGGGCCGAGGAGATAAAAGAGAAATGAGCCTGGCGGCGGGGACAAAGCTTGGGCCGTATGAGATTCAATCGCCGCTGGGGTCGGGCGGGATGGGGGAAGTCTACCGCGCCCGCGACACTCGCCTTGGCCGCGATGTCGCCATCAAAGTTCTTCCGAGGGAACTCTCCGGCGACCCCGTCCGTAAACAACGCTTCGAACGTGAAGCCAAGACCGTCTCCAGTTTGAATCATCCAAACATCTGCGTCTTGCATGATGTCGGGAGTCAAGACGGCGTCGATTACCTGGTCATGGAGTGTCTCGAAGGCGAAACGCTCGCGAAGCGCCTCGAAAAAGGTCCGCTCCCACTCGATCAAGTATTGAATTGCGGCCTGCAAATCGCCAACGGTCTCGACAAAGCCCACCGTTCTGGCGTTGTTCACCGCGATCTGAAGCCCGGCAACGTCATGCTCCTGCCGACGGGCGCCAAGCTGCTCGATTTCGGCCTCGCCAAACCCACGATCCCCAACGCCAGTCTATTGACGCTTACCGCAACAAATCCTGCGCACTCTCCCGTGACACAAGTAGGCACGATTGTCGGCACCTTCCAGTACATGTCTCCCGAACAAGTGGAAGGGAAGGAAGTCGACTCGCGAAGCGACATCTTCTCGCTCGGGGCCCTGCTCTACGAAATGCTGACGGGCAGGAGGGCGTTCGAAGGCAAAACACAACTCAGTGTCGCGAGTGCGATTCTAGAGAAAGAGCCAGAGCCCATCAGCGCCGTCAAGCCGATGACTCCGCCAGCACTCGACAATATAATTCGTACGTGCCTTGCAAAAGATCCTGAGCAACGCTGGCAGAGCGCCGCCGATGTTGGACGCAGCCTAAAATGGCTCTTGGAAAGCCCGACCTCCACGGCAACCGCGCCCCAATCCGGGCGGCGCGGAGTTTGGGCAGCTGGGCTCGCGGGCCTGGCGGGGATCGCCGGAGCATTCTGGCTTGGCTGGGTCCGACACCAGGCTACGCCCACGGTTGTGCAATTTCAGGTCGCTGCTCCCGAAAAAATGTACTTCAATTTCCGTGGCCTTGCCGGCCCACCCACGCCTTCACCCGACGGGAAATCCGTGGTCTTCGCCGCCTACGTCCAAGGACAGCCAAATGCCCGATCGCTCTGGTTGCGTTCTCTGAACTTGGCGGACGCACATATGATCCCGGGCAGCGAGGATGCGACTTACCCATTCTGGTCAGCGGATAGCAATTCGCTGGGTTTCTTCGCCGAGGGAAAACTCAAGCGATTCGATCTCGCTACGTCCAGCATGATGACCTTGTGTGAGGCTCCCGAAGGACGCGGCGGTGCCTGGTCGGCTAATGGTGTCATTCTTTTCGGCGCCCGCACAGACAGTATTTATCGTGTCGACGCTACGGGTGGTAAACCCTTGCGTCTTACCACACTCGATCCGAAGCGTCAGGAAAGTAGTCATCGCTGGCCGCAGTTCCTTCCCGACCAGAAACACTTCCTCTACGTTGGTCAATCGCCGTCCATTCAGACGGCACACATGTTTGTCGCTTCCTTGGACTCGCCGCAGGGGAAGCCGTTGCCCGAAGACCTGCGCTACGGCTACTTCTCCGAGGGCTACTTGTTTTACATCGAGGAAAACTCGCTGATGGCTCGCCGCTTCGACCCCGATCGTTTCGAGCTGAAGGGCGACTCGACGGTTTTGGCTCGACAGGTGCAAAGTGACCCACAGTTCAATTTCGCTGCCTTCGCTGTTATGCCCTCCGTGTTGACCTATCAAACCGGCGCGGTGACCGCCGGGACCTGGCTCGTCGAGGTCGATCGCAGCGGCAAGCAGCAGATTCTCTGGAAGGAAACCGGGCTTCTTCAGAATATCGCGCTGTCTCCCAATGGCGAGCAGATCGCGGCCGACATTGGAATTGCTTCCGGGCAGCTGAGCGACGTGTGGATTTATAACCTGCCGAAGCACAGCAAGACGCGGCTTACCTTCGATCAACATGGTTCCGGTCCGATTTGGTCTCCCGACGGAACGAAGATCGCTTTTGGCCGGCTGACGGACAACGGCTCGCAAATCGTGATCAAGAGCGTTTCCGGCGGCGGACAGGAACAGATCGTCGTCAACGAGAATCAACGGGCACTGCCGATTTCCTGGACTTCGGATGGCCGGTACGTCTTGTATCGTCTGGCTGTGTCAGTGTCTGGCGAGGTCAAGGCTGTTTCGCTGACAGGGGAGCATAAAGTTGTGAAGCTGGTCGAGAATCGGTCGACCGGATATGTCGGCTCACTTTCGCCGGATTCAAAATGGCTGGCCTACGTGTCGGCAGAATTGGATACCCAGCAGAATGTTTATGTTGTGCCATTCAACTCCTCGGCCGACGACGTGAGTGTCGGACAGGGGAAATGGCAAATCACGAGTTGGGGAAGCGTGGCACCGATGTGGCGTGCCGACGGCAGGGAGCTATACTTTTCCAATAGTTCATTTATGGGACTCGCGTCGGTGCCGGTAACCGCCACCGGCCAGAACTTTGAGGTCGGACCCATGAAGGATCTCTTCGAATTGGGCGCCCACCCGATCAGCCGTTTCTTTGCTCCTTCGCACGATGGGCAGAAATTTTATGCGGTGACCTACGGGCCGGGCAGCGACGCCCCGTTTACCGTTACACTGAACTGGCAGGCTTTCCTGAAGAAATAGGGGCCCGCTGCAAAATACCCAGAGTCCTGGTTTCAGGGAAACCGTTTCTACAGGCAAAAAAAACTGCGGAAGTGCCTGGCAAGTCGGATAACGGACATCCGGGTATCATTTCCCACTTTCCGGTAATCAGGCACTATTCGCAAGTTGTGTTGCAGGGCATTCGCTTCGGTGTCATGCGTCACTTCAATCTTTGACAACACGTGCTATCAAGCACGCCAAGTGGGTTTCGTGCGCAAATGCATGCCCCTCCTGACTAGCTCATGCGATTTCGCTGCTGTTATGTCGGGAGCCAGAGCATTTGTCGCAAAGGGACGGTATGGATTTCCGCGTCGTTACAGTGGGAGAGGTGGCCAATGAAGATGATGATAAGCACTCGACAAGCAGGTGATGTCACCCTCGTGGATCTCCGGGGACGGCTTATTGTTGGTGAAGAGAGCGACGCAGTGCGTCGTCAGATTCGCGAGCTTGTGCGCCAGGGCAATAAAAAGCTTCTTTTGAATCTTGGCCAAGTCGATTACATCGACAGCCGAGGCTTGGGCGACCTGGTGGGCGCCTTTTCGACCGTGCGCCAGCAAGGGGGAGAGCTGAAACTGCTCGATCTCGGACATAAGTTTGAACACTTGATGCGCATAACAAAACTGGTCTTGCTCCTTGACGTCATGGACGACGAAGCGTTGGCTGTTAAGTCGTTTAGTCAATCAGCCGCGGTCACCGCATAGTTGTCGAATTGGTTTAGGCAAATGTTCCTTCTCATCCCTCCCTCACGCTTGGGCAAGACGCAGTCCCCTGCCCTCATTTTGAATTAAGCGAGGGATGACTTCAGTTATCCCCTTATCAGGACTTGATGACTCAAAGCCCATCCTCTCCCTAGCCCCACGGGGGGTCCGCTACGGGATCGTTGGATACCCTCGACCGGCGTAGTCAAAGTCTGCGAGCTCATAGCGAGCCACATCGGGACTAAGTGCGGCGGCGTAGTAACCTCGTATTTCCCGAATGCGGACTGTCGCCGGGTCGAAGCTGTAAAACTCGAACCCTCGGGACATTCTGTCGCGCTGTCGGTAAAATCTTGACCATTCCACTGCTGCAGCGTGACGCCCGACATCGGTGAGTATTTGATCAACGGTCCAGTAGCCGCCCTGCTCCTGGATCAATCTCACAATGCCGCTCCCGATTGCTTCCGCGCCAACCCATCTCGCGCGCCCCGGAAAATAATGCACCGCGTCAGGACAGAAACACGCCGCCACCCCTTTCCCATCGGCGTCTTTGCACGCCCGAAAATAATTTCGGATGACTTTCTCCATTTGCTCGGCGAGCGAGTGTTCCGCCATGGTTGCCTCCTTATCCCAGGTAGAAAATTATGGGCGCTTGGCCGGGGCATTCGCTTTGGTTCTTTCTTCCTCATGTTGCACCATGAAAGGTACCACTTCTATAATTCTAGAGAGAGTAGCGAACGAGCGTGCCCCGCCCTTTCGGGTTTGCGCGCCACGCGCATGATCAAAGCAACCAACGTGATTTACCACGACAAAGCGCATCCCTCCGCGCTGCTTGTTCCCCTCGTGCCGTTGACGCTGCCGGGCCAGACCAACTGGAACAGCTTTTTGGGGCTTGCACAAAGAATACGGCCGTGTGCGACAATCGAAGCGTAATGTTTTTCAACAGGAAGAAAACCGCATCAGGCGAAGCGCCCCATTACGGCCAAAAACCGAATCTCCGGCGGCGTAGTGCAGGGGCGCTTCTTTTGTTGCTGGCGTGGCTGCAAGCCCTTCCTGCTCTCTGTAACACCGCGAAGACAGGATCTTCGTGTTGCCAGGGGAGAATGTGTTCGGCGATGCAGCACCGCGAGGCCAAGAAGAGCATCTGCCATCCGGGAGCCAGGAAACCTCTGTCGCCGGTAATGGACTGCGCGATGGATTGTTGCAAGCCGGCCACGCATTCCCTGATTGTTTCAGCGATCTTTGTGCTTCCTGAAAGTGCCTCCCTGGCGGTTCCCTTGAAATCAGAGTTTTCGGCCCCCCGGCCTTCCATAGAGTTTTCTGACGCAGCGCAAGCGCCCGAGATTCCGCCTCCTCGCATCCGCTCCATTTAAGTCCCGGAAATTTCACTATCAACTTCTTGCACGCAGGCCACGCGTAAACCTTCGCGCAGCCTCGGTGCGGGAACAGAACGCATTGGCCACTTCGAGCTTTTCGGGGCGCGCCCGTTACTGTTCTTTCTATTCAAATTTAGCTGCGGCAACGGTACCAATCCGTTCGCCGCAAGATACGGAGCTTAACGTGAATTTCATTGCAGCAAACCCAAGAAGCGCTCGAAGTGCTTTGTTGTTTTTTTCATTTTTGTGCTTGTTGCTGTTGACGAGCTGTCAGGCGCGAAAAGACGTAAAGAAATATGTTCTGGAAGGTTCCATTCTCAGAAAGAACCCGGCGAGTCAGCAGATCACCGTCCATCATCACGACATTCCCGGATTCATGCCGGCAATGACCATGGACTTCCGGATCGAAGATTCCGCCGCGTACCGGGAAGTCCAGCCGGGTGACAAGATCAAGGCGGACCTGTTCGTGAAGTCGCAAGCGCCAAATGAGGATTACTGGCTCGCGAATATCGAGATTACGGACCGCAGCCAACGCGGCTTGGTTGTCGAGGGCCCGCCGCACATGCTGAGCCAAGGCGAGCCGGTCCCCGATGTGCCGCTCGTGAACCAGGACGGAAAAACCATCCAGCTTAGCCAATTCAAGGGCCAAGCCCTGCTGGTCACATTCATTTATACGCGCTGCCCGCTTCCGACATTTTGCCCGCGCATCACCAGTCAATTTGCGGCCATCCATGACGTCCTCAAGAAGGACCCCAAGATGTCCGGTAAAGCGCATCTGGTAAGCATTAGCTTCGATACGGAGTACGACAAACCGGATGTTCTGCGCAAGTATGGACTGGCCTACATGAACGATCCCGCCGGTTTCTCCGTGTGGGACTTCGCCACGCCCAGCGCCGAGGATTTGAAGAAGCTGGCTTTTGCCTTCGGACTCCAGTATTTCCCCGAAGGAAACCAAATCGCGCATTCCGTCGCGACTTTCCTGATTACCCCGAACGGAACGCTCGCAAAAGTCTGGCCGGATAATGAGTGGAAGACCTCAGAAGTTCTGCAAGCCTTGCAGAGCGAAGCGCAGAGTGCGCCGGGACGCCCCAGGCAAGGTGGACGATGAAGAGCCGGAGCGGCGCAAGCAGGATCAGCGCGACGGTCCTTCTCACACTATCCGCTGCATGGATCAACGGCTGCGGTGGGACCAGCAACGCCATTTTTGAGACCGCTGCGAGCCGCGGGCAAGCGCTCTATGAAAGCAACTGCAAAGCGTGTCACGAAGACGCCGCGCTCGAGCTGCGAACAAAACCCCCGCACTTGAATGGGCTTTTCAGCAAAAAGACGCTCCCCAGCGGGGCGCCAGCCACGGACGAACAAGTTCGGCGAACCATCCAGGAAGGAAAGGGAATCATGCCGTCCTTTGGGCGCGTTTTGGACAAGGAGAATCTGGATGATCTGGTGGCCTATCTTCATAGCAAGAAATAGCTCGCCATTGGCGCGCCTTTTGCTCCCTTCTCTGTTGCAGGCAGCCCTCTTCCTGATGCCGATGCACGGAGTCCCGACGGTAGGACTCCCGCAAGAAGCTCAGCCGGTAAATTCCGCCAGAATCCAGAAGTTGGAAGATTCCTTGCTGGCCCCGTGCTGCTATGGCGAGCCGGTCTCGCGGCATAGAAGCGAGATCGCCATTCAAATGAGGAAAGAAATCACGGAGAAAGTTCTCTCCGGGCAGTCCGACCGGGAAATCCTGGACTACTACAAGGCTCTTTACGGCGAACGCGTGTTGATCGAGCCGGACGGCAAAAAGAAACTCGTGTTGTATTCGCTTCCCATCCTGATTTCGGCAGCGGGCTTGGGAATTCTTCTGCTCTTCCTTCAGCGTTGGACAAAAATGGAAACACGGAGCGCAGCGAAAGGAAGCGCAGATAAAATAGTGGATGCAAAGACCGCGGAAATGATCCGGAATGCAACCGATGATTTGTAACCAGGGCGACAGGTCCGGCGCATTGCGATTGAGCGACGTTCCCCTGCGGGGGAAAGCCACGATCCTGGAGCTTTGTCTTCCCGCTTCCGCTCAGGAATACCTGATGCGGCTAGGCTTTGTCCCCGGCGCGGAAGTCGAGGTTGTCCGCCGGGGCCCCCTGCATGGGCCCGTGGTTTATCGCCTTCTGGGAACGGACATCGCCATTCGTTCCGATACAGCGGAGTTCATTTACGTGCAGATGAGCCCGGGTGGAGGCGCAGCCGTCCAATGAAACCTTGGACCATTTCCACCGGCGCAAATTGCCACGCGCCTGCAGCCAGCCAGAGCCAAGACCAGAGCAACGGCCAGGACCACGGCAAGAGAACGATTGCTCTGATCGGCCCGCCGAATTCCGGAAAATCCACGCTATTTAACCGCCTGACCACGCTCCAGCAGAAAGTGGCCAACTACCCCGGCGTCACCGTCGAGCAGAGGACCGGCAAGCTGGCGGGAAGCAACGGGCGGAACATCGAATTGATCGATCTTCCTGGCATCCGTGGCCTCACCGCTTATTCCGAGGACGAAGAGGTGGCCAGCAAAGCACTGCGCGGCCGCTTACCCGGCGTCGCCAAGCCGGACGCCGTGATCCTGGTGCTGGATTCCACCCACTTGGAACGGCACCTGACGGTTGTGCCTCCGGTTGTTTCGGTTGGCCTTCCAACTTTAGTGCTGCTGAACATGTGCGACGAATTGGAAGCCCGAGGCGGTGCGATCGATCTTGTTCGGCTGGCCGGGAGCATTGGCGCGCCTGTCGCTCTCGTCTCCGCGAAAAAAGGCACGGGCCTGGAAGCGGTTCGCAGTTTTTGTGTGCAACCGGCAGCGCCCGCAGGGGCGGAAAATCCGCTCCAAGTTCTGCAAACCGTGCCGCAGTGTCACAACTGGGCGCAGCGCGTGGGAAGAGAGGCCGCGTATCGAGCGCCCCGCCCATCGTTCTGGACAAACCGGCTCGACGGCATCTTGCTGCATCCGTGGTGGGGGCCGGCCATCTTCGCGCTCGTAGTGCTGATTGTTTTTCAAAGCGTGTTCTCGATTGGCCAGCCCCTCAGCAACCATTTGCAGGAATGGCTTAACGCGGCGGGAAGAGTATTGTTTCAGCGCTTGCCGGAGGGATGGCTGCAATCGCTTCTGCTCAATGGCATCTGGAGAGGCGTAGCATCCATACTCGTTTTTGTGCCGCAGATTCTGCTGCTGTTTTTCTTTATCGGAATCCTGGAAGACTCCGGCTACCTGGCGCGCGCCGCGCTGATCGCGGACCGCATGATGCACCGCATCGGCCTGAACGGAAAGTCGTTCGTGCCGCTGCTTTCCGCCTATGCGTGCGCCGTGCCCGCCATCATGGCCACGCGAACCATCGAAGATAAACGCGACCGCATCGCCACCATTCTGGTCACTCCCTTCATGACCTGCTCGGCGAGATTGCCGATTTACACGCTGATGAGTGCGGCATTTGTGCCGGGTCGGCAATACCTGGGCGGACTCTTCGGATCGCGGGCAGCAGCAATGCTGGGATTGTACGCACTGGGTTTTCTGGCGGCGCTATTGACGGCAGCGCTTCTGAAGTCGTCCGTTTTGAAGTCTTCCGGCATGCCCTTTGCGATGGAACTGCCCGAGTATCGTAGGCCGTCGATTCGCTCCCTGGCATTGCGGCTCTTGGATCGCTGCCGCGTGTTCGTATTCAACGCTGGGCAGGTGATTCTCATTGTGGCCGTGGTGTTGTGGGTGATGACGTACTTTCCGCGCGAAGCCGGCAAGCCTCCCGCCATCCGCGACAGTGCCATGGGATATTTGGGCCGCTCGGTCGAGCCGCTGATTCGCCCGCTGGGATTCAACTGGAAAGTCGGCATAGGCCTTTTCACCTCGATCTTTGCTCGCGAAGTGATCGTAGGAACCTTCGCAACCATTTATGGAGTGGATCCGGAAACCCGCTCCCTGAACCTACAGGAGGCTTTGCGCCAGGATTTGACGCCGGCGGGAGCGGCGGCACTGGTGGTGTTTTTTGCATTTGCCTTGCAATGCACTTCGACTCTGGCGGTCGTGCGCAGGGAAACCAATAGCTGGACCTGGCCCGTTTTGCAGTTTCTCTACATGGCCGCCCTCGCCTACGTTGCTGCCTGGATCACCAATCTCGGGCTTACCTGGCTTGGCAAGGCGTGAGTGCGAACCGTTGCCCCTGTGCCTTATGCCACGAGTCGCCGCCCTCAGTGTGCTCTACCCCTTTGTTTTCTTTCACTTACGATTCCCGTTCGAACCCCTCTACGCATTCTCTAATACTAGTACTATATAAATATATAAAAAAATAGTCGACAAATCGGCATATTTGCGCTATCATTTGTCGTGAATTCTCGACTCCTTCCCCGCCACGCCCCTCCTTGCCGCTCTCTCTGTGTCCCTCGAGCCCTCCGCGCTTCCTGCTTCCTCTCTGTGCTCCGTGTTAACTCCTTCTCTTTCCCTGACTATCCGACAACGATAGTCATCCTGCCTGCCCCGTTCCTGACGGGGAGCGAGCGCGGCGAGTCGGAGGATCTCTCTTCCTCCTCCCCTCACCGTGACGGAAGGAGTGTCGCCGTAACCCCTTTAGAATCCGCTCTTACCAACCGTGACGCCCATAAGTCCTTTAGAATCCGCTCTTACACAAATCACCGGGGTGGCATATCTACCGCCGCTTCCCTCGAGGTTCAAAATGGAACTCCAGTCCGCTAACTCCAATAGCTCCAATGCTGCCAGCGAATCTCCCCGCTGCCAGAAGCGCACTCGC